>SWCB01003762.1_pt1 | contig 163410 bp, 155 predicted proteins | sample 4692901 | NCBI WGS metagenome assembly SWCB01 (sample SAMN10267276, study PRJNA491770) | bioreactor metagenome | isolation source: DHS bioreactor inoculated with subseafloor sediment | place: Japan: off Shimokita Peninsula | collected 2006-08 | reverse complement strand
GGGGGGCACGGGCGTGGTGCTGTCGGTGTGATCCACGGTGGACAAGGGGCACGCTCCATTTGTCTGGCGTTGCAGCGCCGCATTATGTAGAAAAGCCGGGGCAAGTTCAAACCCGATCGCGAAAGGCAAGCGCGTGGTGAAGCAGCAAGAAAAACAAGCATCTGGCAAGAGAAAAAACGACGATGCCCCACCTCGGGGCAAAGCCGGCACACCTGCGGCTGAGCGCGGCCCGAATGCCGGCGCCAACCCCGACGACACCAATGCTCCAGTCGCGCCGCAAGTCATCGAGATCCGCCCGATGGCCCGCCGCGCGGGCATGCGCAAGCGCCATTGGGGCCTTGCCCTGGGCTTCCTCCTGATCGTCGTCACGCCGCTCGCCCTGGTCGGCTACTACCTGACCGCGCACGCCACCGACCAATTTGCCTCGGTCGCCGGCTTCTCGGTGCGTCAGGAAGACTCGCCGTCCTCCCTTGAGGCGCTGGGCGGGCTGACGCAATTCGTGGGCGGATCGACCTCGGGTGAGGCCGATATGCTCTACGAATACATCCGCAGCCAGGACCTCGTGGCCGCGATCGACAAACGGCTCCACCTGACCGACCACTACACCGCCCCCTACAAGTCCGACCCGATTTTTGCCCTTGCCCCCGGCGGCACGATCGAAAATCTGGTTGAGTACTGGCAGCGGGTCGTGCTGGTGTCCTACGACCAGAACACCGGGCTGATCAACCTGACCGTGCTCGCCTTCAGTCCTGACATGGCGCAGAACCTGGCCCGCGAGATCCTCACGGAGAGCCAGCTGCTGGTGAACGAGCTCAACGCCGCCTCGCGGTCGGACTCGCTGAAATACGCCGAGGAAGATCTGAAAGAATCCGTCTCCCGGCTCAAGGCCGCGCGCGAGGCGCTGGTGCATTTTCGCACCCGCACCCAGATCGTCGACCCCGAAAGCGATCTGCGCGGGCGCATGGGTGTGCTCAACTCCCTGCAACAGCAGCTCGCACAAGCCATGATCGACTACGACATCATCGCCCAGGATACCGGGCCGGAAGACCCACGGGTGGTGCAAGCCCTGCGACGGATCGAGGTAATCCGCGAGCGCATCGCCGCCGAGCGCCGCAACTTCGCCGAGGATGAGAATATCGGTGGGGTCGAAGCCTACCCCGCCCTGCTCGCCGAATACGAAGGCCTGATGGTCGACCGCGAATTTGCCGAGGAAACCTACCGCGTCTCGCTCGCCGGGCTCGATATCGCGCGCTCCAATGCCGCCCGTCAGAGCCGCTACCTGTCGACCTACGTGCAGCCAACCCTGCCGCAGACCGCCGAATTTCCGCGCCGCTGGGTGATTTTCGGCATGGCCGCGCTGTTCTTCGTTCTGCTCTGGTCAATCCTGACGCTGATGTTCTACGCGTTGCGCGATCGCAAGTAGGCGCCGCGCCATGATCCGATTTGAACATGTCACGAAGTCGTTCAAGTTGAACGGTCATCGCAAGTTGGTCATCGACAATCTCGATTTCACCTTGCCCTCGGGCAAAGCCATCGGCCTGCTCGGCGCCAATGGCGCCGGCAAGTCGACGCTGCTCCAGATTGTCGCCGGCTCGCTGCGCCCGGACAGCGGGCGCGTCGTCTCGGACGGGTCGATCTCTTGGCCGATCGGCCTGGCCGGGGCCTTTCACCGCGACCTGACCGGCGCGCAGAACGTGCGGTTTCTCGCCCGCGTCTACGGGGTCGATACCCGCAGCCTCGAGGCTTTCGTGCGCGACTTCGCCGAGTTGGGTCCGCATTTCCACATGCCGATCAGCAGCTACTCGATGGGGATGCGCTCGCGCCTCACCTTCGGCGCGGCAATGGGGATCAAGTTCGATACCTACCTGATCGACGAAGTCACCGCCGTCGGCGATGCCGCATTCCGTCGAAAGAGCCGTGCGGTCTTTCGCGAGCGGGTGAAATCCTCCGGCGCGATGATGGTCAGCCACAACATGCGCGAATTGCGCGCGTTCTGCGATTCCGGCCTGGTCCTCTTCAAGGGCCACTTGCGCTACTACGAAGACATCGACGACGCCATCGCTGACCACGAACGCCGCCAATCGGCCTGAGTCGCGCCCCGCCCAGGGTTAACGTCCCGGTTAACACCGGGTTTTCAATTGCCGCTTCTCTCCCCGTTTTGGTCACATTGGCGCGCCGCCAAGTGGCCGAAATCGACCTCAGGTTCTCTGCATTGCCAACCTGGGGGTTCGGGAAATGCAGTTCACGGTGCGGGGGACGGTGCGGTCGGGTTTCGACGCGCTCGACTACGACATCAGAGACCTGGCGATCTTGCAGGACGGAGATACCGTCACCGTTTTTGCAACCTCGGGCGCCTATGGCGGGCTCACCAGCTATTCCCTGCCCGGCAGCGGCCAGGCCACTCTGGTCGATAGCGCCTTCTACAACCCCGCCTGGTCGCTCGGGATCGGCGACGACCTCGTGCTTGTCGACGATGGATGGGGCGGGGCGCAGGCGGTGTTCGGCATGACCGGGGCGAGCCAGCTTGGCGCCTATTCCGTCGGCCTGAATGGCACCATCGGCGCCGTGTCCCATCTCGACGGGCTGATCCCCGGCCTCGGCCACCCCGATGCGCTCGGGGTCACGGCCACGGGCGATCTGCTGGTCGCCGGTACCGGGTCGGGCTTTTCCAGCTACACCACGGACGGCGCGTCGCTCGCTATCACGGGTGTGGTCGACGATGACGCCACCGCGCTGGTCGAGAGCGTCTCAGCCTTCGCGCATGTCGAGGTCGCCGGCAACAGTTTCATCGTCGCGGGGTCCGACACCGAGTACGGCATTACTGCCTATCAACAATCGGCAGGCGGCCTGCTGCGCACCGACATCAGCGGCCCCGATCAGGGCGTCGGCCTGATGGTGCCCACCGATATCGCCAGCGCCGAAGTGGACTTTGTCGACTACGTCGTCGTCGCCACGGCGATGAACGCGAACGGGGCGCTGAGCGTGTTTCACGTCGGCCAGGACGGCACCCTCACCGCCACCGATCACGTGCTCGACACGCTCGACACCCGCTTCGGTGGCGTGCAGAGCGTCACGGTAATCGAGCACAACGGCATCAGCTTCGTGGCCGCCGGCGGCGGTGATGACGGGGTGTCGCTGTTCGTGCTCCTGCCCGGCGGCCAGCTTCAACTTGTCGCCACCATCGCCGACAGCCTCACCACCGGCCTCGCCAACGTTGCGGCCATCGCCGGCGCCTCGGTGGGCAACAGCCTGCGCCTGCTCGTCGCCTCGCAATCTGAAGGCAGGCTGACCGACCTGGCCGTCGATCTCTCCACGCTCGGCGCGCAGATCGTCGCCGCCGCGGCCGGCGGCACGTGCACCGGCACGGCGGGCGACGATATCCTCGTCGGCCTCGACGGGGCCGACACGCTGAACGGCGGGCTCGGCAACGACATCCTCGTCGACGGCGCCGGCAGCGACACGCTCTCAGGTGGAACCGGGCGTGATACCTTCGTGCTGCGCGACGACGGCGTGGCCGACACGATCACCGATTTCAACCCGGCGTTCGACCGGCTCGACCTCGCCTCCTGGCCGATGTTCCACGATCCCGACAGTCTCGACATCGCCGCCACCAGCTATGGCGCCGTGGTCACCTGGCGCGCCGAAACGCTCTACGTGCATAGCGCCGCGGGCGGCGCGCTCGACATCGCCGCGCTGCGCGCCAGCGTGGTGCAGGGGATCGACCGGCCGATGGACCTGTCGGGCGTGCTATTCCCCAACGATCAGGACTACGACATCACCGGCACCGACGGCGACGATATCCTGCGCGCCGGCGCTGGCAGCCAGACGATCGCGCCGGGCCTCGGCAACGACACCGTCTTTGCCGGCGACGGCGACGACGTGATCCTCGACGGCTGCGGCCTCGATTGCGTCTATCTCGAAGGCGGTAACGACACCTACACCGATGCCGCCGCCTCCGCCCCCGACGACGGCGATACCATCTACGGTGGCGCGGGCAACGACGACATCTCCACCGGTGTCGGCAATGACACGGTGTTCGGCGAAGACGGCGACGACGTGATCCGCACCGGCCTTGGCAACGACATCGTCGATGGCGGCGCGGGGGCGGACGTGGCCTGGCTCGACGGCGGGGATGATCACTACAATGACATCGCCACCGACGGCCCGAACGAAAGCGACGAGGTGCATGGCGGTGACGGCAATGACACGATCCGCGGCGGCGGCGGCAACGACCTGCTGAATGGCGATGCCGGTAACGACCTGCTCGTCGGCGATCTCGGCAACGATTCCCTTCTCGGCGGAACCGGCCGCGACACGCTCTGGGGCGGTGGTGGCGATGACCTGCTCGATGGCGGCGATGATGACGATACTCTGCGCGGACAGTCTGGGCGCGACACCATCATCGGCGGCCTCGGCAGCGACCTGCTCTTTGGCGGCGACGATGACGATACGCTCTCCGGCGGCGATGGCGACGATACGCTCAACGGCGAAACCGGCGACGACCTGCTGCTCGGTGAAGCCGGTCGCGACACCCTGCGCGGCGGCCTCGGCAACGACGAGCTGGACGGCGGTGACGACAACGACCTGCTGGAAGGCGGCGATGGCAATGACACTCTGCGCGGCGGGCTCGGGCACGATCGGCTCGACGGCGGTGACGACCATGACACCCTTTGGGGCGGCGACGGCAACGATACCCTGCTTGGCGACGTTGGCCGCGACACCCTCCACGGCGAAGCCGGCAATGACACCCTCGACGGCGGCGCCTGGGGCGACTTTCTGTTCGGCGGCATCGGCGACGACCTGCTCAAGGGAAGCTGGGGCATGGACGAGCTGCATGGCGGCGATGACAACGACCGTCTCGAAGGCGGCACCGCCGACGACACCCTGTTTGGCGACGCCGGCAATGATACGCTGCTTGGCGGCGACGATAACGACCATCTCGACGGCGGAACCGGAAACGACGTGCTGAACGGAGAGAACGGCAACGACACGCTCTTGGGCGGCGACGGCGACGACAGGCTCTACGGCAACGCCGGCAACGACACGCTCGATGGCGGGCTGGGCAATGATGTGCTGATCGGCGGCTGGGGCAGCGACAGACTCTATGGCGGCGAGGGCGACGACAAGCTCTACGCCACGGGCGGTATCGGCAACCTCCTCAACGGTGGCGACGGCAATGATTTCGCCCTCGGAACCAAGCGCGCCGAGGTTCTCGTCGGCGAGGCCGGGAACGACAAACTGCGCGGGCTCGGGGGCAACGATCGCGCTTATGGCGGTGACGGGTTTGACGTTTTGTTGGGCGACTTCGGCAATGATCGCCTGTTTGGCGGCAACGACAACGACCGGCTGTTCGGCGGCGCGCACCGTGACCTACTGATTGGCGGGGACGGGAATGACTTTCTGGACGGGGGCAGGGGTAACGACAGGATGAACGGCGGCGCGGGCGAAGACACCTTTCGGTTCAGCCGGATCTCCGGGCGTGACGTTCTGATCGGTTTCGACCCGACAGAGGACACGTTGCGCCTGATCGGCGTGCGCAGGAGCCAGGTGGAATTGCACGACACCAGATTCGGACTCACCGTCGACTGGGGGGTCGGATCGGTCAACCTGGTTGGCCTCGACGCCGACGACTTCAAAGTGTCGTGGATCGATTTCGGGTGACCGCGACGGTGGTGCGGTTCAGATCAGGATTGACCCCTCGAGCCCGACGGTATCGGCCAGACCCACGAGCAACACGATGTTGCCGTTGCCAAACCACCACACCACGCCGTTTTCCGTCACATGCGCCGCATCCGCGATCTCGGCCGCGCTGCGCACCTCACCACCCCAGAGCTCCGGATCGAAGTGGATCCGATCTTCGCCAATGACAAAGCCGAAAACCCGGTCGCGCCCGGTCCCGGCGAAAAACTGGAAGGTGTCGGCGCCTGGACCGCCGTTCAGCTGGTCGTTGCCGCTGCTGCCGAAGATCGTGTCGGCCCCGTTACCGCCGAAGACCACATCGGCCCCGGGACCACCGCCAAGCACGTCATCACCGTCGCCACCGGCCAGGCGATCATTGCCGGCGCCGCCCCAGCCGGTATCGTTGCCCGTTTCGGCAAAGAGCCTGTCGTTTCCGGTGTCGCCGAACAGCGTATCCCGGCCAATCCCCCCGTAAACCGTGTCGGCCCCGGCATACCCGCGCACCGTATCGTTGCCATTCCCGGCGCGCACCGTGTCGTTGCCCGCACCGGCAAAGAGCAAATCATCCCCACCAAGGCCATACAACGTATCGTTCCCACCGCCGGCGGCCAGCCGGTTCGCCACGCCGTTGCCCACCAGCGTATCGTCGCCACGGGCTGACCGCGCGTTCTCGATCACCACGCCTGCGGCAATGGTGACTCCGCCCGCCACACCGTCGGCTGCGGAAATGAACCCGCCACCGCCGCGTTCATAGTTCAGCGTCGCCGCCCGCAAGTTGATCGTCGTGTCGCGCCCCCCGAGATACTGGATCGTATCGGTCCCGCCCGTATCCCAGATCCCCCGATAGGCGGTGCCGATCTTGTTGACGTCGGGCAGGGTGTAGGTGGTATCGCCGGAGCGGGTCGCCCCATTGGCCCCGTATTTTTCCTGCAACACGGCAATGTCCAGCGGGCTCGGCCCGGCCTCGTAGCCATGGTTCCAGATCCGGTGATCGAAGGCGGAGTACCCGACCGGGCCGGCAACAAACCCCGAATTGTAGCTCATCGTCGTAAACACGCCCTGGTTCAAAAGCGCCGTCCCGAGATCGTTCGACCCGTAGCGCACACCGGGAAACACCGTCGACGTCCCGCCATCGTCAAACGGGTGCGCCAGCCCCAGCCCGTGCAGGAGCTCGTGCACGATGGTGACAAACCCGTAGCCCCCGACCGACAGATCGCCCCCCGGCCCCCGGTCCCAGGCCAGGCCGTTGAACATCGCACTCCCGCCAAAGGCCTCGCCCGGCGGGTTCATCCAGCCCAGCGTGTCGCGCGACATCTCGCCGTTGGCATCCAGCCCGATCACGAAATCCGCCGCCGCCCGCGATCCGACTCGCACGAAATCGATCGCCACGGAGGCTTCGATCAACGCGAAGGCGCGTTGGAACTGGCGAATTTCATAGAGCGTGAAACCGTCGGAAGTATAGACGCCACCATACCCATCGCGGATCTTCGCCCCTTTTGGCGCGAAATAGACCTCGATCGTGTTGTCGCCGGGCACCCGTGTGCCCCAGTCCAGCCCGGATTTCGGGTTATAGCTGCTCGTTCCTGCCATCTTGGCCTTCCGACCTGAATTCGCCTGTGCCCCATATTAATATGTGAAACACCCTTCGAAAAGGTACATGCCTCGTTTGTGCGCCTTTGCGCGGCACCCGAGCCTTGCACCTGCCCGACCGCTTGGCTTAGACCGGCGCCGAACACCGCGAGGGCATTCCGAATGAAAGCGATCTTCCATATCGGTCACCACAAGACCGGCACGACCTCTCTGCAGGCCTTTCTCGCGATCAACTGGGCCAAGCTCGTCACGGCCGGGGTTCTTTCGCCCTGGGTCGAGACGCAAGGCGCGGCCTGGACGCAGGCCCAGCTGTTGCATGGCGAGCCCGCCGACCCGGACCTTCTGCCTGCGAACGTGCGCGAGCCGCATAACGCGCTCGCCTTCCGCATGCTCGCCGCTGCCTTGCCGGACCGCAACGTGCCGATTCATCACCGTGGCACACCGAACCCCAACCTGATGCTGCGCGCGGTTCAAAACCAGATCGAGATGCTCGATCCCGAGACGCTGGTCTTCTGTTCCGAGGTGATGTCGCATTTCGGGCCGGATGCGCCCGAGCTGATCGAGATGTTCGCCCAGCCGCTCGGCGGGGCCGAGACCGCGCTGCACGTCACCCTGCGCCGACCCGACGATCATCTCGTCTCCTGGCGCGGTCAGCAGCTCTGGTTCGGCGATCCGCTTCCGGCGCTTTCCGATCCCGCGGCAGATCCGTTCCAAGGCATTCACTTCGATTATCGAGCGGTCATCGAACCCTGGCTTGAGCGCCTGCCCGGCATCGAGCCGCATATGCGCGCACATCGCGCCGTCATGCGCGCCGGCGGCTCGATCAGCGATTTCTTTGCCCAGCAACACGTGACGCTGCCCGAAGGCCTCATCGACGTGCCGATGATGAACCCGAGCCTGCCGCGCGCCCTGTTCCCGCTGCTGCGCGCCGCCAATTCCGCACTTCCGCGCCCGGTCGCCCGAACCCTGGGGCCAGACCTGCTCCATATCGCAGATGACCTCGAGCTGCCCGCCGCCGCCGACATCGAGTTCTTCGGCGCCGCGCGTCGTGGCGAGATGGCGCAGCGGTTCGCGCCGATCCACGACTGGCTGTCGGAGATTGCCGGCGCCCCGGTGTTCGACGATATCGACGAGATCGCCCAACCACGTCCGGTCACCGAGGACGAGGCGCTCGCGCAGGTGCTCGACTCGCTCACCGCCGACCACATCGCGGGCTTCCTCAACCCCGAAGTGCGCGCCTTCGTGACCGGGCTGAAGGACGGCCGCTAGTCGCGAAATAGCCGCCCCGGCGGGTTGGCGAGCGCGAGCCCGCCCGCCCGCTCTGCCATCTGCCAGGCGAGCGCCTGGTTGCTGCTCAGCACCGGCTTGCCCAGCTCAGCCTCGAGATCGTCGATGATATCGAGCGTGCGCAGGTTGGTGCAGGAAAGAAACACGGCCTCCGCCTCGTCGCTTCGCCCGACCGACAGCGCCGCCGCACGGATCGAGGCCGGGTCAATCCGCGCCACCCGCGCCTCGACCTCTTCGCCGAAGGAGACGGTGCCCGGCACCCGCAGCCCATGGCGCTCAAATGCCGCCCGGATCGGCTGGGCGACAGCCGGGATATAGGGCGAGACGATCGCCACCGACCGCGCGCCGAGCCGGTCGAGCGCGCCGAGCGCCGCGCTCAGCGGATTGGCCACGGCGCGCGTGTTGGCCCCCTGTTTCACCAAGGCTTCCACCGCGTCCGCCCCGATCATGGTGGAGCCGGAGGTGCAGGCATAGCCCACCACGTCAAACCGCGCGGCGGGGGGCAGCAGCCCTGCCGCGCGCGGCAGGGTCTTGCGCATGGATTCGAGGGTGTCTGGCGTTACCTCGTCACCGCTTGGCACCCGGCTTACATAGAGCGCGATCTGCGGATCGGCAAAGAGCCGGTGAAAATCGTGTTCGATGGTTTCATCGGTCTGAAGCACGATCAGCCCGAGCGTGGCCCGCGTGCCAATCGGCCCGGTGAGATCATAAGGAAACGCATCCATCGTCTAACCCTCCAGAACCGGCAACTCGGCCGGCGCGCGTGTGGAAAGAAGCTCGGCCCCACTGTCGCGCAGCACGATATTTTCTTCGTGCACCATGATCCGGCCCGGCGCGATCTCGACCCCAGGTTCGATCGTCAGCACCATGCCGGCGCGCAGCTCGGTGGAATCCTGCGGCGTGAACGAGGGCCATTCGGTAAGCGTGATCCCGAGCCCATGGCCCAGCCGCCCACCGCCCGCCACCGCCCCCTCGGCGGTGAGGGCGTCGACGATCACCCGGTGCAGATCGTGCGCGCGCATGCCCGGCCGCACCGCCGCCAGCGCCGCCTCGGTCGCGGCGAACAGCGCGCCATGCGCCCGGCGCGCCGCATCATCCGCCACACCGATCGCCCAATTGCGATCAAAATCGCAGAAATACCCGTCGCGCACCGCGCCGGTATCGAGCATCAGCACATCCCCCCGCGCCAGCGGGCGCGCATCGGCGGGCGAGATCACATCGCCATAGCCGCCCGGCCCGGCGCCGCCGGCCACATAGCTCACCCAATCCGCACCCTCTTCGAGCAACACGCCCTGAAAGCGGCGAAACACCGCCTCGAGCGGCGCGCCCTCGCGCGCGAATTCCGCCACCCGGGCGAAGGCGGCATCTGCCGCGCGGGCTGTGGCGCGGATCTTGGCGATCTCGGCCTCGGACTTGATCTCGCGCACCCGCTGGACCACCTCGGTGGCATCGCCAACACCGCGCGGCGCGATCAGCTCGATCACCCGCGCATAGTCGGCGAGCGGCATCCGCAGATGCGTTTCCAGCCCCATCGGCACACCGAGCCGCCCGCGCGCGGGCAAGAGGTCGCGCAAAGTCGCCGCGAGCAGCGTCACGCCATCGTCGCCAGGCTGCGGCGCGTCCCAGGTGCGGATGTCTTTGACCCAGGTCGAGCCCATCAATGCCGCGCCGATCGAGGGGATCACCGCCACCGGGTCGCCCGTCGCCGGAACGATCACGAACCACGGCCGCGCCGGGCTTTCCCAGAACCGCGTGAGGAAGCCGGTGACGTAGAACACATCGGCCGGCGTGGTGAGCAGGAGCGCGGCAAACCCGGCCCGGCCCATCGCCGCCTGAAGCGCGACCACGCGGCGGCGAAACTCGCGCTCGCCAAACCCGCGTGCCGGATCAGACATCTTCCGGCCCCTCGCTCAGGATCGCGAGCACGCGGGCGTCGGGGCCAGGCTCAACAGCCCCGGTAAGCAGCGCGGCCAACCCGGCGCCACCCGACGGCGTGGTCGCCAGCCCGAGCCGGGCCAGCATCGCCACCCCCTCGCCCGCCTCGTCCTCGGAGATCGTCACGAACAGATCGGCGTCGCGCGCGAGCCCGTTCAGCGCGACCAGCGAGGGCGTCTTGCAATCGAGCCGCCCCATCGACGAGACCGGCCCCTCGCTCGTCACCAAGTGGCGCGCACGGATGCTCTCCATCAGCGCCGGGGCCGCGTCGGGCTCGACCACCACGATCACCGGCCCGTCGCCCCAAACCGCGCGCACATGGGCCGCGACAGCCGCCGCCAGACCACCCACGCCGGCTTGCAGAAACACGTGGCTCGGCGGTTCGGGCACCTGCCGCCCGGCCTCGGCGGCGAGTTGCAGATAGCCCTCCATCACCCGGCGCGCCAGATCGGTGTAGCCCGGCCAGGAACTGTCGGAGAGCAGCTGCCAGCCGTTCTGCGCGGCCGCCCGCTCGGCCGCCACCATGCTTGCCTCGTAATCCGCCCCGGCGCGCACCACCTCGGCCCCCTTGCCGCGAAGGCGCGCCGCGAACGCCTCCGGCACCGTATCCGACAAGTAGATCACCGCCCGCGCGCCAAACAGCCGCGCTCCCGCAGCCACCGACAGCCCATGATTGCCCGCGCTGGCGGCGACATAGACCCGCCCCGCGAGCGCCTGCGCGAAGTCTCCCCCGGCGTCGGCCGCATCATGGGCAATCGCATAGGCCGCGCCCAGCGCCTTGAAGCTGCCAAGCCCCATCCGCCCGCGTTCGTCCTTGACCCACACCTGCGCCACGCCGGCGGCACGCGCCACGCCGGCCGCGTCGATCAGGGGCGTTTCGCCGTGCAAGGGGCAATGCCCAAGCAGCGCCGCAACAGCGTCGGCATCGGTGCTGGGCAGATGATCGGGCGCAGGCTGCGCGCCGGGCAACCCGACCCCTCGGAACGGATTGGAAAGAATAGCGGCCAAGGTCTTGCCCCCTCCTGTTGAAACCGGTTTCGCCCAACATAGACGGGCTTCCCCGGCCTTGCCCAAGAAATCGCCCCGACTCACCGCACAGTAAAAATATCCGGCGTTTGGCGGGGCATGATCGCGACGCTGTCGCTCGCAAATACGGCAAAACACCCACTGCTGCCCGCCATTCCAGCAACGGTTTCATCATTTCTCGCACAAACTTCCAGTTCTGCGCGCAATCTCCTGAAACGCCCGCTAAACTCTCCGCATGGATGACGAAATTTTCTTCGACGAGATGCGCGGCCAGGACGACCTGGTGCGCAGGCCCTATGCCGATTTCAACACCTGGCTCGAAGGCGAAGATCCAAAGCGGCTGCGCGCCAAGCAGCGCGAGGCCGAGGATCTGTTTCGCCTCACCGGCATCACCTTCAACGTCTACGGCCGCAGCGAGGCCGAAGAGCGGCTGATCCCGTTTGACATCATCCCGCGCATCATCTCGGGCGCCGAATGGCAGAAGCTGTGCCGCGGGATCGAGCAGCGGGTGCGCGCGATCAATGCCTTTCTTTACGACATCTACCACCGCCAAGAGATCGTGAAGGCCGGGCGCCTGCCCGAAGAGATGATCAGCCGCAACGAGGCCTTCCTGCCGCAGATGATCGGGGTGGACCCCCCGGGCGGCGTCTATACCCACATCGTCGGGATCGACCTCGTGCGCACCGGCCCGGGTGAGTTCTTCGTGCTCGAAGACAACGCCCGCACGCCCTCCGGTGTGAGCTACATGCTCGAAAACCGCGAAACCATGCTGCAGATGTTCCCCGAGCTGTTTGCCCGCAACCGGGTGCAGCCGGTGCAGAACTACCCGCGGGACTTGATGCGCTCGCTCTCGGCTTCGGCCCCGAACACGACGACAAACCAGCCCACCGTCGCCGTGCTCACGCCGGGGATCTACAACTCGGCCTATTTCGAACACGCCTTCCTCGCCGACCAGATGGGCGTCGAGCTGGTCGAGGGCCACGATCTGCGCGTGGTCGACGGCCGCGTGGCGATGCGCACCACGCAAGGCTACAAGCCGATCGACGTGCTCTACCGCCGGGTCGACGACGATTTTCTCGATCCGCTGAACTTCAACCCCGAGAGCCAGCTTGGCGTGCCGGGGATCATGGACGTCTACCGTGCCGGCGGGATCACCATCGCCAACGCGCCGGGCACCGGGATTGCCGACGACAAGGCGATCTACAGCTACATGCCCGACATCGTCGAGTTCTACACCGGCGAGCGGCCGATCCTCGAAAACGTGCCCACCTGGCGCTGCTCCGAGCCCGAGGCGCTGGCCTACGTGCTGGAGCATCTCGACGAGCTGGTGGTGAAAGAGGTGCACGGTTCGGGCGGCTACGGCATGCTGATCGGCCCGACCGCGACGAAGAAAGACCTCGCAACTTTCCGCAGGAAACTGAAGGCGCGGCCCGGCAACTACATCGCCCAACCCACGCTCAGCCTGTCGACGGTGCCGATCTTCACCCGCGCCGGGCTCAGCCCGCGCCATGTCGATCTGCGCCCGTTTGTGCTGGTCTCGCCCGCCGGCATCAAGATCACGCCGGGCGGGCTTACGCGGGTGGCGCTGAAGAAGGGTTCGCTGGTGGTGAACTCGTCACAGGGCGGGGGCACCAAGGACACCTGGGTGCTGGAGGACTGACGGCATGCTGGGAAAAACCGCAAACGGCCTGTTCTGGATGTACCGCTACCTTGAGCGGGCCGAAAACATCGCCCGGCTGATCGAGACCGGCCAGCGCATCGCCCTCACCCGGCTTGGGTCTACCGAGGACGAATGGCGCTCGGTGCTGCAAACCGCCGCCGCCTGCGACGGTTACGATGCCCACCACGACACGGTGACGAAAGACGCCGCGATCGACTGGATGCTGCGCAGCCGGGACAACCCGGCCTCGGTGATGTCGTCGCTTGCCGCCGCCCGCCAGAACGCGCGCCTGGTGCGCACGGCGCTGACCCACGAGGTCTGGGAGGCGACCAACGGCGCTTTCATGACGGTCCGCAACCTGCTGGCGCGCAAGGTGACCGAGCGCGATCTGAACGCGGTGCTGGGCACGGTCCGCTCACGCACGGCGCTGGTGCGTGGCGCCACCCATGGCACCATGCTGCGCAACGAGATCTACGATTTTGCCCGGATCGGCACCCTGCTGGAACGCGCCGACAACACCGCGCGCATCCTCGACGTGAAGTATTACGTGCTCCTGCCTTCGGTGATGTCGGTGGGATCGGAAGTGGACAACGTGCAGTGGGAGACGATCCTGCGCTCGGTCTCGGCGCGGGGCGGCTTTCGCATGGCCTATGGCTCCACCTCCGACCCGCGCGACATCGCCCGCTTTCTGATCCTCGACAAGCGGCTGCCGCGCAGCCTGGCGTTCTGCGCCCACAAGATGCACGAAAACATGGGCTACCTCGCCGCCGACTACCGCAAGCGCCCGCCCTCGTTCGGCCTCGCCGACCATATCGAGCGCAACTACCTGTCCTATGATATCGACGCGGTGTTCGAATACGGGCTGCACGAGTTTATTCAAAAAGTCCTCTCGCTTCTCGATGAACTGGCCCGCCAGATCGAGATCGACTACCGGTTCTATGAGTGAGCCCATGCGCCTGAAAATCAACCACACCACGCGCTATACCTTCGACAGCCCGATCAAGTACGGGCTGCAGCAGCTGCGCAAAACGCCGAAATCGACGCACCAGCAGAATGTGCTGAGCTGGTCCACCCGGGTGGAGGGCGGCCGCAAGGAGCTGTCATACGAGGATCACCACAACAATACCGTGGAGCTCCTGAGTTTCGACAAAGACACGCAGACGCTGCTCGTCACCAGTGCTGGCGAGGTCGACATGACCGACACCCAGGGCGTGGTGGGCCGCCACCTTGGCCCGGCCCCACTGTGGCTCTATCGCCGCCAGACTCCGCGCACCAAGGCCGGGACCGGTATCCGCGCGCTGATTCGCGACATCGAGGGAGAGACCGCGACCGACCAGCTGCATGCGCTGATGACGGCGGTGAACCGGGCAGTCTCCTACGAGATCGGCGCGTCCCTGTCGGACTGGGGCGCGGAAGAGGCGCTGGCCGAGGGGCGGGGGGTCTGCCAGGATCATGCCCACGTGTTCATCGGCGCGGCGCGCGAAATGGGCTTTCCGGCGCGCTACGTTTCGGGCTACCTGATGCTAGACGACCGGGTGGAACAAACCGCGATGCATGCCTGGGCCGAGGCGCATATCGACTACCTCGGCTGGGTCGGCTTCGATCCCTCGAACGGGATTTCGCCCGATACCCGCTACGTCCGTGTTGCAACAGGGCTGGACTATGCACAGGCTGCGCCTGTAACGGGAACACGGATCGGTGGCGCCGGCGAGGTGCTCTCGGTCGCCATCGAAGTGGCGCAGCAACAATAGCGGAGAGCGCGGCATGACCTATTGCGTGGGGATGGTCCTCGACCGGGGGCTGGTGTTCATGTCTGACACCCGCACGAACGCCGGCGTCGACAATATCTCGACCTTTCGCAAGATGACGAGCTGGGAAGTGCCCGGCGAACGGATGCTCACGCTGATGAGCGCCGGCAACCTCGCCACCACGCAGGCCGTTGTGTCGATCCTCGACGAGCGCACCAAGGCGCCCGAGCTGCGCGATCCGACGATCCTCGGCGCGCCGTCGATGTTTCAGGTCGCGCGGCTGGTCGCTGACACCCTGCGCGAAGTGATCGCCGAACACGCCGATTACGGCCAGCGCGCCGACAGCGCTTTTCACGCCACGATGATCCTCGGCGGCCAGATCGGCGATGCCCCGCCCCGCCTCTTCCTGATCTACCCCGAGGGCAACTTCATCGAGGCCAGCCCGGACACCCCGTATTTCCAGATCGGCGAAACCAAGTATGGCCGCCCGATCCTCGTGCGCGCGCATGATCCGGCGATGAGCTTCGCAGACGCCATGAAACTCTTGCTGGTGAGCTTCGATTCGACCGTGAAAGCAAACCTCACGGTCGGCGCGCCGTTCGACTATCACCTCTACGAGGCCGACAGCCTGCGCCTGGGTCAACGCGGCCGGATCGAAGCGGGCGACCCCTATTTCGCCGCCATCAGCGAAGGCTGGGGCGACGCGCTGCGCCAGGTTCTGCACGGGTTGCCGAGCTTCAAACTCTAGTCCGCGGCAAAATTGCACTCCGACCGGGAACGAAACAAGGTGCGCCGAGCCGCGCCCTGCTATGGTGTGGGCGCGGCAGCCCGGGAGGCGAAGATGGACGCAAAGATTGTCGGCTGGGGCCACACGCCGTTCGGCATTCTCAAGGGCAAGACGCTCGAACACCTGATCCTCGACGCAAGCCGCGCGGCGATCGACCATGCCGGCATTACCCCCGGCGATATCGACGCGATCTACCTTGGTCATTTCAACGCCGGCATGGTGCCAGATGCCTTTCCCTCCTCGCTCGCGCTGGGCCTCGACGACAAGCTCAGGTTCAAACCCGCCACGCGGCTGGAAAACGCCTGCGCCTCCGGGGCCGCCGCCGTCTATGCCGCGCGCGATGCGATCCGCGCCGGGGCCGTGCGCACCGCGCTGGTGATCGGCGCCGAGAAAATGACCGGACTCGACACCGCCGGGGTGACCCATGCGCTTGGTCTCGCCACCTACCAGGCGGAGGAATCCGGCGTAAGCTTTCCCGAGGTGTTTGCCCGCTTTGCCCGGGCCTATTTCACGGCCTTTGGCGACAAATCCGAGGCCCTCGCCCGAATCGCGGCCAAGAACCACGCTGCCGCGCTCGCCAACCCGCTCGCCCAGATGCGCAAGGATCTCGGCTTCGAGGCCTGCAACACAATCTCCGACCGCAACCCGATGATTGCCCCGCCACTCCGACTCACCGATTGCTCGCTGATTTCGGATGGCGCCGCCGCCCTGGTGATGGTGGCCGATGACATGGTCGGCGCCTTCCCCCGCGCCGTGGGCTTCCGCGCCGCCGTTCACATGAACGATTTCCTGCCGATGTCGCGCCGCGACCTCACCGAGCTGACCGGCGCGCGCCACAGCTTTGCCGCCGCCTTCGATGCCGCCGGGATCACGCTTGACGATCTCGATCTCGCCGAGGTGCACGACTGTTTCACCATCGCCGAGCTGATGATCTACGAAGCGATGGGGCTCGCGCCCAAGGGCCGGGGCGCGGAAGTGATCGAGGCCGGCGACAGCGCGCGGGGCGGGCGGCTGCCGGTCAACCTGTCGGGCGGGCTGAAGGCCAAGGGCCACCCGGTCGGGGCCACTGGCGTGTCGATGCACGTGCTCGCCGCGCGCCAGCTCACCGGAACGGCGGGAGAGATGCAGCTCGATGGTGCCGCGCTGGCCGCCGTCTACAACATGGGCGGTTCCGGCGTGGCGAACTACTGCTCGATTCTCGAACCGGTGAAGTAGGCGCGACACGGCCTTTCGTTGGGGCCGTCGCAAGGCAAGATACAGGCTCTATTCCTGCCGGATTTTCCCATTTTCGTCTTTGCTCATATGCTTGGGAAGTCGCGGGTTTGGCAAAGATCGAAGCCCCCGGACACCCTACGCCTCACGCGGTCGAAGCGCGTCGAGCAGGGCTTGCACACCACTGGCGAGATCGCCGGAATTGTCGATCTCGATCACCCGGGCCAGTCCGGCAGGCAAAGGCATGGCAGAGCGCGCGAGCCGGTTGGCCACCTCCTCGCCCCCTTCGCGCCCTCGCGCCGAAAGCCGCTCGGCCAGCACCTGCGGGCGGGCAGTGACATGGATCACCACGAGATTTGGAAACGCCGCCTGCGCCTCGGCCAGCATCGCCCGCGAGCCGTTGAAAACGGCATCCTGCCCTAAGGCAAGCACGCCCACCACGGCCTGCGGGATTCCGTAGGAAAACCCATGCGCCTGCCAGTGCAGCGCGAAGTCTCCGCGCGCGAGGCGCGCCGCGAAATCTTCCGGCGTAACGCTCTCAAACTCCTCGGCGCCACCGGTTTCGGGCCGCGTGATCACCCGGCGCACGAAATGGAGATCGGGGCGACGCGCCGCCGCGGCCCGCATCAGCGTGTCTTTCCCCACGCCCGAAGGGCCAACGACGGCAAAGAGGCGCCCCGTGCTCATGTCGCCCTGCCTGGGTCGGGAACTGGCGCCCGGAGGAACAGGCCGCGAAAGGGTGCAGCTTTGCCGGCCCGCGTTCCCGGGTGAAGCTCTCGATGTTGCACAGAAGCCGGCGTCATTCGGGAATATCCCGCAGGATCGCGGCGGCCAGCTCTTGAAGGACGGTGTTCATGATCCCCCCATATCATTGGGAACAAGCGATGTCGCTGGACGGTGGGGGATTCCGAAGTGGTGCCGGTGAAGGGACTCGAACCCCCGACCCACGCATTACGAATGCGTTGCTCTACCAGCTGAGCTACACCGGCCCGCTTCGGGTGCGCGTGCTTTAGCACCACGCGAACGGGCTGTGTAGCCCTATTTTTCGTGTGGCGCTTCCACTTCCGGGGCAAACTCCGACACGGTGGTTTCCTTCGGATCGGCATAGTCCGCATGCGGCGGTTGCACCGGTTTGGCCTCCTCGGGCGTGGCAACCTCGTCGTCAATCACCTCGACCTCCACCGCCGGGGGTGTCTGCGGCCTGGCGCCCACCAGAAGCGGCAACATCTCGGCGCCGCCCGGCATTTTCACCTCGCCCTCCACCGGCACCTTCCAGCTCAGCGTATCGAAGGCATTGCAGCCAAGGCAGACCGGGGCCCAGTTGGAGTGCACCTGGCCGCACTTGTCGCACACCCATTGCGGCCCGCGCGAGGCCGTGACCGCACGCGCAAGCCAGGCGCGCACCATGTCGTCGCTGCCGCCCTCGCCACGCTCGATCGCGGCCATGAGGGTCAGCGCGCGCTGGGTCGGATCGGTCTCGGACAGATCGCCCAGCGCTTTGCGGGCCGCTTCGAAATCCTCGGCCGCGATGTTCAGCTCGGCCAGCAGCATCCGCGTTTCGGGATGATCCGCGTGGTGTTTGGTGATCTGGCGAAACCGCTTGATCCGCGCGGACGGGGTTTCGTCCGGCTCGATCGCCGCAAAGGCCGCCGCAAGGTCGGGGTGCGGATGTGCCTGCCAGGCCTTGGACAGCACCCGCTGGGCGTATTTCGGATTGTCCTGCTCGACGTAGCTCTTGGCGGCGAGCACCGCCGAGGGGATCAGGTCGGGCGAGAGCTTGTTGGCCTCGATCGCCGCCTCGCGGGCACGGATCGAGTTGCCCTCGGCAAAGATCTCCTTGGCCTCCTGCAGCGCCAGCACCGCATCGCGCCGCTTGCCCACGTCCTTGGGCAGCGCACCGGCCTTCACCTTGGTGCCGATGGTCTGGCGCGCGCCGGCCCAATCGTTCTGCGTGGCCTGCAACGCAAGCAGCACGTCGCCCGTCTCGGCATGGCGCGGCTTCAGTGCAAACGCCTTCTCGGCCAGCTTCATCGCCGTCTCGGTATCGCCCGCCTCGAGCTTCTGCTTCATGATGCCGCGAATGCCGACGAACCGCGTGCGCTCATCGGCCAGCAGCTTCTTGTACATCGCCTCGGCCTTCTTGCGGTCGCCGGCCATTTCGGCCGCCTGCGCGGTAATCAGGTTGGTCAGTTCCGGCCGACGCAGAAACTTCTCAGCCTTCGCCGCCTTCGCCATCGCCACGCGCTCTTCGCCCGAGGCCAGCGCCATCAGTCCCTCGGCCAGCGCCGCATAGCCCTTGCGCTCGCGGTTGCGGTCAAAATACCGGCTGATCGCCGTCTCGTCACCGTTGAGAAACCGCCCGACCGCCACCAGAAAGCTGATCACCTTGAGCAGCAGCCAGAGCGCCACGACCAGAGCGACCAGCGCGATCACCGCCTGCAGGGGACCAAGGTTGAACTCGGTCGCGCCCACGGCGATGCGCACGCCGCCCTCGGTTTCCATGATCATCCCCGCCCCCAGCGCGGCGGCGGCGATGATCACGACGAACAGGACGATCTTTAACAGGGACCAGAGCATCAGAGCATCCTCACTTCGTGTTCAGTTCCTGGGCAAGTGCCGCGCCCGCCTCGAGCGCCGCCTTGCGTGTTTCGGCCAGTGTCCGCCAATCGGCCAACGCCGGCACGCCGGCCTCGGGCATCGCGGCCAGTTCGGCCAGCGCACCGGCAATATCGCCCTGTGTCAGCGCCCCCTCGGCGCGCGACAGCACAGCATCGGCATCCTCGCCCTCTTTCGGCTCCAGCGAGCGGGCACCGAGCTGGGTTTGCAGGAAGGCGGTGAACCGGCTGACCTCGCCGCTCTCCACACCGGCCCGCACCGAAGCATCGAGCCCGGCGCGCGCGGCGGCCGGGAAGGCCTGCTGGAGCGCGGCCAGGGTCGGCACGCCCTCGGCGGCAAGATCGGCCAGCGCGGCCGGAGCGTCGATCCCGGTGCTGTTGGTGAGGTCGAACAGGGCATCGTCGAACGGCCGCCCGGTATCGAGCGCCGCCGTGATGCGGGCCAAGGCCGCGCGCCCCGCCGCCGCTTTCGCCGCCTCGGCCGCCTGCGCCTCAAGCGTGGCCGCATCCGACTGCGCCGCTTCCACCTTGGTCAGCTCGGCTTGAAACATCTCGCGCAGCGCCGCCAACTCACGCTCATAGGCCTCCGCCGCCATCTGCGCCGCCGCCGACCCTTCGGGCGCCAGCTTTTCGACCGCCGCGAGCCGGGCGTCGATTTCGTCGAGCCGTGTTGTCATCGTCGCGAGCCCCGTGTCCAACCCGTCTAGCCGCGTCGTAAGATCCGTTTGCAGGGTGCTGAGCGTGGTATCTGCCTCCAGCGTCGACACAGCGCCGCCAAGCACGTCGATCCTGTCGGTGAGCCCGGCGATCCGCGCACCCTGCGCCTCGACCGCAACCGCTACCGGGTCTTCCTCGGGCGGCACGCCCGGAAACGGCCAGCCCTCGGGCACCACGTAGCGCGCCGCGACGAAGCCGATCGCCGCCGCTGCAACACCGCCGAGCAGAAGACCGATAAACGCGCCCGCCCCGCCGCGCGACGGCGTCACCACAGGCTTTGGCGCAACCGGTGGGTTCGGCTTCGCAACCGTTTCGTGTTTCGGAGGCTCCGGCCGGTCCGGTTCGGGCGTGTCTTCCGCCTTTTCCGTCCCCGCGTCTTTGTCGGGCGCAGTGGTCGGGGCCGGTGGTTCTACGGGTTCGGTTTTTTCCGGCGGGGTTTCTTCAATCACGACGGCATCTTCAACCGCCTCAATAGGTTTGTCCGCCGCTTTCGAGGGGGCCGTTTTCTTTCGCGGTGATGCTTTCGGAGCTTTCGCCATCGTCCCACCTTTCGAATCTCAACTCACGCCACCGGCATGCTTGGGAAAAGCCTACCCCCGCCCCAGCATGGCCTCAACCCGACTCACACACCCAGAGCCGCCTTGATCCGCATCAGCATCTCTTCGCCGGTCGGCGCGGGCGCCACGTCGGCATCCTCTCCAGTGGCTTCCCGCCAGGCTTCGGCCACCGCCGCGCTCATCGCTATCGTCCGCACGCGTGGCCCGACGGCGGCGATCTGCTCTCCAAGGAGCTTGGCCGACCGGGGTGAGTAGAGGGGCAGAACCACCGGCCCAGCACCTTCGATGATCGCCTTTGCCTCGGCTGACAAGGGCAGGGCCTCCTGGCGGTAGATCACCACTTCGTCAGTGTCTATTCCTGCCAAATTCAGCCTTTTTGCCACGTTCCCGCGGGCATGCTCACCGCGCAGATGAACGAGCGGACCGGCATCTTTGATCTGCGCGACAAGGTCATCGGCATCACGCGCCACGAGCCGCACTTCCGCCCCGGCAGCCTGTGCCGCCTCGGCGGTGCGCCGGCCCACACACCAAGCCGCCAGCCCGCGCAGATCCGGCGCATGGGCCAGAGCGTTGGCCGAGGTGAGCACAACGCCCGCGTAACGGCCGATATCCAGCGCCATCCCGGCCGGCAGAATTCGCATGATCGGCGAGACGATCACCGGCACGGTTTGGCCTAATGCCGCGACGATCTCGCGTGACTGCGCGTCGGGACGGGTCAGCACGAGCGTTGGGGTCATCGCGGCCTCGCGGGATTGTCTGGGGTCTCAAGCGGTGTTACCCCGGCCCGGACCCCTTCGCAACCGGCGCCCATGACCGATACCGTCACCCTTCTCGGCCTCGAATCGAGCTGCGACGACACCGCCGCGGCGATTGTGCGCCATACGCCCGGGCAGCCGCCCGAGATCCTGGCGTCCGTGGTGGCCGGGCAGACCGAGCTGCACGAAGCTTTCGGCGGCGTCGTGCCCGAGATCGCCGCACGCGCCCATACCGAAAAACTCGATCTTTGCGTCGAGGAAGCGCTGGCCGAGGCCGGGCTGGGGCTTGGCGATCTCGACGCCATCGCCGTAACCGCCGGGCCGGGCCTGATCGGCGGCGTGCTGGCGGGCGTGATGCTCGCCAAGGGGCTATGCGCCGGCACCGGGCTGCCGCTGATCGGTGTCAACCACCTCGCCGGGCATGCCCTCACCCCGCGCCTTACGGATGGCGCGGCGTTTCCCTACCTGATGCTGCTGGTGTCAGGCGGGCATTGCCAGTTTCTGCTGGTCGAGGGCGAGGAAGACTTCACCCGCCTCGGCGGCACGATCGACGACGCCCCCGGCGAGGCGTTCGACAAGACCGCGAAGCTTCTCGGCCTGCCCCAGCCCGGTGGCCCGTCTGTCGAGGCCGAGGCGAAAACGGGCGATGCGAAGCGGTTCAAGCTGCCCCGCCCGCTGCTCGATCGCCCGGGCTGCGACATGTCGTTCTCCGGCCTCAAGACCGCGCTCCTGCGCGAGCGCGACAGACTGGTCACCCGCGATGGTGGCCTTCATGTGCAGGACCGCGCCGACCTTTGCGCCTCGTTCCAAGCTGCGGTGACGGATGTGCTGGCCGAGAAATCGCGCCGCGCACTGGCCGAGTACATGGCCCTTGGCCCGGCCCGGCCAACCTTCGCGGTCGCCGGAGGCGTCTCTGCGAACATGACGATTCGCGCAGCGTTAGAGACTGTTTCCACCGAATCCGGCGCGCAGTTCCTGGCACCTCCCCTGCGGCTCTGCACCGACAACGCGGCGATGATCGCCTGGGCCGGGATCGAGCGCTTCCGCGCCGGGCATCGCGATGACATGACACTTCAGGCCCGCCCGCGCTGGCCACTGGACCAATCGGCCCCGGCCATGCTTGGATCGGGCAAGAAAGGAGCCAAGGCATGAGCGCAATCGCCATCATCGGCGCCGGGGCTTTCGGCACGGCACTCGCCATCTCGCTGGCGCGCGATGGGCGCAAGGTCACGCTCTGGGCACGCAATATTGGCGACATGGCCGCGACGCGGGAAAACACCCGCCGCCTGCCTGGCTTCCCTTTCCCGGAATCGCTCACCGTCACCGCCGATCTTGCCGAAGCAGCGAAGGCGCCGATCATCCTGCTCGCGCTGCCCCTGCAACAGACCGCCGCCTTCCTCGAAGCGCATGAGGGGCTCTTCCCCGACCAGGCACTGGTCTGCTGCTCCAAGGGCGTAGACATGGCAAGCGGGCGCGGACCGGCCGAGATCATCCGCGCCGCCTGCCCCGGTGCCACGCCTGCCGTGCTCTCCGGCCCCAGCTTCGCCGTGGATATCGCCGCCGGCCTGCCCACGGCGCTCACCCTCGCCGCCACCGACCCCGAGCCGCTGCAACACGCGCTCACCACCTCCAACATCCGCCTCTACCGCTCCACCGACATGATCGGCGTTGAAGTCGGTGGCGCATTGAAAAACGTCGTCGCCATCGCCTGCGGCATCGCCATCGGCGCGGGGCTGGGAGAAAGCGCCCGCGCGGCATTGATGACACGAGGCTACGCCGAGATGAACCGCTTCGCCCTGGCACGCGGCGCCCAGGCCGAAACGCTGGCCGGGCTCTCGGGCTTCGGCGATCTCGCCCTCACCTGCACCTCGGAGAAATCGCGCAACTTCGCCTATGGGCTTGCGCTCGGGCGCGGCGAGGCGGGTGCGGAAGGGCTGACGATCGAGGGCAGGTCGACCGCCAAAGCAGTGTCTAACGCAGCCAAACAGGCCGGGATAGACATGCCCATCGCCAATATCGTGGTCGCGCTGGTGAGCGGCGCCATCACCGTAAAAGAAGCCGTCGAGATCCTGCTCTCGCGGCCACTGAAGGAGGAATAACATGTACGCCGTAATCTGCACTGACAAGCCGGGCGCGCTCGAAATTCGCAAGGCCAACCGCGACAACCACCTGGCCTACCTGAGCGCATCGCCCATCGTGCTCGCCGGCCCGTTTCAGGATGCGAACGACGATATGTCGGGCTCGCTGATCGTGCTCGACGTGGCGACCCGCGCCGAGGCCGAGGCCTGGGCGGCAAACGATCCCTATGCCAAGGCCGGGCTGTTTACCAAGGTGCGAATCGAGAAATTCAAGAAGGTGATCGGCTGATGGCATACTGGCTGTTCAAGACCGAACCGGGCACCTGGGGCTGGGACGATCAGGTGGCGAAGGGCGAGGCCGGCGAGGAATGGGACGGCGTGCGCAACTACCAGGCGCGCAACAACATGCGCGCGATGAAGCTGGGTGATCTCGGGTTCTTCTACCATTCGGTGAACGAGAAGCGCATCGTCGGTATCGTCGAGATCTGCCGCGAGGTTCATCCCGACCGCACAACCGACGATCCGCGTTGGGAATGCGTCGACATCAAAGCGGTGCGCGCCCTTGCTCACCCGGTCACGCTTGAGATGTGCAAGGACGATCCGCGCTTGGGCGACATGGTGCTGGTGAACAACTCGCGCCTGTCGGTGCAGCCTGTTACCGAGACCGAATGGGCCGTGGTGCTGGAGCTGGTCGGCGAAAAACCCTAGGCACCCACCCAAACCTCTCTCATACTGCGGCACAATGTCGCAATAGGGAGGATAAGGGCATGGAAATCATCAACGTTCTGGCCGCCGCCGCGGGCTCGTGGGTGTTCGGCGCGATCTGGTACATGGCGCTTTCGAAGCCGTGGCTGGAGGCCTCGGGGATCGAGTGCGACGAAAACGGCAGGCCGAAAGGCGGAGGCAGCCCGACGCCCTTCATCCTGTCAGCCATCGCCATGGTGTTCGTCGCAGGAATGATGCGCCACATCATCGCCCAGGCCGAGATCACTACGCTGATCAAGGGGATCATGGTGGGCGGCGGCATCGGCCTGTTCATGATCTCGCCCTGGATCATGATCAACAACGCCTATGGCATGCGCCCGTTCAAGCTCACACTGATCGACGGCGGCTATGCCACACTCGGCTCTGCGATCATCGGCGCGATCCTGGTGCTGTTCTGACGCGGAAAGGTCGGCGGGCACTCAAGACAAAAAAGGAGGGCCCCGATCCAGGTATCGGAACCCTCCTTCCACCCCACGTGCTCCCTCAGCACCACACGTGTCTCTGAAATCAAGGGTCCGACCATCCTGGCCTTGAGGATGACACTAGGCAAAACGGCAGCCCAAAGCAACGCCGGAATGACCACGATTTCTTTCAATTTCAAAAGGTTAAAGAGATCACGCGTTAACCATCATTGCGCCTGGATTTTCCACAAAAAAGGGCGGCCGGAACACCGACCGCCCAAAGAAAACGAGGGATTGGGATCAGCCGTAGACGGCTTCCTTCCCGAAATGCTTGGTGAGCATGTAGTAGACCACACAGCGGTACTTGTTGCGCTCCGAGCGGCCGTAGGTTTCGATCACCGCGTTGATCCCGTCCATCAGCTCGGGGCTGTCGGCAAGGCCGAGTTTCTTGATGAGGAAGTTGTTCTTCACCGTCTCGAGTTCACTCGGTTGGGTCGCGGCGACTGTCGAGGCATCGTCGTTGTAGATCGCCGGGCCGCAGCCGATGGTGACCTTGGTGAGCAGAGCCATGTCCGGCTCCATGCCGCACTTGTTCTTCAGGTCATCGGCATATTTGGCGATAAGATCGTCGCGTTTACCCATTGGTGTCACTCCCAGTTCTGTTTCGGGCAAAATGCCCCTTCGCGCAAAAGGGTAAGCCCAATGCAGGCGAATCCAAAGGGAATTTTCCCAAGGGTTTCCCCTTGGCGGTCAGCTTTCGGCGGCGATCCCGTCCCGCAGCTGCGCCAGCGTCACGCTACCAGGCGCCGCGCCCTCGCGCGCCAGCCGGGCGGCGAGGCGGGCGAGGTAGGCATTGGCCGGCGTCGCCACACCGTGCAGGCGGCCCAACATCACGATCTCGCCGTTGAGCCAATCGGTTTCAACCGAACCGGTGCCACGTTCTAGGCTTTGACGGGTCGAACTGCCGAACGGCTCCACCCCCGGCACCCCGGCCATGCGCATGTGCCTGGCGCGGCGCGCATCGCCCACGCCAACATCTTGCCAGGAAATCCCGGCGGCCATCAGCACCGCCTCGGCCTCTGCGCGCATCTGCGCTGCGATCTCGCGCGCATCCTCACCGGGATCAAGTGCCGCGCCGGTGATATTGGACAGGTTCAGCAGGAGCTTGCCGTATTTCGACGCCATCACGTCATCGTTCACGTAGCCCGCGATATTGGCGGCTGTCATCGCCTCGGCCAGCGCCGCGTCGGCGCCGTCATGGCCACTGGCGGCAAGGCCAATGTCAAACACCCCGTATTGCGGCTCGGAATAGACGATCACCTCGCCGGGCTTGCGGAACGCCACCGGCATCATCACCGTCACGCCATGCACGTTGGCAAACAGCCGCAGCGCCTTGCGCTCATTATCCACGCCGTTCTGCAGGCAGAAGATCGGCTGATCCGTCACCCCCGCCGCGCGCAGTGCTTCCAGCGCGGCGAGCGTATGCTGCCCCTTCATCGCCAGAAGAATGGCATCGTCCACGCGGATTCCGGCCTGTTGTGGGGTTTCGACCACGTCGAACCGCACGGTGTAGTCCTCATGTGGGCTGCGCAGCCTCAGCCCACCGGCGCGAATCGCCTCAAGTTGCGCGCCACGGGCGATCGCCACCACCTCGCGCCCGGCATGCGCCAGGGCGGCGGCAACCGTGCCGCCCACCGCCCCGGTGCCAAAGACGACGACCCGCATCAGTAGCGGTAGTGCTCGGGCTTGAACGGCCCCTCGACCGTCACCCCGATATAGGCCGCCTGCTCCGGGCTGAGCTTGGAAAGCGTCACGCCGATCTTGTCGAGATGCAGCCGCGCCACTTTCTCGTCGAGATGCTTGGGCAGGATGTAGACCTCGTTCTTGTACTGCTCACCCTTGGTAAACAGCTCTATCTGCGCCAGCACCTGGTTGGTGAAGCTGGCCGACATCACGAAAGACGGGTGCCCGGTGGCGTTGCCGAGGTTCAGCAGGCGGCCTTCCGAGAGCAGGATGATCCGGTTGCCCGACGGCATCTCGATCATGTCCACCTGGTCCTTGATATTGGTCCACTTGTGGTTCTTCAGGCTGGCCACCTGGATCTCGTTGTCGAAGTGGCCGATGTTGCCGACGATCGCCATGTTCTTCATCTCGCGCATATGCTCGATGCGGATCACGTCCTTGTTGCCGGTGGTGGTGATGAAGATGTCGGCGTCCGCCGCCACGTCTTCCAGCCGCACCACTTCAAACCCGTCCATCGCCGCCTGAAGCGCGCAGATCGGATCGATCTCGGTAACCTTCACGCGGGCACCCGCGCCGCGAAGGCTGGCAGCCGAGCCCTTGCCGACATCGCCATAACCGCAGACCACGGCCACCTTGCCGGCCATCATCACGTCGGTTGCGCGCCGGATCCCGTCGACCAGAGATTCCTTGCAGCCATACTTGTTGTCGAACTTCGACTTGGTCACGCTGTCGTTCACATTGATCGCCGGGAAGGGAAGCAGGCCCTTTTTCTGCAGGTCATAAAGACGGTGCACGCCAGTTGTCGTTTCTTCCGACACGCCCATGATCGCGTCGCGCGTTTTGGTGAACCACCCGGGGCTCGCGGCCATGCGCTTCTTGATCTGGGCAAAGATCGCCTCTTCCTCTTCCGAGGTCGGCACTTCGATCAGGCCGGTCTCGCCCGCCTCGACCCGGGCGCCGAGCAAAACGTAGAGCGTCGCATCGCCGCCATCGTCGAGGATCATGTTGGGGCCGTCGGGGAACATGAACGACCGGTCAAGGTAGTCCCAATGCTCGACAAGCGATTGGCCCTTGATCGCAAAGACCGGCGTGCCGCCCGCAGCGATCGCGGCCGCGGCGTGATCCTGGGTCGAGAAGATATTGCACGAGGCCCAGCGCACATCGGCGCCGAGCGCGACCAGCGTTTCGATCAGCACCGCGGTCTGGATCGTCATGTGGAGCGAGCCCACGATCCGGGCGCCCTTCAGGGGCTTCGATGCGCCGAATTCCTCGCGCAGCGCCATCAGCCCCGGCATCTCGGTCTCGGCAATATCAAGCTCCTTGCGGCCAAACTCGGCGAGCGAAATGTCTTTAACGATGTAGTCCTCGGTCACCTCGAGTGCCTCCGTACGAATGCTGTTTGGCCGGGAGTTATCATTGGACGGGAAAACAGGCAATGCGAGCCGGCAAAACGGGCACGAGCGCGTGCGTGACAAAGTGAATGGTTGAGAGAAATCGCCCCGTCTGGTAAATTATTCATGAGTTACTTACGGAAGCCGCGGAGGAGGAGACACAAGATGGAAATCGGGACATTCACACGCCGCTTGGCGCTTCTCGCGGTGATCATCGGCTCGCTCGGAATGGCAACGCCTGCCAATGCGGACAGCGCCGATCTGGACCACGCCCGCACCGTCTTGGCGGACACCGCCAAGGAGCTAACCCTCGTGCGCGAACACATCGCTAATCTTGAGGAAATACTTGAGGACGGCCGGGTGTACCTGGCCCCGGTACCTGTTCTTGGTGTCCCGGAATTCTCGATGGTAACCCGCGAGTTGGCGATCAAGTACTGGACCTTCCAATACATCCTCACACGCCAGACAAGCGGCAGGTCGTTCTCGGCCAGCCAACTCGAAGAGGTTGTCCGTGAGATGATGAAAAATGGCCGCATCATCACGAATGACATCGAGGAAACCATCAGACTTCTGGAGGAGCGTGAACGTCAGCTCGCGAAGCGGCGCGGGGATCTCGAACAGCAAGTCGCCGATATGCAGGGTCCGCAACGCACCGGCCGCTGCGCCGATTTGCAGAGGGTCGATCGCACGCACCCGCTGGGCTTGGGGGCCTATGTGAATCGCGGCGCGCTTGAGCATTACGTCAACCAGTCGGGCGATACCGGGCGTGGCTGGATCGGGAACTTCACGCTGACCTGGACGGCACCGCCGGACCGCATCTGCGTCGGCGAAACTTTCCCGGTCACACTGACGGCGACAAACAACAGTCCGGTTCAGGATACGCTGGGCCGCGCAGCGCAGGTCGGCATGGTCTTCAAACCGGCAGCGCTGACCGCCACCTGCGACAACCGGCCACCGTTCGATCCGAACTCGGCCGCGTTTGTTGGTGCGAACGAAAGCGCCTACACCAACACCTGCACCGTAACGGTGAACTTCGTTGGCGACGGGACACAGCCCGTCGACCTCATCCACATGTCGCTCACAGCTATCCCCGCCATCGGGACGCTTACCTATATCTACCAATAGCAGGCTAGCCGAACTACGCGGCGGGGGTGTCGATGCCCGGCCCGGCCGGGTCCGGGCGCTGTAAGAACTGGTCCCTTATTCCAGAGGCGTTTCCATCGTGCGGTGCCGGAGGTATGCCTGGTGTCGACCGAAGGGACTTATCTGAGCGAGGGCTCGACAACATGGCAAACCCACCCCGCGCCTGGCAACGCATGCTTTCGGGCCGCAGGCTTGACCTGCTGGACCCAACACCGCTGGATATCGAGATCGAAGATATCGCCCATGGCCTCGCCTTCGTTGCACGTTGGAACGGGCAGACCTATGGCGATTGGCCCTACTCTGTGGCCGAGCATTCCCTGCTGGTCGAGGCCCTCTACGGGCGGATGAACCCCGCCGCGCCGGCAAAATGGCGGCTGGCGGCGCTGCTGCACGACGCCCCCGAATACGTGATCGGCGACATGATCTCGCCGGTCAAGGCCGCCGTTGGCCCCGGCTATGGCGCGCTCGATGACCGGCTGATGGCGGCGATCCACATCCGCTTCGGCCTGCCCGCCCAGGTGCCCGTGGCGGTGAAGAAGGCGATCAAGAAAGCCGACCGGATCTCGGCCTGGCTTGAGGCAACCCAGATCGCCGGGTTTTCCGTGGCCGAGAGCGACAAGTTCTTCGGCAAGCCCGATCCGAAGATTATCGCCGGCATGCAGTTGTATCTGCGCCCGCCGAAGGCGGTGCGCGAAGCCTTCGTTACGCGCCATGAAGAACTGTTGAACGAGCTGGTTTAGTGTCTGTTTCTGTCCGCCCCGCCACGCTCGCCGACATCCGCCAGATGGCCGAGATTGCCGGCGGCACGACCACGCCGCAAGCTCTTGCCGACTGGATGGACGACGTTTCGGCCTATGCCGCCTGGCACGTGGCCGAAAACGAAATCGGGGCGCTTCTCGGGTTTCAGCGCATTGGCGCCGACGCCGCTCTGTCGCGTTACGCTTGCGAGATCGCCACGTTCCTGCGCAACGGCGCGGCGCTGTCGATCGGCTCACGTCTGTTTGACGCCACCGCGCAAGCCGCCCGGCTGCTCGGCTATGCCTGGATCGACGCGCGGATCGCGCAGGGCAACGAAGGCGCGCGCATCTACTACCAGAGCCACGGCTTTCGCATCTGGTCCGAGGCGGCTGGCCAGGTGCTCATGCGCTACGATCTTGATTAAATCGCGGTGAAACAGGGTCTGTTTACGCCGTCGCCGCGCAGGTCTGCCCGGCCGAACCGGTCGCGCTGCGCCAGCCTACGAAACGCTCGCCGGTGAAGGTCAGCACAAGCCCGTCCCAATCGCGCCGGGTGACGATGCTGGCGGGGCAGCCTTCGAGCCCCAAGGCCTTGCCCCGGCCCAACTCACGGTCGAGCGCCGCGATCACGCCCGAGGGAGCGCGTCCAAAGTCGACCCGCTGACCGCTGCCGACCACGGCCAACCCGTTTGCATCGGGGGAAAACCGGGCGCCGCTGCGGGGCGCTTGCGTTGTCGAAAAATCACTGCCGCCACAGCCAGCCAAGATCGCAAGCAGGGCGAGGCCGAGGGCCCGGCCGCCGCCGGCGCGGTTCATTTCGGGCTGCGCTTGGCCAGGATGCGCTGCAGGGTGCGGCGGTGCATGTTCAGCCGGCGCGCCGTTTCGCTCACGTTGCGGTCGCACAGTTCGTAGACCCGCTGGATATGCTCCCAGCGCACCCGGTCGGCGCTCATCGGGTTTTCCGGCGGCGGCGGCAGCGCATCGCCATTGGCGAGCAGGGCATTGATGATGTCGTCGGCATCGGCGGGCTTCGACAGATAGTCGGCCGCCCCTACCTTCACCGCGGCGACGGCCGTGGCGATGGCGCCGTAGCCGGTCAGCACCACCACGCGCGCTTCCGGGCGGCGCTGGCGGATCGCCTCGACCACGTCGAGCCCGTTGCCGTCTTCGAGCCGCAGATCGACCACCGCGTAGGCCGGCGGACGCGCCGCCGCGCTGGCCTTTCCGGCCGCAACCGAATCGGCGGTTTCGGTATCGAATCCGCGCTTTTCCATGGCTCGCGACAGGCGCCGCAGAAACGGCTCGTCATCGTCAACGAGAAGTAGGGACTTGTCTTCGCCAAGATCCAGCAACTGCTCTTCCGACATATGGGGATTCCTACGACTGTTCGCACTTTCCGGGCACACTATGCGCATGGTCGCCGCAGGTCAATTTACCGCAGGCAAAGATTATCGCCGGCTATCTCGTCGCGTTGACGAAGCATTCCACCCGGTCGGCCATGTTGCGCGGTTGAGTTTCGCGCTTGAAGAACTCGACAAAGCCGGTCTCGGGCAACACGAGGTAGGTGAAGGTGGAGTGGTCGATCAGGTAGAAGTCCGGATCCGGATCTTCTTCCTTCTTGAAATAGGTCTTGTAGGCGCGGCTCGCGGCAAGGATCTGCTCCATCGTTCCAGTGTAGCCCGCCGCCTGCGGATGCAGGTAATCGGTGAAATCGCGCAACCGCTCGGGATCGTCCCGCTCGGGATCGACCGAGACGAACGCCATCTGCGCCTCATAGCCATCCGCGGCCAGCATATCGAGCGCCTCGGCGTTGCGCGCATTATCGAGCGGGCACACGTCGGGGCAGAACGAATAGCCGAAATAGAGCAGCGTGGGTTTCTGGAACATGTCGGCGTCCGTCACCTGCACACCGTTCTCGTCCATCAGCGAAAGCGGGCCGCCAATCGAAGCGACGCCGGTGCCGATCGTGGTCTCGCGGCATTGCGCGAAGGGGTCGGAGCTGTCGGAGCGGGTGAAAAACCAGGTCAACCCGCCAAGGACGGCCACGCCGATGATGCCAACGATGGCAATAGTTTTTCGCATGATATCCTCCTGTGTGCCGTCGGCATTGATCCGTGATGCTTCCCCGACTTACAAGGGGCAAGGCCAACGAAATTACAAACGCGAACAGGGGCCCATGCCCAACACCACACCCGCATTGTTCCAAGGCGACCAGTCCGGCGGCTTGGTAAAGCTGCGCACGCTGACCACGCTGCGCTGGGCGGCCGTGGCCGGGCAGATCGCCACCATCGGCATCAGCCAGCGCCTGTTCGACCTGAACATCGAGCTCGGGCTCTGCGCGATCGCGATCGGCCTGTCGATCATCGCCAACGTGATCTTCCATTTCGTCTACCCCGAAAACAAGCGCCTGAACGAGCGCGAGGCCGCCCTGATGCTGGCCTTCGACACGGCGCAGCTCGGCCTCCTGCTCGGCGTCACCGGCGGGATCAACAATCCCTTCGCCCTGCTCATCATGGCCCCCGTCACCGTGGCCGCCACCGCCCTTTCGCTGCCCGCCACGCTGGCCGTGGGCCAAGCGGCGATCGTGATCCTCTCGGTGATCTCATGGCTCCATCTCCCGCTGGTCACCACCGATGGCGCGCTCCTCGATCTGCCGCCGCTGTTCGCGATCGGCTACTGGCTCGCGATTGTCGTCTCGATCGTCTTCATCGGTATCTACACGCGCCGGGTCAGCACCGAGATCCAGTCGATGAGCCAGGCCCTGCTGGCCACCCAGATGGCCCTCGCCCGCGAGCAGAAGCTGACCGATCTCGGCGGCGTCGTCGCCGCCGCGGCGCACGAGCTGGGCACGCCGCTCGCCACGATCAAGCTGGTCTCGTCGGAGATGATCGGCGACCTGGAGCCCGGATCCGAGCTGTACGAGGATGCCACCCTGATCCGCGACCAGACCGACCGCTGCCGCGATATCCTGCGCTCGATGGGGCGCACCGGCAAAGACGATCTGCACCTGCGCCAGGCCCCGCTCGGCGCGGTGATCGAGGAGGCCGCCGAGCCACACCGTGAACGGGGCAAAAGGATCGTGGTCCAAACCCGCGCCGGCGTGGCGCTGCCGGAACAACAGCCGATGATCCTGCGCCATCCCGAACTGATCCACGGCTTGCGCAACCTGATCCAGAACGCGGTCGATTTCGCATCGAGCACGGTCTGGATCGAGACCTGCTGGAGCGACGCCACCATCACCATCCGCATCATCGACGACGGCACCGGCTACCCGCCGCACCTGCTTGGCCGGATCGGCGACCCGTTCATCCGCAAGGGGCCGAAGCCCGAACGCGATGCGCGCAGGCCTGAATACGAAGGCATGGGGCTTGGCCTGTTCATCGCCAAAACGCTGCTTGAGCGCACCGGCGCGGAACTCAACTTCGCCAATGGCACCGATCCGTTCACCGGCGTGGCGCGGCCCGGCGAACCCGGTGGCGCGATCGTCGAGCTGGTCTGGTTGCGCGGCACAGAGGGCATCGAGGCCCCCGAACGCATGCCGGCGCTGGGCGAAAACGTGCGGTTCGAGACCTGACCGGACGCACCTCTCCGCCCGGTTTAATCCTTCGTTAACCATCCCCGCCCTAAGGTCGTCTCAACCACGACCATGACCGGAGATCCGGGGATGCCCGCCACGTTACTTGCCCTTGCCCTGATCGCTGCGGCATTTTCCGTCGCCTTCTCGGCGTTGATGGTGTTCGCCATGATCGACCATCGCAAGGCCAGTCGGCTGCGCCGCTTCTCGGAGTCCGAGCGCGATTCGATCGTGTTCATCTTCGAGAACGAGACGTTGCTCGACGCGACCCCCGCGGCGCGCCAATTGCTCGATACCGCCCCGCGCCATGGCACGGTCTGGGCCCATCTCGCCGAGCTGCTCGGGCCCCGCTTTCCGCGCCTGACCGACTGGATCAAGGATCTCGCGGACATGGGCGAGATGGAGCTGCGCTCGACCGATGGCACCAGCCGCCTCAAAGCCGAATGGCACGATGGCGTCGCCCGGATCACGCTCGACACCGATGCCGGGGCCGAGGCCGTCGCCGGGCTGGACCGCCACAGTTACATCGCCATGTCGCAGGAGCTGGAAAGCCTGCGCGCGACGGCCGAACACACGCCCTACGCTCTCTGGCGCGAGACCGCCGCCGGCAATATCACCTGGTGCAACACCGCCTATCTCGCGCTCGCCGACAGTGTCAGCGAAGCCGGAGAGGCGCAGAGTTGGCCGCCCGTCCAGGCGTTCAAGACCGGCGGTGAGACGTTGCAGAAATCCGGGGCCGACAACGTGCCAGATCTGCATCGCGTGGCGATCACACCGGCCGGTGACGATGTGCGGCACTGGTTCGACGTGAGCGTGAGCCGCTTGCCGGGCGGCGACAGGTTCTGCTCCGCACTGCCCGCCGACCGCCTGGTGAAAGCCGAGAGCACGCTGAAGGAATTCGTCACCACGCTCACCAAGACCTTCGCCGCGCTGCCCATTGGCCTGGCGATCTTCGACCGGTCACGCGAGCTGGCCCTGTTCAACCCGGCATTGATGGACCTCACCGTGTTGCCCGCCGAGTTCCTGATCTCGAAGCCCAGCCTCTCGAACTTCCTCGACAAGCTGCGCGAGGCGCGGATGATCCCCGAGCCGAAGGACTACAAAAGCTGGCGCCAGCAGATGTCGGACCTCGTCGCGGCGGCGGTGAACGGCTCCTATGAAGAAACCTGGTCTCTGCCCACCGGGCAGACCTACCGCGTCACCGGGCGGCCGCATCCCGACGGGGCCGTGGCGCTCTTGTTTGAAGACATCTCGGCAGAGATCTCCGTCACCCGCCGGTTCCGCGCCGAGATCGAGACCGGCCAGGCGGTGCTCGATGCCCTGCCGCAAGCGGTGGCGGCGTTCACCCCCGGCGGTGTGCTAACAATGGCAAACGCCGCCTATGCCACGCTCTGGGGGCGCGATCCGTCGACCACGTTGGGCGATATCACCCTGAACGATGCGCTGCGCGGGTGGCAGGCCGCGAGCGCGCCGACCCCGGTCTGGGATCACCTGCGCGGCTTCATCGCCAAGCCCGGCCCGCGCGAATCCTGGACGGCGCGGATCACGCTGCGCGACGGGCGGACGCTGGCCTGCGCCGTGGCGCCGCTTGCAGGTGGCGCCACGATGATCACTTTCACTGGCGCCGACGGACTTGCCGGAGCCGCCGACCATGCCGCCCTGCTCGAACCGAGGACGGAGGCGCTGGCCGGGGCCTGAGTTGCGGCTTGCGAGGCGCGGCCCTTGCGCTACAAAAGGGCATGACCGCGCCGCTTGCCCGTTTGCATTTCACCAGCCCCGACGCCACGGCACGGTTTGCCGAGGCGCTCGCGCCCCGGCTCGCCGCCGGCGACGTGCTCCTGCTCGAAGGCCCGATCGGCAGCGGCAAGACCCACTTTGCGCGCGCCCTGATCCAGGCCCGCCTCGCAGCCGATGGCGCCCCGGGGGAAGACGTGCCCTCGCCCACCTTCACCCTCGTGCAAACCTACGATACCGGCCTCGTCGAGCTGTGGCACGCCGATCTCTACCGCCTGACCCATCCCGACGAGGTCGAGGAGCTTGGCCTCGCCCAGGCGTTTGACGAGGCGATCTGCCTGGTCGAATGGCCAGACCGCCTGGGCGATCTCCTGCCCGACGACGCGTTGACTCTCGTCTTTGGCCAAGGCGCCGAGGCCGACACCCGCGACGTCGTGCTGCAAGGGGGTTCGCGTTGGAAGGCCAGGATCGACACGGCGGAAAAGGCCTTGGCGGATGTTTGAACCCGGCGACGCCCCGCGCCTCTTCGCCCTGCCGCCGGGCGTGGATTTCCCCCGCGCCGTGACTGATGGACTGCGGTCCCGCGTCGCCGGCCAGCCGCCCGAAGCGCTTGCCCGCGTCTCGCTGTTCGTCAACACCCGCCGGATGCAGCGCCGACTCTCGCAGCTGTTCGACACGGGCGCGGCCCTGCTCCTTCCGCGCATTCGCCTGGTCACCGACCTCGGGCAAGATGCCGCCTTCGCCGATCTGCCGCCCGCCGTCTCGCCGCTGCGCCGTCGGCTGGAGCTGGCCGAGCTGGTCGCCCGCCTGCTCGACGCACAGCCCGACCTTGCCCCGCGCGCGGCGATCTACGATCTCGCCGACAGCCTGGCCGGGCTGATGGACGAGATGCAGGGCGAAGGGGTCGACCCGGCGGCGATCCGGGCGCTCGACGTCTCCGACATTTCCGGCCATTGGCAGCGCAGCCTCACTTTTCTCGGCGCGGTCGAGGCGTATTTTGGCGAGAGCAGCGATGCGCCGCCCGATGTCGAGGCGCGCCAGCGGCGGGTGATCGACCGGCTTGTCGAGACCTGGACGACCACCGCCCCGCAAGACCCGGTCATCGTCGCCGGTTCAACCGGTTCGCGCGGGGCGACGCAGGCACTGATGCGCGCCGTCGCCAAGCTGCCACAAGGCGCGGTAATCCTGCCGGGCTTCGATTTCGACATGCCGCACACAGTCTGGGCCGAGCTGTTCGATGCGCTCGATGACGGCATGTTGGGCGCCGAGGACCACCCGCAATTCCGCTTCGCCCGCCTGATCAAGGCGCTCGCCATAACCCCCGACGAAGTGCGCCCGTGGACCGATGCCCAGCCCCCCAACCCAAAGCGCAACGCCTTCGTATCGCTCGCCCTGCGCCCTGCGCCGGTCACCGACCAATGGCAGGTGGAAGGGCCGAATTTCGCTGGAGTAGACACTGTTTCTGATCAGATGACCCTGATCGAGGCCCCCTCGCCCCGGGCCGAGGCGACGGCAATTGCGCTGATCCTGCGCCACGCAGCCGAGACCGGCGCCGAGGCCGCCCTGATCACGCCCGACCGCCGGCTGACCCGGCAGGTCACGGCGGCGCTCGACCGTTGGCGGATCGAGCCGGACGATTCCGCCGGACGGCCCCTGCCGCTCTCGGCCCCCGGCCGGCTCCTGCGCCACGTCGCCGAACTGAGCGGCTCGTCCATCACCGGGCCCGACCTGCTGGCCCTGCTCAAGCATCCGCTCACCAACACCGGCAGCGACGCGCGCGGCGAGCACCTGCGCCTGACCCGCGACCTCGAGCTTGAAGCCCTGCGCGAAAACATGCCCTACCCGACGCCGCAGCGCCTTACCGCCTGGGCCGGCGCGCGCGACGACCGGCGCGCCTGGGTCGCCTGGCTCGGCGCGGCGCTCGATGAGCTGGCGCAATCCGGCACGCGGCCCTTGAGGGAGCACGTCGCGCACACGCTCGCCGTGGCCGAGATGCTGGCTGCCGGTCCTGCCGGAACCGGCAGTGGCGGATTGTGGGACAAAGCCGCCGGGCGCGAGGCGCGGCGCATTGTCGACGAGCTTGTGCGCGAGGCACCGCATGGCGGCACGTTCAGCCCCGCCGATTACCGTGATCTTTTCGTGTCGGTGCTCAATCGCGGCGAAGTGCGCGACCCGGTGCAGCCGCACCCCGGCATCCGCATCTGGGGCACGCTCGAGGCCCGCGTGCAAGGCGTGGGCCTGGTGATCCTCGCCGGGCTGAACGATGGCGTCTGGCCCGAAACGCCGCCGCCCGATCCCTGGATGAACCGCAAGATGCGCAGCGCTGCGGGGCTGCTCCTGCCCGAGCGGCGTATCGGCCTCTCGGCGCATGACTTCCAGCAGGCGATTGCCGCCGACCAGGTCGTGCTCACCCGCGCGATCCGCGACGACGAAAGCCAGACCGTGCCCTCGCGCTGGATCAACCGGCTGACCAACCTGATGCAGGGCATGTCGGACGAAGGCGCGGCGGCGCTGGCGGCGATGCGGGCACGGGGCGCGGACTGGCTGCGCATGGCCGAGGCGCTCGATGCGGCAGAGAAGGTTCCGCCAGCGTCGCGCCCCTCGCCACGCCCGCCGATATCCGCGCGCCCGCGCCAGCTGTCGGTCACGCGGATCACCACGCTGGTGCGCGATCCCTACGCCGTCTACGCCGACAAGGTGCTGCGGCTGCGCGCGCTCGGCCCGCTCAACCAGTCGCCCGATGCACCACTGCGGGGCACGATCCTGCACCGGGTGCTGGAGCGTTTCATCGACGAAACGCCCGATCCCGAATCCGCCGGGGCCGGGCGGGCGCGCCTGATGGCTGTTGCCCGCGAGGTGCTGGATGCCGATGCGCCCTGGCCCGCCGCGCGCGTGCTGTGGCTCGCCAAGCTGGGCCGGGTGGCCGATGCTTTCCTCGCGGATGAGGCCGGGCGGCGCAGCCGCGCCGCGCCCGTGACGCTCGAAGTGCCGGGGCGGCTGGCGTTTGACACGCTCGATTTTGCCCTCACCGGCACCGCCGACCGGATTGACCGCGACGATGCCGGCGCGCTCTACATCTACGACTACAAGACCGGCCACATCCCGTCAGAGGCCGAGCGCGAGCACATCGACAAGCAGCTCTACCTCGAAGCGGTGATGGCCCGCGCCGGGGCCTTTAAGGGGATCGCGCCGGCGAAGGTGATCGAGGCGGCCTACATCGGGCTTGGCGCGCAACCGAAGTTCGAGCGAATCGCCATCGGCGACGAGATCATCTCACAAACCCACGACGGCCTTGTCGCGCTGATCGGCACGTATCGCCACCGCGCACAGGGCTACACCGCGCGCCGGTTGGCTGAGACGCAGCGCTTTGCCGGCGACTACGACCACCTGTCGCGGTTCGGCGAGTGGGATCATTCGATGCCCCCCGAGCCCGAGGAGGTGGGCGAATGAGGCCGAACGACGCCACCCTGCGCCAGATCGAGGCCGCCGATCCGACCCGCAACACCTGGCTTTCCGCCAATGCCGGCTCGGGCAAGACCCGCGTGCTCACCGACCGGGTGGCGCGGCTGCTGCTTGCGGGGGTTTCGCCACAGAATATCCTGTGCCTCACCTACACCAAGGCCGCCGCGAGCGAGATGCAGAACCGGCTGTTCGGTCGCCTTGGCGCCTGGGCGATGAAGCCCGACGATAAGCTGCGCGCCGAACTGCGCGAACTGGGCGTGGACGAGGTGGATGATCTGCCCCGCGCGCGCCGCCTGTTTGCCGGCGCGATCGAAACGCCGGGCGGGCTGAAGATTCAGACCATCCACTCGTTCTGCGCGTCGATCCTGCGCCGCTTCCCGCTTGAGGCGGGCGTGGCGCCGCAATTTCAGGAGATGGACGACCGGACGGCAAAGATCCTGCAAGCCGAGGTGCTCGACGACATGGCCGCCGGGGCCCAGCGCCCGCTGGTTGAAGCCATCGCCGCGTTTTTCACCGATTCGGATTTTGCCAGCCTCACGCGGGAAGTGGCGGGACGGCGCGAGGCCTTCGCAACGGACGTGACCAGAGCGGAGGTCTGGGCCTGGCTCGGGCTCGATCCGACATTTGGCGAGGCCGCGCTGGAGGCCCTTGCGCTTGCGCCCGGTGACGGCCCGTTGCTCGCCGCGCTCAAGCCGATCCTCGCGGCAGGGTCGACAACAGAAGTCTCGATTGCCACCAAATTCGCCGCGCTCGATGCCAATGCGCTTGGCGGGCGCGATCTTCCGGTTCTCGAAGGCGTGTTGCTCACCGGGAAGGGCGCGAAAGAGCCGTTCTGCGCCAAGATCGGCGCTTTTCCCACCAAGGCGACACGCGAGGGCCCGGCGGCGCATCTCATGCCCGCGCTGGAAGACCTGATGCGCCGGATCGAAACTGCGCGCCCACTGCGCCTTGCCCTTGAGACCGCCCGCAAGACCCTCGCCCTGCACCGCTTCGCCCGCCCCTACGTCGCCGAATACGAGCGGCGCAAGCAGGCGCGCGGCTGGCTCGACTTCGACGATCTGATCATTCTCGCGGGCCGTCTGCTTAACGATCCGGGCCTCGCCGCCTGGGTACTCTACCGGCTCGACGGCGGGATCGACCATATCCTCGTCGACGAGGCGCAGGATACCAGCCCCGCGCAATGGCGGGTGATCGACAGCCTCGCGCGCGAATTTACCACCGGCGAAAGTGCGCGGACCGAACGCGAACGCACGCTGTTCGTGGTCGGCGATCTCAAGCAGTCGATCTATTCGTTCCAAGGGGCCGACCCGGCCGAGTTCACCCGCATGCACGGCGAGTTCCACCGCGCGTTCCAACAGATCGGCCGGGAGGTGAAAGAGCTGCAGCTCGAGTACTCGTTCAGATCGTCGCGGGCGATTCTCGACGTGGTGGATTTCAGCCTCAAGCACGCGCCCGGCCTCGGCGATACGGTCAAGCACATCGCCTTCGACAACGACCAACCCGGCCGGGTCGATCTCTGGCCCGTGGTCGAAAAGCCCGAAAAACCGGGCCGCCAGCCCTGGACCGATCCGGTTGACATGCTGGCGCCGGAGGATGCCCCGGTGGTGCTGGCCAATGCCGTGGCCGACGCTATTGCCGAGATGCTAAATTCAGGCACTATTCCGGCCAAAGACGGGGGAATGCGCCCGGTCCGGCCGGGCGACGTGATGGTGCTGGTGCGGCGCAGGTCGGACCTGTTTCACGAGGTTATCCGCGCCTGCAAGGCCCGCCAGCTGCCGATTGCCGGAGCCGACCGTCTGCGCATCGAGGCAGAGCTGGCGGTGAAAGACATTGCGGCCGTTCTCGCCTTTCTCGCCACCCCGGAAGACGACCTTTCGCTCGCCGCCGCCTTGCGCTCGCCGCTGTTCGGGCTGTCGGAAGACGCGCTGTTTCGCCTCGCGCATGGGCGCGGCGAGCGCTACTTGTGGAACGCCCTGCGCGAGCGCGCCGAGGCCCACCCCGGCGCGGTCGAGATACTCGACGATCTGCGCGGCGATGCCGACTTCCTGCGCCCCTATGACCTGATCGACCGGATCCTGACCCGCCATGACGGCCGTCGCCGGCTGATCGCCCGCCTGGGCCCGGAAGCCGAAGACGGGATCGACGCGCTGCTGGCCCAGGCGCTCGCCTACGAGCGGATCGAGGTGCCGAGCCTCACCGGTTTCCTCACCTGGCTCGCCGCCGAAGAGGTCGAGGTCAAACGCCAGATGGACAACGCCGGGGACCAGATCCGGGTGATGACCGTGCATGGCGCCAAGGGGCTCGAATCGGCTGTGGTGTTCCTCCCCGATACCTCCCGGCCCAACCAGCGCGATCGAAACCAGACCGTCGACGTGGGCGGCCGCGCGCTCTGGCGCGTGGCCCGCGAAAACGCGCCGGACGAGATGGCGGCCGCGCTTGACGCCGCGAAGGAGCGGGCCTGGCAGGAGAACATGCGCCTGCTGTACGTCGCCATGACCCGGGCCGAGAGCTGGCTGATCGTCGCGGGCGCTGGAGAGGTGGGCAAGACGGGCGACGCCACGAGTTGGTATCGTATCGTCGAGGCGGGGATGCAGGCGACCACGGCCGGGGCGCATGGGTTTGCCCTGGGCCAGGGCCTGCGGTTCGAGACCGGCGCCTGGCGAGCGCCCATCGTCCAGCCCGACGAAGACCATAGGCCCCCCAGCACCACCCTGCCGGCCTGGGCGGGCACCGCGCCGGGCGTGCCTGAGGCCGCGCCCGGTCCACTCGTGCCGTCAAACCTCGGCGGCGCAAAGGTGATCGGCACTGCCCGCGACGATGAGGCCGCGCGAGAGGCCGCCTTGCGCCATGGCCGGCAGGCGCACCGGCTGCTCGAGTTTCTGCCCGCCTACGACCCCACGCTGTGGGACAAGCTCGCGCCAGACCTCCTCGCCTTTGGCGAAGATGCGGCCAGCGCGGAGGAGGCGTCCGCATTGCTCGAAGAAGTGCGCACGGTGCTTGAGGCCCCCGCGCTGGGGGTGCTCTTCGCCCAGGATACGCTGGCGGAAGTCGAAATCTCGGCACCGGTCGATATTGCCGGGACCACGCGGATTCACGGGATCATCGACCGGCTCGTGGTCACCCCCAATCACGTGCTTGCCGTGGATTTCAAGACCAACCGCGACGTGCCCGAAAGCGCCGAAGACATCCCCGAGGGCATCCTGCGGCAGATGGGAGCCTATGCAACGGCCCTGGCGCAGGTGTATCCTGATCGCCGGATCGAAACCGCCGTGCTTTGGACCCGCACCGCATGCCTCATGCCCTTACCCGCGGGAATGGCACTGCGCGCATTTGGCCGACTTGACGGATCGAAGCCCCCTACATAGGTTCCCCTCAACTCAAAATTTTTAGGAGTCTTTCCATGACCACCACAATCGTGACCGATGATACCTTCGAACAGGAAGTCCTGAAGAGCGACGTGCCCGTCGTTGTCGACTTCTGGGCCGAATGGTGCGGCCCCTGCAAGATGATCGGCCCGGCCCTCGAAGAGCTGGCTGTGCAATACGAAGGCAAGATCAAGATCGCCAAGGTCAACGTCGATGAAAACCCGGCCTCGCCGGCGATGATGGGCGTGCGCGGCATCCCCACGCTGTTCATGTTCAAGGACGGCCAGGTGGTCTCGCACAAGATCGGCGCCGCGCCGAAAGCCGCGCTGGAAACCTGGATCGTCGAAGCCATCTGAGCCTCGGTCACACCAACAAAAACGCCCGGAAGCACAGGCTCCCGGGCGTTTTTCTTTGTTCGCTCCACAGACGTTCAGACAAAAGAAAACCCCGCCACGAGGGCGGGGTCTCTCTCGAGCCTTGCGGCCCGATATGTCTTAGATCTGGTTCAGAGGAGCCAGATCGCGGCGCCAACGGCGGCCAGGAACAGCAGCGGCACGATGATGCCGGCGGCCGACGACGAAGTCGCGGTTTCCACGATCACTTCCGGCTCGACGATCGGATCGGCGAGGCTACCGGCGTGGGCAGCGGTGGCGGCGAGAGCGGCAACGGCCGCAGCAAGCATGACTTTTTTCATCTCAATCTCCAATTGACCTTCCGACGCGAACGCCGGAACAAGGGTATTTCTGTACCTCGTGAGCCTAGAAAACCTAACGCCGCGATTTTTGCAACTGGATTCCGCAAAAACGTGCCTGTGGTGTCAGATTAGCAACACCTGCGTACCCACTTTTGTCAGCCCGAAAAGCTCAGCAATATGCTCATTGTAGAGGCCGATGCAGCCGTTCGAGCTGCGCCGCCCGATCTTGCGCGTATCGTGGGTGCCGTGGATGCGGTAATAGGTCCAGCTGAGGTAGAGCGCATGTGTGCCGAGCGGATTGCCGGGGCCCGGCGGAATATAGGCGGGCCATTCCGGATTGCGCTTCAACATCGACGGTGTCGGGCGCCAATCCGGGCCTTCCACCTTGCGCACCACCGAGGTCCGGCCGCGCCGCGTCATCTCGTCGGTCAACGGCACGGAGGTGGGGTAGAGCTTGTAGATTGTCGCGTCTTCCGACCAGAAGTGCAGCGCGCGCGAGGTCGTATCGACGAGAATCGCGCCCTTGGTCAGGTTGGAAAAATAGGGGTGCCAGTCGAGCGACCGGAAGCTCGAGATGTTGCGCCGCACCACCTCGGAAATGTCGCGCTCGACTTCGGTGGAATTTGAATCCGTATCCTGCCCGATCGCGGGCGCGGCCACGAGCCCGCCCACCGCGGCAGCGGCGGTGGTGGCCAGGAATGTCCGGCGGTCAAACGTCTTCTTCCCGCGCGTACTCATGAGATTTTCAATCCTCGATTGCCTGTGAATGCGCGGCGATATATACGGCCCGGAGCCTGTCGCCGCAAATCAAACCGGCGTCAGATCGCCGATTTCCGCCGAGCCCCGCCGCTTGAAGTTTCCTGCGTACTGGGCAGAATGGCTGTGTTTGTCAAGGAACTGGATCGTCAGCATGAACCGCGCCCTCGCCCTGGTCGCCGCCCTCGGCCTCACCCTCGCTGCCTGCGATACCTCGGCCCCCGTTCGCATGGGCCCCGACGGCAGGCCGATGCCGACCGCCCACAAGATTTCCGCGTTCGACAAGAACAAGATCACCTACAGCATGCTTGATTCGGTCAACGAGCTGCGCCAGGCGGCCGGGGCATCGCCGGTCGAGCTCAACGCGCAGCTTACCGCCGCTGCGGAAACACATTCGCGCGATATGAGCGTGCAAAACCGCCCGTGGCACTTCGGTTCCGACGGATCGTCGCCGATCGACCGGGTCGCGCGCACCGGCTACACCGGGATCACGCTCGGCGAGAACATTTCCGAGACCTTCGAAACCGGGCTCGAAACTCTCGCCGCCTGGATGGAACAGAAAGACACGCGCGACGTGATTCTCGACCGGCGTGCGCGCAACCTCGGCTTCGCCTGGTATCAGGAGCCCAATGGCAAGGTCTGGTGGACGCTGCTGATGGGCGGCTGATCCCCGCCACACCTACGGGAAAATGTCGATCGGCGTGCCGACTTTGATCATCGCGTAGATATCTTCGATCTCGCGGTCGCTCACGGCAATGCAGCCCGCTGTCCAATCCGGCTTGCCCAGATCGCGCCGTTCGGTCGGGCCGCCATGGATGAAGATATCTCCGCCCGGATCGTCGCCCGCCTCTTTCGCCGCATCACGATCCTCATCATCGGGGTAGGAAATTCCGAGCGACAAGTGATAGCTGCTGTCGGGGTTTTTCCGGTTGATCGTGTAGCTGCCTTCGGGCGTTTTTCCGTCGCCATACTTTTCCTTGTCACCCTCCGGCGCGTAGCCAAGATTGATCTGGTGCGCCGCAAGCGGGGTCTCGTGATGCATCAGGTACATCGTGCGCGAGCTCTTGTAGACCAGCACGCGCGTCACCTCGGGGCCATCGTAGGTTTTGAATTTCGAACACGAGGCAAGCCCGAAGAGCCCAAGCATCGTCAAAACCATCAGAAACGCGCGCATCTGCATTGCCTTTTCGCGGGAAGTGCTGCGCCTCACATACAGGATTTCAGATGCGCCGGGAAGCGCTCTGGACTCAACGTTCGAGCTGCGCGGCAAGCTCCACATGGGCCGACCAACGGAACTGGTCGACCACGACCAGCCGCGTGAGGCGAAACCCGGCATCGACCAGAATCCGCGCATCGCGGGCGAAACTGACGGGGTTGCACGACACCGCCGCGATCCGGCGCACCGACGACCGCGCAATCTCGCGCATCTGCGCCTCGGCCCCGGCGCGCGGCGGGTCGATTACGATGGCGTCAAAGCGGTCCAACTCGTCGGGCAGGAGCGGACGGCGGAACAGATCGCGCACCTCCGTCGTCACCCGCTTGAGCCCGGTGGCATTGCGCCAACCGTGATCGAGCGCGGCCAGCATCGCGGCCTCGCCCTCGACAGCATGCACCTCGGCCCGCTCGGCAAGGGGCAGCGAAAACGTGCCACTCCCCGAAAACAGATCGACCACCCGCGCCGCCTTTCCGACGCCGGACAGCACCTCTTCGCACAGCGCCGCTTCACCCTCGGCCGTGGCCTGGAGAAAGGCGCCCGGCGGCGGCGAAACATCGGCCACGCCGAACCGTTGGGCCGGCGGCATGACCAGCGCCACCAGCTCACCCTCCCAGGTCAGGCGCGCGAAGCCGCGCACCCCGGCGATCCCCGCCAGAGCGGTCTCCAACGCGGGATCGAGCGGCTTGCCGCCGGTCACCGCCACGTCTGGCCCGTTCAGCGACAGCGCCACGTTCAGCCGAAGCGTGCCCTTGCGCGACCCGCCAATCGCCACGAGCTCTTCCAGCGCGGGAAAGGCCGCGATCAGCTTGGGGTGCAAAAGCTGGCAATCGGGGATCGCAGTAATCGTGTCGGATTTCGGCGCGTGAAACCCGAGCAGAACGCCCCCCTTCGTGCGCCGGGCAGACAGCACGGCGCGGCGGCGCGAGCGTGGCGGAGACGTCACTATTCCATCGGGATTGGCCTCAATCCCCTGCGCCGCGAGCGCGGTGCGCACCACGTCGACCTTCCATCTCGCCACGAAATCGTCCGAAGCGTGTTGCAGCGCACAGCCACCGCAGGCGCGATAATGCCGGCACGGCGGGCGCACCCGGTCGGGCGAAGGTTCAACGATTCGCGCCGCCTCGATCCGGTTGCCCTCCAGCGGCCCCTCGACCAGCTCGCCCGGCAAGGCCCGCGCAACAAAGATCGGACCAGGCGCGATTCCATCGCCGTGATGCCCCAACCGCTCGATCTTTGCCTCGGTCATTGCGAGCCCCCCAGCAAGGCGTCCCGCCCGAGGCGAAAGCCCGAGTCAACCCAGCGGCGCTCAAGCTCTGCCAACCGTTTGCCCAGCGCCGGCCCCTGGAACGCCGGCATCAGATCGCGCGGCTGAACCGGAAACACCGCCTTGGCCCCCGTTTCCAGCGATTCATCCAGATTCGCCGGGAGCGCCTGTTCGAGCAGCGCGGCATTGAGCAGGACCACGTCGCGCCCTTCGCCTGCGCCAAGCCGATAGCCCAGCTCTTCCGGTGTGCCGGGACCGCCGCGATGCTCAAAAAGGCGGCCAAGGTGGCGCGCTTCGGCCTTCGACAACCTGAGCCGCTCCATGTACTGGTCGCCGCCAAGACAGGCGAGCCGGCGCATCGGGTCAGGCGCCACGCCCAGCGCCTGTTCGTGATGCACCAGGATCGGCAGTGCGCGGGCGTCCGCACCGGGCAGAACATGGGCCAGAACGCCGGTTTGCACCATCGCCGCAACGCTTGGGCTGGGGTCGGCTGCGGCGAGCAGTTTCTTGATCTCAGCGCCCACCCGCTCGCGCGAAAGTGTCTCTAATCCTGCTGAAAGCTCGGTAACAGCAGCCAGCGCCTCGGCATCCAACCCCCCGGCCGGGTCGCCATACCAGGCATGAAACCGGAAAAACCGCAGGATACGCAGGTAGTCTTCGCGGATCCGATCGCGGGCGTCGTCGATGAACCGTACCCGGCGCGCCTCGAGATCGGGCAGGCCCCCAAGCGGATCGGCAATATCGCCCCGCGCATCGGCGTAGAGCGCGTTCATGGTGAAATCGCGCCGGTGCGCGTCTTCCTCGATCGAGCCGGCATAGGCGACCACGGCCCGGCGCCCGTCGGTCTCCACGTCACGCCGGAAGGTCGTCACCTCGAACGGTTCGCCCGCCACCACGACCGTGACCGTCCCGTGTTCGAACCCGGTGGGCACGGGGTGAAACCCGGCCGCTTTCGCCAGCGCGGTCACCCGCTTGGGCGTGGCATCGGTGGTGATGTCGATATCGGAGATCGGCGCGCCCAGAAGCGCATTGCGCACGCAGCCCCCGACAAACCAGGCTTGGTGCCCCCCGTCCGTCAGCATCGCGCAAACCGATTGCGGCGCAGCCCCGATCAGCCAGGCATCCGTGATCCGCCGCGTCATTGGCCCAAGCCTTCCGCCAGGGCGCGCAACATGCGCGCTGTAGCGCCCCAGATGTAATGCGGGCCATAGGGCACGGTGTAATACATGCGCCGGGTGCCGCGATAGAACCGCGATTCAATGAGGTAATTGGCCGGGTTGGCAATATGCGCAAATGGCACCGAGAACACTTCTTCCACTTCACCAGCCTCGGGAACGGGCTCAAATCTGTGTCTAATCCAGCCTAATACGGGCGTAACGCTGAAGCCCGTCACGGTTTCATGCGGTGGCAGCAGACCCAGGATGTCGACCTGCGGCTGCGCCAGCCCCACCTCTTCCTCGGCCTCGCGCAACGCCGTGGCGACAACGTCGGCATCGCCGGGGTCAACCTTGCCACCGGGAAAGGCGATCTGCCCTGGGTGATGCTTCAACCCGGAGGCGCGCTTGGTGAGGATCAGGTGCGGCCCGTCCTCGCCGGCCTCAAAGGCGATCAGCACCGCAGCGGGGCGCAAGCGCAGCCCGGCAGGACGAAAGGCCGGATTCAGATCGAAGTCCGACGACGGCGCGCCCCGACCCGCAGCCGCACGCAGCCGGGTGATCGGATCAACCGCCGTCACCCCGTGCCTCCTTGGCCTCGAACCCGAGCGACGTCGGGGCAAATTCGTAATGCGCGCCACAGAACTGGCAGTCGGCCGTCACGATCCCCTCGTCCGTGGTCATGTGCCCGATGTCTTTCTGCGAATAGATCGACAGGCTTTCGCGCACGCGCGCCTCGGAGCAGGTGCAGCCAAAGGCCACCGGCATCGGATCGAACACCCGCGGCACATCCTCGTGAAACAGCCGCACCAGCATCTGTGTGGGCTGGATCGCCGGGCCGATCAGCTCGTCTTCGGTGACCGATTCGAGCAGGATATTCGCGCGTGACCAGTTCTCGAGCTCGTCGAGATCGGCCAGCAGATCGGTTGACCTCAGCAGACCATTCTCCGCCGCCTCGCCGTCGGCGAGCGGGCGCGGCGGCACGCTGGGCATCTTCTGCAGCATCACGCCCCCGGCGCGCCAGCCATCGGCCTCGCGCCCAAAGCTCAAGGCAAACCGGGTGGGCAGTTGTTCGGATTGGGCGAAATAGGTCTGGGCGCAATCGGCAAGGGACTGCCCGGCGATCGGCGTCAGCCCGGAATAGGGCGTGGTGCCTTTGCCCTGATCCATCAGGATCGCAAAATAGCCATGCCCGATCTGGGGAAACGGATCTTGGCCCGGATCAAGCCGATCGCCATCGAAGCTGGCGTAGGCCCGGATCAGGCCGGGGGCGCCCTCGGATTCCGGCGCGTAGTAGTCCGTGGCCACCAGCCGCGCCGGCCCGTCGCCGCGAATTTGCAGCGAGAGCTTCCAGCGCAGTTTGATCGCCGGGCCGATCAGCGCGGTCAGGATCGCAGCCTCGGCGACGAGGTTTTCAATGGCCGGGGGGTAGTCGTGCTGTGACAGGATCTTGTCGAGCACGCCGTCGAGCCGCACCACGCGGCCGCGGATATCGCTCCTGTCGAGCTGGAACGGCAGAACGGTATCATCCCAGGCGATCTTCGATCCGAGGCTCATCTGCGCGCTTTCCCCATTGCCTTTCGCCCCGCATACCCCGTCTATTTGGCCGGGGCAACAGAAGGAGGCGGCGATGATCCGGCGCTATGGCGAGGCAAAGCGAAGCGACAAAACCTACAAGCTGCGCACCGGCGTCTACGCCATCCTGCCGATGGGGCGTGACGTATTGCTCACCCACCAGGCCACACCGATCCCCGAGTTTCAACTGCCCGGCGGCGGGATCGACCCAGGCGAAAGCCCGATCATGGCGCTCCACCGCGAGGTGCTGGAAGAGACTGGCTGGCGCATCGCCACGCCCCGGCGCCTTGGCGCGTTCCGTCGCTACACCTACATGCCGGACTACGATCTCTGGGCCGAGAAGCTGTGTCACGTCTATCTCGCGCGGCCGGTGCGCGAGCTGATGGCGCCAAGCGAGCCCGGGCATATCGCGCTCTGGGCCAAGGGATCGACAGCGATCGAGATGATCGGAAACGACGGCGACCGGGCGTTTCTGCGAGACTATTTCGGCTGATTATCGGGCCGTGGCCCGCGATACTCGATCATCGCACAAGACAGATCGTCGGCAAAATCCGGCGTACCGCAGAACTGGTCAAGATCCCAGACAAGCGCCTCCATCAGATCGGTCACATCCAGATCTGCATTCCTTTGGACAAGGCGGGCCAACCCCTCTTCCTCGAGCATGGCGCCATCATGACCGGCGCATTCGGTGAACCCGTCGGAATAGAGCAGCAGCCGCTCGCCCGGCGCAAGCTGGAGCCGCCATTGATCGTAGTCCGCGTCGTCGAGCAGCCCCACCGGCATGCCGCTCCGGCCCGTGTACTCCACGCGGCCATCGCCGCGCACAAGCGCCGGGTTCGGGTGGCCGCACTGGGTGATGTCGACCGTGCCGGTGGCAAGATCGACATAGGCCAGCGCGATCGTGAAATAGAGGTCCGACTGCATCTCTTCGAGCATCAGGATGTTCAGCAACGTGGCAACTTCCTGGGGCGGGCGGGCTACGTATTGGCCATCGGTATCGCGCACGAGGGCAATATTCTGTTCATACGCGCCCTCGGACAGGTAGCCCGCGAGCCGCGCCGTCAGCAGCGCGGACGCAATCCCGTGGCCTGACACGTCTATCGAGTAGACGGCCACCTTGCCCGGACCGGCATTGAAGAAACCGACGAGATCGCCCCCGACATGACCGGACGGCTTGAGCAGGAGAGAAACGGTCGCAGTTGAGAAATCGCGAAACCTCTCACGCACGAGCGATTGCTGCATCTTCCGGGCCTCGACCAAATCGCGGTCAACCGCATCGTAGAGCCCGCTGATTTCCTTGAGCGTCGACGACACCAACCGGTTTTTCTCACTCAGCTCGCGCTCCATCTTCAGGATCCGGTCGCCCGCATTGATCCGCGCCAGCAGCTCTTCCGAATTCACCGGCTTGGTCAGAAAATCGTCGGCCCCCACGTCAAGCCCCTGCGCCACCGCGCCCTTTTCGCTCTTCGAGGTCAGGAGGATGAAATAGATGTAATTTTCATGCGGCAGGGCACGCACCTGCCGGCACAGCTCCAGCCCGTCCATCCCCGGCATCATCCAGTCGGACAAGACCAGATCGGGCGGATCGCGCCGGGCGATTTCCAGCGCCTCGTCGCCCGATCCGGCATCGACCACGCTGAACCCCTGGCGGGTGAGCGACGCAGCCAGAAGTTTGCGCTGCGCGCGCGAATCATCCACCACCAGCACGCGGTTGATCGCGCCTTGCGCCCGGTCGAAACGAACCGCCGGTTTGTGTGATCTGAGCGCCGTCACGAAAGCCCTTTCAAAATCGGGCGAACTACCCTCGGACCGGCATACGCCCGCGCCATCTAACAGCCGGTTAAACCTAAAATTTTCGCCGATCCTCCCCACGCCGTAACCGCGCGTTAAGCCTCATGGCCGATGCTCTATGCAATATGAGGAGGCCGTCATGATTGATTGGGCGCGCGTTCAGGAGCTGAAAGACGAAATCGGCGAGGATGACTTTGCCGAGGTGGCGGAGATGTTCATGGCCGAGGTCGAGGAGGTAATCGAACGGCTCAAGGCCACGCCAGATCCGGCGACCTATGAGCAAGACCTTCACTTTTTGAAATCCTCGGCGCTGAACCTCGGGTTCTCTGACCTCTCAGCGCTGTGCCAGGACGGTGAGCGGCGCTCGGCAGCCGGCGCGGCCGAAAGCGTGGAGCTGGCCCCCGTCTTCGCCGCCTACGACGCGTCGAAAACCGCATTCCTGACCGGCTAGAGGATGAACTCGCCGATCAGCTCATCTTCGGTCACGTCGGTGTAGGTAAAGCCCTTTTCACCAAGCCGGGCGAACAGGCGCACGAAATTTTCGGGTGCCTTGGTTTCAATGCCGATCAACACGGTGCCGAAGTTGCGCGCCGACTTCTTCAGGTATTCGAACCGGGCGATATCATCATCCGGGCCAAGGATCTCGAGAAAATCGCGCAAGGCGCCGGGGCGTTGCGGCAAGCGCAGAAGAAAGTACTTTTTCAGGCCCGAATAGCGCTGGGCGCGCTCCTTCACTTCCGGCAGGCGCTCGAAATCGAAATTGCCGCCGGACGTGACGCAAACCACCGTCTTGCCCCGGATCTCCTTCGACAGCGGCCCGAGCGCATCAATCGACAAGGCGCCGGCGGGTTCGAGCACGATGCCTTCGACGTTCAGCATATCAAGGATGGTCACGCAAATCCGGTCTTCCGGCGCGGTCAGCACGTGATCCAACGGCACATCCGAAAGCGCCTCGAACGTCAGTTCGCCCACCCGCGCGACGGCCGCGCCATCGACAAAGGTATCCACCTTCGAGAGCGATATCGCATGGCCCACCGCCAGCGCCGCGGTCAGGCTCGCGCCCCCTGCCGGCTCGACGTAACGCAGATCGACCTGCGGCGCGACCTGGGCAAGATAGGTCCTGATTCCCGCCGACAAGCCGCCGCCACCCACCGGCAGCACGACGATATCTGGAGCCTTGCCAATCTGGTCGATCATCTCGACCGCCACGCTCGCCTGCCCCTCGATCACGTCCGGGTCATTAAACGGCGAGAGGAAGTGGCCCCCAGCCTCTTCGCAATAGGCCTGGGACGCAGCCAGGGTATCGTCGAAATAGTCGCCGACAAGCCGGATATCGACACTATCGCTGCCAAAAATGCGTGTTTTGTCGATCTTCTGCTGCGGCGTCGTCACCGGCATGAAGACCACCGCACGCACCCCGTAGTGCCGCGCGGCAAAGGCCACACCCTGCGCATGATTGCCGGCGCTGGCACAGACGAACAGGGTCTGCGACGGATCCGTCGCCAGCACCTTGCGCATCGCATTGAACGCGCCGCGGATCTTGTAACTGCGCACCGGAGAGAGGTCTTCGCGCTTCAGCCAGATATCGGCCCCGTAGCGCGCCGACAGATGGTCGTTGCGCTGGAGCGGCGTGGGCGGAAACAGCTCCCGCATTTTACGTTCGGCGATCAGCGCCTTGTCTGCGAAATCGGTCATGCACGAGATAGTGCCGATCCGCCGCGCCCGCGCAAGCCCGATCGCCCTTGCCCGCCTGCCCGCCAGCCGATAAACCGCCGCTCAAAGCCTTATGACGGAGTCTCACATGTCCGCGCCGAAGAAAGTCGTGCTCGCCTATTCCGGTGGCCTCGATACCTCGATCATCCTGAAATGGCTGCAAACCGAGTATGGTTGCGAGGTTGTCACCTTCACCGCCGATCTGGGCCAGGGCGAAGAGCTGGAACCGGCGCGCGCGAAGGCCGAGCTGCTCGGGATTGCCCCCGGCAACATCTACATCGAAGACCTGCGCGAAGACTTCGTGCGCGATTTCGTCTTTCCGATGTTTCGCGCCAATGCGCTCTACGAAGGGCTCTACCTGCTTGGCACCTCGATCGCCCGGCCGCTGATCTCCAAGCGCCTGATCGAGATCGCCGAGGCGACCGGCGCCGATGCCGTCGCCCATGGCGCCACCGGCAAGGGCAATGACCAGGTGCGCTTCGAACTTTCGGCCTACGCGCTGAACCCCGATATCAAGGTGATCGCGCCCTGGCGGGAATGGAATCTGACCAGCCGCACCCGGTTGCTCGACTTTGCCGAGCAGAACCAGATTCCGATCGCCAAGGACAAGCGCGGCGAAGCGCCATTCTCGGTGGATGCGAACCTGTTGCACACCTCGTCCGAAGGCAAGGTGCTGGAAGATCCGGCCGAGGCCGCGCCCGACTACGTCTACCAGCGCACGGTGAACCCGGAAGATGCGCCGAACGAGCCCGAGTTCATCGAGGTGACCTTCGAGAAGGGCGACGCGGTGGCGATCAATGGCGAGGCGATGAGCCCGGCAACGATCCTGACCAGGCTCAACGAACTTGGCGGCAAGCACGGCATCGGCCGGCTCGACTTTGTTGAAAACCGTTTCGTCGGCATGAAATCACGCGGGATCTACGAGACGCCGGGCGGCACGGTGCTGCTTGAAGCGCATCGCGGGATCGAGCAGATCACCCTCGATTCCGGTGCCGGGCACCTCAAGGATTCGATCATGCCCCGCTATGCCGAGCTGATCTACAACGGCTTCTGGTTCAGCCCCGAGCGCGAGATGCTGCAAGCGCTGATCGACAAGAGCCAGGAATTCGTTTCCGGCACAGTGCGGCTGAAGCTCTACAAAGGCTTGGTGCAAACGGTCGGCCGCTGGTCGGACTACTCGCTCTATTCCGAGGCCCACGTGACCTTCGAGGAAGACGCGGGCGCCTACGATCAGAAAGACGCCGCCGGCTTCATCAAGCTAAATGCGCTGCGGCTGCGGCTCTTGGGTATGCGCCGCAACCGGGTGAAGTGATCACGCGACGAGCCTGATCGCGGCCAGGCGCTCATAATGCGGCAGAGCTTCCTCAAGGAGCTCTGCCGCTTTTTCATTTAGATCGGGCAAATCGCCCTCGGGTCCGGCGAACCCGGTCGAGCGATGCACTGCGCCATACCAAACCGGCGCCCAGACCCCGTCTGCCGCATGCCCGCCGGCGGGCCAGGACAGCATCGCCGGATCCCAATTCAGCCCAACAGTATCGCAAAGCGCGCGCAGCATCCTCTCGGGACCGCGGCGGACATCGGCGCTGTCGATCACCACCGGCGTCTGGCCCAGCGCGCGCGCGTGATCGAACAGCTCGGTTTGCTGGGTGAAGCCGATATCGGCCAGCGTGATGGCGTCATACTTGGCGCCGAAGCTCGCGATCACGCGGGCCGGGTGGCGGATCAGGAACACGTTGACCATCTTCGTCATCCAGTCGCGCGGAATCGAAGGCACCATGTGCTGGCACATGTGCTTTTGGTAGAAATGCGGCTTTTCGGCAGGAATAGAGCCTGTCAGGACGTCGGACACGATACCCGGATCGGTCGGCTGCGAGGCAAGCACCGCGTCGCGCATCGGGTGGTCGAGCCCGGTCGCAGCGAGGCAGGCGGCATAGAACGGCTCGTCGATCACCGCCATGTCGCTGCGCGCGCCGAAGGCATACATCATCGCGGTCGAGAGGTTACGCGGCCCCGACCACATCGCGATGCGCATCAGGCCATTTCCTGCTGGATCAGAGCCTGATACAGCCCACGGATACGCTCTGTGACCGGGCCGATCTCGCCAGATCCGATCATCCGTCCGTCAATCTCGCCCACCGGGGTCTGCGCCCCAAAGGTGCCGGTCATGAACGCCTCGTCGGCGCCGTAGGTCTCCACCAGCGAGAAATTTTTCTCATAGACAGAAATTCCAGCCGAACGGCAGACCTGGATCACCTTCGCCCGGGTGATCCCGTTCATGCAGTAGTCGCCGGTCGAGGTCCAAACCTCGCCCTTGCGGACGATGAAAAAGTTGCACGAATTCGTGGTGTTCACGAAGCCATGCACATCAAGCATCAGCGCCTCGTCCGCCCCGGCCTTCTCAGCGGCGATGGCGGCAAGGATGCAGTTGAGCTTCGAGTGCGAATTGAGCTTCGGATCCTGCGTCATCGGCAAGCCCCGGATATGCGGCACCGTCGCCATGCGGATCGGGCGCGGAAAGACGGGGCGCGAATGCTCCATGATGATCGCAATCGTCGGCCCCTGCTGGCTGAGCGCGGGATGCTGAAACGGCCGGGTTTTTACCCCGCGCGTGACCATCAACCTTGCATGGGCGTCGGTTTCCATCCCGTTCGCGGCGCGAGTCTCGTCCAGCGCCGCCAAGATCTGGTCGCGGGTCATGCCGATATCGAGGTCGATCGCTTTCGCCGCCTCGAACAGGCGGTCGAGGTGCTCATCGACAAACGCCCAGCGTCCATCGTAGAGCCGCAACCCCTCCCAGACACCGTCGCCCAGCATGAAACCGGAATCGTAGACCGAAACCAACGCCTCGGCTTTCGGCACCACCTTGCCGTTAAGCCAAAGCCGCACCATCTCGTTGCGGCTGTCATCTTCCGCCTGGTGCGCACTGACCTTGGGGCTCATTTCGTCTCTATTCCTGCTAGAAACGCGTCAACCTCCGCGCGCGATGGAATCGCGTCTGCGGTGCCTGGCCGGGTGACCTTCACCGCCGCTGCTGCCGCGCCAAGCCGCAAGGCCGCGGCCCGATCAAGCCCCTGGTCGAGCCCGGCCACCGTGTAGCCGATGAAGCAATCGCCCGCCCCGGTGGTATCGACAGGATCGACCCGGAACGCCGGCACCACCGTCTCTTCACCGGTTGCTTGCTCCCGCCAGACCGCCCCTTCGGCACCCCGCGTGATGAGCAGGTGTGGCACCGGGATGTCGCCGATCGGCTGGCCCAGCGCCTGAGAAAGCTGTTCGGCTTCGATCTGGTTCAACACCAGGACATCGACATTCGGCAGAAGATCGCCCACCACCTCCGGCTTGAATGGCGCGGCCGAATAGACAACGAACAGCCCGGCCTCGCGGGCCATCTTCGTCGCCTCGCTCTTGAGGGAAACCTCGTTCTGCATCATGAAAATATCGCCGGACTTCGCGCTTGCCAGCGCCGCCGAGATCGCGGCGAGCGACTGTCCGTAGTTCGCCCCGGCAAAGGTGACGATGGCATTCTCGCCCGCATCGTCGACAATGATGATCGCGTGGCCGGTCGGCGCATCGCAGGCGCCCACGTGGCGCACGTCGATCCCATAGCCGATCAGCCGGTCGCGGACCCAGCCGTTGTCTTCGCCGATCATGCCGATGTGATGCACCGTGGACCCGGCACGCGCCACGGCGACGGACTGGTTCGCGCCTTTCCCACCCAGGCCGATCTCGTGCGAGGTGGCGGGCAGGGTCTCCCCCGGCTCAGGCAAATGGGGAACCCGGTAGAACAGGTCCACGTTGATCGAGCCGAGATTGAAAACCGTCATCCACCCACCTTGTTTGCTGCGAGCACCGCCATGTTCAGAATGTCATTCGCCGTCGAGTTCGTCGAGCAGATCTGGATCGGCTTGGACACGCCCGCCAGGATCGGCCCGATCACCGTGGCGCCGGCAAGCTCCTGCATCATCTTCACCGAGATCGACGCGGAGTGGCGCGCCGGCATGACCAGGATGTTGGCCGGAGCCGTCAGGCGGCAGAACGGATAGCGCGCCATGACTTCGGCATTGAGCGCCACGTCGACGGTCATCTCGCCATCATACTCGAAATCCACGCCGCGCTGGTCGAGGATATCGGGGGCGATGTGCATTTTCTCGGCCCGCTCCGAAATCGGGTATCCGAAGGTGGAGAAGCTGGCGAAGGCCACGCGCGGCTCGAGCCCGAGGCTGCGCGCCACACCCGCCGCACGCTCGGCGATATCGGCAAGGTCGTGCTCGTCGGGCCATTCATGCACCAGCGTATCGGCGACCAGCACGATCCGCCCCTTGTGGAGAAGCGCGGTAATCCCCACCGCGCCATCCTCGGCCTTGGCGTCGAAAACGTGGTTGATCAGGTCCATCACATGCGATGATTTCCGCGTTGCGCCCGTCACCAGCCCATCGCCATGACCATGGGCCAGCATCAGCGCCGAGAACACGTGGCGATCACGCGCCGCAAGACGGTGGACATCAAACCGGTCAAAACCTTTGCGCTGCAGGCGTTCGTACAGGAAAGCCTTGTAGGCGCCGAGATGCTCGGAATTGGCAGCGTTGACCACCTCGAGATCCGCCACGGAATCGCCAAGGCCGGCCGCTTCGAGCTTCTGCTTCACATCCACCTCGCGGCCCACCACCAGCGCCTTGCCGAAATTGCCGCGCTGGTAGGCGACGGCGGCGCGCAGCACGTGCGGATCATCGCCCTCGGCAAAGATCATCGTCGCCTGCGCCGCACGGGCACGGGCATTGAGCGAGCGGATGATCGAATAGGTCGGGTCCATCCGCGACTTCAGGTTCGCGGTATAGCGTTCCATGTCGATGATCGGACGGCGCGCCGCACCGGAATCGCTCCCGGCCTTCGCCACCGCCGGCGGGATCGTGTAGATCAGCCGCGGGTCGAACGGCGTGGGAATGATGTAGTCGCGCCCGAAGGTGAGCTTTTTGCCATAGGCCACCGCCACCTCGTCGGGCACGTCTTCGCGCGCGAGCTTGGCCAGGGCCCTGGCGCAGGCGATCTTCATCTCGTCGTTGATCGCGCGGGCGTGGATATCGAGCGCGCCGCGGAACAGGTAAGGGAAGCCGAGCACGTTATTGACCTGGTTGGGATAGTCCGACCGGCCAGTGGCGACGATCGCATCGGGCCGCACTTCATGCGCCTCTTCGGGGGTGATCTCGGGATCGGGGTTGGCCATGGCGAAGATCACCGGATCGGGCGCCATGCGCTTGACCATCTCCTGCGTCACCGCCCCTTTGACCGAAACGCCGAGAAACACATCAGCCCCGTCCATCGCTTCTTCGAGCGTGCGCAGGTCGGTCTTGATCGCGTGGGCCGATTTCCACTGGTTCATGCCCTCGGTGCGGCCCTGGTAGATCACGCCCTTGGTATCGCAGACCACGCAGTTGTCATGCCGCGCGCCCATCGACTTGATCAGCTCGATACAGGCGATCCCGGCCGCGCCCGCACCGTTGAGCACGATTTTCACGTCTTCGATCTTCTTGCCCGAGATTTCGAGCGCATTGAGCAGCCCCGCCGCCGTGATCACCGCCGTGCCGTGCTGGTCGTCGTGGAAGACGGGGATATCCATCTCTTCCTTCAGGCGCTGTTCGATGATGAAACACTCGGGCGCCTTGATGTCTTCGAGGTTGATGCCGCCGAAGGTGGGCTCCATCAACTTGATCGCCTTGATGATGTCTTCCACGTCAACACTGTCGAGCTCGATATCGATCGCGTTCACGTCAGCGAACCGCTTGAACAACACCGCTTTACCTTCCATCACCGGCTTCGACGCCAGCGCGCCGAGATTGCCCAGCCCCAGCACCGCCGTACCGTTCGAGATCACCGCCACAAGGTTGCCCTTGTTGGTGTAATCATAGGCCGTCTCGGGGTTCTCAAAGATCGCTTCGCAGGGCACCGCCACGCCGGGCGAATAGGCCAGGCTCAGATCGCGCTGCGTGGTCATCGGCACCGAGGGTGTGATTTCGAATTTCCCAGGGCTCGGCTCGTGGTGATACTGAAGGGCTTCCTCGGGGGTAACTTTCGACGTGGCCATAAATTCGCTTTCGGGCTGCGGGACTGCGCCCGTCATAGCCGCCCCACCTGACCCGCTCAACCGAATTGCGCCCGCCGCCAGTCTGCCAGCCATGTGATGGCGCTACCAAATCCGGCGCCTGCGCGTTTCATGGGGTGATTCCCCCCGCGGCTGTCGATATGGTTCGGCAAAACTCATGGAGACAAACCCATGGCGGAAAAGATCCTGTTGACCGGCGGCGCGGGCTACATCGGCTCGCACACCTATTGCGAGCTCGTGGCAGCGGGCTACGAGGTGGTGATCCTCGACAATTTCTCCAATTCCCGGCCCGACGTGCTCGACCGGCTGGAAGTGATCACCGGCGCGCCCGTCACCTGCTACACCGGCGACGTGCTCGACCGCGCGATGCTCGACAAGATCTTCGCCGAACACGAGATCGCGGCGGTGATCCACTTCGCCGCGCTGAAGGCCGTGGGCGAAAGCGGGCAGAAGCCGTTGGAATACATCCAGACCAACGTTGTCGGCCTGATCACCCTGCTCGACGCGATGAAGGCGGCCGATGTCTGGCGGCTGGTGTTTTCCTCGTCCGCCACCGTCTACGGCGATCCGGAAATGCTGCCGATCCCCGAAGACGCGCCGCGCGGCTACACCAACACGTACGGGTTCACCAAGCTGGTCTGCGAGCAGTCGCTCGAACAGATCGAGGCGTCGGATCCGCGCTGGGCGTTCGGCACATTGCGCTACTTCAACCCGGTCGGCGCGCACGATACCGGGCTGATCGGCGAAGACCCGAACGATATTCCCAACAACCTCATGCCCTACATCGCCAAGGTGGCCACCGGCGAGCTGGAAAAGCTGAGCGTGTTCGGCGACGATTACGAGACGCCCGATGGCACTGGCGTGCGCGACTATATCCACGTGGTCGACCTCGCGCGCGGCCATGTTCAATCGGTGCGCCTGCTGATCGAAACCGGCGACAGCCACACGGTCAACCTCGGCACCGGCACCGGCTTTTCGGTGCTCGACATGCTCCATGCCTACGAGCGCGCCTGCGGACACGACCTGGCCTACACGATCGCGCCGCGCCGCCAAGGCGACGTGGCCGCCTGCTACGCAGACCCGACGAAAGCGGGCGCCGTGCTGGGCTTCCACGCCGAGCGCGATCTCGACAACATGTGCGAGACAAGTTGGAACTGGGTGTCGCGCCGCAAAAACACCTGAGGGCTTTCACCTCGACTGTGGGCGCCACAGCTTGCGCGAAACACGAACCGGGGGGACATCGTGGCTGGCGAAACCATTACGCCGATGATGACGCAGTACCTGGGCATCAAGTCCGGCTATCCTGACGCGCTCCTGTTCTACCGGATGGGCGATTTCTACGAGATGTTCTTCGACGACGCGAAGGCGGCGGCCGAGGCGCTCGACATCGCGCTCACCAAACGCGGCAAGCACCTCGGCGAAGATATCGCGATGTGCGGCGTGCCGGTGCATGCCGCCGAGGGCTACCTGCTCACGCTCATCCGCAAGGGCTTTCGCGTTGCCGTCTGCGAGCAGATGGAAGACCCGTCCGAGGCTCGCAAGCGCGGCTCGAAATCGGTGGTCAAACGCGACGTAGTGCGCCTTGTCACCCCCGGCACGCTCACCGAGGAAAGCCTGCTCGATGCGCGGCGGCACAATTTTCTCGCCGCCTACAACCAGGTGCGCGACGGCGCCGCGCTGGCCTGGGTCGATATTTCCACCGGCGCTTTCCGGGTGATGGAAACCACGCGCGCGCGGCTGGGCCCCGAGCTGGCCCGGCTCGCCGCGCGCGAAGTCGTGGTGAGTGAGGCGAATGAGCCGGATATCGGTGAAATAGTGTCTGATATCGGCGCTGCCGCCAGCCCGCTTGGGCGTGCCGCCTTCGATTCCTCCGCCGCCATCAATCGGCTGACCACGCTGTTCGGCGTGACCACCCTCGATGCCTTCGGCGCGTTCAGCCGCGCCGAGCTGGGGGCGATGGGGGCGATCGTCGAATATCTCGACATCACCCAGAAGGGCAAACTCCCGCTGTTGCGCCCACCGGTGAAGGAAAGCGCAAGCCGGGTGATGCAGATCGACGCCGCCACGCGGCGCAACCTCGAAATCACGCACAGCCTTTCGGGCGGACGCGACGGCGCGCTGCTCACCACGATTGACCGCACCGTCACGGCCGGCGGCGGGCGCCTCCTGGAGCGGCGGGTTTCCAGCCCTTCGCGCGATGCGGAACTGGTGAACGCACGACTTGAGAATATCTCGTTTCTGCTGGAACAGTCTCGATTCCGTGAAGATCTGCGCGCGATCCTGCGCAAAACCCCCGACATCGACCGCGCCCTGTCGCGCCTCTCGCTTGAGCGGGCCGGCCCGCGCGATCTCGCCGCGATCCGGGGCGGGCTGGAAGCGGCCAGCGAACTGGCAGCTGCGCTGAGCGGAAAAGACGCCCCGCCGATCCTGACCGAAGCGGGCACTGCTTTGGTGGGACACGAAGAGCTTCACGCGTTGCTCGATCAAGCGCTGGTAGCCGAACCGCCGCTGATGGCCCGCGATGGGGGCTTCATCGCGCCGGGATACGACGCGGGTCTGGACGAATCCCGCAAGCTTAGAGACGAGGGCCGGGGTGTGATCGCGGCGATGCAGGCTGAATATGCCAAGCTGGCCGGGGTGCAAAGCCTCAAGATCAAACACAACAACGTGCTGGGCTATTTCATCGAAACCACGGCCACCCACGCCGAAAAGATGCTGTCGGCCCCCCTGAATGAGACCTTCATCCACCGCCAGACCACGGCCAACGCCGTGCGCTTCACCACCGTGCCCCTGAGCGAGATGGAAACCAAAATCCTCAACTCCGGCAACCGGGCGCTGGAAGTGGAGAAACGCCTGTTCGAGATGCTGCGCCAGGCCATTCTTTCCCGCGCCGTGCCGCTCAGCGACACCGCTCAGGGGCTGGCGGAGATCGACGTGGCCGCGGCCCTCGCGGAGATTGCCGCGGATCAGGACTGGAGCAAGCCGCTGATTGACGAAAGCCGCACCTTCGAGGTGCTGGGCGGTCGCCATCCGGTGGTGGAAAAGGCGCTGCGCGCGCATGGGGGCGAGCCCTTCATCGCCAACGATTGCACGCTCGCCAACGGCTCGGACGGTGCCGATATCTGGCTGCTCACAGGGCCCAACATGGCCGGCAAATCCACCTTCCTGCGCCAGAACGCGCTGATCGCCCTGCTTGCCCAGGCCGGCAGCTTCGTGCCCGCGCGCTCGGCCCATATCGGGCTGGTTTCACAGCTTTTCAGCCGCGTCGGGGCGTCGGACGACCTGGCCCGGGGGCGCTCCACTTTCATGGTCGAGATGGTCGAAACCGCCGCGATCCTGAACCAGGCCGACGACCGCGCGCTGGTGATTCTCGACGAAATCGGGCGCGGCACCGCCACCTGGGACGGCCTGTCGATCGCCTGGGCCACGCTCGAACATCTGCATGACGTGAACCAATGCCGCGCGCTGTTTGCCACGCACTACCATGAACTCACCCAGCTTGCGAAAAACCTTGATGGCGTCGACAACGCGACGATCGCGGTGAAGGAGTGGGAGGGCGAGGTGATCTTCCTTCACGAAGTGCGCAAGGGCGCGGCGGATCGCTCCTATGGCGTGCAGGTTGCCAAGCTTGCTGGCCTGCCCGCTTCGGTGGTGGAGCGCGCCCGCATTGTTCTCGAAGCCCTGGAACAGGGCGAGCGCGAAGGCGGCACTGGCCGCAAGGCCCTGATCGACGATCTGCCGCTGTTTTCGGCCATCGCTTCGCAGCCACCTGCCCGTCCGCCCAAACCCTCGCCGGTCAGCGAAAAGCTCGCCGGGGTTCATCCCGACGAGCTTTCACCGCGTGACGCGTTGAACCTGATCTACGAGCTCAAGGCGCTGTCGAAGGACTGACGCCGATCAGCCCGGGTTCGAGGAAACGCCGACCTGCGCGGGGCGCAGAAGGCGATCGTGCAACATGAACCCTTCGGCCAGAACCTGGATGATCTGCCCTTTGGTCGTGCCCGGCACCGGCGCCTCGAACATCGCTTCGTGATGTTGCGGATCGAACTTTTCCCCCACCGCCGGGGTGATCAGCGAGATCCCGTGTTTTTCAAAGATGTTGCGCAGCTCGCGCATGGTCAGCTCGACGCCTTCGATCAGGCCCGCCGCCTGGGCGCGCAGCTCGTCGTCCACAGCGTCGAGCGCGCGCTTCATGTTGTCATAGACCGGCAGCATATCGCGCGCGAGCTTCGAGCCGCCGTATTGCGCGGCTTCGCGCCGGTCGCGTTCCCCGCGCTTGCGTGTGTTTTCCGCATCTGCCAGCGCACGCATGAACTTGTCGCGCATCTCGTCGCGCTCGGCGACCAGCGCCGCGATTTCGTCGTCGCCGCCCGTGTCGAAATCTTCGGTCACGTCCACCGGCTCCTGCGCGCCATCCATGATTTCCTGGATCGCCGCTTCAACGTCGGAAAGGTCGTCTTGTTGTTTCTTCACGTCTGCCATTTTTCTACCCTTTGCCCCGGTCGGATATCAGCTTCCCGACCAGTTGCGCCGTGTAGTCTACGATCGGAACGATGCGGCCATAGTTGAGCCGCGTCGGACCGATCACCCCGACGGCGCCGATGATCTTTCGGTCAGCGTTCATATATGGAGAAACCACCAGAGAGGAACCGGAAAGTGAAAAAAGCTTGTTCTCAGAACCGATAAAAATGCGCACACCATCCGCCTCTTCCGCCAGCTCCAGAAAGTCGGCGATATCGCGTTTGCGCTCGAGGTCATCGAACAGGGACTTGATCCGGTCGAAATTATTGGATTCCGCGTCCGAGATCAGCAGGTTTGACCGTCCGCGCACGATCAGGCGCTCGTGCTGTCCCTCTTCGTCGCTCCAAAGTGCAAGGCCGGTGTCGATCAGGTCCTGGGCGAGGGTGTCAAGCTCGCGCCGGTGGGCCGAAATCTCCTGATTGATCGCGGCGCGAAGTTCTCCGATGGTCTTGCCTTCCGCAATCGCATTGAGAAAGTTCGCCGCCTCGCGCATCGACGACGGGGTTTGGCCCGCCGGCGGGCGAAACAGGCGGTTTTCCACGTGGCCATCGGCAAACACGATTACGGCAAGCGCGCGGTCCGTGCCGAGCTGAACGAATTCGATATGGGTAATCGGCGCCTCTTCGTGCTTCGGCGTCAGCACCAGGCTTGCACCGGCGGTCAGGCCAGAGAGCGCCGCACCGACCCGGTCCATCATCGACGCCACGTCGGCACTGTTGGATTGCACCGTGGCGTCGATCATCGCCCTGTCGGTGGCGTTCAGATCGCTCACCTCAAGCAACCCGTCAACAAACATCCTCAGCCCCGTCTGCGTAGGCACCCGCCCGGACGATACATGGGGACTGTTCAAAAGGCCCATGAATTCAAGATCTTGCATCACATTTCGCACCGTGGCTGCCGAAACCTTTTCGGTCATCGCACGGGTCAGCGTGCGCGAGCCAACGGGCTCACCCGTTTCCAGATACGCCTCGACCAGCCGGCGAAACACTTCGCGCGACCGTTCGTTCAGCTCCTCAAGGATCGAGCTTGCTGCCATCTGCCTCTCGTGATCGCCCCGTTCAGGCTTGCCTTTTTGCGGGCGTCGTGAGACTCCACCGCAAAGCGAAAAGGAAGGACATCCCATGCGCCCATCTGGTCGAAAGATAGATGAAATGCGGCCGATTTCAATCGAGACCGGGGTCACCAAGCACGCCGAGGGATCCTGCATGATCAAGGTGGGCGATACCCACGTCCTTTGCACCGCAACGATCGAAGAGCGCGTGCCGCCGTTCATGCGCAATTCGGGCCAGGGCTGGGTCACCGCCGAATACGGCATGCTGCCGCGTGCGACCAATACCCGGATGCGGCGCGAAGCGGCAGCGGGCAAGCAGGGCGGGCGCACCGTCGAGATCCAGCGGCTGATCGGTCGGTCCCTGCGCGCCGGCGTTGATCGTCAGGCGCTGGGCGAGCGCCAGATCACCGTCGATTGCGACGTGATCCAGGCCGATGGCGGCACCCGCTGCGCCTCGATCACTGGTGGCTGGGTCGCGCTGCGCCTCGCCGTGAACAAGCTGATCAAGGCGGGCGACATCTCCTCCGATCCCTTGCGCGAACCAGTCGCCGCCGTCTCCTGCGGCATATACGCCGGCCAGACCGTGCTCGATCTCGACTACCCCGAAGACAGCGAAGCCGGGGTCGATGGCAACTTCGTGATGACCAGCACCGGCCGGCTGATCGAAGTGCAGATGTCGGCCGAAGGCTCGACCTTTACCCACGAGCAGATGGCGCGCCTGATGGAGCTCGCCGACGTGGGCGTGACCGAGCTGGTCGAGGCGCAAAAGGCCGCCGTAGCATGACCCGCAAGTTCACCGGCGATAAGCTGGTGCTCGCCACCCACAACGCCGGCAAGATCCGCGAGATCGGCGCGCTGCTCGCACCGTTCGGTGTCGAGGTGATCTCGGCCGGCGCGCTCGGGTTCGAAGAACCGGAGGAGACCGAAAGCACCTTTGCCGGAAATGCCCGGATCAAGGCGCATTATGCGGCGAAAAGATCGGGCCTGCCCGCCCTGTCGGATGACAGTGGAATCATCGTCGATGCGCTCGACGGCGCGCCCGGCGTCTTCACCGCCGATTGGGCCGAAACGCCAAACGGGCGCGATTTCGTGATGGCGATGACGAAAGTCTGGACCCTGCTCGAAGACAAGCAGGCGCCCGAGCCGCGCACCGCAAGGTTCAACGCCACGCTTTGCCTCGCCTGGCCGGATGGGCACGACGAGATTTTTGAGGGTCGGGTAGAAGGCCGGATCGTCTGGCCGATGCGGGGCGAAAACGGCTTCGGCTTCGATCCGGTGTTCTTGCCCGAGGGCAAGGACCAGACCTTTGGTGAGATGGACCCGGCAGAGAAGCACGAGATGAGCCACCGCGCGGTCGCCTTTGCCAAGCTGGTCGAGGGCTGTTTTGCCTGAAGACTGGAGGCACGGCGGCTTCGGTCTCTACATCCACTGGCCCTTCTGCGCCGCCAAGTGCCCCTATTGCGATTTCAACAGCCATGTCGCTCAGCGGATCGACATGGCGGACTGGCAAGCGGCCTATCTCTCCGAGCTCGACAGATACGCGCGCGAAACCCCGGATCGAGTGCTCAACAGTGTCTATTTCGGCGGCGGAACGCCATCCTTGATGGATCCTTCCGTCGTTGCCGAGATTCTTGAAAAGCTCCCGGATCACTGGCGCCTGGCGAACGATCTTGAGATCACGCTTGAGGCAAACCCCTCCTCCGTTGAGGCCGATCGCTTCGCCGGCTACCGCGTTGCGGGGGTAAACCGAGTGTCGCTTGGCATCCAGGCCCTGTCCGATCCGGATTTGCGCGCACTTGGGCGGCTTCACGACCTTCAGCAAGCCCTCGCCGCGTTGGAAACCGCGAAGAACACCTTTGAGCGGGTGAGTTTCGATCTGATCTATGCCCGGCAGTCACAGAACCTCGCAAATTGGGAGGTCGAGCTGCGCCGCGCCCTTACTTTCGAACCAGATCACCTGTCGCTCTACCAGCTCACCATTGAAGACGGCACGGCGTTCGGCGACCGCTTCCACCGAGGAACGCTGCGCGGCCTGCCCGACGAAGACCTCGCGGCAGACATGTATTTTCTGACCCAGGATCTATGCGAGACGGCCGGGCTTCCGGCCTATGAAGTCTCTAACCATGCTAAATTGGGCCAGGAATCGCGCCATAACCTGATCTATTGGCGGGGCGGCGACTACGTCGGAATCGGCCCCGGCGCCCACGGACGACTCACCCGGAATGGCATTCGCCACGCCACGACAACCCCGCTCCAGCCCGACGCCTGGCTGCGCGCCGTCCGTGAGGCTGGCACCGGTGAAGCGTCACGCGAGCCGCTGGACCGCGTAAATCATGCGGGGGAGTACTTGATGATGAGCCTGCGCACCCGAGAAGGCACAGACTTAACCCGGCTGCGCCACATCCTTGGGAAAGACGTAAATATAAATAAAATCAAAGGGTTGGTTGAGCTTGGGTTGGTGGAAAACCGCCGTGAACAGCTTGTCGCCACGCGCGCCGGGCGCGCCGTTTTGAACGCCGTGATTACCGAACTCCTGCCGGATTGATCAGCTACCAAGCTTTCCGCACAGATCGTCCAAACCTTCGAGCGTGTCATACCGGATCGAGAGCGTGCCGCTTTCCTGGCCCAGCTTGTGATCAATACTGACCTTCATCCCCAGCGCTGCAGACAAATCCTGTTCCAGGGCCAGTGTGTCGGCGTCCTTTTCTCGGGGTTTGGGCGCGGTCGAGACGGGCTTCGGCTCCTTCGCGCTTTTCGCCAACCGCTCGACATCCCGCACCGAGAGGCCCTTCGCCACAACATGTTTCGCGAGCGCCGAAGGATCTTCGGCCGTAATCAGGGCCCGTGCGTGGCCAGCGGTCAGCTTGCCCTCTTCCAGCAGAACCTGAACATCTTCCGGCAACGCCAGCAGGCGCATCATGTTGGCGATATGCGAGCGGCTCTTGCCCAGAGCTTCCGCCAGCTTTTCCTGGGTATGACCAAACCGCTCCATCAGGTCGCGATAGCCGGCCGCCTCTTCGATCGCATTCAGGTCGGCCCGCTGGATGTTTTCGATAATGGCGACTTCGAGCGCCTCGGTGTCTGTGTAGTCGCGCACCAACGCCGGCACCTCGTGCAACTGCGCCATCTGCGCGGCCCGCCAGCGCCGCTCGCCCGCGACGATTTCGTAGGCCCCGGCCGCATTCGGCGCGCGCCGAACGATCAACGGCTGGATCACGCCCTTCTCACGGATTGAAGCGGCCAGGTCATCGAGCTGCTCCGGCGTAAATCGGCGACGCGGCTGGTCCGGGTTCGGCACGATCTGTTCGATCGGGATCATCTGCTCACCCCGGCGAGGCGCGGCATCCGGTTCGGCCTGCGGCTGTGTTTCGGAGACATCCGCCACATCCGCCATCAGGGCGGAAAGCCCCCGCCCAAGGCCGCGATTCGGTTTCTTGCTCATCTGTTCGCCCTCACTTGCGCTCAATCAATTCCTGCGCCAAGGCCGTGTAGGCCAGGCTGCCTTTGGACAGGGGATCATATTCCAGCACCGGCATGGCAAACGACGGCGCTTCGCTGACACGGACATTGCGGGGAATCACCGTCTTGAACACGATATCCCCGAGGTTTTCCCGCGCGTCGTTTTCCACCTGTTTCGACAGGTTGTTTCGGCTGTCATACATCGTCAGGGCCACGCCCTCGATGCGCAGCCCGGCATTTGCGGTCTGGCGCACTTCTCGAATTGTCAGCATGAGCTGCGAAAGGCCCTCCAAGGCGAAAAACTCGCTTTGCAACGGCACCAGAACGGAATGCGCGGCCACCATGGCATTGACGGTGAGAAGGTTCAGCGACGGGGGGCAATCGATCAGGATGTAGTCAAGCCCGAGGTCGGCCACATCTGGCGCCCGCAGCGCATCATGCAACAGGTGAATGCGCTTTTCGTTCGAGACGAGTTCGATATCCGCGGAGGAAAGGTCGGTCGTGGCCGGGGCGATCCAGAGTCCGTCCACATTGCTCGCGCGCGCCACTTTTTCGAGCGGGGTCTCCTCGAGCAGCAGGTCATAGGTAGTCAGGCCACGGTCTTTCGCACCAACGCCAAGGCCGGTGGACGCGTTGCCTTGCGGGTCGAGATCGACGAGAAGCACATTCAATCCTTCCGCCGCCAAGGCCGCGCCCAGGTTGATCGCCGTCGTGGTCTTGCCAACCCCCCCTTTCTGGTTGGTGATCGCGATAATCTTGGGCCCTTTCGGGCGAGTCGGATCAGACACGCTGGATATCTCCAAGTTTCAGGATGGTTGCGCTGGGGTCGGTCTTGCTTGGGTATGTATCCATTTCGAAGGACCAGGTTTCAAGGGATTCGGCAACCTCGGCCTCGTATCCCGCCCCTTTGAGGAAAATCGCCTTCCCGCCCGGCGCCAAGTGGCGTTGGGCGTAGCCAAGTAGCCTGCCAAGAGGCGCGAGCGCGCGCGCCGAGACCGTTTTCGCGGCGAGGGGGGCGAGATCTTCGATTCGTTTCGAGATCACCTGCGCATCGAGCCCGGTTTCGCGCACGACGGTCCGAAGAAACGTCGCTTTGCGGGTGTCGCTTTCAACGCAAACCACGTTGATGTCGGGCCGGCGCTCAGTGGCGAGGATCGCAACGATCAGCCCGGGAAAGCCGCCGCCGGTGCCGAAATCCGCCCAAACGCCGGGATCTGGGTCGGCGATTTCGAGGATCTGGGCCGAGTCGAGGAAATGACGGGCCCAATGCTGCGGCAGCGAGGCCTTCGATACGAGGTTGATCGAGGGATTCCATTTCTCAAGGAGCGCTGAATAGATATCCAGCCGCTCGAGTGTTTCACGTGAAACACCCATTTGGGTTTGAAATGCAGACCGCCCGCTCATGCCGATTTCGCGCGGGCGGCCTGGCGCAGCTTTGCCAAGATCAGGGTCAGCGCCGCCGGGGTCATCCCTTCAATCCGAGCAGCATGGGCAATGGTTTCCGGCCGGATAGCGCCAAGCTTCCCGGCAAGCTCTTTGGTCAACCCGTCCAGCGCAGAAAAATCAAAATCGGCCGGAATGCGCTGCGCCTCGTCTCGCTGCAGCGCCTCGACCTCCTTTTTCTGCCGCGCGATGTAGTTCGCGTAGAGCGCGTCTTTCGAAATCTGTGCGCGGATCTCCGGCGCAATACTGGCCAGCGCATCGCTCGCACCAGCCAATTGGTCGAAGTCGACACCCGGAATCGACAAGAGCTCGAAGCCGGTCCGCCGCGCCCCGTCTTCCGACACCTTGGCTCCGACCGACCGCGCTTCGCGGGGGGTGAAGCTCACCGCTTCCAAAGCGGACCGGCCCGCCTCAAGCGCTTCAGCCTTCCGCTCAAACGCTGTGCGCCTCGTATCGGAGACCGCCCCGAGGGACATTGCGACGGGGGTTAGCCGCTGGTCCGCATTGTCTGCCCGAAGCGACAGACGAAACTCAGCCCGGGAGGTGAACATGCGATAGGGCTCGGTCACACCGCGGGTGATCAGATCGTCGATCATCACGCCGATGTAGGATTCGATCCGGCTGAACACGACAGAATCTCGCCCCAGTGCGCTCAGCGCGGCGTTAAAACCGGCAACGAGCCCCTGCGCCGCGGCCTCTTCATACCCGGTCGTGCCATTGATTTGCCCGGCCAGAAAAAGCCCCGGCACCTGCTTCAGTTCGAGCGTCTGGGTCAGCGCGCGCGGATCGACATAATCGTATTCGATCGCATAGCCGGGTTGGAGAATGCGCACTTTTTCCAGGCCGCGGATAGACCGCACATACCGCTCCTGCACATCCACAGGCAGAGACGTCGAAATTCCGTTCGGGTAGATCGTATCGTCATCCAACCCCTCCGGCTCCAGAAAGATTTGGTGCGAGGTCTTGTCGGCAAAACGCACGACCTTGTCTTCGATGGAAGGGCAATAGCGCGGCCCGACACCCTCGATGAAGCCGCCGTACATCGCCGATTTTTCCAGGTTTTCCTGGATGATCTCGTGCGTCTCGGTATTCGTGTGGGTGATCCCACAGGTCACCTGCCGCACGAACGGCGCAGTATTGAGGAACGAAAACATCTCCGGCGTCTCGTCGCCCGGCTGGTCTTCGAGAAGATCCCAGGCGATTGTTTTTCCGTCCAGCCGGGGCGGTGTGCCTGTTTTGAGGCGCCCGAGAGGGAGGCCGAAATCGTCGATTTGCTCTGCCAGCCGCACCGAGGCCCGCGCGCCCATACGGCCGGCCTGCTTGCGCTCATCGCCGATATGGGTCACGCCGCGCAAAAAGGTGCCGGTCGTCAGGATCACGGCCTTCGCGCGGATCGCCAAGCCTTCGGCCATCACCGCGCCCCGCACAGCTCCACCCTCCAGGATCAGCTCCACGACTTCGCCCTCGATCAGCGTCACCTTCTCGGCGCGGGCGATTTCCCTGGTCATGGCCGCCCGGTAGAGCTTACGGTCTGCCTGCGCGCGCGGCCCCTGCACCGCTGGCCCCTTGCTCCGGTTCAGCAGCCGGAACTGGATGCCGGCCTTGTCGGCCACACGGCCCATGGCGCCGTCCAGCGCATCGATTTCCCGCACAAGGTGGCCTTTTCCAAGCCCGCCAATCGCTGGATTACAGGACATCACGCCCAGATCATCCGCCCTCAGGGTCACAAGCGCCGTCTGCGCACCGATCCGCGCCGCCGCCAAGGCAGCGTCGGCCCCGGCATGCCCACCGCCAATCACGATGACATCGAAGTGCGAATGTTTCACGTGAAACACCTTCTGTTGCGTTTACTTCCCGAGGCAGAAACTGGCGAAAATCTCGTCGAGGATGTTCTCTACATCGATCCGCCCGACCAGCGAATCAAGGGCCCGCACCGCCGCGCGCACCTCCTCGGCTGCCAGCTCCGACCGCTCCGCTCCCCCCAATACCTCGATTCGCGCCTGGGCCAAAGCCTCGCCGGCCCTGCGCATCGCCACAGCATGGCGGGCCCGGATTGCTGTTCCCGCATGCGCCGCGCGCCCTGCCAAAACCGCTTCGATCCTGCCAACCAACGCATCCATGCCCTCACCCGTCAGCCCCGATACCGCGAAACCGTCGGCGCCGAGGTCCGCCTTGCCCGCCGCGACGATATCGTCGCCGCCGGGCTCAAGCCCCACGCCCTTGTCGCCGTCCTTCAGCAGAAACACCCGAATGTCCGCCGCCTCTGCCCGCTCCACGGCGCGGCGAATGCCAATGCCTTCAACCACGTCATCGGTATCGCGCAAGCCCGCGGTATCGAGAAAGGTGACAGGCAAGCCACCCAGATCCATCCGCACCTCAATCACATCGCGCGTGGTCCCCGCCACCTCCGAGGTGATTGCGGCCTCGCGCCCGGCCAGCGCGTTCAGCAGCGTCGATTTGCCCGCGTTCGGCGGACCGACGATCGCCACCTCGAAGCCATCGCGGATCCGTTCGGCCATGTGCACACCCGCGCGCTCCTCGGCCAGACTGGCCTCGACCCGATCGAGAAGCGTGAGCACCTCGGGCGAGACGTCAACCGGCACGTCTTCATCGGCAAAATCAATCGTCGCTTCCAGCAGCGCCGCCGCGCGGATCAGATCGCGCCGCCACCCTTCGGCCTTGTTGCCCAGCGCCCCGGACAACACCCTGAGCGCCTGCACGCGCTGCGCTTCGGTTTCCGCGTCGATCAGATCGGCGAGGCCTTCCACCTGCGCCAGATCGAGCACGCCGTTTTCCAGCGCCCGCCGGGTGAACTCGCCCGGCTCCGCCAGCCGCACCCCATCCAGATCTCCAAGCCGACGCAGGACTGCCTCGACAACGGCGGTCGACCCATGCACCTGGAATTCGACAATCGCCTCGCCGGTGAAGCTGTGCCCCTGTTCAAACACCAGCACCAGCGCTTCGTCGAGCACCTGCCCTTCGCCATCCTTCAGGCGCCGCAGGCCGCGCGACACGGGCAGAGATCCACACAGAGCCTCGCCGGCCTCAAGCGCACGAGGCCCGGACACCCGGATCACGGCAACGCCGGCCCGCCCACGGGCAGACGCCAGTGCGAAAATCGTATCCATCGCTCCAAACCTTTGAATTGATTTGGTAATTTAGGTGTTCATCGAGTCGAAGAACTCGGCATTGTTCTTCGTCTGCTTAAGCTTCGAAATCAGGAACTCGATGGCATCGGTGGTGCCCATCGGGTTCAGAATGCGGCGCAGAACGTAGGTCTTTTGCAGGTCTTTCGCATCCACCAGCAGCTCTTCCTTCCGGGTACCCGACTTGATGATGTCCATCGCCGGGAAGATCCGCTTGTCCGAGACTTTCCGGTCCAGCACGATCTCGGAGTTGCCGGTGCCCTTGAATTCCTCGAAGATCACCTCGTCCATCCGGCTGCCGGTATCGATCAACGCGGTCGCGATGATGGTCAGCGACCCGCCTTCCTCGATATTCCGCGCCGCACCGAAGAACCGCTTCGGGCGCTGCAGCGCATTGGCGTCGACGCCGCCGGTCAGCACTTTGCCCGACGACGGCACCACCGTGTTGTAGGCCCGTCCAAGGCGGGTGATCGAATCGAGCAGGATCACCACGTCGCGCTTGTGTTCGACCAGCCGCTTGGCCTTTTCGATCACCATCTCTGCCACAGCCACGTGCCGCGTCGCCGGCTCGTCGAAGGTCGACGACACCACTTCGCCGCGCACCGAGCGCTTCATGTCGGTCACCTCTTCGGGCCGTTCGTCGATGAGCAGCACGATGAGATAGCACTCGGGATGGTTCATCGCCACCGAATGGGCGATATTCTGCAGCAGCACGGTTTTACCGGTCCGCGGCGGCGCCACGATGAGCGACCGCTGGCCTTTGCCAACCGGGGCAACCAGGTCGATGATCCGGGCCGAACGATCCTTGATCGTCGGGTCCTCGATCTCCATCTTCAGCCGCTCGTCGGGGTGCAGTGGCGTGAGGTTTTCGAACGCCACCTTGTGCTTGGCCTGATCCGGATCGGTGAAGTTGATCTTTTCCACCTTGGTGATCGCGAAATAGTTCTCGCTTTCACCCGGCGCCGAAATCACGCCCTCGACGGTATCGCCGGTGCGCAGCGAAAATTTGCGGATCATCTCGGGCGACATGTAGATGTCATCGGGGCCCGGCAGGTAGTTCGCCTCGGGCGAGCGCAGGAAGCCGAAGCCGTCCTGCAGCACCTCGAGCACCCCATCGCCGCCAATCTCCCAGTCATCCTCGGCCCGCTCTTTGAGGATCGAGAACATCATCTCGCCCTTGCGCATCGTCGAGGCATTTTCGATCTCAAGCTCCTCGGCCAGCGCCAACAGCGCTTTCGGGCTTTGCGCCTTGAGTTCGGAAAGGTTCAAACGATCAGTCATGATGGCACCCGTTGACGGCGCTTTTTGCGCGGTCGTGTCTGAGAATGGGAAACAGCCTGGGCCGGACGGCCCGCTTAAGCCGCCAGATAGCGCCGCCGACCGCCCGAGTCAATCTCGCTCAGAATTTCACGATCACCGAAAACACGATGATCAGCATCAGGATCGTCGGAAATTCGTTCATCATCCGGTAGCGACGGCCCGGCAAGACGTTCTCGCCAGCCGCGAAATCCTTGCGCCGTTCCGCAAGCCAGTAGTGAAACCAGGTCATCAGGATCACCGATATCCCCTTCGCCCAAGGCCAGACCAGCGACCAATCTATGATCCCCGGGGTGAACACCAGGGCGAGCCCGAACAGCCAGGTCACGATCAGCGACGGGTTCATGATTGCCGTCAACAAAAGCCGTTCCTGGCGTTGAAACAACAGATCCATCTCGCTCCCCGGCTCCACCCCGCGCTTTTCATAGCCTTCGACATGATACACGTAGAGCCTGGGCAGGTAGAACAGACCAGCCATCCAGGTGATGACCGCAATCACGTGCAGCGATTTGCTCCAGAAATAGATGTCCAATAGAAAGTCAGACATGGCTTTGCCTTTCGGTGCGTATCGGGATCACCCTTCTCTTTAAATAAAGAAAAGAAGATTGAAAGAGATGATGTTTTTGTAGGCCCTGTGCGTGGTGTGGATTACAGCACTGTCCTCAGCCTATCCCCCGATCTGAAGCGCTGTGGACAAAGCATACAAGATCGGAACAAACAAACTTTCCTCGCTTGTTTTCAAAGGGTTAGACGGGTAACGCTGAAGGGAAACCCTGTGTAGACCCGCCCAGGCGTCCACCGGATCCAATCGACGGGACGGCGGAAGTCCACATGTGGACTTTTCCCCCAACCGACGCCAGTTATCATGAGAAGATGTGGGGATGGCCCGGCCGGCCCGATCCATGCCCAAACCGCACCACGGAACAAACCCGAACAATCCCCAAGGCTGTCCACATGTCCAAACGCTTTATCCTCGCCTCCGGGTCCGAAATCCGCGCCACACTTCTGCGCAATGCCGGGATCGAGATCGAGGTAATTGCGGCCCGGATCGATGAAGAGGCGATCCGCGCCGCGCTTGATGCAGAGGCCGCCAAGCCGCGCGATGTGGCCGATACGCTCGCGGAGTACAAGGCGCGCCGCGTGGCCAATGCCAACCCGGATGCGCTGGTACTCGGATGTGACCAGGTGGCAGAGATCAAGGGTACGATCCTGTCAAAGCCCACCACGCAAGCCGAGGCGCGCGACCAGCTCGCGCTGCTGTCGGGCAAAACGCACCACCTGCTGTCTGCCGCCGTCGTCTATGAGCATGGCGAGCCGGCCTGGCGCCACATCGGTGTGGTCCGCATGACGATGCGCGATCTTTCGCCCGCCTACATCGAAGACTACGTCGATCGAAACTGGGAGAGCATCCGTCACGCCGTCGGCGGCTATAAGCTCGAAGAGGAAGGCGTGCGCTTGTTTTCGCTGGTCGACGGAGACTATTTCCACGTTCTGGGTTTGCCGCTGACGGAGCTGCTGTCATACCTGATCGAGAAAGGTGAAATCCGGATATGACTGAAAAAATCCCTCTTGCCGGGGTCTTGCAGACTGCCGACGGGCCCAGCGCCGTTCCCGCGATCTATGATTACTGGCTTGCCACGATGGAGCTGCCGGGGCGGTACGTGCCGCTCACCGTGTCGGGCGACGATCTGGGCGAGGTGATCCGGGTGCTGCCGAAGGCGGGGTTTGTCGGGCTGAACGTCACCCGCCCGTTTCAACACCGGGTGCTCGAACACGCCGATATCATCACCGACCGCGCCGCGCTGATGTCGGGCGCCAACACGATCATTTTTAGGCGCGACGGCAAGATTCATGCCGACAACACCGACGGCTACGGCTTCATTGAAAATATCCGCCAAGGCGCGCAGGGCTGGAACCCGAAATCGGGGCCGGCTGCGGTGTTTGGCGCCGGGCGGGCCGCGCGCGAAGTGGTGACAGCGCTGCTCGAGGTGGGGGTCGAGGAAATCCGCATCGCCAACCGCACCCGCCCACGCGCCGAGGCGCTGCGCGCGGAATTCGGCACCCGGATCGTCGTGTCGGACTGGGTGAAGGGCGGCAATATCATCGAGGGCGCAACCACGGTGGTGAACGCGACCCCGCTCGGCTCGCCCGGCGCGCAGGAGTTTCGCGTGCCGCTTGACGGACTGGTGCCGGGCGCGGTGGTGAGCGACCTGGCGATCTCGCCCGGCATGACCCGCCTATTGCGCGTGGCGGTCGATATGGGCTGCTATCCGATCGACGGGATCGGCATGGTGCTCTATCAGGCCGCGCCCGCGTTTGAGCGGTGGTTCGGACGGCGGCCCGAGGTGGACCAGGCGGCGCGCGCCGCTGCCGCCGCCGCCTTCACCCCGTGAGCCGCCCTTTCGTCATCGGCCTCACCGGGTCCATCGGCATGGGCAAGACCACGACCGCGCGCATGTTTGCCGACGCGGGCGTGCCGATCTGGGATGCCGATGCTGCGGTTCATCGCCTCTACGAAAAGGGCGGCGCCGCTGTGCCAGCCATTGCCGCCCTGTGCCCGGAGGCGGTGGTGGAGGGCGCGGTGGATCGCGCCGAACTCAGGCGCTGGATCGGCCGCGACAAGACCGCTCTCGCGCGGATCGAAGCGGCTGTTCACCCATTGGTGGCGGCGGATCGAGAGGTGTTTCTGGCCAGACTAGACACGGATATTGCCCTTGTCGACGTGCCACTGCTGTTTGAAACCAACGCGGTCGATACGGTCGACGCGGTCGTCGTGGTCTCTGCCCCGGCCGAGCTGCAACACCAGCGCGTGGTTGAACGCGGCACGATGGACGAAGCCACCTTCAGGACGATCCTCGCCAAGCAGACCCCCGATGCCGAGAAGCGGGCGCGGGCGGATTACGTGATCGAAACCCTCACCCTTGAAGGCGCGCGCGCGGCCGTGCACTCTGTGCTGACCGACATTCGCAGAAAGCTTAACGATGCGTGAAATCGTGCTCGATACCGAGACCACGGGGTTCGACCCCAAGACCGGCGACCGCATGGTCGAGATCGGGGCGGTTGAGCTGTTCAACCACATGCCGACGGGCGAGACCTATCACCAATACATCAACCCCAGGCGCGACGTGCCGAAAGGGGCGTTTGAGGTGCACGGACTGTCCGCCGAGTTTCTGCGCGATTTCCCCGAATTTCGCGATATCGCCCGCGATTTTCTCGATTTCATCGGCGATTCGACGCTGGTGATCCACAACGCGAAATTCGACGTGCCGTTTCTGAATGCCGAGCTCGGATGGTGCAACCTGCCGCAGATCCCGATCGAGCGGGCGATCGACACGCTCGATATCGCCCGCAAACGGTTTCCCGGCTCGCCCGCCTCGCTGGATGCGCTGTGCCGCCGGTTTGGCATCGACAATTCGCACCGCACCCTGCACGGCGCGCTGCTCGACAGCGAAATCCTGGCGGAGGTCTATCTTGAGCTGATCGGCGGGCGCCAACCTGGCCTCGTGCTGGGGCAATCCCAGGGAAATGCGAAATCGGGAGCCGAGGACCAAGGCGATTGGCGCCCGCGTCCGCGCCCCGAACCGCTCGCGCCCCGGATCACCCAAGAAGAAGCCGCCGCCCATACGGCCTTTGTCGAGGCGATGGGCGACGGCGCGCTTTGGAAGACGTTTGAAGCTTAGTTCGTCGGGGCGTCGCCCTGCTCGGCCGCGGCGCGGCGCGCCAGTTCCTGGCGATACAGCGCGAGGAAATCGACCGTATCCAGGTTCACCGGCGGGAAGCCCCCATCGCGCGTCACGTCGGAAACGATCCGGCGCACGAACGGGAACAGCATCCGCGGGCATTCGATCAGCAGGAACGGATGCATCTGCGCCTCGGGGATGTTCTCGATATGGAAAATCCCGGCGTAGTCGAGCTCCATCAGGAACAGCGGCTCGCCGCTATCGTGGTTGGTCGAGTTCACCTTGAACTTGGTGACGACCTCGTACTGGTTGTCGGCGGTCCGCTTCTTCGCGTCCAGCGCAACCTCGACCTTCAGCTCGGGCTTCACCTCACCCTTGGCGCCTTTCTGGGCAAGGATGTTTTCAAACGACATATCGCGGATAAACTGGCCCAGCACCTGCATCTTAACTTGCGGCGGCTGATCGGCGGCGGCGGTCTCCGGGGTGGTGGCTTCGTCGGCCATGAAACTCTCCTGGGTTCACAAATTCGAACCGTCCTTAGCAGGTCCGTGGCCCAGCCTCAACGCCGGTGACTCAGTGCTTGGTCCAGCCCGAGGGCGGGTGCGTCGGCTTGTGAGTCGGCCGCTTTCCTGGCGTGATCTCCTCAAAGTCGCCGTCGATCACGTCGCCGCTGCTATTGGTAAAGCCGCCTGGATACTGCGCCTCGCTCTGCTGACCCATGGTGAAGCTCTGCACCGCCACCCGTTCGCGTAATTTGCGAAACACCCAACGGCGCACCGGTGGCAGCAGAAGCGCAAACCCGACCGCGTCGGTGAAAAACCCCGGCGTCAGCAGCAGCGCGCCGGAAAACAGGATCATCGCCCCGTGTGCCAACGGTTCGGTCGGATCGTTCAGGGCGTTGAAGGATTGGCGCAGATCGTTCATCGCCAGCGCCCCCTGCTTGCGCACCAGCCACGAGCCGAGAATGGCCGTGCCGAGCACGATCGCCAGCGTCCAACCGAGGCCGATCGCGCCACCCACCTGGATGAACAGAGTGATCTCGATCAGCGGAATGGCAATGAACAGGAGTAGAAGCAGCATGACATCCTCTTGAGCCGAATTGGGCGTGGTAGACTTGTTCCCGCCGCTTGCCTACATATGTGCCGTCTGCGCCCGTTTTCAAACCGCGCCTGTCAAAGAGGTATTCATGTCGTCACCCGTGATCCAACTGCTGGTGCTTGCCGCCATCGCGATCTTTCTCATCCTGCGCCTGCGCGACGTGCTCGGCACCCGCGAGGGGTTCGAGAAACCTGCGGTCACGCGCCAGGCCGACGACAGCGCCGCGCGCCGCGACCGGTTCGAAGTGATCGAGGGCGGCCCCGATGAGGATATCGCCGATCATGCCGAAGAAGGTAGCGCGGCGGCTGCTGCGCTCGCCGCGATGAAAGTGGTCGAGCCGTCGTTCAACGTCGGTGAGTTCCTCGGTGGCGCGCGCGGGGCCTACGAGATGATCCTGATGGCGTTCGAGGCGGGCGACATGGCGAAGATCCGGCCGTTCCTGGCCGACGATGTCTACGAAAGCTTTGCCGGTGTGGTCGAGGCGCGCGCCGAGAAGGGCCTGACCATCGATGCCGATTTTGTCGGGCTGCGCGAGCTGAAGCTGATCGACGCGGAATTCGATCACGAGACCCACGAGGGCGAGATCACGGTGCGGTTCATCGGTGAGATCACCTCTGTCGTGCGCGACAAGTCCGGTGAGATTGTCGAGGGCAATCCCAAGGAAGTGAAGCGTCAGAAAGACGCCTGGACCTTCGCGCGCATCATGGGGTCGAACAACCCGAACTGGCAGCTCGTCGCTACGGGCGATTAGCATGCGCGGCCTCGCAGCCCGGGCGTTCGCGGTTCTGCTGGCCTTGGCCGGCCCCGCGAATGCCGGGTTGGAAGAGGCCGAGGTCACGATCCTGTCATTCGACGATCTCCCGGGCTGGGATGAGGACGACCACACCGCCGCTCTGGCGGTATTCCTCGAAACCTGCACCATTCTGGACGATCCGCAGTGGCGCCCGATCTGCAACCTCGCGGAAGCGCATGCCGGCCCGGCGAAACAGTTTTTCGAGCTGTTCTTCCGGCCTGTCCTGATCGAAGACGACGCGAACCCGCTGTTCACGGCCTACTACGAGCCGGAAATTCTCGGCGCGCGCCAGCGCAGCGCGCGGTTCAACATTCCCGTCTATCGCAAGCCGCCCGAGCTGGTCTCCGGCACGCTCTGGCTCACCCGCGAGGAGATCGAAACCGGCGGCGCGTTGTCCGGGCGCGGGCTTGAGATCGCCTGGGTGGAAGATCCGGTTGAGCTTCAATTCCTGCAGATTCAGGGCTCTGGCCGCATTCGCCTGCGCGACGGCGCGGCGATCCGCCTTGGTTATGGCGGTTCGAACGGGCACAGCTATCGCTCGCTTGGCGATGAGCTGGTGCGCCGGGGTATCTACAACCGTCACCAGGTGTCGGCCTCGGTGATCCGGTCCTGGGTCCAGCGCAATCCGGTCGAAGGCGCCGATCTGCTCGTGCATAACCCGTCTTACGTATTTTTCCGCGAAGTTGGCCACGTGCCGTCCGATCGCGGTCCGCTCGGTGCGATGAACCGGTCCATCACCGCGCACCGCACCCTCGCGGTTGATCCTGAGTTCACCCCGCTCGGCGCGCCGGTCTGGCTTGAAAAGGGCGGGGATAACCCGTTCAACCGGTTGATGGTGGCACAGGATACCGGCTCACGGATCAAGGGCGCGCAACGGGCGGATATCTTCTTCGGCACCGGCGAAGACGCCGGGCGGCTCGCCGGCCAGGTGCGCGACCCGGGCCGGATGGTCGTGCTGTTGCCAATTCAGCGGGCATACGGCCTGAAACCGGAGGGCTGAACCGTGACCCGCCGCAGGCCGCGCAATCTTCGCCCTGACGAAGTAGACCTGTGGAACAGGGTGGTCGAGAAAGCCGCGCCAATGCATCCAGAGCCGCCCGCACTGGCGGAAAAACAGGCTCTATCCCACCCAAAACCGCATATTGCCCCGGTTCCCCGGTTTCGTATCGGCGAGGTGGCCAAACCATCCGTGCCGCGGCATGAGATTGCGCCCGGCATATCCGAGCACTTGGCGAACCAGCCGGTGAACATGGACCGCAAGCGCTTCACCAAGCTCAAAAAGGGCCGGCTCAGCCCCGAGGCGCGGATCGACCTTCACGGCATGACCATCGCCCAGGCACATCCGGCGCTGACACGGTTTATCCTTCAGGCGGCGGCCGACGGGCGCAGGCTGGTGCTGGTGATCACCGGCAAGGGCAAATCGCGGCCCGACGATGGCCCGATCCCCGAACGCCACGGCGTGTTGCGCCACCAAGTGCCGCATTGGCTGAACACCTTGCCGCTGCGCCCGCACGTGTTGCAGATTTCAGAGGCGCATATCCGCCACGGCGGGCAGGGCGCCTATTACGTCTACCTGAAGCGCCCGCGCTAGGGCATTTGGCCGACGCGGATATGGTCGGCATCGTCGACGGCCATGAGCGCATCCGGCGCTTCACTGCCCACCGCGCTGAACCCGCTGTCGAAGCTCCCGGCAAAGCCGCGCATGTTGCCGATGATCTTGAGGAAGGCGGGCGAGGTGATCGCCGTGGAGTGGTTGAGCACGCCTTTCGAGTATTCGGTGACGTCGATCACGTTCACGTCGAGGTCCGACAACTCGCCATCGAGTTGAAGCGCGCCGACCCGCTGGTTCCCATAAATTTCGTTCGCGGCGAACTGGAGCACACGGTCGCGCTTCGACGAGAAGATCACGAAGGGTTTCGGCAGCGTGCCGATCCGGCGCACCTGGGCGCGGAACACGTCGATGTCGATATCTGGCGAGACGAGGATCACGCCCCCCAACCGGCTGCGCACCGCGCCGTCGCCGGCAATGGCGATCTCGCGCAGCGTTTCCATGATCAGCATCGAGCCCATCGAATGGCCGACGATCAGCACCTTCTCCGCTCCCGCGCCGATCACGCTGCGCAGAAGCGCCTCGAACCCGTCGCGGGCAAACAGCATCGAATCGCGGTCATAGCCGTAGCGCAGGAGCTTTTCGGCGCTGGGCCAGGAATAATGCACCGGCACGTCTTCCAGCCCGACATCGTTGTAGAACTGCGCGAAGCGGAACAGCCCGTCTTCGTAGCCGGTGTTATAGCCATGCACGAACACCACGGCCGTGCGCCGCCCCGCGGGCCGGCTCAGAAGCTGGGCCTTGAGCTGGCTGCGGAAGGTGGCCTCGGAGGGGAAGATCTCGTTGTTGATCGTTGAGAAATCCTTGCGCGGGTTCGCGGCAAACCGCGCCAGCGTGACGCTCCCGGCTCTGCGGTTCGGTGGCACGCTCACGTCATAACGCCCAAACGAAAGGCCATCGCCGCGCGCCGAGCCGAGTGAGCCGTCGGCCTGCAGGTTTCGGCTTGAGACCACGAGGATCGGCACCACCGTGCCGCCGGCGCGGTTGACCTCGTCGATCGACACCATCCGCGCCCCACCGGCACAGGCCGTGAGCGCGAGGGTGGAGGTGAGCGAAAGAAACGCGCGACGATTCATCTGGTTTTGCCCCAATAGCCTTGGCGCTGGGCTACGCCGGTTTGAGGCGCGCGGCCAGCGGATTTCTGGTCCGGCGGCGTGCCTGCGCATCAATTCGCCGAGAGGCCCCCGCGCACCGAGCGCACCCCGAGGCCCATGAGCCCCGCAGCCACGAGAAAATAGACCGCGATCGCAATCATCTGGGTGGGGAACGGATAGCCGAGATCAATAAGCGCTCCGGTCAGGCCCGGCCCGATCGCCGAGCCAAACACCATCAGCGCCGCTGCGAGCGCCTTGATCGAGCCGATATGCCGGGTGCCGAAGAATTCCGCCCAGAACGCCGGAGGCACCGTGCCCGTCGCCCCCGAGGTTACCCCGAGCAGGACGAAGGCCGCGGCCGCGCCGGGAAGGGTTTCGACCTGGCCCATCAGGAAAAACCCGGCGGCCATCGGCAACAGCAGCCAGGGAATCAGCCGGGCCGTGCCTATCCGGTCGACAGCCAATCCGCTGATCAGCATCACCACGAGGCTGACCCCGGAATAAACCGGGAGCAGGGCCACGTAGTGAATAAGCGGCCAGCCCTTCACCTCGGCCAGATGCACCTGGTGGAAAAACAACGCCGTGCCGAAAGCGGGCGGGCCGATCAGCAGCGGCACGGCGAACCAGAACAACGGGTGGCGCAGCACCTCGCCTCGGGTCCAGTGCCGCCCCTCCAGCCCCGCCGAATCCGCCGATCCGCTCATCTCGGACGGGATCCGTTCGCGGTGCAGCAGGGCAGACAGGAGCGGAATCGCCAGCAAGGCCGCCCCGGCGGCGACAACCCACAGCAGGCGCCAATGGGCAATCGTGAGCAGTGCGACGAAAGCCATCGGCAAGAGCGCCTCACCCAGCGTGTAGCCAAGCCGGGCAATCGCCAATGCCTTGCCGCGCGTCGCTACGAACCAGCGCGCCATCGCCACCACGGCAAGCTGGTTGGTCATGCCCTGGCCGGTGAAGCGCAGCGCGAAGATCACCAGAACCAGCACCCAGGCCGAGGGCGCCGCCGCCATGGCAAGGCTCGCCAGCGCCAGACCCGAGAGCACCACCGCGCCAAGACTGCGCACCCGGTAGCGGTCGGTGAGCACCCCGGCCCAGACCATGGCGATGGCCGAGGCAGTGGTGGCCAGCGTATAGAGCCCGCCCCATTGGCCATGGCTGAGCCCGAAGGTCTCGCGGATCTCGCCGGCGAAGATCGAGATGAAAAATGTCTGCCCAAAGCTGGACGTGAACGTCAGCAGAAACCCGGCCGTCAGCCAGGCAGCGTTTGCGCGCAGAAAGCTCAAGCCACCCATGCCTCCCCTTCCGCCTTTCGGGCGGAAAAGAAAAGGCCAATTACAGCATATAGCGGCTCACGTCGGACGAGCGCAGCAGCTCGCCCAGGTTCGCCTCGACATAGGCGCCATCCACCGTGATCTGGTCGCCGGACTTGTCGGGCGCGACGAAGCTCAGCTCTTCAAACACCCGTTCCATCACCGTGTAGAGCCGCCGCGCGCCGATATTTTCCACGCTCTGGTTCACCTCCGCCGCGATCCGCGCAATGGCGGCGATGCCATCGTCGGTGAACGTCACGCTCACATCTTCGGTGCCCATGAGCGCGGTGTATTGCAGCGTGAGCGCGTTGTCGGTCTCGGTCAGGATGCGCACAAAATCCTGCTCCGTCAGCGCGCTGAGCTCCACGCGGATCGGCAGGCGGCCTTGCAGTTCGGGCAACAGGTCCGACGGTTTGGCGATGTGGAAGGCGCCCGAGGCGATGAACAGGATGTGGTCGGTGTTGACCGGCCCGTGCTTGGTGCTCACCGTCGTGCCCTCGATCAGCGGCAACAGGTCACGCTGCACGCCCTCGCGGCTTACGTCGCCGCCGCGCACATCGGCGCGGGCACAGACCTTGTCGATCTCGTCGAGAAACACGATGCCGTTCTGCTCCACCGCGTCCAGCGCGGTGCGGGTCACCGTCTCGTCATCCAGCAGCTTGTCGGCTTCCTCGGCCACCAGGATCTCGTAGCTCTCGGCCACCGTCAGCTTGCGCCGCACCGTGCGGCCCCCGAAGGCCTTGCCGAAAATGTCGCCGAGCGAGGCCACGCCCATGCCCATGCCGGGCTGGCCGGGGATATCAAACATCGGCATGCCGCCAGACGAATTGTCCTGCAGGTCCAGCTCGATCTCGCGGTCGTCAAACTCGCCCGCGCGCAGTTTTTTGCGAAACATCTCGCGGGTTTGCTCGCGCGCGTCCTTGCCGGCAATCGCCTCGATCACGCGCTCTTCGGCCTGTGCCTCGGCGGCGGCCTTCACGTCTTCGCGCATCTGGGTGCGGGTCTGGATGATCGCCGAATCCACCAGGTCGCGCACGATCTGCTCGACGTCGCGCCCGACGTAGCCCACCTCGGTGAACTTCGTGGCCTCGACCTTGATGAACGGCGCGCGCGCCAGCTTGGCGAGGCGGCGGCTGATCTCGGTTTTGCCCACGCCGGTCGGCCCGATCATCAGGATGTTTTTCGGATACACCTCTTCGCGGATCTCGTCGGGCAATTGCTTGCGCCGCCAGCGGTTGCGCAGCGCCACGGCCACGGCGCGCTTGGCGTCCTTCTGGCCGATGATGAAGCGATCAAGCTCCGAGACAATCTCGCGTGGAGTCAGGTCGGTCATTTCTCGATGGTCTCCACGGTGAGGTTGCCATTGGTGTAGACGCAGATATCGGCGGCGATCGCCATCGCGGCGCGCGCGATCTCTTCCGCCGTCTTGTCCGAATCCATGATCGCGCGCGCGGCGGCGAGCGCGTAGTTGCCGCCCGAGCCGATCGCGGTCACGTCATACTCCGGCTCCAGCACGTCGCCCGCGCCGGTGACCACGAACAGCCCCTCGCCATCGGTGACGATCAGCATCGCCTCCAGCTTTTGCAGATACTTGTCGGTGCGCCAGTCCTTGGCGAGCTCGACGCAGGCGCGCGCGAGCTTGCCCGGCGAGGCTTCCAGCTTGGCTTCGAGCCGCTCCAGCAGCGTAAACGCGTCGGCGGTCGAGCCGGCAAACCCGGCCACGATCTCGTGCCCGCCGGGTTTCAGCCGCCGCACCTTACGCGCGCTGCCCTTGATCACGGTCTGCCCGAGGCTCACCTGCCCGTCGCCCGCGATAACCACCTTGCCGTCCTTTTTCACCCCGATGATCGTGGTGCCGTGCCAGCCGGGAAATTCCTTGTCAGCCATGTCGCCTCCGTCCGTGTTCCTCGCTATATGGTCCGCGCTCGCCAAGACGACAACCACCGGCCTTGTCGTCCTGTCGGGCCGAAGCTAGCGTGCGGCCATGCCAAGCGAGCGCAACCTGCGGATCTATCTCGAACCGGTCATGCTCCAGATGGCGCGTGCCGGCGACTTTGGCTTCGTCAACAAGGTCAGATCGGCGTTTGCGGCACGGGGCGTCCATGTGGACCTCGTGGAAGATACCGATGAAGAGCGCCTCAGGTCTGCGGCGCATCCGGGCTACAGCCTGTTTTTGATGAAAGACCCGTTTCATCCCCGGGCGCTGTCCATGCGGCGCGCCTACTACTACCCCTTCTGGCGGATCGAGGCGACGGCCAGGCGTTGGGAGTTCCAGGTTGCTGAAAAAACCTTTGATCCGGGTAAAATAGACACTGATATCGCCACCGCCTGGTTTAATCGCTGGCGCCGCTACCTGTTTCGCAAAGCCCCGCTGAACAGCGAGAAATCCGGGCTGATCTACGTGCCGCTCCAGGGCCGGCTGCTCGATCACCGGTCGTTCCAAACGATGAGCCCGGTCGAGATGATCGGCGAAGTGCAGGCCCGCGCCGGCGATCGCCGCATCCTTTTGGCCCTGCACCCCGGAGAGACTTATTCGGGCGAAGAAATTACGGCCGTTGAGCGCATCGCGGCAGGTGATCCACGCGTCACGCTGCAAACCGGGGGCATGGACGAGGCGCTGCGCCTTTGCGATCTCGTGGTCACGCAAAACTCCGCCGCCGCGCTTTCGGGGTTCTTTTTTCGCAAGCCCGCGCTGCTGTTTGGCGAGAGTGACTTTCACCACGAGATGCCGCGTGTGTCGCAGCTTGGGGTCGACGAAGCCTGGCGCACGGTGGCAGGCGCGCGCCCCGCCTTTGCGCGATACCTCTACTGGTTCATCCAACTGAACGCGATAAAGGCCGACACGGACGAGGCCGAAGCCCGGATCGTCGAGACCTGCCGAAACCACGGCTGGGAGGTCTGAAACAGAGACTAGTCCGCCTCGATCCAGCCCTTCAGGTTGTCTTCGACCACCGCCGCCATCATCGCCACGTGGGCGTCGTCATCGTTGAGGCAGGGCAGGTAGGTGAAGCTTTCGCCGCCCGCGTGCAGGAAGCTTTCCTGGATTTCCTCGTTGATCTCTTCGAGCGTCTCGATGCAATCCGAGCTGAACGCGGGCGCCATCACGGCAATCGTTGTCTTGCCCGTCTCGGCGAGCCGCGCCACTTCTTTCACCGTGTAGGGCTTCAGCCACTCCTCGGGGCCAAATTTTGACTGGAAGGTGGTGATCACCCGATCCTTGTCCCAGCCGAGACGCTCGCGCAGCAGCCGCGTCGTTTTCTGGCACTGGCAATGGTAGGGGTCGCCCTGGGTCAGGTAGCGCTCGGGCACCCCGTGGTAGGAACACACCAGCACGTCGGGCGCGTCGGCCTCGGTCGGGTAGACCCGCAAGACCGATTGCGCCAGCGCCTCGATGTAGTCTGTGCGGTCAAAATAGGCCGGCACCGTGCGCGCCGCCGGCTGCCACGTTTCTTCCATCAGCACGCGGAAAAACTGGTCGTTCGCCGTGGCCGTGGTGGGGCCGGAATATTGCGGATAGAGCGGGAAGAACAAGATTCTGGTGCACCCGGATTTGACCATTTCCGCCACTTTGGACTTGGTCGAGGGATTGCCGTAGCGCATCGCGAAATCGACCATCACCTGATCACCGAACCGCGCCTCCAGCGCCGCGCGCAGCTTGGCCGTCTGCGCTTTCGTGATCGTCATCAGCGGGCTCTCGCCCTGTTCGTGGTTCCAGATCGACTTGTAGTTCGCCCCCGACCGAAACGGCCGGATCGACAGGATGATCCCTTGCAGGATCGGTTGCCACTTCCACTTCGGGTAGTCGATCACCCGCTGGTCGGAGAGAAACTCGCTCAGATACCGCCGCATCGACCAGTAATCGTAATTGTCGGGCGTGCCGAGGTTGGCGATCAGCACACCGACCTTCTCGTCGGGGATCGTCCGGTGATCGGCGGGCATATGGGACGTGTCGCGCATGGGCTGGCTCTTTTGCTGGGTCGTTACGTGATAGCGTTGCCGGAGATACGGTCAATCCGGCAGTTTGGTTTCAACCGCGCCCAGCGCATCAGCCAGGCGCGCGGCGGCGGAGCCGGGCTTGAGCGGTTTCTGCTGGCTTTCATGCGGGGCCCAGCCGGTGAGAAAGACCATCTCGAAGGTGGCGGGGATGCGCCCGTCTTTGCCGTAGGCTTCGGCGTAGCGCTCGGCGGCGCGCGCGAAGAAGGGCCGCGGCGTGGGGCCCGCATGCACGCGTAGAGCGTTGCCCTCGCCCATCAGCCGCAGATCGCGCATGAGGGCAAAGGCATCGGAATAGGTCACCGTGCGCACGGCGGCATCGGCCACGGGCAGCGCCAGCCCGGCCATTTGCAGGATGTGCCCGAGGTCGCGGATCTCGGCCATCGGCAGCACGCGCGGGGAAAGCCCACCGGTCTTCTCGATCTCGGTCTCGGCGAGCACGGCGCGCAGCTCGTTCAGGGTCTGCCCGGCGTAGGTGACGCCGACAAACATGCCGTCGGGCACCAGCGCCTGGTGGCATTGAAACAGCTGGGTGACCGGATCATTGGCCCAGTGCAGCGAAAGGCCGTGGATCACGAGGTCATGCGCGCCCGGTTCAAGCGCGAGGATCTCGTCGTCGGGCACGATCACGGCATCGGGGAAGACGGACCGCCACACCTCGGGAAAACCTGTCACCACGGCCGGGTGCGTAAACGTTCTGTTAACCATTTCCAGCCGATCCTTCACCTCGTCGGCCGCCTCCTGCTGGAGAAACATACCATCGGCACGCGCGCGGGCGCGGATGCGGGCAAGGCGGGTGGGATCGACAAGGTCAGCCATGGTGCGGACCATAAAAGGACGGAGCCGGAATGCAATCACCCCTCGCCATCCTCTACCCGCCGCAATGCGCAAGCTGCGGCGTGCCGATCGCCGACGAACACGGGCTCTGCGGCAAGTGTTGGGCCGAGACGCCGTTCATCACCGGGCACATCTGCGACAAGTGCGGCGCACCGCTGCCCGGCGATGGCGATGGCGCGACCGATCTGTGCGACGAATGCATGACCACGGCCCGCCCCTGGTCGCGCGGCCGGGCGGCGATGATCTACACCGGCAATGCCCGCCGCATGGTGCTTCAGATCAAGCTGTCGGACCGGCTTGACCTGGTGCCGCCGGCCGCCGGCTGGATGATCCGCGCGGGGCGTGAGCTGTTTGCGCCCGATATGCTCGTGGTGCCGATCCCGGCGCACTGGACGCGGATTTTTTCGCGCCGGTACAACCAGGCGTCGGAGCTGGCCCGGGCGCTGGGCAAACAGGCCATGCTCGAGGTCGCGCCGACCGCGCTGGTGCGCCCGAACCGGACGCAAAAGCAGGAGGGCATGGGCCGCGACGGGCGCTTTGCCAACATGCAGGGCGCGATTGGTCGGCACCCGAAACGGGGCAGCGTGCTCAAGGGACGGCGCGTGGTGCTGGTGGATGACGTAATGACCTCGGGCGCCACCTTTGCCGCCGCCGCCGAGGCCTGCCTGTCCGCCGGGGCGAAGGACGTGGTGACGCTGGCACTGGCGCGCACGGTGAAGGATGCCTAAATTGCCCCAAACGGCGAAAGCCGCACCGATGAAGGGACAAGCATGCAACCGGTCACCATGTACACCAAGCCCTATTGTGGCTTCTGCCACGCGGCCAAACGCCTGCTCGCCAAGAAGGGCGTGGCGTTCACCGAGATCGACATCCAGGCCCAGCCCGAGCTGCGCGCCGAGATGATCCAGAAATCCGGCGGAGGGATGACCGTGCCGCAGATCTGGATCGGCGAAACCCACGTGGGCGGGTTTGACGACATGTATGACCTCGAACAGATGGGCAAGCTCGACGCTCTGCTTGAGGGTTAGGGTTATGCGCGCGGGGCTCGTTCAGATCACTTCCGGGGCCGATCCGGAGGCGAACCTTGCCACCACCCTGCGTTTCGTGCGCGAGGCGGCGGCGGGCGGGGCCGAGCTGGTGCTGACCCCCGAGATCACCAATATCGTCACCGCCGACCGCGAGTATCAGCGCAAGGTGCTGCGCCCCGAGGCGGACGATCCCACGCTCGCGGCGCTGCGCGCCGAAGCCAGGGCGCTGGGTATCTGGCTGATGATCGGCTCGCTTGCGCTCAAGACCGGCGACGGCGACGGGCGTTTCGCCAACCGCTCTTTCCTCGTGTCGCCCGAGGGTGAGATCGCCGCGCGCTACGACAAGATCCACATGTTCGACGTCGATGTGTCGGCCGCCGAGACTCACCGCGAAAGCGCCGCCTTCCGCCCCGGCACGCGTGCCGGGGTGACGCAAACGCCGCTTGGCAAGATCGGCCAGGCGATCTGCTACGATGTGCGCTTCCCCGAGCTGTTTCACCGCCTCGCCACCGCCGGCGCGCAGATCATCACCGTGCCGGCCGCCTTCACCCCCGTCACCGGCGCGGCGCATTGGGAGGTGCTCCTGCGCGCGCGGGCGATCGAAACCGGCTGTTTCATCCTCGCCCCGGCGCAAACCGGCCAGCATTCCGAGACGCGCGCCACCCACGGCCATTCTCTGGCCATCTCGCCCTGGGGCACGGTGCTTGCCGATGCCGGCACCGCGCCCGGCGTCACGCTGGTTGATCTGGACCTCGCCGAGGTGGATGATACCCGCAGGCGCATCCCGTCGCTGAAACATCGCAGAGAGTTCGAGGGGCCCTGAATGTCAGATCACGCTGAAAGCCTGTCGATTGCGCTGTTCAGCGAGATGTTCATGGCTGACCAGCTTGCCCGCACGGCGCTGACCAAGGCGCTGCCGAAGGGGATGGAACTGAGCCATTTCTCGGTGCTCAACCACCTTGCCAACGTTGGCGAGGCGAAGAGCCCGGCACAGCTTGCGCGCACCTTTCACGTCACCCGCGGTGCGATGACCAACACGCTCGGCAAGCTTGAATGGGCCGGGCACGTGCACATCCATCCCGACTGGGACGACGCGCGGCGCAAACTGGTGACGATCAGCCCCGCCGGGCGCAAGGCGCGCGATACCGCGCTGTCGGCAATTGCCCCGATTATTGCCGATGTGGTGGAAACCATCGGCCCCGACAAGGTGCGCGCCGCCCTGCCCGTGCTGCGCGAAATTCGCGCGCGCTTCGACGAGCAGGTTTAGGCCGGCTTCACGCTCGCGGTCACGTAGTTCACGCTCAGGTCCGTGCCCGAGATCGACCAGCCCCAGCTGACCGGGTTGAACACGAACCCGGAGGTGTCGACCACCTTCAGCCCGGCGCTGGTAATCAGCTCGACCAGCTCGTCGGGGGTGATGAACTTGTGCCACTCATGCGTGCCGACCGGCAGCCAGCGCATCACCCGTTCGGCACCGAAGATCGCCATCATGTAGCTCTTCGGGTTGCGGTTGATCGTCGAGGCCAGCATCAGCCCGCCGGGTTTGAGCAGTTGCCGGCAAGCGGTGAGGTAGTCGATTGGGCTCGCCACGTGCTCGACCACTTCCATGTTCAGCACCACGTCAAACTGCTCGCCAGCCTCGGCCAGCGCCTCGGCGGTGGTGAAGCGGTAGTCGATCGCCAGCCCCGATTGCTCGGCATGGATTTGCGCCACGGGAATGTTGCGCTCGGCGGCATCGGCGCCCACGACGGTGGCCCCGAGCCGCGCCATCGGCTCCGAGAGCAGCCCGCCACCGCAGCCGATATCAAGCAGCCGCAGCCCTTCGAACGGCTTCTCGCTTCGCAGATCGCGCCCGAAGGCCCCGGCGATCTTCGCGGTGATATAGTCCAGCCGCACCGGGTTCATCATGTGCAGCGGTTTGAACTTTCCGGTCGGATCCCACCACTCGGCGGACATCGCCTCGAACTTGGCGACTTCGGACGGATCGACGGTCGTTTGCGCGGTGCTCATCTGGGGTCTCTTTCTCGTGGCGGTCATTGGTCGCGGGCCTTATATAGGGTTCCCATGGACAAGGCCGCAGGAAAAAACACCGCAGGGGGCAAACTCTACCCTGCCAAGGAGCCCTACCGCAGGCACATGCTGGAGGTGGGCGACGGCCACACGCTCTATGTCGAAGAGGTGGGCAATCCGCAAGGAATCCCCGTGGTGGTGTTTCACGGCGGGCCGGGTGGCGGATGTTCGCCGGCGATGCGCCGGTTCTTCGACCCCGACAAATACCGCGCGATTCTGTTCGATCAGCGCGGCTGCGGCCGGTCGCGCCCGCACGCAACGGTGAAAGCCAACACCACCTGGCATCTGATCCGCGATATCGAACATATCCGGCATACGCTCGGCATCGACCGCTGGATCGTTTTCGGCGGCAGTTGGGGGGCGACGCTGGGGCTGGTCTACGCCCAGGCCCATGCCAACCGCGTGGCCTGGCTGGTGCTGCGCGGCATCTTCCTCGCCAGCCCCGGTGAGCTGGATTGGTTCTACGGCGGCGGCGCCGGGCAGTTCTGGCCCGATCTGTGGGAGCGGTTCATCGACCCGATCCCCGAGGCCGAGCGCGGCGATCTGATCGCGGCCTATAACAAGCGGCTGTTTTCCGGCAACCGCGCCGAGGAAGTGGTGCATGCCAAGAGCTGGGCGGCATGGGAAAACGCGCTTGCCTCGATCGACAACGAAGGCATGGCGATCGACAGCCCGGCCGACTACGCGCTCGCCTTCTCGCGGATCGAGAACCACTATTTCTCGAACGATGCCTTTCTGGACAAGACCCAGCAGATCATGCCCAACATGACGAAGATCGCCCACGTGCCCGGCACCATCGTGCAGGGCCGCCACGATATGATCTGCCCGCCCGCCTCGGCCTGGAAGCTGCACAAGTCCTGGCCGACGAGCGAGCTGCGCATGGTGCCGAAAGCCGGCCACGCGGTGAGCGAGCCGGGGATCGCCGCCGAGCTGGTGCGCACGATGGACAAGTTGGCGCGGCAAAGGGATACGTTGGGGCTGTGACGAATGGCTGACCGCGCAGATTTCTGGAACCGCATAGCCAAGAAATACGCCGCCTCGCCCATCGCCGACGAAGCCGCCTATCACCGCAAGCTGGCGCTGACCTCTGCCAGGCTGAAGCCTGAAATGGAGGTGCTGGAATTTGGCTGTGGCACCGGCGGCACCGCGCGCCACCACGCCCCGAAGGTGAGGCACTACCGGGCCACCGACATCTCTCCGGCCATGATAAAAATTGCCCGTGGCAAGGGGCCTGTGCCGGACAACCTCACGTTTGACGTGGCCGAGTTCGACACCATTCCGCTCGACGATGACAGCCTCGACATGGTGCTGGGCATGTCGATCCTCCACCTCGTGGCCGATCCTGCCGTGACGATCGCCAAGGCGGTCAGGGTGCTGAAACCGGGCGGATTTTTCGTCTCGTCCACAGCGTGCGTCGGGCGGATGTGGTATCTGCGCCCGCTCGTGCCGCTCGGGCGTGCTGTCGGACTGCTGCCACAGCTGACGTTCTTCACCGAGAACGCTTTGCGAGACATGGTCCGGGCAGCTGGCCTCGAGATTGTGGAAGACTGGCAGGCGAAGAAAGGTGCCGCGCTCTTCCTGATCGCACGAAAGCCGGGCTGACAGCTTTCCCTTGCAGACTCACGCCAACCCCCCTATATCCCCCTCAACAGCGGCGCTTCGGCTTCCACCCCCGAGGCTCCACCGGAAACCACAACGGGCCCGCTGGCCCGTTTTTTTGTGCTTGGAGACGACGTGATCGACCTGGTTGCCAAAACATCCATCGACCAGAGACTGGCCGAGATCGTCCGCCCCGTGATCGAGGGGATGGGCTTTGAGCTCGTGCGTCTGCGGCTGATGGGCGGCAACACGCCGATCTTGCAGATCATGGCCGAGAAGCCCGAGGGCGGCATCGAGGTGGATGACCTGGCCGAGATCACCACGGCGCTGGGCGCTGTGCTCGACGTGGAAGATCCGATCACCGACAATTATACGCTCGAAGTTTCGAGCCCCGGCATCGACCGGCCGCTCACCCGGCTCAAGGATTTCGATACCTGGGACGGCTACGTGGCCAAGATCGAAACGGCCGAGCTGATCGATGGGCGCAAGCGCTTCAAGGGCGTGCTCGCCGGCACCGAGGGCGACGAGGTGCTGATCGAGATTGAAGACCAGGGCGAGCCGGTGACCATCGGGCTTACCTTCGATCTGCTCGCCGAAGCCAAGCTCGTGCTCACCGACGAGCTGATCACCGAAACGCTTCGCCAGCGCAAACATGCGGGCGACATCGACGAAACCCAATTCGACGAAATCCAGACCGACGGTTCTGAGGAGGACTGACCCATGGCGATTACCTCTGCCAACCAGCTTGAACTGCTGCAAACCGCCGAGGCGGTTGCGCGCGAGAAGATGATCGACCCGAACCTCGTGATCGAGGCGATGGAAGAGAGCCTCGCGCGCGCGGCGAAGAGCCGCTACGGCGCCGAGATGGACATTCGCGTGACGATCGACCGCAAGACCGGCCGCGCCTCGTTCACCCGTGTGCGCACCGTGGTCGCGGACGACGAGCTGGAGAACTATCAGGCGGAGCTGACTGTCGCCCAGGCCAAGCAATACCTCGATGATCCGAAGGTCGGCGACACCATCGTCGACGAAGTGCCGCCGGTCGAGATGGGCCGGATCGCCGCGCAAAGCGCCAAGCAGGTGATCCTGCAGAAGGTGCGCGAGGCCGAGCGCGATCGTCAGTACGAAGAATTCAAGGACCGGGCCGGCACCATCATCAACGGCGTGGTCAAGCGCGAGGAATACGGCAACGTCATCGTCGACGTGGGCGCCGGCGAGGCGATCCTGCGCCGCAACGAGAAGATCGGCCGCGAGAGCTACCGCCCGAACGACCGCATCCGGTGCTTCGTGAAAGACGTGCGCCGCGAGGCCCGTGGCCCGCAGATCTTCCTCAGCCGCACCGCGCCCGAGTTCATGGCCGAGCTGTTCAAGATGGAAGTGCCGGAAATCTACGACGGCATCATCGAGATCAAGGCCGTGGCCCGCGATCCCGGCTCGCGCGCGAAGATCGCCGTGGTCAGCTACGACAACTCGATCGACCCGGTCGGCGCCTGCGTGGGTATGCGCGGCAGCCGCGTGCAGGCCGTGGTGAACGAGCTGCAGGGCGAAAAGATCGACATCATCCCGTGGAACGAAGATGTGCCGACCTTCCTGGTCAACGCGCTTCAGCCCGCCGAGGTCTCGAAGGTGGTGCTCGACGAAGACGCCGGCAAGATCGAGGTGGTGGTGCCCGACGAGCAGCTCTCGCTCGCCATCGGCCGCCGCGGTCAGAACGTGCGCCTTGCCAGCCAGCTCACCGGGCTCGATATCGACATCCTCACCGAGGAAGAAGAAAGCGCGCGCCGTCAGGCCGAATTTGCCGAGCGCACCAAGCTGTTCATGGACACGCTTGACCTTGACGAGTTCTTCGCCCAGTTGCTGGTATCGGAAGGCTTCACCAACCTCGAAGAGGTCGCCTATGTCGAACTCGACGAGCTCCTGGTGATCGACGGCGTCGATGAAGACACCGCCAAGGAGCTTCAGGCCCGTGCCCGTGACTTCCTCGAAGAGCAGAACCGCAAGGCGATGGACCATGCCCGCGAGCTGGGCGTGCAGGACAGCCTGGTGAGTTTCGAGGGGCTGACGCCGCAGATGCTGGAAGCGCTGGCCGAAGACGGCGTGCTCACGCTGGAAGATTTCGCCACCTGCGCCGACTGGGAACTGGCCGGTGGCTGGACGACGGAAGGCGGCGAGCGTAAGAAAGACGACGGCGTTCTCGAAAAGTTCGATGTGAACCTCGAAGAGGCGCAAAACCTTGTCATGACCGCCCGGATCCAGCTTGGCTGGGTCGATCCGGCTGACCTTGTCACTGACGACGACGCCGAAGAAGAAGACGAGACCACCGAGGAGGCCGGGGCCTGATCCCAGGCCCCGGAGCCCGGCACATGACCCGCGCAGGTCAGCCGAAGACACGGGCGGAAGGCCCGGAGCGGCGCTGCATCGCCACGGGCGAGGTGCAGCCGGCGCACGGCCTGATCCGCTTCGTCGTCGGCCCCGACGGCACTCTGGTGCCCGATCTGCTTGGCAAGCTGCCGGGCCGGGGCATCTGGGTGGCCGCCGATCGCGCGGCGCTCGACAAGGCGGTGACGAAAAAGCTCTTTGCCCGCGCCGCGCGTCAGCCGGTGACGGTGCCGGACGACCTGGTCGACCGGGTCGAGGCGGGAATGGCTGACCGGGTGGTTCACCTGATCTCGCTCGCCCGCAAGGCGGGGGTGGCGGTCGCCGGGTTCGAGAAGGTGAAAGACTGGCTCGTCAAGGATCAGGCCGAGGTGCTGATCCAGGCGGCGGACGGGTCGGAGCGGGGCAAATCCAAGCTCCGCCCACCGGACGGCGAGGGCCGGTTCATCGGCTGTTTGACGGCCGGGGAATTGGGTTTGGCATTCGGGCGGGAAAATGTGATACATGGCGCGCTCGCGGGTGGTGGACTCACAGCACGTGTAGTAGAGGAAGCCTCAAAGCTTGCAGGCTTGCGCGAAAACGGCGGTAGCGACTGCCGGAAAGGTACGAAGACGAGATGAGCGATAGCGACGGCAAAAAGCCCCTTGGTTTGCGTGGTGGTGCCCGGTCCGGGCAGGTGAAGCAGAGCTTCAGCCACGGACGGACCAAGAACGTGGTGGTCGAAACGAAGCGCAAACGCGTTGTCGTGCCCAAGCCGGGTGCCGGTGCGGCGCAGGGTGGCGGAGCTTCAAGCCCGGCCCAGGGCGATCCCGCGAAACGGCCCGCCGGAATCTCGGATGCCGAGCTCGAGCGCCGGATGAAAGCACTTGCCGCGGCCCGGGCGAACGAGGCCGACGAGGCCCGCCGCCGGGCCGAAGAGGAAAAGGCGCGCGACGAAGAGCGCGACCGCCGCCGCCGCGAGGCGGAAGAAAAAGAACGCGAAGAGCGCGAACGTGCCGAAGCCGCCAAGCGCAAGGCCGAGGAAGACGAGCGCAAGGTCAAGCAGGCAGCGGCCAAGAAAGCCGAGCCTGCCGCTGACGCTGTGGCCGATCCTGCGGCCGCCCAGGCCGCCGAGGCCCGTGGCAAGCCGTCCGGCCCGCGCAAGCCGGACCGCGAGCGCGCTGTCGATGATCGCGCCGCGCGCGGCAAGGCGACCCGCGACGACAATAACCGGCGCGCCGGCAAGCTCACGCTGAACCAGGCGCTGACCGGTGGCGAAGGCGGGCGGCAACGCTCGGTCGCCGCGATGAAGCGCAAACAGGAACGCATGCGTCAGAAGGCGATGGGCGGCGGGCAGAGCCACGAGAAGGTCGTGCGCGATGTCCAGGTGCCTGAAACCATCGTGGTGCAGGAGCTTGCAAATCGTATGGCCGAACGCGTGGCTGACGTGATCAAAGCGCTCATGAAAATGGACATGATGATCACCCAGAACCAGTCGATCGACGCCGATACGGCCGAGCTGATCATCGAGGAATTCGGGCACCGCATCGTGCGCGTTTCCGATGCAGACGTCGAAGACGTGATCCACGCCGTCGAAGACAAGCCCGAAGATCTGGTGGGTCGTCCGCCGGTAATCACCGTGATGGGCCACGTCGACCACGGCAAAACCTCGCTGCTCGACGCGATCCGACACTCGAAAGTGACGGCCGGCGAAGCGGGCGGGATCACCCAGCACATCGGTGCCTATCAGGTGAAAACCGATGGCGGGCAGCTGCTGACCTTCCTCGACACGCCGGGCCACGCCGCCTTCACCTCGATGCGCGCCCGTGGCGCCCAGGTGACGGATATCGTGGTGCTGGTGGTGGCCGCCGACGACTCGGTGATGCCGCAGACCGTCGAGGCGATCAACCACGCCAAGGCGGCCGGGGTGCCGATGATCGTGGCGATCAACAAGTGCGACAAGCCCTCCGCGAACCCCGACAAGGTGCGCACCGAGCTGCTGCAATACGAAGTGGTTGTTGAGGGTCTCTCGGGCGATGTGCAAGACATCGAGGTTTCGGCGACGACCGGTCAGGGGCTCGACACGCTGCTCGAAGCGATTGCGCTGCAGTCCGAGATCCTCGAACTCAAGGCCAACCCGGCCCGTGCCGCCTCCGGTGCGGTGATCGAGGCCCAGCTTGACATCGGCCGTGGCCCGGTGGCCACCGTTCTGGTTCAGAACGGCACGCTGCGTCAGGGCGACATCTTCGTCGTCGGCGAGCAGTGGGGCAAGGTCCGGGCGATGGAGAATTCGCGCGGCGAGCGGGTCAAGGAAGCCGGGCCGTCGGTGCCGGTCGAGGTGCTTGGCCTCAACGGTACGCCCGAAGCCGGCGACGTGCTCAACGTGGTCGAAACCGAAGCGCAGGCGCGCGAGATCGCCGAGTATCGTGAACAGGCGGCGAAAGACAAACGCGCCGCCATCGGGGCTGGCACCTCGCTCGAACAGCTGTTGGCGCAGGCCAAGGCCGACGAGAGTGTGAAAGAGCTGCCGATTCTGGTGAAAGCCGATGTGCAGGGCTCCGCCGAAGCCATCGTCCAGGCGATGGAAAAGATCGGCAACGACGAAGTCCGCGTGCGCGTGCTGCACTATGGCGTCGGCGCGATCACCGAGACGGATATCGGCCTGGCCGAAGCCTCGGGCGCGCCGGTCATCGGCTTCAACGTCCGTGCCAACGCGCCGGCCCGCAACAGCGCCAACCAGAAGGGCGTGGAAATTCGCTACTACAGCGTGATCTACGACCTGGTGGATGACGTGAAACAGGCGGCCTCGGGCCTGCTCTCGGCGGAAGTGCGCGAAAACTTCATCGGCTACGCCGAGATCAAGGAGGTCTTTAAGGTCTCCGGCGTCGGCAAAGTGGCCGGGTGTCTTGTCACCGAGGGTGTTGCCCGCCGGTCGGCCGGTGTGCGCCTGCTGCGCGACAACGTAGTGATCCACGAAGGCAACCTGAAAACGCTCAAGCGCTTCAAGGACGAGGTCAAGGAAGTGCACTCGGGCCAGGAATGCGGCATGGCGTTCGAGAACTACGACGACATCCGCGCCGGCGACGTGATCGAGATTTTCGAGCGCGAGGAAGTGGAACGGTCGCTCGACTGATCCCGCAGAGAGACACGAAACAGAAAAGGGGCGCCTCGCAGGCGCCCCTTTTCCTTTCGGTCGAGATGTTTCGTCAGCTGGCCGAGGCTGTCACCGGCCGGCCCGCGAACTCCTCCTGCCCGACCCGCACCACAATGCGGCCATCGGCGAGGGCGCGGACAAACATGCCCTGGATCGAGACACAGCTTCCAACAGTGATTGTTTTAACCATGATGAATTTCCCCCAGTGTTATTGGTAACAATGCATCAATATTTGGCAGACTGTAAACATATTATTACCCACGAGACCGCGCGTACGTCAGAGCCAGTCGCGCAGGATCGGGATCAGGGGCTCGTCGGCAGGGGGCATAGGGTAATCGCGCAGGGCGTTGGGGCGCACCCAGGCAAGGCGCTGTCCTTCAAGAGGCATCACGGTGCCTTGCCACCGCCGGCAGGCATAGAGCGGCATCAGCAGGTGAAACGCTTCGTAGCTGTGGCTGGCGAAAGCGAGCGGCGCGAGGCAGGAGGCCTTGGTGTCGATCCCAAGCTCCTCCTGCAATTCGCGAATCAGCGCTGCCTCGGGCGTTTCGCCAACCTCCACCTTGCCGCCGGGAAACTCCCACAGGCCGGCCATTGATTTGCCCTCGGGGCGCTGGGCGAGCAGCACCCGCCCGTCGACGTCGATCAGGGCGACGGCCGACACGAGAACAATTTTCATGGGCGCGATCCCCGGTGCCGCCGTGCTGGCGTTTGGCGCAGGCTCACGAGCGATAGTCCGCGTTGATCTCGATATATCCGTGGGTGAGATCGCAGGTCCAGACCGTTGCGCTGCCCTTGCCCAGCCCGAGATCGACGGCGATCACCAACTCGTCGTTCTTCATGTAGGCGGCGCCCTCGTCTTCGCGATAGGCAGGCGATACCCAGCCCTGCGACGCCACGAGGATATCGCCGAAATGGATCGACAGCCTGTCGCGGTCGGCCTCGGCGCCGGACTTGCCGACCGCCATCACCACGCGCCCCCAGTTCGGGTCTTCCCCGGCCAGGGCGGTCTTCACCAGCGGCGAGTTGGCGATCGCCATGGCGTGAGTGCGGGCATCGGTATCGGAGGCCGCGCCGGTCACGCGGATCTCGACAAACTTGGTGGCTCCCTCGCCATCGCGCACCACCTGGTGGGCAAGCTCGAGCATCACCCGCTTCAACGCGGTGCGAAACGCCGTGGCGTCTTCGGTGATGCGCACGCCCGAAGCGCCGGTGGCGGCGATCAGCAGGGTATCGGAGGTGGAGGTATCACTGTCGACGGTGATGTTGTTGAAGGTCTCGTCGGTCAGCTCGGACAGAATCCGCTGCAATAGAGACTGTTCCACCTCGGCGTCGGTGAAAATGTAGACCAGCATCGTCGCCATGTCGGGGGCGATCATCCCCGAGCCCTTGGCGATCCCAGCGATCCGCACGGTCTTGCCGCCAACTTTGAACTCGGCCCCCGCGCCCTTGGGATAGGTGTCGGTGGTCATGATCGCGCGCGCGGCCAGCTCGATCGCGTCGGGCGCCATCGTGCCGTGCAGCTCACCGATCTTGGTCGTGATCCGTTCAAACGGCAGCGGCTCGCCAATCACGCCAGTCGAGGCGGAATAGACCCTGTTTTCGGCCACACCGGTAATCCGGGCCACCTCGGCGGTGATGGCCTGAACCGACCTTTCGCCATTCGCGCCGGTGAAGGCGTTGGAGTTTCCCGAGTTGACGATGAAGGCCGCGCCGCGAACAGAATCGGAGCCGATCTTGGCCTGGCAATCGCGAACCGGCGCCGAGCGCGTGGCGGAGCGCGTGAACGCCCCGGCCACGGCAGTACCCGGATCGAGCTCCACCAGCATCACGTCGACGCGGCCGGGGTAACGCACCCCGGCCTTCACCGCTGAAAACCGCGCCCCGCCGATCACCGGCAGATGCGGAAACCCGTCCTTGGGCGCCAGCGGCGAGACCGGGAATCTGTGGGTCTCGGCCGCCTTCAGGCGCGCCTTGAACTTGGCGAGTTTCTTTTCAAGCTTGCGGATTTTCGCCTTCTTGCTCATGGCGCGGGCCTTCTTTCTGGGGTCAATCGAGGATCGCGAGATCGCTCAGAACGGCGGGGTCGATACTGGTGAGGTCGACGCGTTCGATCTCGGCGGCGGCAAGCAACGTGGCAAGCGCCTGTTCCACCGCGTCGTTCTCAAGCTTGGCGACGATATCGCCGGCCACTTCTTCAAGCGGCGGCGCGCCCTTCATCCGGGATTCGTTGAGCTTGATCACGTGCCAGCCGAACTGGGTCTGGATCGGCCCGGCCACCGCGCCGTCTTCCATGTCCATCACAGCCTCTTCGAACGGCTTCACCATCATGCCCTCGCTGAACCAGCCAAGCTCTCCGCCCGAGGGGCCCGAGGGGCCAGTCGACTTTTCGCGGGCCAGCGCGGCAAAGTCGGCGCCGCCGGTCAGCTCCTCGATCAGCGCGGCCGCCTCTTCCTCGGTCTCGACGAGGATATGCGACGCGTTCCACTCCGTGGTGGGCTCCGCGCCGGAATACTCGGCATCATAGGCGGCCTGGATCTTTGCGTCGTCGACCGCGGAGGCGATCACGTCGTCGAGCTTTTCGGTGGCGGTGATGGCGCGGCGCTCGTTATCGAGCTGCACCTGGGCGCGACGGGTCATCTCGCCCATCGCCTGGCCCAGCACCGTCTGCTGGATCAGCTGCTCGATCAACCCGTCGAACAGCACGTCGTTGGGCAGGGCCTGGTACTGGTCGGGCAGCGTCAGCCGCGCCGCGACCACGTGGCCAAGGGTGATGTTTTCGCCGTTCACGGTGGCGACGACGGTGCTCGCGTCCACCGCCATCGGCTCAGTCGCCTCGGCGGCCGGTTCGGTGGTGGTGGTGTCCTGTGCGTGAAGCGGCGCGGCAAGCAGAAGCGACAGCGCCGCGCTGGTCAAAAGAGTGCTGCGTTTGGCCAGAGTTCCCATAGGTTTTCCTCGCATGGGCCCGTGGCCCGGTGTCGTTGACTATTCCAGCCCCGGCCCTTACATCGCAAGGGTCTCGCGGGGACCGTGCTCGTGCCCTTGATATGGGGCCGCGCGCAGACGGGCAAGCGCCCCCGCGCGAATACGTGAACGCACATCCCATCGGGCGGAGAAAACATGCTGGGTATCGGAAAAATCGCCAAGAAGGTGTTTGGCACGCCGAACGATCGTATGATCAAGGCCACCCGCCCGATCATCGAACAGATCAACGCGCTCGAAGAGCAGTTCAAAGCTCTCTCCGACGAAGAGCTGATCGGCAAGACGGCCGAATTCAGAAAGCGCGTGGCGGAGGGCGAAACCCTCGACGGCCTGCTGCCCGAGGCTTTTGCCAACTGCCGCGAGGGCGCGCGCCGGGCGTTGGGCCTGCGCGCCTTCGACGTGCAGCTGATGGGCGGCATTTTCCTGCACCAGGGCAACATCGCCGAGATGAAGACCGGCGAAGGCAAAACGCTGGTGGCGACCTTTCCCGCCTATCTCAACGCGCTCACCGGCAAGGGCGTACATATCGTTACCGTCAACGACTATCTCGCCAAGCGCGATTCCGAATGGATGGGCAAGGTCTATGCCCAGCTCGGGATGTCCACCGGCGTGGTCTACCCGCAACAGCCCGATGGCGAGAAGCAGGAGGCCTATGCGGCCGACATCACCTACGCCACCAACAATGAGCTGGGCTTCGACTACCTGCGCGACAATATGAAGTCGGAGCTGACCCAGATGTATCAGCGCGACCACAATTTCGCGATCGTCGACGAGGTGGACTCGATCCTGATCGACGAGGCGCGCACGCCGCTGATCATCTCCGGGCCGAGCGACGACCGGTCGGAGCTCTACGTCACCATCGACCGGCTGATCCCCGAAGTGCAGGACGAGCACTTCACGCTGGACGAAAAGACCCGCAACGTCACCTACACCGACGAGGGCAACGAATTTCTCGAACAGCGGCTGTCGGTGGCCGGGCTTCTGCCCGAAGGCCAGACGCTCTATGACCCCGAGAGCACGACGCTGGTGCACCACGTCAACCAGGGCCTGCGCGCGCACAAGCTGTTCCAGAAAGACAAGGACTACATCGTCCGCAATGGCGAAGTGGTGCTGATCGACGAATTCACCGGCCGGATGATGACCGGGCGGCGCCTGTCGGAGGGCCTGCACCAGGCGATCGAGGCCAAGGAGGGCTGCAAGATCCAGCCCGAAAACGTGACCCTGGCCAGCGTGACCTTCCAGAACTACTTCCGCCTCTACGACAAGCTCGCCGGCATGACCGGCACGGCGCTGACCGAGGCCGAGGAGTTTGACGATATTTACAAGCTCGGCGTTGTCGAGGTGCCGACCAACGTGCCGGTGTCGCGCCTCGACGAGCACGATGCCGTCTACCGCACGGCGCAGGAAAAATACGAAGCCGTGGTCGAGACGATCCAGGAGTCTCACGCCAAGGGCCAGCCCGTGCTCGTCGGCACCACCTCGATCGAGAAGTCGGAGTTTCTCTCCGGGATGCTGACCGAGGCCGGGATCACGCACAACGTGCTCAACGCCCGCCAGCATGAGCAAGAAGCGCAGATCGTCGGCGACGCGGGCAAGCTCGGCGCCGTCACCATCGCCACCAACATGGCTGGCCGCGGCACCGACATCAAACTCGGCGGCAACGTCGAGATGAAGGTGCTCGAAGCGCTGGCCGCCGATCCGCAGGCCCACCCCGACGAAGTGCGCGCACGGATCGAGGCCGAGCACGCCGAGGAAGAGCAGAAGGTGAAGGACGCGGGCGGATTGTTCGTGCTCGCCACCGAACGCCACGAGAGCCGGCGGATCGACAACCAGCTGCGCGGCCGCTCCGGCCGCCAGGGCGACCCGGGCCGCTCGGCCTTCTTCCTCAGCCTCGAAGACGACCTGATGCGCATCTTCGGCTCGGAACGGCTCGACAAGGTGCTCAGCACGCTGGGCATGAAGGACGGCGAAGCGATCGTGCACCCCTGGGTGAACAAGAGCCTCGAGCGCGCGCAAGCGAAGGTCGAGGGGCGCAACTTCGACATCCGCAAGCAGCTTTTGAAGTTTGACGACGTGATGAACGACCAGCGCAAGGTGGTGTTCAGCCAGCGCCTCGACATCATGAAATCCGAAGATCTCTCGGACGTGGCCGAAGACATGCGCCACCAGGTGATCGACGATCTGATCGAGGCCCACATTCCGCCGAAGAGCTACGCCGAGCAATGGGATACCCAAGGGCTTTATGCCGCGGTGATCGAGAAGCTGAACCTCGATCTGCCGGTGATCGACTGGGCCAAGGAAGAAGGCGTCGATGACGAAACCATCCGCGAACGCCTTTATGAGGCGACCGATAAGCAGATGGCGGAAAAGGCCGAAGCTTTCGGCCCCGAGACGATGCGCTCGATCGAAAAGCAGGTTCTGCTGCAAACCATCGACGGCAAATGGCGCGAACACTTGCTCACGCTTGAACACCTGCGCTCGGTCGTGGGTTTCCGCGGCTACGCCCAGCGCGATCCGCTGAACGAGTACAAGACCGAGAGCTTCCAGCTGTTCGAGGGCATGCTCGACGGGTTGCGCGAAGAAGTGACGCAGAAACTCGCCCAGATCCGGCCGATGACGCAGGAGGAGCAGGAGCAGATGATGCAGCAGATGCTCCAGCAGCAACAGGCGCTCGCCGATGCCCAGCGCAAGGCCGCCGAGAAGATCACCGGCAAGGCCGAGCTGCCCGTCGGCGTCGCCGTCGCCGGATTCGACGAGACCAAGCCGGAAACCTGGGGCAACCCGGGGCGCAACGACCCCTGCCCCTGCGGCTCGGGCAAGAAATTCAAGCATTGCCACGGGGCGTTCTAGAGCGTCTCGCGGGCCAAAGGAGTCCGGCCGTTGGTTCGGAGGGAGAGAACATGAACCGCATGCGATGTCTTGCCAGTCTGGCTGGCCTCCTGGTTCTGGCCGCACAGGCGATCGCCGCACCGCTTCAGCCGGCTGTTCAAACCGACCTGGCCGCCGGCGCGGATGCTCTGCTGGCGACACGGGTGCAGGGAATCTCCGTCCAAAAAGACGAGTTCGGCCGGGTCATATCCGTTGCCGGGCGGCCTCCGGTAGCTTGCCCGACGCGCGAACAGGCCGACACGGTGCTGTTCGTGTTCGGCCAGTCGAATTCGGCGAATTCGGGTGCCGAACGCTACCAGACCCGCTTTCCCGGCGCCGTCTACAATTACTTCAACGGATCATGTTACGTTGCCGCATCACCGCTGATCGGCACCAACAACACCCGCGGCGAGTGGCTGACGATGATGGCTGACCGCCTGATTGATGCGGGGTTGTCGCGCACGGTGATCATCATTCCGGCCGGAATCGGTGGCACCACCATCGCCCAATGGGTGCCCGATGGTCGGCTTGGACCGAAACTCGCGCAGGACATCGCCGACGCAACGCAGCACTACAATGTCACTGAAATCATTTGGCACCAGGGCGAGTCCGACTATCGGCGCAACACGACCACCGATGCCTACATAAGCCGGTTTCTGGAGATCCAGGCGATGTTGCGGCGTTATTCGTCCGCACCGATCTACGTGAGCGTTGCATCCCGGTGCAACAACCCCGACTGGGCATACCCAAACCAGGTGACCGAAGCGCAGATGACGCTCGGCGGTCTCAAGGGGCTCGTGCCCGGCGTGAACACCGACGAGCTCGTGCCGGTCACCGAGCGGCGCGATGGCTGCCATTTCAACGGCGACGGCCAGCGTCGCACCGCCGAGGCCTACATGTACCGGATCTGGGAACACCGCTACGCGGTTCAGCAGGCCCTGGCCGCGCAATAGGCCCCACGCCTGACAGATCACGGCCGGGATGTGACCGCCTCGGCGACTCCATATTGTTTCCACAGGCTATTTCTGTCTTCCCCAAAACCGAAACAAAACCGGAAATAGCCACCTTCTGTTCATTTCTTCGGCGCATTGCTGCGGGAGACTGCATGCTGAACAAATGACAAGGAGATCGTCATGATCGCCGATGGGAAGGCCAAGGCAGCCGGATTCGACAAGAAACGCATCTATACCGCGATCGCGGCGCTGGTGATTGCCGGTGCTGCCGGGCACTTCATGCAGCGGACTGCAGGCGCCCCGGGCGCAAACAATACGGTTCTGACTGCGTCGGTGCCCGGCACGCCCACCGCGGGCGCGCCGCGGATCGAGCAGCCTGCCGCGCCCCAGGTCTTGGCGGCGTCCGTGGCGCCCGGTTTCGTCCCGGCTGCGGCCCCGGCCGGGGCGGCGGCGGAGCTCCTGCCCGCCACGCCGGAAAAAGCCGACATCCCGGAAATCATCCTGACCGAGGTCGTGCAGCCCGAGGCCGTGGCCCCGACGGCGGAGCTCGAGATTGGCGCTGCGCCCGATCTGGCGGGTGACCTGGCAGAGCCCGCGTTCCCGGATGCGGAAGTCACCCGGGCGGCCTCCGAGCCGATCCTGGCGGTCGCCGAACCTGCTGAACCGGCCGTTGCACCCGACGCCGAGTCGATGGATATCACGCTTGCCGCCGCCGGCGTCATCGACGATCTCTCCTCCGAAGCGAGTCCGCCGGTCGTCAATTGCGATATCGCGCTCGATGCCGGGGCACAGGACGGCGCCCTGGTGGCGATCACCCTGTCGGCCCCCTGCAACGCGGGCGAGAAGGTGAATTTCGACCACGCAGGGCTCATGTTCTCCGAACAGCTCGGCCCGGAAGGCGATCTGTTCCTGCTCGCCCCGGCGATGGCCGAGCAAGCCGTCTTCGTCGTCAGTTTCGCCGATGGGCAGGAAAAGGTGGTTGAGGTAACTCTGCCCGATTTTGCCGAGTATGAGCGTTTGGCGCTGGTCTGGAAGGGGGCGACCGGTCTGCAATTGCATGCGCTGGAAAACGGTGCCGGCTATGACGATCCGGGCCATCTCTGGGCCGAGCAGCCGGCCACGCTGGAAGCCGCCACAGCGGGCACGGGTGGCTTCGTTTCGGTGTTGGGCAGCACGGCAGATGGTTATGCGGCCGATGTCTACACCTATCCGGCCAGCCTGGCGGCCAATGGCACGCAGCCGGAAGTTTCGGTCGAGGCGCAGGTGATGGAAAACACCTGTGGCAGCGAGATTGCGGGCAGTATCCTGCGCACCAACGCAGGGCGGCCGCCGATTGTCCTGCCGCTCGCCATGGCGGTGCCGGGCTGCGATGCGGTGGGTGAATATCTGGTGTTGAATAATCTGCCCCAAGACCTGAAACTCGCGCGCAACTGACGCTACGCGCGCGGGGGCAAATATGAACATGCTTCGTGCGGCGATCCTCGCCGCACTTTTTCTTTTCAGCCTTTCCGGACCAGGGCAGGCAAACGACGTCACGCTCACCTCGCGCGACGGATCTCTGGAAATTACCGGCACGCTCTTGGGCTTCGACGGTGAGTTCTACCGCGTCGATACCGAGTTCGGCATTCTCACCGTCGACGGCTCGGGGGTGAATTGCGATGGCCCCGCCTGCCCGACGCTGGGCAATTACGTGGCCGAGTTCACCCTGTCCGGGGCGCGCTCGATGGGCGAGGTGCTGATCCCGTCTCTGATCGAGGGGTTCGCGCTCAACGCTGGCTACGTGCTTACACGAGAGGAATTGGCGGGCATCGGTCTTTTCTACCGGCTCTATGACGAAGGCGGTGACAACGAAGCGGCGCGGATCACCATCCGGCTAACCTCCTCGGCCGAAGGCTTTGCCGATCTGCTGGGCGAACAGGCCGACATGGTGCTGTCGCTGCGCGAGGTCCGCTCGTCTGAACGTGCACTCGTGCGCGATGCAGGGCTCGGCGATCTGCGCGGCACGCGGCAATTTCGGGTGATCGCGCGCGATGCGCTGGTGCCGGTCGTGGCGCCGGGCAACCCGGTGCGCCGCCTGACGCTCAACGATCTCGCGCAAGTTTTTGCCGGCAAGATCACGCGCTGGTCCGAGCTTGGCGGAGAAGAGGCGCCGATCACCCTGCACCTGACCGAGCCCGATACCGGGATCGGCGCGCTGTTTACCGGTACGGTGATGGCGGGTGAGGGGGAGACGCTGGCGGCGAATGTGCTGGTGCACGGCACGATTCGCGGGCTGACCGAAGCCGTGGCCGAGGATCCGTTCGGGATTGGCATCGCGACATTCTCACAGGCCGGGCTTTCGGAAGTGATCACGCTCACCGGCGATTGTGCCTTCGAGGTGGCCGCGAGCCGGGCGGCGGTGAAGGCGGGCGATTATCCGCTATCCGCACCGATGTATCTCTACCTGCCGGGGCGGCGGCTGCCGAAGCTCGCGCGCGATTTTCTGGGCTACATGCGCTCCACCAGCGCCCAGTTCGTGATCCGGCGCGCCGGCTTCGTTGACCAGGCGTTTACCGAAGTGCCCTTGGCAGAGCAGGGCGACCGGCTGTCCAACGCCATCCGCGCGGCGGGTGAAGAGGTGGCGCTTGAGGAGCTGCAACGCATGGTCGGGCTGTTTGACGGCAAGCGGCGGATCACGCTCACGTTCCGGTTTCGCGGCGGCTCGACCACGCTCGACACGCCCTCGCTGGCCAATGTTGCCCTTTTGGCGGCGGCGCTTGAGGCCGGGCAATTCGATGGCCGGCGGCTGGTCTTCGTCGGCTTCAGCGACGGCGATGGTGACAGTGCCCTGAACTCGCGCCTGTCGCAGCGCCGGGCCGAGGCGGTGCGCCTGGCCGTGTTGGCCGAAACCGAGGTGTTCGACCCATCCCGGGTGGCGCTGGAAACCGATGGGTTTGGCGAGGCGCTGCCGATGGCCTGCGACGATACCGAATGGGGCCGGCGCGTGAACCGACGGGTCGAGATCTGGGTGGAATAGAGCCTAGATCAACCCCTCGTCGCGAAAGCTCAGCTCGCGCGAGCGGCCGATGATCAGGTGGTCGTGCAGGGTGATATCCAGCGCCTCTGTAGCCTGGCGGATGCGTTCGGTCATGGCGATATCACTGTCGGAGGGAGTCGGGTCGCCCGACGGATGGTTGTGCACCAGGATCAGCGCCGAGGCGTTCAGCTCCAGCGCGCGCTTGGCCACTTCGCGCGGATAGACCGGCACGTGGTTCACCGTGCCGCGCGCCTGTTCTTCATCGACGATGAGCGCATTGCGCCGGTCGAGAAACAGCACCCGGAAATGTTCGGTATCGCGGTGCGCCATGGTGGTGTGGCAATAGTCGAGCAAGGCCTCCCAGGACGAGATCACATCGCGCCGGATCACCCGGGCGCGGGCCAGGCGCTGGGCGGCGGCCTCGATGATCTTGAGCTCCTGCACCACCGCTTCACCAACGCCGGACAGCTCGGCAAGGCGTTCGGGCCGGGCCGATACGACGCCGTTAAAATCGCCGAACCGGTCAAGAAGCGCGCGCACGAGCGGCTTCACGTCCCGTCGTGGGATTGCGCGAAACAGCACCAGCTCAAGCAATTCGTAGTCCGGCACCGCGTCGGCGCCTCCAATCATGAACCGGCTGCGCAACCGCTTGCGGTGATCGCCGATGTAGGAGGGCAGGCGGCCCCTGGCTGGCGCGACGGGCAGGGCAAGGGCCTCGTCGCCGCCGAACAGGGGCAGGGGCATCTCAGCCAGGTGCGACTCGGTAACAGACATGCCCCGAGTGTGGCCCGTGACGGTGAATCAATGGTTAACGAAGATCGGCGGCCGATCCCGGCCGCCCTCAGCCCTTCATCCCGTCCCAGAAGCTCTTCACTTTCGAGAAGAACGACGAGCTTTCCGGGTTGTTCTCTTCCGAGAGCGCCTCGAACTCGCGCAGCAGCTCTTTCTGGCGCGAGGTAAGGTTTACCGGCGTCTCAACCGCGAGCTCGATATACATGTCGCCCGCGCCACCGCCGCGCAGCGCCGGCATGCCCTTGCCGCGCAGGCGCATCTGCCGGCCCGACTGGCTGCCAGACGGGATTTTCACCCGGCTGCGGCCGCCGTCCATCGTCGGCACTTCGATATCGCCGCCCATTGCCGCCGTTGCCATCGACACCGGCACGCGGCAGTGCAGATTGACGCCTTCGCGCTCGAAGATCGGGTGCTGGGCCACCTCGATGAAGATGTAGAGATCACCCGCCGGACCGCCGCGCAGCCCCGCTTCGCCCTCACCGGCCAAGCGGATCCGCGTGCCGGTTTCCACGCCGGCGGGGATGTTTACCGACAGGGCGCGCTCTTTCTCGATCCGGCCATGACCGTGGCACTTTTTGCAGGGGTTCTTGATCATCTGCCCGACCCCGTGACAGGTGGGGCAGGTGCGTTCGACGGTGAAGAAGCCCTGTTGCGCACGCACCTTGCCGAGGCCCGAGCAGGTGGGGCAGGTGGTAGGCTCGCTGCCGCCTTCGGCGCCGGTGCCGTTGCAGGAATCGCAGGCCACCGAGGTGGGCACGTTGATGGTTTTCTGAAGCCCGCCGTAGGCCTCTTCCAGCGTCACGCGCATGTTGTAGCGCAGATCCGAGCCACGCATGGCGCGCCGTCCGCCGCCGCCGCCGCGTCCGCCACCCATGAAATCGCCGAACAGATCGTCGAACACGTCGGAGAAGGCCGACGCGAAATCGCCCTGGCCGTGGAAGCCGCCGCCACCGGGGCGCGCACCGCCGCCGCCCATGCCGCCCTCGAAGGCGGCATGGCCGAAGCGGTCGTAGGCCGCCTTCTTGTCGGGGTCTTTCAGCACGTCGTAGGCTTCGTTCACTTCCTTGAACTGCGCCTCGGCGTCGGGATTGTCGGCATTGCGGTCGGGATGGAGCTCCCTGGCTTTCGTGCGATAGCCCTTCTTGATCTCCTCCGCCGACGCGCCTTTGGCGACGCCCAGAAGCTCGTAATAGTCACGCTTCGACATCGGTGGTCAGTCCCCCTTGGGAACGCGAGCGCCGGCCCGCACCAAGTGGCGGGCCGGCTGCAAGCTTGTCAGGCCTTACGACCGCTTTTCGTCGTCGAGGTCTTCGAAATCGGCATCGACGATATCATCGTCCACACCCGTCGGCGCGCCGTCATCGCCACTCGCCGGCTCTTCGCCCGCGGTCGCCTGTTCCGACTTGTAGATCGCCTCGCCCAGCTTCATCGCCGCATCGGTCACGTTCTGGATGCCCGCCTTGATCTTGTCGGCGTCGTCCTTCTCGAGCGTGTCTTTCAGCGCGGCAATGGCCAGCTCGATCGCCTCGACGGTGGTCGGGTCGACCTTGTCGCCGTGCTCGTCCACCGACTTCTCGGTCGAGTGGATGAGGCTTTCGGCCTGGTTGCGGGCCTCGACCAGCGCGCGGCGCCCCTTGTCGGCCTCGGCGTTTTCCTCGGCGTCCTTGACCATTTTCTCGATGTCGGCGTCGGACAGACCGCCCGAGGCCTGGATCGTGATCCGGTGCTCTTTGCCGGTGCCCTTGTCCTTGGCCTGGACGCTGACGATGCCGTTGGCGTCGATGTCGAAGGTCACCTCGATCTGCGGCATGCCGCGCGGGGCGGGCGGGATGTCTTCGAGGTTGAACTGGCCGAGCATCTTGTTGTCGGCCGCCATCTCGCGCTCGCCCTGGAACACCCGGATCGTCACCGCGTTCTGGTTGTCTTCGGCGGTGGAAAACACCTGGCTCTTCTTGGTCGGGATCGTGGTGTTGCGGTCGATCAGCCGGGTGAACACGCCACCCAGCGTTTCGATGCCGAGGCTCAGCGGGGTCACGTCAAGCAGCACCACGTCTTTCACGTCGCCCTGGAGCACGCCGGCCTGAATCGCGGCGCCCATCGCCACCACTTCGTCGGGGTTCACCCCTTTGTGCGGCTCCTTGCCGAAGAACTTGGTGACCTCTTCGATCACCTTCGGCATCCGGGTCATGCCGCCCACCAGGATCACCTCGTCGATGTCCTCTTTCGACAGGCCGGCATCCTTGAGCGCGGCGGCGCAGGGCTTCATCGAGTTCTTGATCAGCTCGCCCACGAGGCTTTCCAGCTTCGCGCGGGTCAGCTTCATCACCAGGTGCAGCGGCTGGCCATCGGCGCCCATCGAGATGAACGGCTGGTTGATCTCGGTCTGGCTCGAAGAAGACAGTTCGATCTTGGCCTTTTCCGCCGCCTCTTTCAGGCGCTGCAGGGCCATCTTGTCTTTCGTCAGGTCGACGTTGTTTTCCTTTTTGAACTCCTCGGCGAGGTAGTTCACGATCCGCATATCGAAGTCTTCACCACCAAGGAAGGTGTCGCCGTTGGTCGACTTCACTTCGAACAGGCCGTCGTCGATCTCGAGCACGGTGATGTCGAAGGTGCCGCCGCCAAGGTCATACACGGCAATCGTCTTGGTCTCTTTCTTGTCGAGGCCATAGGCGAGCGCGGCGGCGGTCGGCTCGTTGATGATTCGCAGCACTTCGAGGCCCGCGATCTTGCCGGCGTCTTTCGTCGACTGGCGCTGGGCATCGTTGAAGTAGGCAGGCACGGTGATGACAGCTTGCGTCACCTCTTCGCCAAGATAGCTCTCGGCGGTCTCTTTCATCTTTTGCAGGATGAAGGCCGAGATCTGCGATGGCGAATATTTCTCGCCCGCGGCTTCCACCCAAGCGTCGCCATTGCCGCCGTTGATGATCTTGTAGGGCACCATGTGCTTGTCTTTTTCGACGGCCGGATCATCGAACCGGCGACCGATCAGACGCTTAACCGCGAAGACGGTGTTGTCGGGGTTGGTGACGGCCTGCCGCTTGGCGGCCTGACCGACGAGCCGCTCTTCATCCTTGAAGGCGACGATGGAAGGGGTGGTACGTGCACCCTCGGAGTTCTCGATCACGCGCGGCTGCGAGCCGTCCATGATGGCGACGCAGGAGTTCGTCGTGCCGAGGTCGATACCGATGACTTTGGCCATGCTCAAAATCCTCTCTTGGCGATGTTGTGGGCCTGGGCCTTGGAAAGCACCCGTGCCCGATCCCGGTTTGTTGGCCGGAGAGGGCATCCCCTTCCGGCGTCTGGGCGTATATAGGGAGGGCAAAACGGGGCTGCAAGCCGCGTTGGAAGCACGAAAATGCAAAAAACCGAGTCGTTTTCAGGGTTTTGGCAATGACGGATGAGAATGGGGTGCGCCCGCCCGCCCTGATCGTTGGCGGTGCAGGTATCTGGACAGGGTATCTCGACACGCAAGCGCAGGCGGCGATCGTCGAGGCCCTGCGCGGCGTGGTGGCCGCCGCGCCGCTGTTTTCGCCCGAAACGCGCTGGGGAAAACGGATGTCGTTGCGCATGACCGGCGCCGGCAAATACGGCTGGTTTTCCGACCGTAAGGGCTACCGCTACATCGACCGTCACCCTTCGGGCGCGCCATGGCCCGCGATCCCGTCGTCGGTGCTGGCGGTGTGGCACGCCGTCGCGCCCGACGCCCGCGCGCCCGATTGCTGCCTCGTGAACTTCTATGAGCCGGGCGCGAAGATGGGGCTGCATCAGGACCGCGACGAGGCCGATTTCACCCAGCCGGTCGTTTCAATCAGCCTCGGCGACGCGGGGCTGTTTCGCATCGGCGGCCCCGAGCGCGCCGCGCCGACGCAATCTTTCTGGCTCGCCTCTGGCGACGTGCTGCTGCTCTCAGGTCCGTCGCGGCTGGCGTTTCACGGCATTGACCGTATCCGCGCAGGCTCGTCCGCGCTCCTGAAGGAAGGTGGGCGGATCAACCTCACGCTGAGAGTCGTCGACTAGGGCGCGCCGGGTTTCCGGCAGTGACAGGGCAACAGAAGACAGAGCCGAGAGCAGTCGGCAGCTTTTTGCCTGCGGCGTTAACCCGGCAAAGACATGTGAACAAAGGATTAACGGCGAAAACCGGCAAAGCATTGAAATATAATGGAATACTGTTCAAGATCAATTCTACTCCGCTAGAATCCTAGGGGAGTAGAATTGTGCATGCAGGTCTTGGTGAAGGCTGTCGGCGCACGCGATCCGCGCCGACGGCCGCGCGCGGGCCCTAAAGCCCTTCGCGCGCCACCAGCTCCATCTCGTGCGCGTCATGGCGCGCCACGGCGCCGACCCCGAGCATGTCTCGCATCGTCACCACCGTGCCGATCATGATCAGCGCCGGGCCTTTCAGCTTGGCCGCCTTCACCTTGTCGCCGATATCCGCCAACGTGCCGCCGACGACGCGCTGGGTGGTGCGGGTGCCGTTGTCGACCACCGCGATCGGCATCTCTGCGGGCACGCCCTGCGCCATCGCCGCCGCCGCGATCTCTGCCACGAAGCGCAGGCCCATGTAGACCACTACGGTCTGATCATGGCGCGCGAGCCGGGTCCAGTCATGGGGCAGGAGCCCGTCCTTGCCATGCGCGGTCACGAAGACAACGCTTTGGGAATGATCTCGATGGGTCAGTGGAATACCGGCCGACGCGCCGCAGCCGGCGGCGGCGGTGATTCCCGGCACGACGATCACCGGGATGCCATGTTCGGCCACGTTCTCGAGCTCTTCGCCGCCGCGGCCGAAGATGAACGGATCACCCCCTTTGAGGCGCAGCACCCGCTTGCCCGCTTTGGCGAGCTTGATGATCAGCGCCGTTGTCTCTTCCTGCGTCAAGACGTGGTCGCCGGCGACCTTTCCAACGTTGATCCGCTCGGCGTCACGGCGCACCAGGTCGAGAATGCCGGGGCCGATCAGGCGATCGTAGAGCACGACGTCGGCGTGCTGCATCATCCGGAGCGCCTTGAAGGTAAGCAGGTCGGGGTCGCCCGGCCCGGCGCCCACGAGCCAGACCTCGCCCTTGCGCAGATCCGCGTCGCCGGCGGCGAGGTCGTCTTCGATCAGCTTGGCGGCCAGCGCTTCATCACCGGCGAGGAAGGCATCGCCCACCGAACCCTCGATCATGTTTTCCCAGAACCGCCTCCGCGCGGTGCCGCCCTTGATCTTGTCGGCGATCCGGTCGCGGTAGCCCGACAGGAAATCCGCCAGCCGGCCATAGGCCGCGGGCAGCATCGCCTCGACCCGCGCGCGCAGGATGCGGGCCACCACGGGCGCGGCCCCGCCGGTGGAAATGGCAATCGTCAACGGATCGCGCTCCACCACCGAAGGGGTGATGAAATCGCAGAAGTCCTTCTCGTCCGCCACGTTGGCAAGCGCGCCGAATTTCTTCGCCGCGGCGTAGAGCAGGGCGTCGCGTTCCCCGATTTCCGAGGCCCCGTAGGCGACGAGGCAGCCTTCGAAATCGGCCTCCACCGGCAGGCGGGCGTGATGGGTCAGGTTCGCATGACCGAGAAAGGCGCGCACCTCGTCGCCCGGTTCAGGATCGAAGCACAGCACCTTCGCCCCGGCCGACAGCGCGCGCTCGATCCGGCGCGCCGCGACCGTAGTGCCGCCGTCGACGATCACCGTCTTGCCGGAGACATCGAGAAAGATCGGAAGGTAGTCCATCAGGAATTCAGCCTTGCCCAGTCGCCCATCGCGTCCGAGAGCGCGGCGGCGCTGTCGGCGTCGAGATCCACCTGCGTGATCCTGCGGCCTTCGCGCAGGATCAGGCGCAGCATTTTCATGCCACCGTCAAAGGTGACTTCGCGCAGCTCCGCCTTGCGGCTGTAGGGCAGTTCGTAATTGGCGATCTCGCGCAGGTCGTCACTCATAACGCAGCCCCCGGGTAAACGCGGCTTCGAGCAGCCATTCCCATTTCTTTGGCGTATCGCGGAAGTCGGGCTTGAGGTCGAACTCCAGGTGCATGATCCCGCTCTCGGCGGCATGGGCCACCAGCTTTTCGAGCGCCTCGAAGCTCGTCACCTCCGGGTGGCCGATGATCAGATCACTCAGCCGGGCGTGGTTTGTTTCGGTCATGTCAGCTTCCTTTCACGCGATTATGGAACCGCACGCGGTAAACGGTGCGTGGGGAAAACGCCTGCGCTTCGGCGTCAAACCCGGTGCGGTCGTGCAGAACGTTGTTGCAGAGCACGCCCTGCCCCTCCTCGAACCTAAGAGAGATCGTCAGGGGATCGGGCTTTTCAAGGGTGGATTGCAGAAAGGCGACGGCCTCGCGGGTGAGCGGATCGTCGCGCCACGAGATCGAGCGCGTGCGGGCCGTATAGCGCATCTGCATCTCCCCGGTATCGGCGTCGGCGAAGAACACCGGGCCCACCGACGCGGGGCGATAGCTGCCCTCTTCCTCGTTCGCGGGGATCGTCATCGCCTGCGCGTGCATCAGGGCCGCGACGTAGGCGGGGTTTTCGTCCATCAGGCGGATGAAGGCGACGGTGTGGTCGAGAAATTGGTTTGACCCGCCGTCGTCGGCCGGCACCGCCGTGTGCAGCACCATCGCGCTGATCCGCTCGTCGGGCGCATTGTAATAGCCGTCGGTGTGCCAGTTCATCTTGCGCTTGGAATAGGGGATGTAGCCCTTCTGGCTCGGCGCATCGGATTGGCGCAGCGCCACGATGCCATCGCCGCCCGCGGAGCGGTGCTTCTCCGCGATCCGCAATCCCATCGCTTCGGCGAAGGCGCGCATTTTGTCGCGTTGACCGGAAGAATCGGCGCTCTGGTAGAGCGCAAGATTCGCCGCCTTGCAGCGGCGGATCAGCTCGGATTTTTCCGCGTCTGAGGGATTCGCAAGGTCGGAAATCTCGACGAAACCCGATGATCTGGCGGTGTCGGCGGCTTCGAGCCGGGCGTCGCGCCATTTCCGATAAAAATCATCGGCTTTCGGCGTTTGCCAGGAAAACCCTTTGAGTTCTTGCGTGTTAATGGCCATCTCCTGCCGCCTTCCTGCAACCTGACTGTTTTTGTCAGTAATTATCTATTGTTTCTTTTGCACTTGCAGCAACTTTTTTCTTTTACATTCGATTATCCGGATGTGTAGATTAAAGGCAATGATGTTCGTCAGCGGGCTTCAGGAGGGTATGCGCGGGAGAGGAAATCGCGCATACTTTTTGTTCCGGGCTGACTGGAGAAATCGGCCGACAGGCCATTAGCGCGAACACTCTTAGGGAGGATCACATGAAAGACGACTCGACCGAGAAGGGCCAACACAAAACCCCGATGCTCGACGAACTCGAAGGCGGCAAGTGGCCGAGCTTCGTGACAGGCCTCAAGCGCCTGCGTGACACCGAAGGTGCGCGCTACGCGCCGATGATGAACGACCTCCTCGGTCAGCTCGAGCACTCGTATGAAGAGCGCCTTGGCTTCTGGAAGGGTGGCACCGTGTCGGTTCTCGGTTACGGCGGCGGCATCATCCCCCGCTTCTCCGAAGTGGCGGACAAGTACCCGGCCTCGAAAGAATTCCACACGCTGCGCGTGATGCCCCCCGCGGGCTACCACTACACCACCGATCTGCTGCGCCAGTTCTGCGACATCTGGGAAAGGCACGGCTCGGGCCTGATCGCCTTCCACGGCCAGTCGGGCGACATCATGTTCCAGGGCACCACCACCGAGGGGACCCAGAAAGCCTTTGACGAGCTGAACGAGATCGGCTTCGACCTCGGCGGCGCCGGCCCGGCGCTGCGGACCGCGATGAGCTGCGTCGGCCATGCCCGCTGCGAGCAGTCGTGCTACGACGAGGTCCGTGCCCACCGCACGATGATCAACGCCTTCCTCGACGAGATGCACCGCCCGTCGCTGCCCTACAAGTTCAAGTTCAAGTTCTCGGGCTGCGGCAACGACTGCGTGAACGCCATCCACCGCGCCGACTTCGCGGTGATCGGCACCTGGCGCGACGACATCAAGATCGACCAGGAGAAGGTGAAAGAACACGTTGCCAAAGTTGGCCGCAAGTACACGATCGACACCGTCGTTTCGATGTGCCCGACCCGCGCGATCTCGCTCAACGATGACGACACGATCGAAATCGACAACCAGTCCTGCGTGCGCTGCATGCACTGCATCAACGTCATGACCAAGGCGCTTAGCCCGGGTGACGACAAGGGCGTGTCGATCCTGATCGGCGGCAAGCGTTCGCTGAAGGTCGGCGACCTCATGGGCACCATGATCGTTCCCTTCATGAAGCTCGAATCCGACGAAGATTTCGAGAAGCTCGAAGAGTTCGGCGAGACCGTGATCGAATTCTTCGCCGACAACGCCCTCGAGCACGAGCGCATCGGTGAGACGATTGACCGGATCGGCCTGCCCGCGTTCATCGAGGCCGTCGGCGTCGAGCCCGATCCGAACATGGTCAACCACCCGCGCACCTCGTCCTATGTCCGCACGGACGACTTCGACGAAGAGGCCGACAAGTGGTTCGCCCGCAAGGCCGAAGAAGCCCAGCTCAGCGCCGAGTAATCGACGCCAAACTTTACGATCAATCAGGACCCGCGCCCGCCTTCGGGCGGCGCGGCTTGGGAGGAAAAGCATGAATCAGCAAGCTGAAAAGCACCGCATGCCCGATGAGGTTGGTGTCCCGGATCCGTTCCCGTACATGCACCCGGTGATGAAGGCCAACTACGGCAACTGGGACTGGCACGACCGTCCGCGCGCGGGTGTTCTGCACCACGTGTCGAAGTCGGGCGACGAGATCTGGACCGTCCGCGCCGGCACCCAGCGCCAGATGGACGTGTTCACGATCCGCAAGCTCTGCGATATCGGCGACACCCTGGCCGACGGCCACGTGCGCTTCACCACCCGTTCGAACATCGAATACATGGTGTCGGACGAATCGAAAGTGGCCCCGCTGATCGAGGCGCTCGAGTCGAACGGCTTCCCGGTCGGTGGCACCGGCGCTTCGGTGTCGATGATCTCGCACACCCAAGGCTGGCTGCACTGCGACATCCCCGGCACCGACGCCTCGGGTGTGGTGAAATCGCTCATGGACATGCTCTACGACGAGTTCGTCCAGGAGAAGATGCCGAACCGCGTGCGCATCACCACCTCGTGCTGCCAGATCAACTGCGGCGGCCAGGGCGATATCGCTGTGAACGTGCAGTACACCAAGCCGCCGAAGATCAACCACGACCTCGTGGCCAACGTCTGCGAGCGCCCGGCCGTCGTGGCCCGTTGCCCGGTTGCGGCGATCCGCCCGGCGATGGTCAACGGCAAGCCCTCGCTCGAAGTCGACGAGAAAAAGTGCGTGGCCTGTGGCGCCTGCTACCCGCCGTGCCCGCCGATGCAGATCAACGGCAAGGAATCGACCCGGATCGCGATCTGGGTGGGCGGCAAGCACTCGAACGCCCGCTCGAAGCCGACGTTCCACAAGCTCGCCGTCGCCAACCTGCCCAACAACCCGCCGCATTGGCCGGAAGTGTCTGAGATCGTTCGCAAGATCGTCCAGACCTACAAGGCCGACGCCAAGCATTGGGAGCGTATGGGCGAGTGGATCGATCGGATCGGCTGGAACCGGTTCTTCGACAAGACTGGCCTGGCGTTCACCAAGCACCACCTCGACACCTGGACCGGCGCGCGCAAGACGATGAACATGTCGGCGCACGTCCACTTCTAAAACGTCCAGTGGAGGGGAAAGCAAAGTGAAAATCGGAGTTCTTGTTTCCGAAGGGCCGTACACGCACCAGGCTGCGGACACGGCATACAAATTCGTGACGGCCGCGATCGCGGCCGGCCACGAGGTGCCGCGCGTGTTCTTTTACCACGACGGTGTCAACGTTGCGTCGCGCCTCTCGGTGCCGCCGCAGGACGAGCGCCACATCCAGCAGAACTGGACCGCGCTCGCCAAAGAGCATGGCGTCGATCTCGTCGTCTGCATCGCCGCGGCCCAGCGCCGCGGGATGCTTGACGAGAACGAGGCGACGCGCCAGGGCAAGGATGCCAACAACATCGCCGAGGGGTTCCGTATCTCGGGTCTTGGCCAGCTCATCGAAATGGGGATCCAGACCGACCGTCTGGTGACCTTCGGCGACTGAGAAGGGGAACGAAATGTCTGACGTGAAAAAGTTCCTCTACGTGAACCGCCGCGCGCCCTACGGCACGATCTACGCCCTCGAAAGCCTCGAGGTCGTCCTGATCGGTGCTGCTTTCGAGCAGGACGTGGCGCTTGCGTTCGTGGATGATGGCGTGTTCCAGCTCACCAAGGGCCAGAACACCGACGGTATCGGCGTGAAAAACTTCTCGCCGACGTTCCGGGCCCTGGGCGACTACGACGTCCAGAAGCTCTTCGTCGAGCGCGAAAGCCTGGAAGAACGGGGGCTCAGCGAGGAAGACCTCATCGAGGTCGTCTACGAGGACGAGGATGACGACTGGGAGGAGAAACCGGCCATCCACGTGCTCAGCCGCGCCGAAATCGCCGACATCATGGCCGACGCCGACGTCGTGCTGAGCTTCTGAGGGAGGGGGAGAAATGTCTACGCTTCACACAGTGAACAAATCGCCCTTCGCAACGCAGGCGCTCGTGAGCTGCCTGCACCATGCCAAGGCCGGCGATGCCATCCTCATGATCGAAGATGGCGTTTATGGCGGGCTCGGTGGCACCGGATTGACCGAAATCATTGAAGAGTTCGGCAAAAACGTGTCGCTCTACGTGTTGTCGCCTGATCTCGCCGCGCGCGGGTTCGATTCCGGTCGTCTGATCGCCGGTGTCGAGGGTGTCGACTACGACGGGTTTGTGGATCTGGTCGCCAAGCACGACCGGACGCAATCCTGGCTCTAATGCAAGTTCAACAGAAGGAAAGCGAACATGGCATATGAAGTGAACGGCCAGACGGTCGAGTGTGACGAAGAAGGCTACATCACCAACCTGAGCGATTGGACTCCGGAGCTTGGCGCCGTGATCGCTGTCGCCGAAGACATCGAGATGGACGACGAGCGCTGGGAAATCGTCAACTTCCTGCGCGAGTACTACGACGAGTACCAGATTGCTCCGGCCGTCCGCGTGCTCATCAAAGCCGCGAAGAAGTCGATGGGTCCGGAAAAGGGCAACAACAAGTACATGTACGAGCTGTTCCCCTACGGCCCGGCCAAGCAAGCCTGTAAGATTGCTGGCCTGCCCAAGCCGACCGGCTGCGTCTGATCCGCACATCCAAATACCAGTTCCGGCGGCGCCACGCACGCCGCCGGAATACCAAAGAATTCTGCTAATGCCCTGAAAAATAAAAAGTTCTGGGCAAGCAAGGGGAGGAGTCTGCGTGCTTTCTACGATCTACGCATTGCTGTTCTATGTGGCGACGGCCCTGATCGTCGTCGGTGTCGCGGCGAAGATCCGCAAGTATGCAGCATCGCCTGCACCCCTCAAGATTCCCACTACCCCGGCGCCGATCACCCAGAGCGGCGTGGTCATCCGGATGCTCCGCGAGGTGATCTTTTTCGAAAGCCTGTTCAAGTCGAACAAGTGGATCTGGCTGTTTGGCTGGACCTTCCACATGGCGCTCTGGCTCGTGATCATCCGGCATCTGCGCTACACCATCCCCGGCACCACGCCCTGGCTGCTCGATTTTCTTCAGCCGTTCGGCAAATACGCTGGCTTCGCGATGGTGCTGGGCCTTGCCGGCCTCTGGGCCCGCCGCTTCCTGGTTGACCGTATTCGCTACATCTCAAGCCCGTCCGACCACCTGATCCTGGTCCTGTTGCTGGCGATCGGCCTCTCGGGCCTGACGATGAAGTTCGTCGCCCATACCGATGTGATCGCGGTGAAGTCGTTCATGAGCGGGCTGTGGACCTTCAAGATCGGCACCCTGCCGAGTGATCCGTTCATCCTGATCCACCTCGCGCTGGTGATCACCCTGATGATCATCTTCCCGATCTCGAAGCTCCTTCACGCGCCGGGCCTGTTCTTTGCCCCGAGCCGCAACCAAGTCGACAACGCGCGCGAAAAGCGCCACCTCGCCCCCTGGGCGGCAGAACTGGAGAAGTGATCCATGGCTGATGGCGATACCAGCGTCCCGAAGCTCGACGACCCGCTTCAGGTCCCCTGCATCAAGCCGGGGTCGATGGATGGGCTCCAGCCCTTCCTCGCCAGCCCCGAGCACCAGGCAGCGCTGGGCTTCCCGGGTGAGCTCGTGCCGGACTGGAAGGAAAAAGTTCTCGCCAAGATGCAAGAGGTGGCCGAGAAGAACCGCGCGTTCCAAGTCTATCTCGACATCTGCGTGAAATGCGGCGCCTGCACCGACAAGTGCCACTATTTTCTCGGTACCGCCGACCCGAAAAACATGCCGGTCGCCCGGCAGGACCTGCTGCGCTCGGTGTACCGGCGCTACTTCACCTTTGCCGGCAAATACTTCCCCTGGCTGGTGGGCGCGCGTGACCTCACCGAGGATGTGCTGAAAGAGTGGTATTCCTACTACCACCAGTGCTCCGAGTGCCGCCGCTGCTCGGTGTTCTGCCCCTACGGCATCGACACCGCCGAGATCACCATGGCCGCGCGCGATATCCTCGCGGAAGTGGGCATGGGCCAGAAGTATTCCAACGAGATCATCGCCAAGGTCCATGACATCGGCAACAACCTCGGGCTCAACCCGAAGGCGCTGAGAAACACGCTGGAAGACCTCGAAGAGGATATCGAGGACGATACCGGCGTGTCTGTCCGCATCCCGATCGACGAGCATGGTGCCGACATCCTGCTCATCACCCCGTCGGCCGACTTCTTCGCCGAGCCGCATATCGATGGTCTCATCGGCTACGCCAAGGTGTTCCACCAGGCCGGCGTGAGCTGGACCCTCAGCTCCTACGCCTCCGAGGCGGCCAACTTCGGCCTGTTCATCGGCAACTACGAAAACATGCGCCTGGTCAGCCAGCGGATCCGCAAAGCCGCGCTCGATCTCGGCGTGAAGCGGATCATCTTCGGCGAGTGCGGCCACGCCTGGCGGGTCGCCTACAGCTACCTGAACACCCTCGCGGGTCCGTGGGACTTTCTCGATCAGAATTACCCGATTCCGCAGCACATCCTGGAATTCACCTGGGGTGAGATCCAGAAGGGCACGCTGAATCTGGACAAATCGAAGAACGACCACATGACGCTGACCTACCACGACAGCTGCAACGTGGCGCGCGCCAGCCGCATGGGCACCGAGCCCGGCGGCCAGTTCGAGATCCCGCGCAACGTGATCAAGGCGGTGTGCAACAACTACGTCGATATGGACCGTGACACGATCTACGAAAGCACCCTGTGCTGCGGCGGCGGTGGCGGTCTGCTCACCGACGACCTCATGGATCTGCGCGTCAAGGGCGCGAGCCCGCGGATGACGGCGCTTCAGCAGGTGACCGAGAGCAATGGCGTGACCCACATGGCCGCGATCTGCGCGATCTGCAAAACGCAATTTTCCAAGGTAATGCCGAAATACGGCTACGACATGGACTCGATCGTTTCGGTGCACCAGCTGGTGTCGAACGCGATCATCCTGGATGGCCAGGAAACAGACGACGACGCCGAGTAAGGCGCAAGGGAGGACCAGGTTATGAATGATATGGACCCGAACACCAAGCCGACTTTCCGGCGCTTCGAAGAGGGTGAACTGCCGCAGGATTGGGAGCTGGGAGAGAAGATCTTCCAGGCCGACAAGTCGTACAAGTGCCCGACGTACATCCACAAGACCCCGCCCTGCCAGGGCTCCTGCCCCTCGGGCCACAACATCCGTGGCTGGCTGGCGATCGCGCGCGGCATGGACAAGCCGCCGGTCGAAGGCATGGCCTGGCAGGAATACGCCTTCCGCTCGATGGTGGAAGCCAACCCGTTCCCGGCCACCATGGGCCGCGTCTGCCCCGCCCCCTGTGAAGCGGGCTGCAACCGCAACGAGGTCGACGATTACGTTGGCATCAACGGCGTCGAGCAATACGTCGGCGACTGGGCCAACGAGAACAACGTCAAGATGGGTGAGCCGGGCGCCGATACCGGCCGCAAGATCGCCGTTATCGGCGGTGGCCCCGCCGGCCTGTCGGCGGCCTACTTCCTGCGCCTCGACGGTCACGCCGTGACCCTGTTCGAAGCCAACGAAGAGCTTGGCGGCATGATGCGCTACGGTATCCCGGGCTACCGGACCCCGCGCGACATGCTCGATTCGGAAATCGGCCGCATCATCGAGATGGGCGTCGACGTGCACACCAACACCCGCGTCGGCACCGATGTGTCGATGGAAGAGCTCGACAAGTCGTTCGATGCCGTGTTCTGGGCGCTCGGCGCGCAGCAGGGCCGGCCGCTGCCGATCCCCGGCTGGGACGGCACCGAAAACTGCATCAACGGCATCGAGTTCCTCGACGCGTTCAACAAGGGCTGGGTTGTCGGCACCGCCAAGAAGGTGGTCGTGGTCGGCGGTGGTGACACCTCGATCGACGTCGCCTCGGTTGCCCGCCGTCTCGGCAACATCACCGAGGTGAAGGCCTCCGAGCACCCCGATGGCACCGTGATCGACTGGGCCGCGCACGATTCTGCCGGGCTGCTCAGCCGCGCCGGTGTGCAGGCCACGCTGACCTCGCTGTTCCCGGTCGAGCAGATGACCGCCGCCGAGCATGAGCGTGAAGACGCCAAGCGCGAAGGCATCGACATCAAGGGCGGCGTGATGCCGCTCGAGGTGATCACGAATGCCAACGGCGTCGCCACCGGCCTGAAGCTGTGCGAATGCACGATGAAAGGCAACGTGCCGGAGCCGATCGAAGGCACCGAGTTCACACTGGAAGCCGACATCATCATCGCCGCGATCGGCCAGATGGGCGACCTGAGCCACGGGCTCGACGATCTCGACAACGGCCGTGGCTTCATCGACGCCACCCCGACCTACCAGGTCAAAGGCAAAGACAAGCACTTCGTCGGCGGCGACATCATCCGCCCGCACCTGCTCACCACGGCCATCGGCCAGGGCCGGATCGCGGCGGAGACAATCACCGACTTCCTCGACGATGGCGAAGTGCACAAGCGTCCGAAGGTCGACGTGCACCACTGGAACCTGATGGAAGAGCTGCACCAGCGCGGCAAGGATCTGGAAGAGTTTCCGCATCAGCAGACCATGGGCACCTCCTCGGCGAAGTGGGCAATCCACAACTACGAAGACCGGTCGGCGAGCCAGATCATCCCGCACACCGAGCTGTTCAAGGGGCACTTCAACTTCGTTCCGCGCGAAGAACGCTCCTACCTGGACATCGAAGGCGACGCGGTTCTCGGCAACTTCGAGGAGCGGATCATCGGCTTCTCCGAAGAGCAGGCCCAGAAAGAGGGCGAGCGCTGCATGTCCTGCGGCCTCTGCTTCGAGTGCGACAACTGCGTGATCTTCTGCCCGCAGGACGCCGTGTTCCGGGTGCCGAAAGGCGACCGCACTGTCGGGCGCTACGTCGACACCGACTACACCCGCTGCGTCGGCTGCCACATCTGTGCGGATGTGTGCCCGACCGGCTACATCAAGATGGGTCTCGGGGAGTGACCATGCGGCTCGTTCTCGCTTTCCTTGCCGTGATTGGTTTCGCCGGGGGTGCGGCGGCCGACGGGAATGCTCCCGTCGTGCCCGCCGCGACCGGTGATCCCCACCCCGAGGGCTCTGACTACTGGCGCATCCACCACATGGACATGCTGTTGCATGACCGTGACCTCACCATGCGTGAGGGTGTGCGCGATCTTTCGCCCGATGACATGGCGATCAATGCCTCGATTGGCACCTGTTTCGATTGCCACGCCGTGAAGGACGACGCCGGCGCCTTCGTGAGCTTCGAGGACGACCGTCACTTCTGCCGGGTCTGCCACGACTACGCGGCGGTGACGATCGACTGCTTCTCGTGCCACCGTTCGACGCCGTCTGAAAACACGGCTTACCGCGCGATGGCGAAGCCGGACGATCCGAGCTCGATCGAGGCCTATCTGTCCCGCGTTGCGCAGGAGATGAGCGAATGACCAATCGCGCCGAAATGACCCGCCGCGACATCCTGAAATCGGGCGCGGCGGCCTCGACCGTCACGCTCGCGCCGGGCGTGACCCTGATGGCCTTCGGCGGCACCGCCGAAGCCTCGTCGCGCGCCGATTCCGGCAAGCGCTGGGGCCTGCTGATCGACGCTTCGAAATGCGACGCGAACTGCAACGATTGCGTCACCGCCTGCAAGGTCGAAAACGGCTGGGGCGCGGATGCCGAGCATGGCCACGCCAGCCCGGACCAGAGCCCGGAGTGGATCCGCAAGGTGACGCTCAAGGACAAGTCGACGGGGCGCGAAGTGTCGGCGCCGGTGATGTGCCAGCACTGCGAAGAACCGCCCTGCGTCGACGTCTGCCCGACCGGCGCGTCGATGAAGCGCGAAGACGGTATCGTGCTGGTCGACAAGCACATCTGCATCGGCTGCCGCTATTGCATGATGGCCTGCCCCTACAAGGCGCGCAGCTTCGTGCATGAGCCGATCACCGACCAGAAGGTGAACGCGCCGCGCGGCAAGGGGACGGTCGAAAGCTGCAACCTCTGCGCACCGCGCATCGATTCCGGCCGCATCCCGGCCTGTGTCGAGGCCTGCGAAAACGCCGGCCACTCGGCGATCCTGTTCGGTGATCTTAAAGACCCGGACAGCCCGATCTCGAAAGCGCTCAAGGAATACGATTCGGTAGCCCTACGCAACGACCTGGAGCTCAACCCGGGCGTCCGCTACACGAACCTCTGACGGGGAACGACCATGGCAATGGAACAGACGATCTACCGCGAACTCAAGGCTACTGCCGGCGTCTGGCAGCTGGCGGCGCTTCTCGCGGCCTTCCTCGCGGCGGCCGGCGGCGCGTGGTTCTACATGGAACATCACGGCCACGTCGTGACCGGCATGACCAACCAGATCGTCTGGGGCCTGCCCCACGTCTTCGCGATCTTCCTGATCGTCGCCGCCTCGGGCGCGCTCAACATCGCCTCGATCGGCTCGGTGTTCGGCCAGACGGCCTACAAGCCGATGGGCCGGTTCTCGTCGCTGCTCGCGATCACCCTGCTGGTCGGCGGCCTCGCTATCGTCGTCCTCGACCTGGGGCGCGCCGACCGTCTGATCGTCGCCATGACCACCTACAATTTCACCTCGGTCTTCGCGTGGAACGTGCTGCTCTACAACGGCTTCATCGCCGTGGTGGGCGTGTATCTCACGATGCAGATGATGCGCCGGCTCGACTACAAATGGGTCAAGCTCGCGGGCCTTGTCGCCTTCCTGTGGCGTCTGGCGCTCACCACCGGCACCGGCTCGATCTTCGGCTGGCTCGTCGCGCGCCCGGGCTATGACGCCGCGATCATGGCGCCGCTGTTCATCGTGATGAGCTTCTCCTTCGGCCTCGCCATGTTCATCCTGGTGACGCTGGTGCTGTTCAGGCTCAACGACCGTCCGTTCGGCAACGAGCTGCTCAAGCGCATGGGCCGCCTGCTGGGCATCTTCGCCGCATCGGTGCTCTACTTCACCGCTGTGATGCACCTGACCAACCTCTACGCCACCGAGCATGCCGGGGTTGAACGGTTCTTCCTCGTCAGTGGCGGCATCTACACGCTCCTGTTCTGGGGTGTGCAGGTGGTGATCGGCGGTCTGATCCCGATCGCGCTGGTGTTCCTGAACCCGTCGCGCTCCTCGACCATCCTCGCCTCGATCCTCGTGGTGATCGGCGGTTTCGCCCAGCTCTACGTGATCATCATCGGCGGCCAGGCCTATCCGCTCGAAATCTTCCCCGGCTACGAAGTGCTCGAAGGGTTCCACGAAGGTGTCGTCAACCCCTACACGCCGTCGATCTGGGAGCTTATGTTGGGTCTTGGCGGTGTGGCGCTGGCGCTGTTCGCGGCGGGCTTGGGGGCGAAGATCCTCCGGGTTCTGCCGACGAACCTGTCGGACGCCAACGTGGCCGCCAAAGGCTGACAAGCGCAAGCTGACACGCGAACCCGCGGTTCGGATCGTCTTGCGCGGATAATCTGAGCGGGAGTGTTCGCCATGAAAGATCAGGCACGGGTTCTCGACCCCAACCACCCCCATCCCTTCTCGCGCTTCGTCGCGATCCTGGGCCGGGGCAAGACCAAGCAACGCCACTTGACGCTCGAGGAAAGCCGCGAGTCGATGGCGATGATCCTGCGTGGCGCGGCAGAGCCCGAGCAGATCGGCGCCTTCCTCATGCTTCTGCGCCTCAAAGAAGAAGCCCCGGAAGAAATTGCCGGCTTCGCCATGGGCGCGCGCGATACCTTCGAGCTGCCCGCCAAGGTGCCTGCGGTCGATTTCGACTGGTCGTCCTACGCCGGCAAGCGGGTGCAACTGCCGTGGTACCTGCTCAGCGTGATGGCGCTGGTGGGGGCGGGCTACAAGGTGTTCATGCATGGCACCGAAGGCCACACGCCGGGCCGGGTCTACACCCGCGATGTGCTGGAGCACCTCGGTCTGCCGGTCTGCGCGAGCCTGCAACAGGCCGCCGACCAGATCGAGGGGCAGGGTTTTGCCTACGTTCCGCTCGAAGTGCTCAGCCCGAAGCTGCAAGAGATGATCAATCTCCGTCCCATTCTCGGGCTGCGTTCGCCGGTGCACAGCTTCACCCGGATGCTGAATCCGTTCAACGCCCCCACCGTGCTGCAAGGCATCTTCCACCGCGGCTTCATGGACATCCACTCCGGCGCGGCGCAGCTGCTTGGCCTCGAGAACGCGGCAGTATTTCGCGGCGACGGCGGCGAGATCGAGCGCCGGCCGAACAAGCCCACCCCGGTCTGGACAACGCACGGCGCCACCGAACTGCACATCGAAGAATGGCCCGCCACGCTCGACGATGGCCACGCCCCGCCCGACGAGCAGATGGACGTGACCCGGCTGATGAAGGTCTGGCGCGGCGAGGACGATGATGAATACGCCCGCGAGGCGATCATCGGCACCATGGCTGTGGCGCTGAAGACCGCCGGCAAGGCCGCGACGATGCCCGAAGCGCAGGCCCTGGCGGGCGAGATCTGGGCTGGGCGCGACACCTCCAAGCTGCCGGTCTCGTGATGCGCGCGCCGCGGTTCCTCATTGCCGCCGCGCACAAATCCTCCGGCAAAACGGTCGTCTCCACCGGTTTGGCCCGTGCGCTCAGCGCGCGCGGGCTTTCGGTTGCCACGTTCAAGAAGGGCCCGGACTACATCGACCCGATGTGGCTCGGCGCGGCCACCGGCGGACCGTGTTACAACCTCGATTTCAATACGCAAGCGCCCGACGAGATCGCCGCGTTCTTTGCGTCCCGCACGCAGCGCGCTGACGTGGCGCTGGTGGAGGCCAACAAGGGCTTGTTCGACGGTGTGTCGATGGACGGCTCGGATTCCAACGCCGCCGTGGCCAAGCTGCTCGGCCTGCCGGTGATCCTGGTGATCGACACCAACGGCATGACGCGCGGGATCGCGCCGCTGTTGCAGGGCTACGTGGCCTTCGACCCGGAGGTAAACATCGTTGGCGTGATCCTCAACAAGGTGGGCGGCACGCGCCACGAGATGAAGCTGCGCGAGGCGGTGGAAACCTATACCGGCCTCGCGGTGGTGGGCGCGGTGCACCGTAATGCCGCGCTGGAGATCGGCGAACGCCACCTGGGCCTGACCACGCCGTCGGAGACCGGTGAGCTGGATGCAATGATTGCGCGGGTGGGCGAGATCGTCGCCGGTTCGGTCGATCTCGACCTTCTGCTTGACCTCGCCGGGCAGGCCCCTGACCTGCGCGATCCCCCGATGCCCACGCCTGTGCCCAAGCCGGACGTGACCATCGCCTACGCCCGCGACCGCGCCTTTGGGTTCTATTACCCTGACGATCTTGAAGCCTTCGCCGAGGCGGGCGCGCGGCTGGTGCCGTTTGACGCGATGACCGACCCGGCCCTGCCGCCCTGCGACGGGCTGTTCATCGGCGGCGGCTTTCCCGAGATGTTCGTGCCCCAGCTCTCCGCCAACGAGAGCCTGCGCGCCGACATTGGCGCCAGGATCGAAGCGGGCCTGCCCACCTACGCCGAATGTGGCGGGCTGATGTATCTCGCCCGCGCGATTGTCGGCGAGACGGCCGCCGGACCGATGGTCGGCGTGGTGCCGGGCGAAGCGGTGATGCACCCGCGCCCGCAGGGCCGGGGCTATACCCGGTTTGCCGATCGGACCGATCACCCCTGGCCGGGCGCGGCGCGCAAGACCGCTGCGCACGAGTTCCATTACGCCCGGCTCGAAGCGGTCGAGGGCAAGCCGATCTATGCGCGCGATATCCAGCGTGGCCATGGCGTTGACGGCGACCATGACGGCATCGTCATTCACAATATGCTGGCCGGATTCTGCCACCTGCGCGCCACGCAGGCAGACAATTGGGTGGCCCGGTTCGTGGCTTTCGTGCGCCGCAAAAAGCCACAGTAGGCTAGGCGGTTTTTGGCCGATCGGTAAAATTTGTCGCCGCGCCGTCACAACTTGGCGCTAGCCTTCGCCCATCTGACTAAGTGGAGGCTTTCATGACATCGTCCATATTCACCCCCACCCGCCGTGGTTTTCTCGGCAGCGTGGCCGGCGCGTCTTTCATCGCGCTGCACCCGTTCTCGGCCCGCGCCGCGGCGAATGAGGCGCACCTGCGGATCATGGAAACGACCGATCTGCACGTGCACGTACTGCCCTACGATTATTACGGCGACAAACCGGTCGATACCGTCGGCCTCGCCCGCACTGCGGCCCACATCAAGACTATCCGTGCAGAGGCGACCAACGCGATGCTGGTCGACAACGGCGACTTCCTCCAGGGCAACCCGATGGGTGATTACATGGCCTATGAGCGGGGGATGAAAGAGGGTGACATGCACCCGGTCATCACCGCGATGAACACCGTGGGCTTTGACGCGTCGACGCTCGGCAACCACGAGTTCAATTACGGGCTCGATTTCCTCACCAAGTCGCTCGCCGGCGCCGAATTTCCGGTGGTGTCCGCCAACGTGGTGCTGAAAGCGGGCGACAGCCCGACCGCCGACAAGACGCTGGTGAAGCCATACGTGATCCTCGACAAGACCGTGGTCGACGGGGCCGGCACCGAGCATACGGTGAAGGTCGGCCTGATCGGCTTCGTGCCGCCGCAGATCATGACCTGGGACCGCAAGCACCTCGAAGGCAACGTGTCGACGCGCGATATCGTCGAAGCCGCCAAGGCCTGGGTGCCGCAGATGAAGGAAGAAGGGGCCGAGATCATCATCGCGCTCAGCCATTCCGGCATCGGCTCGGCGACCTACGAAGTGGGCATGGAAAACGCCTCGGTGCCGCTGGCCGAAGTCGACGGGATCGACGCGCTGATGACCGGCCACTCCCACCTCGTGTTCCCCGGCCCCGACTACGAGGGCTGGGACGGCGTGAACGCCGCCGAGGGCACGATCCATGGCAAGCCGGCCGTGATGGGCGGGTTCTGGGGCTCGCACCTGGGCGTGATCGACCTGATGCTCGCCTTCGAAGGCGGCGAGGTGCGCGTGGTCAACGCGGCGTCGGAAGTGCGCCCGATCTACCAGCGCAACGAAGACCGCTCGATCACCGCGCTGGTCGACAGCGTGCCCGAGGTTGAGGCCTCGGTGGCGAAAGAGCACGAGGAAACCCTGGCCTATATCCGCCGCGCGGTGGGCAAGACCTCGGCGCCGCTGCAAAGCTACTTCGCGCTGGTGGCCGATGACCCGAGCGTGCAGATCGTGAGCCAGGCGCAGCTGTGGTACATCGCGCAGATGATGAAGGGCACCGCCTACGAGGGCCTGCCGATCCTCTCCGCCGCAGCCCCCTTCAAGGCCGGTGGCCGCGGTGGCCCGGACTACTACACCGACGTGCCGGCGGGTGACGTGGCGATCAAGAACGTCGCCGATCTCTACCTCTATCCCAACACCGTGCGCGCGGTGAAGATCACCGGCGCCCAGCTCAAGGGCTGGCTCGAACGGTCGGCGGGGATGTTCAACCAGATCACGCCGGGCGAGGCCGACCAGGTGCTGCTGAACCCCGACTTCCCGTCCTACAACTTCGACGTGGTCGATGGCGTGACCTATGAGATCGACCTTAGCCAGCCGATGATGTTCGACCGCGACGGCGCCGTGATTAACGAAGGCGCGAACCGGATCGTGAACCTCGCCTTCAACGGCGCGCCGGTGACCGACGACATGGAATTCGTCGTCGCCACCAACAACTACCGCGCCGGTGGTGGCGGGCACTTCCCGGGCACGGGCGATACGATCATCTTCGAGGGGCCCGATACCAACCGCGACGTGATCGTGCGCTACATCGTCGAGCAGGGCACGATCAATCCGTCGGCCGATGCCAACTGGCACTTCGCGCCGATGGCGGGCACCACGGTGCTGTTCGACACCGGCCCGAAAGCGGTAGAGTACATCGGTGATGTGCAGGGCGTGCAGATCGAGCCGGCGGGCGAAGGGCCGGACGGCTTCGCCCGGTTCCGCATCACGCTCTGAGCTGCGCCAGAACAACAAAAAGCCCCGCCGGATCGCTCCGGCGGGGCTTTTCGTTCGGATGAGTCAGGGTCAGGAGACCTTGATCTCGAATGTGTACACGTCGCCCTCGTTCGACTGGCCCAGAAGCTCGTTGCCGGTCTGGTTGCAGAAGGCGGTCATGTCGGCGATCGAGCCGGGATCGGTGGCCATCACCTGCAGGATCTGACCCGAGGTCATGCCCTTGATCGCTTTCTTGGTCTTGAGGATCGGAAGCGGGCAGTTGAGCCCCTTCGCGTCGAGTACTTGATCGGCCATATGGTTTCCTCCCTTTGGCGTTCCGGAATTCAGTTTAGAGGTAGAGGTTGATGTCGGAGGACACGGCCTCTTCCATCCAGGTGGCAGCGCCACCGATTTCAACGCCGTCGATCAGATCGTTCTTGTCGATCTCGAACAGATCGAGCGTCATCTGGCAGGCGATGATCTTGATTTCGAGGTCAACGGCGGCTTCCCGCAGGTCTTCGATCGAGGCAACACCCTTTTTCTTGATGAGATTCTTCATCATCGTGGTGGTCATGCGGTCAACGCCGGGAATCATCGGCATGATGTTCGGCATCGACATGTGCATGCCGCCCATCGGCATTTCCATCGCCGGGTTGCCCAGCGTCGAGACCTTCAGGTCGAGATCCTTCTTGAGCAGTTGCAGCCCGTAGAAGGTGAAAAACATTGTCACTTCAACGTCCATAGCGGCAGCGGTGGTGCCGAGAATGAACGGCGGGTAGGCCCAATCGAGTGTGCCCTTGGTGACGATCAACGTCATTTTCTTCGTGTTATCGCCAGCGTCAAGCACAGCTAGCCCTCCCTTTTTGGTGTTTATTTGTGTATCGAAATTGTTGAATATAAAATGATCAGCAGTCAAGAAGACTCTGCGTGAGCGCAGGGGAATCACGCCTTGGGAGGGGCGTGAGACGAGAGGAGAGCCGATGCAGTCGAACATGAACCCGCAGAACCGGGCCGAGATCGCGGATGTCGCCAGCGAGCTGTTGCGGGTTCTGTCGAACCCGAAGCGGCTTCTGATCCTGTGCTACCTGGCCGACGGCGAGCTGTCGGTGCAGCAGTTGCAGGTGGCGACGGGCCTCGGCCAGTCGACCGTGTCGCAGCAGCTCGCGATCATGCGGGGTGAAAAGCTGGTGACAGCGCGCCGCGAAGCGCAGTCCGTCTACTACTCGCTGTCCTCCGAGGAGGCGCGCAGCGTGATCGAAACGCTCCAGGGTATCTACGTTCCGGACCCGGCCATGTTGAGGGAAATGGCCTTCCAGTCGTAATATCCGAACAGAAAAGAATTGCGTCGCGCAATTTTTGTGCGATGTTCATTCAAATATCCAGATGTAGAGATGTATGCCGATGACGAGACCCGAGAACATCCAGATCGAGACGTCGCCGCCCGTTTCGGACGAGATCCGCAAGACCACCTGCTACATGTGCGCCTGCCGCTGCGGCATCAACGTGCACATGAAAGAGGGCCAGGTGGTCTACATCGAGGGCAACCGCGACCACCCGGTGAACAAGGGTGTGCTCTGCGGAAAGGGCTCGTCGGGGATCATGTCGCACTACGCGCCGTCGCGCCTGCGCGCGCCGCTCAAGCGCGTTGGCCCGCGTGGCTCGGGCGAGTTTGAGGAAATCTCTTGGGACGAGGCTCTCGATCTCGCGGTGAGCTGGCTTGAGCCGATCCGTCAGACCGACCCGAAGAAGCTGGCCTTCTTCACCGGCCGCGACCAGTCGCAAAGCTTTACCAGCCTCTGGGGTCAGAACTTCGGCACGCCCAACTATGCGGCGCATGGCGGCTTCTGCTCGGTCAACATGGCCGCCGGCGGGATCTACACCATGGGCGGCGCGTTCTGGGAATTCGGCCAGCCCGACTGGGAGCGCACCAAACTGTTCGTGCTGTTCGGCGTGGCGGAAGACCACGATTCGAACCCGATCAAGATGGGCATCGGCAAGATGAAGGGCCATGGCGGCAAGGTCATGGGCATCAACCCGGTTCGCTCGGGTTACAACGCGGTCGCCGACGAGTGGGTGGGCATCACCCCCGGCACCGACGGCCTGCTGATCCTGTCGATCATCCATGAGCTGTTCCGCGCGGGCAAAGTCGATCTCGACTACCTGCGCCGCTACACCAACGCCGGCTTCCTCGTGAACGAGGCGGAGGGGTCGGAAAAGGGCCTGTTCATCCGCGACAAAGACGGCAAGGCGCAGATCATCGACCAGAAGACCGGCAAGCAGGTCGCCTTCGACAAGCCCGGCTCGGTCGCCAACCTCGCCGCCAGCAAGGACGGCAACCGCACCGTGTTCCAGCTCATGGCCGAGAAGTACATGAGCGATGAGTACACGCCGGAAGCGGTGGCCGATCGCTGTGGCCTGACGGCGGATCGCATCCGCAACATCGCCGCCGAGTTCGCCCGCGTGGCCTTCGACGAAGAGATCAGCCTTGATGTCGAATGGACCGACTGGAAGGGCGAAAAGCACGACAAGATGATCGGCCGACCGATCTCCTTCCACTCGATGCGCGGCATCTCCGCCCACTCCAACGGCTTCCAGACCGCCCGCGCCCTGCACGTGCTGCAGATCCTGCTCGGCAGCGTCGAGGTGCCCGGCGGCTTCCGCTTCAAGCCGCCCTACCCCAAGCCGCCCGAGGCACACCCCAAGCCCCATGCCGGCGCCCAGCCCGGCAAGCCGCTCGACGGCCCGCACCTGGGCTACCCAATGGGCCCCGAGCACCTGCTGATCAACGAAGACGGCAGCGCCAAGCGGATCGACAAGGCTTTCACCTGGGAAAACCCGTTCTCGGCGCATGGCATGATGCACATGGTGATCTCCAACGCGCACGCGGGCGATCCCTACAAGATCGACACGCTGTTCCTCTACATGGCCAACATGGCGTGGAACTCGTCGATGAACACGGCGGAAGTGATCCGCATGCTCACCGACAAGGAAGAGAACGGCGAGTATGTGATCCCACATATCATCTACTCCGACGCCTATTCATCCGAGACGGTGGCCTATGCCGACCTGATCCTGCCCGACACCACCTATCTTGAGCGGCATGACTGCATCTCGCTGCTCGACCGCCCGATCTGCGAGGCCGAAGCTGCCGCCGACAGCATCCGCTGGCCGGTGGTCGAGCCCGACCGCGACGTGCGCAACTTCCAGACGGTGCTGGTGCAGCTTGCCAACAAGATGAAGCTCCCGGCCTTCACCGACGAGGACGGCAACGCGAAGTGGACCGACTACGCCGACTACATCCAGAACCACGAACGCCGCCCCGGCGTGGGTCCGCTCGCGGGCTGGCGCGGCAAGGACGGCTCGAAGTCTGGCCGTGGCGAGGCGAACCCGGACCAGATCCAGGCCTATATCGACAACGGCGGCTTCTGGATCGGCCACATCCCGGAGGAAGGCCAGTTCTACAAACCGTGGAACAAGGCCTACCAGGATTGGGCCGTCGAGATCGGCATCTACGATTCGCCGCAGTTCTACGCGTTCAACCTTTACGTCGAGCCGCTGCGCAAGATGCAGCTCGCCGCCGAGGGCCATGGCGATCAGCAGCCACCCGATCACCTGCGCGAGCGCATCAAGCGCACGATGGATCCGCTGCCGATCTGGTACGAGCCGTTCGAAGACACCAACGTGGATATCGAAGAGTTCAACGTTCACGCGCTGACCCAGCGGCCGATGCAGATGTATCACTCCTGGGGCACGCAGAACGCCTGGCTGCGCCAGATCACCGGCAAGAACTTCATGTATCTGCCCACTGCGATCTGGGAAGAGCACGGCTTCAAGGATGGTGACTATGCCCGGATCAGCTCGGTGCATGGCTCGATTGTGGTGCCGGTGGCGCTGCACGAGGGCCTGAACCCGCATACGATCTGGACCTGGAACGCGATCGGCAAGCGCAAGGGCACCTGGGCGCTCGACGAAAAGGCCACCGAGGCCACCGAGGGCTTCCTGCTCAACCACATCATCCACGAGCTGCAACCGCCGAAGGGCGACGGCATGCGCTGGTCCAACAGCGATCCCGTCACCGGACAGGCGGCGTGGTTCGACCTGCGCGTGAAGATCGAGAAGGCCGACCCGAAACCGAGCGAATCGCAGCCCGTTTTCCCACCGATCAAATCGCCGGTCGGCAAGGGTCCGAACAAAGTGGCGAGGAAAATCTGATGACCAAGCTTCCCTCTGAGACGAAGAAAAAGCTCGGCCTGGTGATCGACCTCGACACCTGCGTCGGCTGCCATGGCTGCGTGACCGCCTGCAAGGGCTGGAACACCCAGAACTACGGCGCGCCGCTGTCGGATATCGACCCCTACGGCGCCGACCCGGAAGGCACCTTTCTCAACCGCGTGTTCAACTACGAGATCAAGCCGGCCGATGGCGGCCCGTCGCAGACCGTGCACTTCCCCAAGTCGTGCCTGCACTGCGAAGACGCGCCCTGCGTCACGGTCTGCCCGACCGGAGCGAGCTACAAGCGCGTCGAAGACGGGATCGTGCTGGTCAACGAAGACCGCTGCATCGGCTGCGGCCTTTGTGCGTGGTCCTGCCCCTACGGTGCGCGCGAACTCGACCGCGATGCGGGCATCATGAAAAAGTGTACGCTCTGCGTTGACCGGATCTATAACGAGAACCTGCCCGAGGTGGATCGTGTGCCGGCCTGCGTGCGCACCTGCCCGGCGGGCGCGCGCCACTTCGGCGATCTCGGCGATCCCGACAGCGACGTCTCAAAGCTCGTCGCCGAGCGCGGTGGGTTTGACCTGATGCCCGAACAGGGCACCAAACCGGTCAACCAATATCTGCCGCCGCGTCCCAAGGACACGCTCGACAAGACGCCGCCCAAGGCGCTCGAAACCGTCGCGGAGGAGGCCACCGGCTTCCTTGGTTGGCTCGACAAGGCACTGGAGAGACTCTGATGCACCCGGCACCTTCTGTAATCATTTTCAGCTCGACCTCCGGCCTCGGCTTCGGCCTCTTCATGTGGCTTGGCCTCGGAATTCCGAGCTTCACCGGCATGGCCGCGTTCGGCGTGTATTTCATGGCCTACGCGCTCAGCGTCGGCGGCCTGCTCTCGTCGGCGTTCCACCTCGCCAACAAGAAAAATGCGCTCTATTCCTTCAGCCAATGGCGGACCTCTTGGTTGTCACGGGAAGGCGTGCTTGCGGTGGTCGCGCTCTTGAGCTTCGCCCCGATAGCGATCGCGCAGATCTTTTTTGACTCCCACACGCTTGACTGGATCGGTTACATCGGCGCGGCGCTCGCGCTGCTCACGGTGTTTTCGACGTCGATGATCTACACGCAGCTCAAAACGGTGCCGCGTTGGAACATGCCAATCAATCCGGTTCTGTTCCTCACCTATTCCATCGCCGGCGGCGCGCTGCTGTCGATGCAGCCGAAGGTGGCCGGCGTGCTGATCCTGCTTGTGGTCGCGCTGCAATGGGCTGCCTGGATGATGGGCGACAAGCGCCTGGCCGAGTCCGGCTCCGACAAAGGCACCGCCACCGGCCTCGGTGCCGTGGGCAAGGTGCGGATGTTTGAAAGCGCCCACACCGCCCGGAACTACATTGTTGATGAAATGTTCTACCAGGTGGGCCGCAAGCACAGCCAGAAGCTGCGCGTGATCGCAACGCTGCTGATCGGCGTTGTCCCTGTGTCCATGCTCCTGCTTCTGCCGGCGAGCATGCCGATGGCGATTGTCGCCCTGCTGATCCACGCGGCGGGCGTCCTTACGTCGCGTTGGCTTTTCTTCGCGGAAGCGGAACACGTGGTGTCGCTCTATTATTCGCGGGGCTGACGCCGCCGCCAGGGAGGAATTGAGACAATGATGATCACACGGATCATGGCGAACCTCGCCAAGGTCACGGCCGAAGGCGTGAAGGGTAACATCGTCGAGGCGGGCCTCGTCTCGGAGAAAGATGTTGCAATCAACGACCACAAGGTCGTGGTTTCGGTCAACGTGCCGGCTGATTTCATGGGCGACCTCGCTGCGCTGAAGAGCGATATCGAAAAGCGCGTGTCGGACAACGTTCCGCAGATCAGCAACCTGCTCGTGGTGCTCACCGGAGAATCCGGGCGGGCCACGGCAAAGGCCGAAGGCAAAGCCAAGGTCGCGGCCGAGGCGGCGCCCAAGCTGCGCTCGGTGCCGGGCAAGAATCCCGGTGTGCCCGGGCCCGACATGCGCCCGGCAAAATCGGCAATTCCCGGCATCAAGCACATCGTCGCGGTAGCCTCCGGCAAGGGCGGCGTGGGCAAATCGACCACAGCGGTCAACCTCGCGGCCACGCTGGCGGCGCTGGGCTTCAAAGTGGGCCTGCTCGACGGCGACATCTACGGCCCCTCGATCCCGCGCCTGCTCAACATCACCGAGCGTCCGGCGATGAAGGATGACAAGGTCGTCCCGATCGAGAAATACGGCATGAAGGTGATGTCGATGGGCTTCCTCCAGGACGAGGAAGCGCCGGTGATCTGGCGCGGCCCGATGGTGGTGACCGCGCTGATGCAGATGACCCGCGACGTGCTCTGGGGCGAGCTTGATTTTCTCATCCTCGACATGCCGCCGGGCACCGGCGACGCCCAGCTCACGATGGCGCAGCAGACCCCGCTCTCGGGTGCCGTGATCGTTTCGACCCCGCAGGACCTCGCGCTGGTCGACGCCCGCAAGGGCCTCAAGATGTTCAAGGACGTCGATGTGCCGATCCTCGGGATCATCGAGAACATGTCGTCCTTCGTCTGCCCGCATTGCGGCGAGGTGAGCGATATCTTCGGCCGTGGTGGCGCCGAGGCCGATGCGCATCGGCTGGGCGTGATGTTCCTGGGCGCGATCCCGCTGCACATGGACATCCGCGAATACTCCGACGCTGGCACGCCGCTGATCGTGGCCCAGCCCGACGGCGTGCATGCCGACTTCTACAAGAAAGTCGCGCTCAAGGTCGCGACGATCCTGGGCATGGGCGAGGAAGACGACGACGACGACTGAGCCTGAGGCGAGGCCGGGGGTTCTGCGCCCGGTCCCTCGGAGTGCTCTCGGCAAGATCAAAGGGGCGCGGGAATTTCCTCGCGCCCCTTCTTCGTGGTTCAACCCGGGGGTGGCTCAGGCCAGCGCTTCCATCGCCTTCATGCCAATCACCCCACCGATCACGATGAACACGAAGGTAATCAGCGATCCGAGCGCCAGCGTCGAAAAGCCGGTGACCGATTGTCCGACGGTGCAGCCCAACGCCGTGACCCCGCCGATCCCCATCAGCACCGCGCCGCCGAGGTTGCGCAGCGTGTCGCTGCTGTCGGTGAACGTGGCGAAGGCGAAGCTCTTCGAAGTGATCGCGCTGAGGAAGGCGCCGATCAGTGCGCCCAGCAGAGTGACCACGGTGAAGCTGACCGTCTCGTAGGCGGTGAAGCGCATCAGCCAGTCGATCGTGTCGCCGGCGGGACGCACGAATGAGAGCGATTCGACACGCGGGTTGTCGGTGAACTCATCGAAGGTGAGGCCGGTCAGCGCCCAGCCCGCCAGCACGCAGAGCCCAACGACGAGCCCGGCAATGATGTGGTTGGGCGAGCTGCGAAAGCCCTTGCTGGCGAAGGCGAAGACCAGCAGTGCCCCGGCGATCAGCACCACCGCCACGAGGTTGGCCGTGCCGGCACCCAGGCCGGTGGCGGCGGCGAGCATATCGTCCATCCGCTGGCTTTCCAGTCCGGCGCCGGTCAGATCGCTGGTCAGCGGGCTGGTGACCCAGATCCGCGCTTGGGCGAACAGCCCGCCCATCGTCATGTAGCCGGCAATGCCGATCACCACGAGCACCAGCAGCGAGCGCAGATCGCCGCCGCCGGCGCGCGCAAGGTTCTTCGACACGCAACCGCCGCCAAACACCATGCCGATGCCGAACAACAGCCCGCCGATCATATTCCCGCCCCATTGCAGCGTGGGCCCGGTGTAGATCGAGAAGGCGGTGTCGACGATCCCGGCGCGTTCGAACACCGCGACACCGATGATCGCCACCGCCGCGGCCATCAGCCAGGAGCGAAAGCGGCGGTAGTCGCCGAATGACAGGATGTCGGAAATCGACCCCATCGTGCAGAAATTGGTACGTTGTATGGTGAAACCGAACACGATCCCGATCACGAGACCGCCCCAGCCAATCCATGCGGCGGCGTTGGCCAACGCCGCCTCTCTCCACATGTCTATCATGTGTCCTCCCTGACGTATGTTCCGTGTGCCCCGCCTGTCTCGGCGGGTTCCGGCCAGACTAGCACAGAGATTTTCGCCGTCGTCGCTTTTTTGTGCGCCGGAGCAAAGCCATCGTTGAACCAAGCGGTCAATCCAACTATCAAGCCGGGAAACCAACGCGAGGCACCCATGGCCAATCACCTCTACAAGCGCGACCTGCCGGACGGGCTTGATCTTGGCCCGATCGTGGCGATCGACACCGAGACCATGGGGCTGAACCCCCACCGCGACCGGCTCTGCGTGGTGCAGCTCTCGGGCGGCGACGGCAACGCCCATATCGTGCATATCGAGAAGGGCCAGACTGGCGCCCCGAACCTCGTGAAGATGCTGACCGACCCGGATACGCTCAAGCTGTTTCACTTCGGCCGGTTCGATATCGCCATGCTGCTCAACGCCTTCGGCGTGCTTACCGCGCCGGTCTATTGCACCAAGATCGCTTCGAAGATGGTGCGCACCTATACCGACCGGCACGGCCTCAAGGTGCTGCTCGACGAGCTGCTGCATGTCGACGTCTCGAAGCAGCAACAGCAGACCGACTGGGGCGCCGAGGAACTGACCGAAGCGCAGCTCGACTATGCCGCTTCCGATGTGCTCTACCTGCACCGGCTGAAGGAAAAGCTCGATCATCGGCTCGCCCGCGAGGGCCGCACCGAGGTGGCGCAGGCGACGTTCGATTTCCTGCCGACGCGGGCGAAACTCGATCTCATGGGCTGGCCCGAGATCGACATTTTTTCCCACTGACACGAAACAATCTGTCGGCCTATTTCAGTTGACATCGGGAGCCGCGCGTCGCCAAATGAACGTGAACATGCATGAACTTTGCTCTGCCCGTTCGTGCGATGGCCCACTTGGCCGCAGCACCATGATCGCCCGCGAGAGTCCGGCGAGTTCCAAAACACAAGCAACCCAAACGCAACCCATAAGACCGTTCCCGGTTCTCGCGTGGGCGCAGATGCGCGCCACGCGGCCGGGGCATATCCAAAAGTGAGGAGGTAGGATGAAGTACCAGATCAGTGGTAAACAGATCGACATCGGCGAAGCCCTTCAGACCCATGTGAAAGACGGGCTTGATATCGTGATCGCCAAATACGCCCAGCGGCCAACGGATGCCCAGGTGGTGTTCTCGAAGATTGCCCATGAATTCGTGTGCGAGGCCGTCGTGCACCTGTCGACCGGCCTGACCGCGCAGGCCAGCGCCCGGGGGACCGAGATCTACGCTTCGTTCGACGACTGCGCCGAAAAGATGGATAAGCAACTGCGCCGCTACAAGCGCCGGTTGAAAGATCACCACAAGGAACGCCTGAACCCGGTTGAAGTTTTGGGCGGCGCCTCGTATATCCTCGCCGCAGAAGATGGGGCCGACCACGCTGAGCCCGAGTCGCTGCAGCCGATGATCATCGCCGAGATGGAGACGGGTGTTCCCACGATCTCGGTCGGTGAAGCGGTGATGCAGATGGAACTCGCCGCGGCGCCGGTGCTCGTTTTCCGCAACGAGAAAACCAACGGGGTCAACGTCGTCTACCGCCGCGAAGATGGCAACATCGGCTGGATCGACCCCGGCCATACGGCCTGAGACCGCCAGCTTACAAGCGGGCCGGAACACAAGTAGGGACGATGCAACTTTCAGGAATTCTCCGGCCCGCCGCCGTGAAGGTGGTTGCCAACGTGTCGAGCAAGAAACGCCTGTTTCAGGACTTGGGCGACATTGTCGCCTCGGTCTACGGGCTCGATTCCAGTGGCGCCTTCGCCGCCTTGCAGGAACGCGAAACGCTGGGGCCCACTGGTGTGGGCCACGGCGTGGCGCTGCCGCATGCCCGCATCAAGGGGCTCGATCATGTTGTCGGGGCCTTCGTGCGGATCGAGAAACCGGTGGATTTCGACGCGGTCGACCGCCAGCCGGTCGACCTGATCTTCGCCCTGTTCGCGCCCGATGGATCGGGCGTGGACCACCTGAAAGCATTGGCGCTGGTCTCGCGCACCATGCGCGACGCGAACGTCTGCGCCAAGCTGCGGGCCAACGACGATCCCGACACGCTGCACACGATCCTGACCGAGGCACAGGCGACCCGCGCGGCGTGACCGGAGCCTGCGTCAGGCCCGCTCCTTATCCCAGCGTTTGAACCCGAACAGCATGTAGTCGCGCTGGTAGGCAGCGCGCACGGCCGTTTCGACCTCGCCATCGTAAATGTCGTCAAGCGTGAACGGCGTATCGGCGCGCATCTCCGGCAGCGGCGGCGGATCGATCCCCACCTCGAGCGCAACAAACGCCAACCCCTCGGCCAACCGGCTCTCACGCAGCACGTGGTCGGGTGTGAGCACATGGGCAAACCCCTGGATCACCGCGCCCTGGCTCGCCCAGGAGCCATCGGCGCGGATCGTGGTCTGGCCGTCGTGGTTGAGCTTGATGAATTTCAGGAACGCGATGAACGCCGCGCGGTGGGCCTCGATATCCCAATCGGCGCCAGGCTCCGGACCCTCGGGCAGGGGCACGCCGTAGTGCGCGCGCAGGGCGCGCCGCAGCTCGTGATAGGCGTCGGGGCCGTCATTCAGGAAATGCCGGCAAAAGGCGGCGTGCGCCCGGGCGGCCGGGTGGCGCAGCACGGTGAAACTGCTGTGGCCCGGGTGCTCGCGCTTCCACTTGCGCAGGTCTTTCTGGCTCAGCCCGGTCACCAGCTCGTCCTCGCCCACTCCATCGACCGCGGCCAGCCAGGTGCGGATTTCGTCCACCGGCGCGCCCTGGATCGGCAGGAACATCAGCGGCGCCTCGGCCGCGGTCACGTAGCTCGGCACCACCGCCGAGCGGCGCGGCTCAAAGTTCGGGATGCCGCTGAAATCGTATTCGTTGAACTCCTTGATCGTGCGTTCGAGAACGGGGTAGTTCACCACCTTGTCCTCCAGCGCCTCGGGGTTCTGCTTTTTGAAGGTGTCGGCAAACCCGGTGATCTCGGTGGTCTCGCCAAGATACCGCGCGAGCCCGTTGACCACGGCAAGATCGCGGATATCTTCATAGTCGATGTAATAGGCGGCCTGGCCGCTGGCCTGCAGCCGCTTCAGCACCTTTTGCTGAAACTCGGTGATGCGGAAGTAGAGCTTGGCGAACTCCTCCGGCACGAACCGCGCGCGCTTCTTGATCACGTCATGCACGTCGTTGAGCTGCCACTGGTCGGTTTCCCAGGCGATCTTGCGCGACACGTAGGCATCGACAAAATTGCGCGTGAGCACGACCTTGGCGCAGCGCGGATCGTCGATCACCGCCTCGAACACCCGCGTGTCGTGGTCGTGAAAGAACCGGAATCCGGGAATACCCTCGGTGTTCTCCTTCATCCGCTCGATCAGCAGCAGCGGATCGGCGTTGCGCGCATCGACCGTCACGCCGAACAGCTCGGCGAGCTTGGGGTTGACCATGAACCACGGATTGAACGCCTCGCCGTAGGTCTGGAGGCCCGGGAACTGGTCGAGATTGCTCTCGAGAAAATTCGACCCGGTGCGCATCTCGGCGAAAATTACGAAATAATCGTAGGGGCGGGGCATGGGCACGGGCTCACTTCACGAGATAGGGTTTGCGGGGCTTTTTCTGGGCCGGGTTCAGCGTGTTGGACACCGGGAAATCGCCCATCAGGTGCGGCTGCATCCCCTGGTTTTTCAGGTTCTGCAGGAACTGGCCAAAACCGTCGAGCGAGACCATGCGCGGCGCTTCCGTCAGCCGGTGCGCGGTGCGCGCGCCAAGCTCGTCGATGATTGTCTGCAACGGTTCCATCGGGTTTTCGACGAAATCCGCCAGTGACCAGATCCGCACCCGCGCCTTGGCGTAGAACGAGCGCAGCGCGTCGAGGTGCTTGGCCTCGATCCGCTGCAGCCGCGCGGCCTCCTTGCGGATGTCGGAGAAATTGGCGTTGGAATAAAACAGCGGCACCGCCCAGGCCCCGGAAATGACCGAGATCGTCGCGTTGGCGTCCTTGGCGAGGTGCCAGGAAATATCCTGGTTGTCGCGCGGCCCGAACTGGAAGCACTGGCGCTCGCCGCGGGTGTTCCACACCAGGTTGGTCAGAAACGCGCGCGGGTTGTAGTCGCGCAAGTCGAGGCTGTCGGACAGCGCTCCGGCAAACACGCCCTGCCCGCCGGCAAACTCGACCCCGTCGGGCGAGAACAAATGCCCGTGCACCCGCGCGCCCACCACCCGCGCCAGCCAGTCGTCAAAATCCTCGAACAGCTCCGAGAACCCCTCGAACACCGCGAAGGGCGCGCTGGTCAGTCCGTTTTCCCAGCCCGCGTTCGGAAAGCGGCTTTGCATGTAGAGCCCCGGCCGGCCCTTGGTGCGCCGCTCCACGGCCTTAGAGAAAATCCGGTCGATCTTGCCCGGGTTCGGCTCGGCGCCGGTGAAGATCGAGGCGTCGTCGGACAGGAAGCCGTTGTAGAGCTTGTCGGCATGCGGCCAGATCTTGCGCGCGACGAAGCAATCCGACCGGCGCAGGAGCTGCATGTGGTCGTCGTAGAAGATATGCGGCTTGCCCTGGAAATCGAACTTCGAGAGCGTGAGCGACCGGCTTTCGATATTGGTCGAATAGAGCCTGACCAGTGTTTGGTAATAGCTTTCGTCGGGAATCCAGACCTTGGAGAAATACCTGTCGTAGGCCGCCCGGTCGGGGTCTTCTAGGATTGCCGTCAGGGTCTGGCGGGTGAGGCACCACCACTGGCTGCCGAGATGCGGCACGAGGCCCTCGGGGATCTTGCGCTTGAACTTGAGCTTGCGTTGCAGGCTCACGTAGGCATCAAACATCCGCCGGCGGCGCTTCCACGAGAACGGGAAGCGCAGGGTAAAACGCTCTTCGTCGAGCCCGCCCACCGTCCAGGGCACGTCCTCGGTGGTGACGCTCTCGATGAAATTGGTCATCGGCCGTTCGGCGAGATAGTCTTTCAGCTCCTGCACCGGGCGCAGCGGCAGGCAGGAGCCCGAGGCGAGGTAGACGTGCCGCACCTCGGGGAATTCCTTGAGCAGCAGTTCCGAGGCGTCCTGGCTCGCCTCGACCAGCGACCAGGTGCCCCATTCGCAGGAATAGCGCTGCGAGAACGCCACGTTGTCGAGGTCGGCGAGCTGGGCGACGAACTCGTTGAAGTCGCGCCGCTTCACCTTCCGGTCGACATGGATCACCACCGGGCAATCGGCCTTTGCCCAATGCCGCGCCACCTCTTCGGCCCGGTCGAGCGCGCTATGCACCAGCATCACGAAGCCGACGCTCATGCCCAGTTTCCCTTCGACATCAGGCCGAGGATCTCAAGCTGGCGCCAGTTGATGTATTTCTCCGACCACTTGCACCAGAGGTCGGGATTGTCGGCCAGCTTGGCGGCATAGGCCTTGTATTCATGGCTCGCCGCGTAGTGCTGCTTGCGCGCGAGCTCTTCCTCGGCCTTCGCCCCGAAAGTATCGAGAAACTTCGCGTGCAACAGCACGCCCGAGGCTTTCTCGCCGCCCCATTCGTCGTAGATCAGGTTCAGCCCGCGCGGCAGCAGGTTGTGCGTCGAGCTGACGTAGGTGTAGGAGCGGTGCCATTTTACCAGCGGAATCTTGTTGAGTGCGGGCGCACGCGCCGGGTTGTCGCCAAAGAAGGCGCGGCCGCGCGGCCCCCCTTGGATCCACAGATTGCCGAACGTCGGGTTCTTGGTGATCATGTAATTGCCCGAGTCGAACCAACTGGCGATCTCGAACGGGTCCTGCCCCTCGCGGTAGGGCTGCGCATCGAGCTTGCCCTTGGGGTACATGTCGAGCAGCATCGCGCCGAAGGAGCGGATCGACGAGGCGTCGAGCCAGTCGGTCAACGCTCTGAGCGAGCGCGTATCGGCGAAGGGATAGACGAAAAACTCGTCCGGATCGACGGTCAGTGCCCAGTGGCCATGAGCATGCTTGCGGGCGATCCAGTTCAGCCAGTCCACCCCGAACCGTGCGCGCTTGTAGCTTGCGTTCGTCAGCCAGAGCGAAACATCGTCCTGCTCGGCAAGATATTCGCGCGTGCCATCGTCGCTGCCGTTGTCGACGATCAGGAAGTGGCCAACGCCCAGATTGCGGTAGTAGCGCAGGAAGTAAGGGAGCCGCACGCGCTCGTTGCGCAGGGTCGACATCACGAGGATGTCGTTCGACTTAATTGTTTCCGTGCGGTCTACAACCGGGCTCAGCTCCCGGCGCTTGCGCAGCGCACGGACCCGCCAGCGCTTGCGCTCCCAGCGTAGCCGATATGACCGTGCAACACTCAACCCCATCCCTTTCGCGTCAGGCAGGCGTGGGTTTGGCTATCACGTCACCTTTAAAACAAGGTTGAAATGGTCCTGCCATGTGGGGAGCGCAAGCGCTTCCCGGTCCGCTGCCTTATGAGCGATTTTTTCTGCTCGTGCCAGATCAAGGATCTGCTGTGCCCAAGAATACATATCGTCCACATTCAGGTAAATGAGATTGTTTCCAAACGCTTCACGATAAACGGGCAAATCGTTGACCAGCGCGGGTGTGCCGAGCAATAGCGCCTCGCCGGGCGGCAGGCCGAACCCCTCGTAGAGGCTGGGCATCAGGAGCGCCCTTGCGCCGGCCACCAGCGCCGCCGCCGCGCCGTCGCCGAGCCCCGGCAATTCGATCACGTGGCGGCCGAGCAGTGGCGACGCATCGAGCCGGGCGTTGAGCGCAGGGCTCACCGGCGAGCGGCTGCCGACGATGAACAGCGTCGGGATCTCGCGCGCGGGCAGATCCGCCGCGAACCGCTCCCAGATATCGAGCAGAAAGCTATGGTTCTTGCGTGGCAAAAGCGAGCCGAGCACCACGAACCAGGGCCGCTCCAGCGGCAGGCCCGAGGGCAGGGCGGCCGGGTCGGGCGTGGGCGCGTCGATGCCGAGCGGCGCCACGAGCATCGGCGGCACCCGACCGAAGCCATCCATGACCCGGGCCGCGTCAGCACGTGTTACCTGCGAATTGCAGATCACCAGGTCGGCCAACGCCGAGACGTTGTGGATCGAGCGGGTGAAGGTGGCGAGCACCTGCGGATCCTGCCACTCGGGATACTTCAGCGGGATCACGTCGTGGACAAGCACGCTGACCCGCCCGCCCGGCACGCGTTTCACCGCCTCGAACACGGGCCGGCCAAGGTTCGTGTGGCTGAGGTTCAGCCAGGCGGTGCCATCGGGCAGGTGCTGGCGCAGCATCGCCGCGAGCCGGGATCGGGGGCAGCGGGCAAGGGCGAGGCGGCGCAGATCGCTGACCGCGCGCCGCCGTGCCGGGCTGGCCTTGAGCGAGAGCCGCGCCAAAGGTGCGGGTGGCCCCCAGGGCACCGCGCCGTGCAGCCTGGCGGCCAGGGCGCTGGTGCCGGTGCGGTCAAGCAGGACAAAGCCCAGATTGGTGCGCACTAACGCGAACAGGTCTGCCGGTTCGTCGAGCAGCCGGTTGAGCCAAGCGGCCTCGACCCGGTCAATCCCGGTCCAAGGCCCCCGACCGACCCGCGAGACAAGGCGGGTCAGGTCCAGCAGGCGGGCCGGTGGTGGCCCGGCGTGCGGCCCCTCGCGCATGCGCCGGGGCTACTCGGCCGCCTTGCGCGTCACCATCAGATCTTCGAGATAGGTGTTGAATTCGTCACGCAGGTCTTCACGGGCCAAGGCGAAGGCCACGGTGGCCTGCAGGAACCCGGCCTTGGACCCGCAGTCGAAACGCTGGCCGCGGAACCGGTAGCCGAACACGTCGCGCCCGGCGGTGATCTCTTGGGCGATTGCGTCGGTGAGCTGGATCTCGCCCCCCGCGCCGCCCTTCACCTTCGAGATGTTCTGAAGCACGTGCGGCGTGAGGATGTAGCGCCCGATTACTGCGAGGTTCGAGGGCGCTTCGTCGGCCTTCGGCTTTTCGACCATGCCCTTGACCTTGACCATGGCTCCCATGTCTTTCTCGACATCGAGCACGCCGTAAGCCGAGGCCTTCTCGGGCGCGACTTCCATCGCCGCGACCATCGCGCCGCCGGTTTCCTGGTAGGCGTCCACCATCTGTTGCAACACCGGCGTTTCCGCCGCGATCACGTCGTCGGGCAGGATCACCGCGAACGGCTCGTTGGAGATCAGGCGGCGGGCGCACCACACCGCGTGGCCGAGGCCAAGCGCCTTGTTCTGGCGGATATAGGCGATCGCGCCGCTTTCCATGTTGGTCGATTTGAGCACGTCGAGCAGGCCGTCTTTGCCGGATTTGCGCAAACTCGCTTCCAGCACCGGGTTGATGTCGAAATAATCCTCAAGCGCGCCCTTGCCGCGCGAGGTCACAAAGATGAATTCCTTGATCCCGGCGGCGCGCGCCTCGTCGATCGCGTACTGGATCAGCGGGCGATCAACCAGAGTCATGATTTCCTTCGGAATCGACTTCGTGGCGGGCAGGAACCGGGTGCCCATTCCCGCAACCGGAAAAATCGCTTTCGTGACCTTGCGTCTCATATCGCTCAACTGTTCCTCACCTATTCCGCTGCCACGTCCATGTGCAGCACCAAGCCCCTTCGAACATAGGCCCTTTTCCTTGCCAGCAAGCTAACGCGATCAGTCCCGACAGTCATCACGAAATCCCCGTTTTCTAGGTGCATTGGCGCAGCTTTGCCACAAGGTTCCATTCTTTCAGCACGCGGGCGCGGAACCCCCAGAAGTGGAACGCCGGTTCGCTGCGCGCGGCGCGCCCGAACAGCCCGCCATGCTGCTCCCACCAACCACTCTCGTGGAACCGGACGCGGTGTGGCAGCGCGGTGGGACTGAAGCGGAAAAGGGTGACGATATCACCGTTTGCCACCGCCGCGGCGGCGCGACGGCGCAGGCGGGCGCGGTGCCAGGGCCGGCCGGAAAAGTGGCGCGAGAGGCGGCTGGTCGGATGCCGCACGAAGGGATGAAACGGCGCTTTGGGCGTCCCGAGCGGGGCAAGCGGCGCGATCGCGCGCGCAGCGCCTTCGGCAAACCCCGCATCGAGCCCGGTCAGCAGGCGGTCCACGTCGCGCGGCTCCAGCCCGCCTTCGACCATGTAGTGCAAGAGGGCGCGGCGCTGGGTCTCGCGCAAGGCGCTTTGACTGCGCGAGAGGTCGGCTTCGGCTGCGTGCTTTCGCAGAAAAACAGCCGTTGACGCCCCCACTTCGCCCAGATCGCGCGGCGCACGGTCTGGGCTGCGTCGGGCGGAGGCGGCGTAGCCGTGATGCACCCGCGCCAGCGGCACCATCACCGTGCGCCCCCCGGCCCGCGCCAGCCGCAGGTTTACGTCCGTTTCGTCCATGTAGAACCGGAAGGCCGGATCAAACCCGCCGATCGCGGCCAGCACGTCACGGCGAAAGGCGCAATTGGTGCCCTCGGTCTTGGCCACGAAGCCCGGTGGCGGGGCCGGTTCGAACGGCGCGTCGCCGGCCTGGTCGAGCTCCAGCTTCTCGCCCAGCGCGTTCACCGCCCTGGCGGTCCACTGGAACGAAATCCCGTTGCGCCCGATCACGTAGCCGCCGGTGGCGGAGATCTCCGCGTCGGCGAAGGGGGCGGCGAGGTGGTCGAGCCAGCTCGGCTCGGGCACCGCGTCGTCGTCGATGAAGGCCAGCACGTCGCCCGCGCTCACCGCGATCCCGGCATTGCGGGCGGCCGAGATATTGGCCACGTCGAACGGCACCAGCTTCACCCGCGCCTCCCAGCCCATCGCGCGCACCGCCGCCACCCCGCCCTTGTCGGCGACGACGACGATCTCGAAGCTGGGGTAGCAGAGCTGGCCGATCCCGGTCAGGCAGCGGGGCAGAAGCTCTGGCCTGCCTCGGCTGACGACGACGACCGAGACGGCGGGCGCCGTCATGCGATCCCCATCTCGGCCAGCATCGCCTCGATCCGGGGCACGTCTTCGGGGTTGTTGAGCTCCCAGAAAGACCGCCCGCGCGCGTCGACCTCGACGCAGAGCACCGGCCTGCCGCGCTCCAGGAACCTGAGCTGCTCCAGCCCTTCGAGGCTTTCAAGCGGTCCCGCCTTCCAGCGCGGATAGGCGCCCAGCGCCGAGGGCCGGTAGGCATAGACGCCGACATGGTGAAACACCGCCGTTTGCACCTCGGGCGGGTAGTCATCGGCGGTGTAGGGGATCACTTCCTTGGAGAAGTAGAGCGCCTGCTTGTCGATGCCGAATACGGCCGTCGTCGCCCCCACACGGCCTGCGCGCCGGTCTTCGAGGAAGCCAGACAGCGCGCGGCCCGAGCAGCGCAGCACCGGCGTGGCGACCTCGGCCGTCGGGTGGGCGTCGAGCGCCGTCACCAGCGCCTCGACAAACCATGGCGGGGTCAGCGGCGCGTCGCCTTGCAGGTTCACCACGATGTCGAACCGGCTGCCGAGCACGTCATGCGCCTCGGCGCAGCGCTCGGTGCCGTTCTCGCAGGTGGTCGAGGTCATCACCACCTCGGCGCCGAAGCTCTCCGCCTCGTCCCGGATGCGGGAATCATCGGTGGCCACCACCACCCGGTCGACGTTTGAGACCTGCATCGCCGCCTCCCAGGAGCGGCGGATCAGTGTCTTTTCCTGCCCGTTTGCCCCCGAGAGCGCCACCAGCGCCTTGCCGGGGTAACGGGTCGAGGCGTAGCGCGCGGGGATGACGAGCAGGGTAGACATGTCAGGCCGGCTTCAGCTCCACACCCGGTGCGTAGGCGATGAAGAACGGATTTTCGTAGATCGGCTTGCCATAGGTCAGCGGGGTGTGATCGTCGAACCGGATCACCGCACCGCCCGCGCCCTTCAGCACTGCGTGGCCGGCGGCGGTATCCCATTCCATCGTCCGGCCGAGCCGCGGGTAAAGATCAGCCTCGCCGGTGGCGACGAGGCAGAACTTGAGCGACGATCCCGCCGAGGTCATGTCGCGGACCGCGTATTTGGCGATGTAATCGTCGGTGGCCTGGTCGCGGTGCGATTTCGAGGCGACGACCATCAGCGCGCCATTGTCGGGCGCCGACACGTGGATCGGCTTCGTCTCGCCCACTGCGGCCTTGTCGAACGGCCCAAGCTCTTCGACCGTGGAGCCGTCAGCACGGGTAAAAAACATCCGCTCCTTCGCCGGCGCGTAGACCACGCCGCGCACCGGGGTGCCATCGACGACATAGGCGATGTTCACGGTAAAATCGCCGCGGCGGTGGACGAATTCCTTGGTGCCGTCGAGCGGGTCGACGATCAGGAACGCATCGGCGCTCTCGGCGTGGCTGTCGGCCTGCTCCTCGGTGACGATCAGCACATCGGGAAAAGCCGCGCGCAGGCCGGCCGATATCAGCGCGTCGGCGGCCTCGTCAGCGGCTGTCACCGGGCTGTCGTCAGATTTGGCGCGCACGTCGAAATCGTCGGAGGAGTAGATTTCCATGATCACGTCGCCGGCCTCGAGCGCCAACCGGCGCATGACCTGTTCCAGTCGTTCGAAATCCACTGCTCTCTCCTTCCCGGCCGCGCAGCTGCGGCCCTTGTTGCGCAAAATTCTGTGGCCCCTTATGATGCGCCGTCAAGGGAACGGCAAGAATTCCCTGTCAAAAAGGGGCCAATGCAGGCAGAAGGCAGGCGCATGTTTCAATTCGAAGTGCAGCACCGTCAGAGCAGAACCTCCCTCGCAGTCGGGCAGCTCGAGGTCATCTACCACGCCACCGTGCGCAACCTGCGCAAAACGCATTCCAACGCGATCATCGGCCTGTTCCTGAACATGTTGCAGAACATGATGCTGGTCGCGGTGTTCTACGTGATGTACTCGGTGCTGGGCCTGCGCGGCGCAGTGCTGCGGGGCGATTTCCTGATCTACATCATGACCGGCATTTTCCTTTACATGACCCATGTGAAGACGCTTGGCGCGGTCGTCGGCTCCGACGGGCCGACCTCGCCGATGATGCAGCACGCGCCGATGAACACGCTGGTTTCGATCATGTCCGCGGCCTTGTCGGAGCTTTATATCCAGGTGCTGTCGGTGATCCTGGTGCTCTACATCTACCATATCGCCTTCAACCCGCTCGAATTCGAGAACGCCTATGGCGCTTTCGGCATGTTGCTGATCGCCTGGTTCTCGGGCATCGCCGTCGGGCTCAATTTCCTCGCGCTGAAGCCGTGGTTTCCGAACTTCACCAAGGTGGGGTCGCAGATCTACACCCGCGCCAACATGATCGCCTCGGGCAAGATGTTCGTGGCCAATTCGCTGCCCTTCACGATGCTGGCGATGTTCGACTGGAACCCGCTGTTTCACATCATCGACCAGGCGCGCGGCTTTGCCTTCATCAACTACAATCCGCATTATTCCAACTGGGTCTATCCCCTGCTGGTCTCGCTCACCTTGCTGATGATCGGTTTCTTGGGCGAAGCCTATACACGCAAGCATGCGTCGATGAGCTGGGGGGCCCGCTGATGAAATGGGTGTTGGCGCTTCTGCTGGTCCTCCTGCCCGGCCTGTCCGCCGCCGAGCCGTTTCCCGCGCTGTACGATGTGACGGGAGTGACCGCCAACGATGTGTTGAACATGCGGGCCGAGCCCACCGGGTCGGCGATGATCCTCGCTGAGTTTGGTCCTCATGCGATGGACGTCGAGGTGGTGCGGCTGTCTGACGATCAGCGTTGGGGCCTTGTCAATTCCGGCGATTTCGCCGGCTGGGTGTCGATGCGCTACATGGCGCGCCATCCGGGGCAGGATTGGGGCGTGATGCCCAAAAACGTCTATTGTCGCGGCACCGAACCGTTCTGGAGCTTCGGCGTTTTCGACGACGACACCGCCCGGTTCGACGCGCCCGACATCCAGCGCGACTATGACATTTCGGCACGTGTGCCGGGGATCGCCTTCCCGGGCGATTTCGCCGTGGTGGCCGAGGGAATGGATGGGCGGGCGACGGCAGTCATCTCGCAGGGCAGCTGCAACGACGGGATGTCGAACCGCGAGTTCGGGATGACGGTGGGCCTGCTTCTCGAACGCTTCGCGCCAGAGGTGCTCTACATCGGCTGCTGCACGCTTCAGCCCTGAGGGCTAGAGCCGCTCCAGCGTCAGCCCATTCTCGATCCGCGTGACCCGCACAAGGCAATCGGCCTCGACCTCGATCCAGTCCGACTGCGTCCCATCGGGCCAGGTGATCCGCAGGCTGGCGGCTTCGGCCGTTCCCAGCCCGAAATGCTCGGGCACGGCGGTGCCACTGCCATGCCCGCCGCCCACCGTGATCTCGCGCGTCAGCACCCGGTCGCCGAGCTTCAGATCCAGCCAGGCGCCGACGGCCCGTGTGTTGGGGCCCGGCTGGGCCAGCTCGACACTCAGCCAATGGCCGGTATCGCCCGCCGCGTTTTCATACACTTCCATCGGCACCCGCCGGTTGACGAAAGCGAGATCGAGCCGTCCGTCACGGTTGAAATCCACCAAGGCCGCCCCGCGCGACCGCGCCATGCTTGCCACGCCCGCCTCGACAGAGGCCTCGACAAACACCCCGTCTTTGCCCTGGATCAGCAGCGAGTTCGGGTCTTCCATCGCGTTCGAGGGCATCTGCTCGACATTTCCCTTGGCGATGAACACGTCGTCGCGCGCATCGTTGTTCACGTCACCAAAGGCGATGTGCCAGCCGGTCGAAGGCCGGCCGTCGTCACCGAGATGCGGGCGCTGGGCGGCGGTGCCACGCGCGAACGGCGCGGTCTCCCAGGTCGGCCCGCCGGGCACGCGGATCTGCAACAGCTGGTCGCCCATCGACGACAGGTACACCTCCGGCAGCCCGTCACCGGTAAGGTCGCGGCTGGCGATGCCCATGCCCCAAAGCGAATAGGGCTTCCAACCCTCCTCGGACGTATAGAGCCGGGGCGTGGCCTCCATCGCCCAGAGCTGCTCCTGCCCGCCACGCACGTAATAGTGCCGATCGTTGGAGAGACGCAGGTCGGCGTGCCCCTCCCGGTTCCAGTCGGTGAACATGGCGGACAGGGCGCAATAGCCCGGTTCCAGCACGATCGGGCTGGAATAGACACTGTTTTGGGGCCGGTAGAGCTGGTTGATATCGCAGGCCTCGAACGGGCCTTTCGGATCGCTCCGGTCAACGTAATTGCCAAAGGCGAGGGTGGGCAGGGTGGCCCCCGCCTCCCATGTCGCCGAAAACGAGGTGGTCCAGCGGTTGTCGCTGGCAAAGCCGAGCGCGGCGGGGAAGGGGGCAAAGCCGCAATCCGGCCCGCCCTTCAGCAGCACGTTTTCGCCCACCCGCAGCACCGCGAGATCGAGCCAGCCGTCGCCGTCGATGTCGAGCGGATAGAGCCCGCCCGCGCCGGTGAGCGCCAGCGCCTCGGGTGTATCAGCCCGCAAGGTGACCGGCGCGCCCGGGCTCGCGGTCTCGTTGATGAAAAGCGAAATCGGGTTGGTCCCGCCCGCGGCGACGATCTCGGGAAAATGGTCGCCGTTGCAGTCAAACACCGCCAGTCCGCCGCCGACGAAATGCTCCCAGCCGCCGGCATAAACGTGGTCGGGCAGTGTGACGGGGCGGAACGCCGGATCGGCCAGGGCCAGGCCAGGCATCAGGACGATCGCTGAAATCAGGGCACTACGCATCGATGGCAAGCCTCCGCACCGCGAGGTCGGTCACGCCCTCCATGGCATAGGCCGCGGCCCCCTTGGCCCACATCTGGTCGCCCCACTTGTGAATCTTCACTTCCGGCGGCGGCGCATCCACCTGCACCACCTCGTCGCGAATCGCCGCGAGCACCTCGTCGGAATAGAGAAAATCATGGCTCATCCGCTCGCCCGACAGGATCAGCAGCCGCGGATCGAAGATGTTGACCAGATTGGCGAGCCCCATGGCAAACATCCGGGCGGCGCGATGGGTGATCGAGTGAGCCGTGGGTTCACCGGCCCGCGCTGCCAGAAACAACCGGTTAAGGCGGTCTTCGGCGCTACTGCCCGCCTCGCCCGGCATCGACACGTCCGCCTCGCGCAGGAGCGCGTAGTCGGCCACATAAGCCTCGAGGCAGCCACGCTGGCCGCAGCGGCACAAGGCGCCGTCGAGATGCACCTTGGTGTGGCCGAACTCGGCGCCGCAGCCACGCGTGCCGCGATACACCTCGCCGTCGATCACGATCCCCATCCCGACGCCTTGCTCGATGGTGACGACGATAAAATCGCGCACCCCGCGCGCTTCGCCGAACAACTGTTCGGCCTTGGCCACCAGGTTTGCGTCATTGTCGAGAAAGACCGGCATCGGCAGGGCCGCTTCCAGCAGGTCGCGCAGGGCGACGTTGCTGGCGGTCAACGAGGGCGACCAGTGGACGAATCCGGCGATGGCGTCGATCGTGCCGGCAAGCCCGACGCCCAGCCCGGAAATATCGTCGACGGTCTGGCCGATCTCGGCAGTCGCGGCCGCCAGCAGCGCGCGGATCTCGACCGCCAACGCCTCGGGCGAAACGCGCGGCGCCGACAGCGGCGCGACGTGCTCGGCCACCGAGGTGCCCTCGAAATCGACCAGCACCACGCTCAGTGTGCGGAATGAAACTTTGATCCCGGCCAGCAGGTGCGCATCGCCCCTGAGCTTCAGCGAGACACGCGGCCGTCCCCGCCCCGAGGCGGGCCGCCCCGTGCCGGGCGCAACTTCTTCGACCAGGCCGGCCTGGATCATCTCTTGCGTGATCGCAGTAATCGTCGCGGGGCTTACGCCGGTCTCGGCGGCGATGTCGATTCGCGCAATCTGCCCGGCGGACCGGATCAACGAGACCACCTGCTGACGGGTCTTGTCGCGCGTGTCAGCGCAACCGATCCCGCGTTCAAGCCTGGCCACGAGCTCTCCTCCTCCTCGTCACGCCCCCGAATAGCATATTTTCCGGATTCGATGCGATATTTATTTAGATCGCAAAAATAAATATGTTAGCATGCGCACAGCCGCCGAATCTCCCGGGAGGGGAGGTCTGTGATGGCGGTCCATTTGGGAGGACTCCATGAAGAAAATTAACGTATTCGCTGCCGCCATTCTCGGTGCGACGATGGCCACCTCGGCGCTCGCTCAGACCGTGGGCGTGAGCTGGTCGAACTTCCAGGAAGAGCGCTGGAAAACCGACGAAGCGGCGATCGTGGCGGCGCTTGAAGCGGCCGGCGCGAGCTACATCTCGGCCGACGCGCAAAGCTCGGCGTCCAAGCAGCTTTCGGACATCGAAAGCCTGATCGCGCAGGGCGCCGACGCGCTTATCGTGCTCGCCCAGGATACCCAGGCGATCATCCCGGCCGTGCAGGCCGCCGCCGACGAAGGCATTCCGGTTGTCGCCTATGACCGCCTGATCGAAGACCCGCGCGCGCTCTACATCACCTTCGACAACGTCGAAGTGGGCCGGATGCAGGCCCGTGCCGTGTTCGCGGCTGCGCCGGAAGGCAACTACGTGATGATCAAGGGCTCGCCGACCGACCCGAACGCAGACTTCCTGCGCGGCGGTCAGCAGGAGATCCTGCAAGCCGCGATCGATTCGGGCGCGATCACCATCGTCGGTGAGGCCTATACCGATGGCTGGCTGCCGGCCAACGCCCAGCGCAACATGGAGCAGATCCTGACGGCGAACGACAACAAGGTCGACGCGGTCGTCGCGTCGAACGACGGCACCGCCGGTGGCGTGGTTGCCGCGCTCACCGCACAGGGCATGGACGGTATCCCGGTTTCCGGCCAGGACGGCGACCATGCCGCGCTGAACCGTGTTGCCAAGGGCACCCAGACCGTGTCGGTCTGGAAGGACGCGCGTGACCTCGGCCGCGCCGCCGGTGAAGCCGCCGCCGCCATGGCCGCGGGCACCGCGATGGCCGACATCGCGGGCGTGATGGACTGGACTTCGCCGTCCGGCACCACGATGAACTCGGTCTTCCTCGCGCCGGTTCCGGTCACGCAAGACAACCTCTCGGCTGTCGTCGACGCCGGCTGGATCACGCAGGAAGCCCTGTGCCAGGGCGTGGAAAACGGCCCGGCGCCCTGCAACTGATCGCTCGGACAATCTGAACGTCGCCCTCTCCCCGCAGTCTTCGGGGGGAGGGCTCCCAACCGGACGGCGACATCATGACTGACACCCCACACACACCCGACGTGTCGGAACCGACACGTCTTAAGCGGACGTTTTTCCAGACCCTCGAAATCGACACCCGGCTGCTCGGCATGATCGCCGCTTTCCTGGTGATCGCGTTGATCTTCAACGTACTTACCGAGGGCCGGTTTCTTACCCCGCGCAACGTCTTCAACCTGACAATCCAGACTGTCTCGGTGGCGATCATGGCCACCGGCATGGTGTTTATCATCGTGATGCGTCACATCGACCTCTCGGTCGGTGCCGTGCTCGCTGTCACCTCGGCGATGATGGCAATGACCCAGACGCTGGTGATGCCGCACTGGTTCGGGTTTGAACTCAATTACTGGGCCACGGCACCCGTGGCCATCGTCGTTGGCGCCGTCACCGGCCTCGTCGTCGGCGCCTTTCACGGCTGGCTGGTCGGCTACCTCGCGATCCCGGCCTTCATCGTCACGCTCGGCGGTTTCCTTGTCTGGCGCAACGTCGGCTGGTACCTCACCAACGGACAGACTATTGGGCCGCTCGACGAGAACTTCCAGATTTTCGGTGGTATCAACGGCACGCTCGGAGAGGCCTGGAGCTGGGTTTTCGGCGTGCTCGCGGTGATGTTCGTGATCTTCGCGATGTTCCGTGCGCGGCGGGCGAAGATCGCGCATGGATTTCCGGCCAAACCGGTCTGGGCCGAGGCGCTGATTGGCAGCGTCGCAGCCGTATCGATCCTCGGATTCGTGGCGATCTTGAACGCCTACGATATACCGGTGCGCAAGCTCGAGCGGATGTTCGAGGCGCGCGGCGAGGTCATGCCCGACGGCTACTCTGCCGGCTACGGCGTGCCGATCTCAGTTTTCGTGCTGATCCTGATCGCCGTGATCATGACGGTTGTGGCCAAGCGCACGAGGCTCGGGCGCTACATTTTCGCCACCGGCGGCAACCCGGAGGCCGCGGCGCTCGCAGGTATCAACATCCGGTTTCTCACGGTGAAGCTCTTCATGATGATGGGCGTCCTCGCGGCGATCTCGGCCGTGGTTGCCTCGTCGCGTCAAACCTTCCACTCGAACGATATCGGCACCCTAGATGAACTGCGCGTGATTGCGGCGGCCGTCATCGGCGGCACTGCGTTTGCTGGCGGGATAGGCACGATTCACGGGGCAATCCTCGGCGCGCTCATCATGCAAAGCCTGCAATCGGGCATGGCGATGGTGGGTGTCGACGCGCCGGCTCAAAACATCGTGGTTGGCTCCGTTCTGGTCTTCGCGGTGCTGATCGATACCTTCTATCGTAAGCGGACGGGGGCATGACCATGGCAGACACAGTTGACAGAAGCGGCACACCCCTGTGCGAACTGCGCGATATGCAAAAGGCGTTCGGGGGTATCCGAGCCGTCGACCATGTGAGCCTCGATCTCTACCCCGGCGAAGTGGTCGGGGTGCTTGGCCACAACGGTGCTGGCAAGTCGGTGCTGATGAAGATGCTCTCGGGCGCCTACGTGCGCGATGGCGGCAAGATCTTCGTCAATGGCGAGGAGGCGCTGATCAACACACCGCGCGACGCACGCAAATACAACATCGAGACGATCTACCAGACCCTCGCGCTGGCAGATAACCTCGATGCTGCGTCCAACCTGTTTCTCGGCCGCGAGCTGGTAAACGGGCTCGGCCTGGTCAACGACCCGAAGATGGAGGCCGAAACGCGCAAGATCATGGCGCGGCTGAACCCCAACTTCCGGCGCTATTCCACGCCGGTGGCGGGGCTCTCAGGCGGCCAGCGGCAATCGGTGGCGATCGCGCGCGCGGTCTATTTCAACGCCAAGATCCTGATCATGGATGAGCCGACAGCGGCGCTGGGCGTGGAAGAGACGCGGATGGTCGCCGAGCTGATCCAGGAGCTCAAACGCCAGGGTATCGGCATCTTCCTGATCGACCACGACATCCACCAGGTGAAGGCCCTTTGCGACCGCGCCAGCGTGATGAAGAACGGCCGGCTCGTGGGCACCGTGAAGGTCGATGAGGTGACGGAAGACGATCTGCTCGGCATGATCATTCTCGGCAAGAACCCGAAAGAAGAAGCCGCCTGAGGCGAATCGCCAGGAAAAACACGTGAGAAACGGGTATCGGGGCGCCGCAGTGCGCCCCGATTGGTAATTAATTTTGACCAGTCGCCAGAATCCGTTTGAATTATGCGCCTTGGCCCTTAGTGTTGGCTCACAGTCCGGCCGGGCAAACTGCGCGCGCCGGGACAAGACCAAAATACGATCGATCGGAGGAGGAGATCTTAATGGAGCGTCGTAAGTTTCTGACGGGTGCCGCGCTCGGCACCGCCGCGACCGCACTGGCCGCACCGGCGGTGGCTGCCAGCCACGCCAAAACCATGACCATCGTGTCGACCTGGCCGCGGGACTTCCCGGGCCTCGGCGTGTCGGCCCAGCGTCTGGCCGCCCGCATCACCGAGCTTTCGGAAGGTGCGATCCAGACCGAATACTTCGCCGCCGGTGAGCGCGTGGGCGCGCTCGACGTGTTTGACGAAGTCGCCTCCGGCAACTCGCAAGCCTATATCGGCGCCGACTACTACTGGACCGGCAAGCACCCGGCGCTTGCCTATTTCACCGCTGTGCCTTTCGGTATGAGCTTTGCCGAGATCAATGCCTGGATCCTTTACGGCGACGGCATGGCGCTGTGGGACAAGGTGCAGGACCAGTTCGGCCTCAAGGGCCTTCCGGCTGGCAACACCGGCACCCAGGCCGGTGGATGGTTCAACAAGGAAATCGAGAGCGCCGACGACTTCAAAGGCCTCAAGATGCGCATCCCGGGCCTCGGCGGCCAGGTTCTCTCGAAGCTCGGCGCCTCGACCGTGTCGCTGCCGGGTGGCCAGATCTATGAAAACCTCGTGTCGGGCACGATCGACGCGACCGAGTGGGTCGGCCCCTACAACGACTACTTCATGAAGTTCTACGAAGCCGCCAAGTACTACTACACCGGTGGCATGCACGAGCCGGGCGCGCAGCTCTCGCTCACCTCGAACAAGTCGTGGTGGTCCAGCCTCTCGGATTGGGAGCGCAACGTGATCACCGCCGCCGCGCTCGAGGAAAACTCGAACTCGTATTTCGAGGCGATGGCGCTGAACGGCGAATACCTGCTGAAGCTCGAAGACGAGCACGGTGTCCAGGTGCGCTCGTTCAACGACGACGTCTGGGACTCGATGGGCGAAGCCGCCGCCGAGGTCTTTGAAGAGACCGCCGCCTACGACGCGCTTGCCGCCGAAGTGAACGACGCCGTGCAGGCGAAGATGCGCGAAATCGGTCGCGGCATTTCGCTGTTCGAGGGCCAGTTCGTCAACCAGCGCAACCGGATTCTCGGCCTCTGAGGCGAGCCCCGGTGCGAACCTGAAAACCAAGGGCGGGGCCTCGGCCCCGTCCTTTTACCAAACGGGCCGTCCGGCCCGCTTGATCTGACCGCCAGGGAGGGGTGCCAAATGGCAAGCGTCAGCGCGCATACCGACATACCGCGTCACGGCAGACCCGCGATCATCGCGCGGGGGTTTGGATGGTCGATCCTGACGATCCTTGCCGGTTTCCTCGTCAACAACGTGCTTGTTGTCTGGTGGGGCTTTCCCGGCCTGCGCGGCTTCGGCTCCGGGGCCGCCTCGGGCGCCTGGGTGCAGCTCGGGATCTACGCCGTAGCCATCGCCATCGCCGTGGCGCTGGTGCTCGCCAGCCGCAACCGGTCGCTGCGCTGGGATGCGCACCTGGTGCACAGCTTCAACGTCTATTTCATCCGCGCGCTGTTCTGGTCGGTGTTTCTGGTCGGCATCGCTGACGCCTCGATCGCCTTCCTGCGCTCGGAAAACCTGGTGGGCGTGCTGTTTGGCGACGCCGCCGCGAGCAACTTCACCCGCGCAAGCTGGGTTGGCCCCTGGATCCACGTGCCGCTGATCGCCGCCAGCTTCGTGATCGCGCTGTTTACCCGCACCCTCGGTTTCACCTGGCTGGCGCTGTTGATCGTTGGTGCCGAGCTCCTGATCGTGCTCTCGCGCTTCGTGTTCTCCTATGAACAGGCGCTGATGGGTGATCTTGTGCGCTACTGGTATGCCGCGCTGTTCCTGTTCGCCTCGGCCTATACCCTGTTTGACGAGGGCCACGTGCGGGTCGATGTCGTCTATGCCGGGCTCGGGCGAAAAACCCGGGGCTACCTGAACGCCCAGGGCACGATCCTGCTCGGCATGACCACCGCCTGGGTGATCCTCGTGATTGCCTTCAACGGCCCTCAGTCGATCGTCAACGCGCCGGTGAAGAACTTCGAGATCAGTCAGGCCGGCCCGTTCGGCATGTATATCAAATACCAGATGGCGGCCTTCATCGGTCTGTTCGCCATCACCATGCTGATCCAGTTTGTCAGCTACTTTTTCGACGCGGTCGCCGACAAACGGGGTGAACCCGGGCACCGCGACCCCGGCCACTCCGCGGCGCATTGAGGTGACCTGACATGGAACTCTTCTTTCTCGTTCTCCTCATCATCATTATGGCCTCGGCGCTGGGCTCCGGCTTTCCCGTCGCCTTTGCCCTGCCCGGTTCGGCGATCATCACCATCGGCATCGCCGCCGGAGCGGGCTGGCTGTTTGCCGGCAATACCGATGCTTTTTTCCACTCCGGCGGACCCCAACAATGGTTGAGCGCGGGGGTGACAAACCTTCGCGGCGTCTACCTGGAGGTCGAGCGAGATACGCTCATCGCCATCCCGCTATTCATCTTCATGGGCATCATGCTGCAGCGCTCGAAGATCGCTGAAGACCTGCTGTTCACCATGGCGCAGCTGTTTGGCCCGGTGCCGGGCGGCCTTGGCATCTCGGTCGTCTTCGTCGGCGCGCTGCTTGCCGCCACCACCGGCATCGTCGGCGCCACCGTGGTGGCGATGGGCCTGATCTCGCTGCCCTCGATGCTGCGCAACAATTACTCGACGCCGCTTGCCACCGGCACCATCGCGGCCTCGGGCACGCTCGGGCAGATTATTCCGCCCTCGATCGTGCTGATCATCCTCGCCGACCAGCTTGCCTCTGCCGCCGACCAGGCCTCGACCATGCGCAAGGCGCTGCACAAGGAAGCGACCGGCGAGCTCAGCATGCCCTCGGTATTCGACGTGGCCGGCACAAGCGCGGGCGAGATGTTTCTCGGCGCCTTCATCCCCGGCCTCGTGCTGGTGGGCCTCTACATGCTCTACATCCTGGTCTTTGCGATCCTGCGGCCGAAATCGGCCCCGGCCGTGCCCTACGAAGGCAAGTTCGACTTCGCCTTCTGGCGCAGCGTCTTCATCACCCTGGTGCCGCCGCTCGCTTTGATCTTCCTCGTGCTCGGCTCGATCATCGCCGGCATCGCCACGGTGAACCAGGCCGGCGCGATCGGCGCGGCCGGCGCGCTGATCATGGCCGGATACCGTCTGCCCAAAAAGGGCTCACGCGGTCTCTTCGCGCCCGCCATCCTCGGGCTCGCCGGCATCGCCGTGATCGCCTTCGCGCTCTCGACCTACGAGATGAACGTAAAAGCGATGGACACCGCCGCCGACAAGATTGGCATCACCCTTGGCGCGGTTGGCACTGTGCTTCTTGTCCTGTCGCTGTTCTGGTCGGGTCTCCGGACCCTTAAGATCGACCACACACTGCAAAACGTGATGCTGGAAACGGCCAAGACCACCTCGCTCGTTTTCATCATCCTGCTCGGCGCGGCGATGCTCACCGCCGCCTTCCGCGCCTTCGGGGGCGAGGAGCTGGTGCGCAATTTCCTCGTGTCGCTGCCGGGCGGGTTCTGGACCCAGTTCGTGATCGTCATGGCTGTGATCTTCTTCCTCGGCTTCTTCCTCGATTTCATTGAGATTGCCGTGGTCGTGGTGCCGATCGTTGCGCCGATCCTGCTCGCCGATCCCGGCGCCAACATCACTGCCGTCTGGCTTGGCGTGATGATCGGTCTCAACATGCAGACCAGCTTCCTCACCCCGCCGTTCGGCTTCGCGTTGTTCTACCTGCGCGGCGTCGCCCCGGCGATCGTGCGCACGGTGCAGATCTACAAGGGGGTGATTCCGTTCATCCTCTTGCAGCTTTTCGCCCTGTTCGTCGTCGGCTCCTACCCGCCCTTGGTGAACTACCTGCCAAACCGGGTGAGTTTCCTGTCCGAGACAAGCCCGCCGCCGCGCAACCCGAAGCTCCAGATCTGCCTTGAGGACTACGTGGCCGGTAAGCTCGAGGCCTCGAGCGAGGTGCCGGGCGCGATCGCCGCGGCTAAGCTGCTCGATCTCTCCGCGCTGCCCAAGGACTACGCCAAGGGCGTCGAGAAGGGGATAAAGTCGGCCGATGAAGCGCTGGCGGGCATGACAGATATCGCCACCACTGTAGCGGCAGTCGAGGCGGCGGCGGCCGAATACCGCCCGCGTCTCGCGCAAGTGCGCTTCGTCGAAAAGCAGATGCGCGCGCTCCAGGCCGAGGCGGACGATCTGAAAACTCTGGTCAGCCGCACGGACGACGAGGCGGCGCGCGAGGAATTCGCCGTGGCCCTGGCTGGCAAGGAAGCCGAGATAGCGGCGCTTCAGGCGCAGATTCCGGCGGACTGGGAACAGGTCCACAAAACGTTCGTGGCGCTCACCCAGGCCGAGGACAAGGCTCGCAACGGCTACCGTCGTGCGGCCGATACGTCGTGGGAAGGCCCGGCCGAGGCGCTGGCCGTGCTCAAGGCGAACGATGCCTACGCGGCGCTCGAAGGCCCGCTGGCCGAGATCCGCGCGGTGTTTGAGACCGGTGAGGGCGACGAGGCCGTCGATCAGGTGAAGGCGCTTGAAGACGTGATCGGCGATGTCGCTGGCGCGGACGATGTGAAATCGCCGCTGTCCAAGGCCCGCCGCGCGCTTGACAAAGGCAAACGCGACGAGGCGCTGGCACTTTACCAGGAGGCGCTTGACGCATACGCGGCGCAGAGCCAGTGGCGCGCCGATGCTGCCACGCTGCTGCCGGGGCTCGAAGCCTATCTGGGTGCGATCAAGGGCACGCTGGGGATCCGGGTGCAGGACAAGCTTAGCCGCGAACAGGCGCTGGCGATGGCCTCCTGCACGGCGCGTCACAGCGATGTCTCACTGAACTTCTGATCCGACCGGATGAGAACAGAACCGGCGCCGGGGAGACCCCGCGCCGGTTTTTTTTCGCCTGGACTTTTGCTCGGAAGCGGTTGCCAAACAACGCTCGCAACGCGGAAACTCTAGAACTCTAGAACTCTAGAACTCTAGAACTCTAGAACTCTA
>SWCB01003777.1_pt1 | contig 167530 bp, 148 predicted proteins | sample 4692901 | NCBI WGS metagenome assembly SWCB01 (sample SAMN10267276, study PRJNA491770) | bioreactor metagenome | isolation source: DHS bioreactor inoculated with subseafloor sediment | place: Japan: off Shimokita Peninsula | collected 2006-08 | reverse complement strand
TCGTCTGGTGGCTGCTGTTCCGCTCGAAAATCGGCTTCGCCTTCCGCGCCTCGGGGGCGAACCCCGAGGCGGCGCGCTACGCGGGCATGAAATCCGGCCTCGTGGTCGTCGCCGCCATGGCCACGGCCGGGGCGCTTGCCGGTCTCGCCGGCGCGGCGCAGGTGCAGGGGGTGCTCGAGCGTGCCAGCCCCGGTTTTTCGGCCGGGATCGGATTTGACGCTATCGCGCTGGCGCTGCTTGGCCGGTCTCACCCGGTCGGCATCCTGTTCGCCGGAATCCTGTTCGGCGGGCTTGAGGCCGGCGGGCGGCAGATGCAGGTGGACGCCGGCGTGTCGATCGACCTGATCGGCATCATTCAGGCCCTGATCATCGTGTTCATCGCCGCACCCCTGCTGGTGCGCGCGATTTTCCCGTGGGGCTTCGCCAAGGAAGGCAAGGGGGGCAAGGCATGACCGCCGTAACAACCAATACCGTGGGCGCCGAAAAGATCGACGGCGGCAAGGCCCGCCAGGCCCGGATCGCCGGCGGTGTTCTGATCGCGCTGGCGCTGCTCGTGCTCTTCGTGTTCGACGTGGGCGCGGGCGAGGTCGCGACCTTCAAGCTCTCGCGCCCGCGCGATGCCATCGTGCTGGGCGATCTCGTGGTGCCCGGCAGCTTCAACCTGCTGGTGGCGGCGCTGCTCGCCTTCCTCGGCGTGCGCCAGTTTCTGCGCGGCGGTGTGCGCTGGACCTCGCTGTCGATCGGCATCGGCCTTGCGCTGGTGATCTTCGCTTTCCTGGTCTGGGCCACCGCCGGCAAGAGCTTCTCGCTCACCGGCATGTTGCAGGCCACCATGGTGCGCGCCGTGCCGATCGCGCTCGGCGGGCTGGCCGGCGTGCTTTCGGAGCGCGTCGCCGTGGTCAACATCGCGATCGAGGGGATGCTGCTGGCCGGCGCCTTCACTGGCGCGCTGATGGGCTCGTTGCTCGGCAGCTGGCTCGGCCTCGCGGCGGCGGTGATGGTGGGCGGCATGTTCGGCATGATGCTCGCCGCCCTCGTGGTGACCTTCCGAATGGACCAGATCATCGCCGGGGTGGTGATCAACCTGTTCGTGCTGGGGTTGACCAGTTACGTGACAAGCCAGGTCTTCGCCAGCCACCGCTCGCTCAACAATGCCGAGGTGTTCCGCGCCTGGAAAGTCCCACTGCTCGGCGACATCCCGGTGATCGGGCCAATGCTGTTCCAGCAGAACCTGTTCGTCTATGGCGCGCTCATATTGGTGGGGGTGGCGACCTATTACCTGTTCTACACCAAGGGCGGATTGCGCGCCCGTGCCGTGGGCGAACACCCGCGCGCGGCCGATACGCTGGGCATCGACGTTTACTGGACGCGGTACTTCCACGTCACCCTCGCCGGCATGGTCGCGGGCTTCGGCGGCGCTTGGTTCACGCTCGGCTCGGTGGGCCGGTTCGACGAGAACATGACCAACGGGCGCGGCTTCATCGGCCTCGCGGCGATGATCTTCGGGCGCTGGCATCCGGTGGGCGCGCTGGCGGCGGCGCTGATCTTCGGCTTCGCCGATTCTCTGCAACAGAAGATGGCACTGCTCAACACGCCGATCCCGTCGGAGTTTCTCGGCATGGCGCCCTATGTCGCGACGATTATCGTGGTTGCCGGTTTGATCGGCAAAGCGCGCGCACCGGCGGCAGACGGGCAGGCCTACGTGAAAGAATAAGCGCTGGAGCCGGGGTGCACGATTGCGCCCCGGTGCTGCGCGGCTAGGCTGGGGCCATGACCGAAACCGACCGCGCCTTTCTCACCCGCCTGTTCGACGCCGCCATCGCTGCGGCCGACCCTGCCATCGCGCTGCGGGGCAACCTGCCCGATAAACCCAAGGGCCGCACCGTGGTGATCGGCGCGGGCAAGGGCGCGGCCCAGCTCGCCGCCGCCTTCGAAGAGGCCTGGGGAGAGCCGGTCGAGGGGGTGGTGGTCACGCGCTACGGCTATGGCTGCGCGACGCGCCACGTCACCGTGATCGAGGCCGCCCACCCGGTGCCCGACGCGGCTGGGCTTGGCGCGGCGCAGGCGCTGTTTGCCGCCATCTCCGGACTCACCGCGGACGACCTCGTGGTGGCGCTGATCACCGGCGGCGGCTCGGCGCTGCTGCCCCGCCCGCCCGAGGGCTTCACACTGGCCGACGAACAGGCGCTGAACGAGGCGCTGCTCGCCTGCGGCGCGCCGATCTCGGCGATGAATGCGATCCGCAAACATTTCTCCGGCGTCAAAGGCGGGCGGCTGGCGGCGGCGGCCTGGCCGGCGCGGGTGGCCACGCTGATCGTCTCCGACGTGCCGGGCGACGACCCCGCGCAGGTTGCCTCCGGCCCCACCGTGCCCGACACGACCGGACCGGACGCGGCGCTGGCGGCGATCCGCGGCTATGGCGTCGCCCTGCCGCAAGCGATGCTGGACCACATCGCCAGCACCCCGGCGCCGAACCCCGCAGACCCGGTGTTTGCCGCCAACAGCGTGACCGTGATCGCCTCCGCGGCCCGTTCTCTGGAAGCGGCGGCGCGGCTGGCCGAGGCCGAGGGCGTCGCGGCGGCGATCCTGTCGGATGCGATCGAAGGCGAAGCGCGCGAAGTGGCAAAAGTGCACGCGGCGCTTGCCCGCGAGGTCGCCACCAAAGCGCGCCCCTTCGCCCCCCCCGTGGTGCTGCTCTCGGGCGGCGAGACCACGGTGACGCTGAAAGGCAAGGGCCGGGGCGGGCGCAACAGCGAGTTCCTCCTGTCGCTCGCGCTCGGAATCGAGGGGCAGGCGGTGGCCGCCCTCGCCGCCGATACCGACGGGATAGACGGCAGCGAAGACAATGCCGGCGCCTTTGGCGATGGCACCAGCGCGGCGCGGCTCAGGGCCGCCGGCCACGACCCGGCCGCGCTGCTGGCCGACGATGACGCCTACACGGCGTTCGACGTGCTGGGCGATCTGTTCGCGCCGGGCCCCACCGGCACCAACGTGAACGATTTCCGCGCCCTCCTGATCCGCTGACTGCCCCTTTCATCTTGGCGAAAATACTCCCGCCGGAGGCAAAAAACGGCGGCCGCGCGTCTGCGCGGCCCCGGTCGTCCCGCGCAGGCGGGGCGAAATCTCAGCTCTGGAAGCTCTTCTCGATCCGGTCGAGCGTTGCCATCGCCGGCAGCACCTGGGCCACCGAGCCGTTCGGCTCGCGCCCCTCGCGGATCGCGGCGATGAACTCGCGGTCGATCAGCTCGATCCCGTTGTTGCTCACCGCAACGCCGGAGAGGTCGATCTGGTTCTCGCGCCCGTCGAACAGATCGTCATAGCGCGCGATATAGGTGCCCTCGTCGCAGATGTAGCGAAAGAAGGTGCCGAGCGGGCCGTCGTTGTTAAACGACAGGCTGAGCGTGCAGATCGCCCCCGAGGGCACCTTCATGCCGATGCTCATATCCATGGCGATGCCGAGATCGGGGTGATGCGGGCCTTGCAGCCCGAACGCCTCACTCACCGTCTCGCCGGTCTGGTACTGGAACAGATCGACGGTGTGGCAGGCGTGGTGCCACAGCAAATGGTCCGTCCAGGTGCGCGGCTCGCCTTTGGCGTTGGTGTTGCTGCGGCGGAAAAAATAGGTCTGCACGTCCATCTGCTGCACGTTCAGCTCGCCGGCGGCGATCTTGTTGTGGATCCACTGGTGGCTGGGGTTGAAGCGGCGCACTTGCCCCGCCATCGCCACCAGCCCGGTTTCCTTCTGCTTCTCCACCACCCGGATCGAATCCGCCAGCGAATCCGCCATCGGGATCTCGACCAGCACGTGCTTTCCGGCCTCCATGCAGGCGACGGCCTGATCGGCGTGCATCTGCGTCGGCGTCGACAGGATCACCGCATCGACATCATCGCGCACGATGCAGTCTTCCAGCGTGGTGCCGGCGTGACCGATCCCGCGCTCGGCGGCGAAAGCCTCGATCTTGTCCTTGGTCGGCCCCATCACCGAGGTCACCTCGACCCCGTCGATATTGGCCAGCGCGTCGAGATGCTTGATCCCGAAAGCGCCATAGGCACCGGCAACGCAAATCCGCATGTTGTTCTCCTCAGGCGTGGTTTTCCAGAATGAGATGCCCGACGGCCGTATTCGATGCGGGCACATGATAATGGCGGTGCACCTCGGTGACGGTTTCATCAAGCGCGCCGCGCATGACAAGCCACATCACCATCTCGATCCCTTCCGAGCCGGTCTCGCGCAGAAACTCGAGGTGAGTGATCTGCCGGGCCGCGTCGGGGTCGTTCACCAGCTTGTCCATGAAATCCTGATCCCAGGCGGCGTTGATCAGCCCGGCGCGCTCGGCCTGGAGCTGGTGGCTCATGCCGCCGGTGCCGTAGATGTGCACGTTCAGATCTTCGGGATAGCTGTCGATGGCGCGCCGGATCGCGCGCCCGAGATTGTAGCAGCGGTTGGCGGTGGGGGCGGGGTATTGCACCACATTGACGGCGAGCGGCACCACCAGCGCGCCCCAGTCGTCGTCGGGCTTCTTGTCGCCAAACATCACCGAGAGCGGCACGGTGAGGCCGTGATCGACTTCCATCTCGTTCATGATGGTGAGGTCGAATTCGTCGAGGATGACCGATTGGGCGATGTGGGAGGCGAGCTTCTGGTGGCCCTTGACCACCGGCACCGGGCGCGGCCCCCAGCCCTCGTCGGCGGGGGTGTATTCGGCGGCGCACCCCAAGGCAAAAGTCGGGATCACGCGCGCGTCGAAGGCCGTGCAATGATCGTTATAGACAAGGAAAACCACGTCAGGCTTGTTTTCCTCGTTCCATTTGCGCGAAAACTGAAAGCCGTCGAAGACGGGCTGCCAATAGGGCTGGTCGGTGATCCCCTGGTCCATCGCCACGCCGATAGCGGGCACGTGGGAGCAGGCCACGCCTGCGGTAATGCGGGCCATTATTTTTTCTCCCAGTCTGATTTCGAGCGGTTGCCCTCGATCGGGCGGCCGCCTTGCACCATCATCGCGCGGTAGTCGTCGCGGCTCATATGGCTCATCTCGGCGGCGAGATCCTGAAACACGATGCCATCGAAAGCGGCCAGCTTCGAGGTGTAGTAGATGTTGCCGCCAAGCTCGAGCAGCCGGTTCCAGGCGCGATCGCGGATCGCCTGCTTCTGATCCTCGGTCATGGCGAACTTCGCCATATGCGCCTCGGGGTCGGCTTTCATCGCCGCGCGGTTGTCCGCGAGCCTCAGCGAGATGCAGAACTGGTTCAGCCAGTAGCCCTCGCGTGAGCGGTCGGCATCGAAGACGAAGGTGCCGGGGATGTCGTCGTAGTCCTTCTCCGTCATGGGTTTCTCCTGTTCGCGTGATGGGTGAGACATAGGAAGCGTCCGGCGCGAAGGGAAATCCAAAGCCGGGGATGGGTATTCGTTCTCGCTATAGCCCCAGTGTTTTCGTTGGATTGGCGGCGGCGCGCAGCAGGTCGAGAAACCGCGCCTGGGTGGGCGTGGGCATCCAGCCCGCGCGGGTAGTCAGCCCGATCGGACGGGCCGAGCCGGGCAGCGGCAGGTCGAGTGGCACCATCAGGCCCAGTTCGATTTCGACGGCGGCCTGGCGCGGCGACAGGATCGTCAGGTAATTGCCGCGTGCCAGCATCCCGCGCACCAGCACCATCGACGAGGTGACCACCCGCACCGGCGTGGTGTCCATCGCGCCGATGCCGAGGGCACGATACAGGTAGGCCCCGGCGGGCGCGTCGCGCGGCGGAGCGATCCAGGGGTAGGCGAGCGCGTCGTCGAGGGTGAGCCTGCTGCGCCCCGCGAGCGGGTGACCGGGGCCGGCCATGATCGCCAGCGGGTCGTCGAACAGCGGTTCCTGCACCACGTCCTCGGCCGGCAATGGCGTGCGCAGCGCGCCGATCAGCACGTCGAGCTCGCCGTAGCGCAGGCTGCGCAGAAGCTCTCCGTAGGGCGCGTCGACAATGCGGATCTGCACGCCCCCCGCCTCGCGCAGCAGCGTGTCGCAGGCGGCGGGCAGGATCTCGGAGCGCGACAGCGGCATCGAGCCCACGCCAATCCGCGTGGCGTCGCGGCCCTTCAGGCGGGTGAGCTCGTCGAGCCCCTGGCCCAGCTCGGCCTCGGCCAGCATGACGGCGCGCGCGAAGGCCTCGGCCGGCGGGGTCAGTTCGATCCCGCGCCGCCCCGGCACGAACAGCGCCATGCCCGACAGCTTTTCAAGGTCGCGCCCGGCACGGTGGATCGAGGGCTGCGAAATGCCGAGGCTCCGGGCCGCGAGCGAAAAGTTTCCGCCCGCGCGGATCGCCACCAGCGCGCGCAGCTGGGCGGCCGTCACACGGGTGTGAAAATTGGCCACCGGCGTGCCGTCGCGCCGCCCCGCGAGGCGCACCGCGCGCGCCGCCCCCTCCGCCAGCATGTCGAACATGCGCCGCACGCGGATAAGCAGCACGTCGCCCTCGGCGGTGGGAAACATCCCCTCCGGGCGGCGGTCGAGCAGGCGCGACCGGAACCGCTCTTCGAGCCGGGCAATCGCCTGCGTGACCGCCGGTTGGCTGAGGTGCACGCGGTCCGCGGCGGCGCTGATCCCGCCCGCATCGGCAACTTCCATGAAGGCCCGAAGGTGCCTCAAATTTGGGAAATCGGATTTCATATTAGAGGGTTATCCATTTCGCGGCAAAGGGGTCAGATGATTCACTATAGCAAATATTTATGACGTGGGCGCGGGATTCAAATGGTCAGAGTGGCGCGGGCGGACTACTCCGGTGACGTTCGGGCGGACGCGTCCGGGCCACAGGTTCAGGGAGAAGTGAATGTCCGACAGGAAAACCGCCCTCGTCATCTCGGCCCACAGCGCCGATTTCGTCTGGCGCGCCGGGGGCGCGATCGCACTGCATGCCGCCAAGGGCTACGATGTGACGGTGGTCTGCCTCAGCTACGGCGAGCGCGGCGAAAGCGCGAAGCTGTGGAAGCAGGAAGGCATGACGCTGGAGCGGGTGAAAGCCGAGCGGCGCACCGAGGCCGAAAACGCGGCAGCGGCGCTGGGCGTGGCCGATATCCAGTTTTTCGACATCGGGGATTATCCGCTGGAGTTCACCCGCGACGTCAAGGACCGGATGGTCGACGTGATCCGCGCCGTTCAGCCGAAGTTCATGTTCTCGCATTCGCGCTGGGACCCGTACAACACCGACCACATGAACACGACGCAGTTCGCGCTCGAAACCCGGATGATGGCGCAGGCCTGGGGGCACAACCCCGGCGAAAAGGTGCTGGGCGCGCCGCAGCTCTACCTGTTCGAGCCGCACCAGACCGAGCAGATGGGTTGGAAGCCGAACGTGTTTCTCGACATTACCGAGGTGTGGGACAAGAAATGGGCGGCGATCCAGTGCATGCAGGGCCAGGAGCACCTGTGGCACTTCTACGAGAACGTCGCCGAAAACCGCGCCAACCACTTCCGCCGCAACTCGGGCGGCATGGCTGGCGGCAAGCCCGCGAAATACGCGGAAGGCTTCGAGGCGATCTTTCCGCGCACCGTCGAGGAGCTGGACTGATGGGTTATCAGCCGGGCACCACGGGCATCGTCGTGCAGAACATCGAACGCGTTTCGCTGGAGATCATCGACGGGCTGGCCGAGATGGGCTGCGCCACGGTGCACGAGGCGCAGGGGCGCAAGGGGCTGCTGGCGAGCTACATGCGGCCGATCTACACCGGTGCGCGGGTGGCGGGCTCGGCGCTGACCATCCTTAGCCCGCCGATGGACAACTGGATGATCCACGTCGCCATCGAGCAGCTCAAAGAGGGCGATATCATGGTGCTCGGCACCACCTCGCCTTCGGATGCCGGCTATTTCGGCGATCTGCTGGCGACCTCGGCCCAGGCGCACGGCTGCCGGGGCTTGGTGATCGACGGCGGCGTGCGCGATCTCGCCGACCTCACCGAGATGAATTTCCCGGTCTGGTCGAAGGCGGTGGGCGCGCAGGGCACGATCAAGGCGACGCTGGGCAGCGTGAACGTGCCGGTGGTCTGCGCCGATGCGCTGGTGAACCCCGGCGACGTGATCGTCGCCGACGACGACGGCGTGGTTTGCGTGCGCGGCGACGAGGCCGCAGCGGTGCTGGAGAAGGCGCGCGCGCGGGTGGCGAGCGAAGAGGCCAGGCGCGCGCGCTTCGCCGCCGGCGAACTGGGGCTCGACATCTACGACATGCGCGCACGGCTGGCCGAGATGGGGCTGACGTATGTCTGAGCTTGGGAAATGCGTCTCGGGCAGGAGCGGGGGCCAGCCCCCGCACCCCCGAGGTATTTTTGCCAAGAAAAAGGAGCGGGCGCGTGGCTGAGGCGGTGCGCTGCATGTGGATGCGGGGCGGGACCTCGAAGGGAGGGTATTTCCTCGCCGACGACCTGCCTTCGGATCTGGCGGCGCGCGATGCTTTCCTGCTGCGGGTGATGGGCTCGCCCGATCTGCGCCAGATCGACGGGATGGGCGGGACCGATCCACTGACCTCGAAAGTGGCGGTGGTCAAGAAATCTGCGCGCGAGGGCGTGGATGTCGACTACCTGTTCCTGCAGGTGTTCGTCGACCAGCCCATCGTCACCGACAAGCAGAATTGCGGCAACATGCTCGCCGGCGTCGGGCCGTTTGCCATTGAGCGCGGGCTGGTGGCGGCGACCGGCGACGTGACGCGGGTGGCGATCTACATGGAGAACACCGGGCAGGTGGCCGAGGCATTGGTGCAGACGCCGGGTGGCGTGGTGACCTATGCGGGCGAGGCCAGGATCGACGGCGTACCCGGGATGGCGGCGCCAATCCCCCTGGCGTTTCGCGATACCGCCGGTAGCTCTTGCGGCGCGCTGCTGCCCACCGGCAACGTGGTGGATGTGATCGAGGGTGTGGAGGCGACGCTAATCGACAACGGCATGCCTTGCGTGGTGATGCGCGGCCAAGACCTTGGCATCACCGGGGACGAGACGCCGGAGGAGCTGGAGGCGAACGACGCCTTGCGCGCGCGGCTGGAGGCGATCCGCCTCAAGGCCGGGCCGATGATGAACCTCGGGGATGTCGCCGAAAAGTCCGTGCCGAAGATGACCATGGTGACGGCGCCCAGGGCCGGGGGGGCGATCAACACGCGTACCTTCATTCCGCATCGCTGCCACAAGACCATCGGCGTGCTGGGGGCCGTGAGCGTGGCGACCGCCTGCTTGCTCAAAGGCGCGCCCGCCGCCGCGCTCGCCCAGACCGGCGAAGGGGATGAGCGGAGCCTCAGCATCGAACATCCCACCGGCGAGATGAGTGTGATCGCCCGGCTGGACGAGACCGGAACCCCGACGACAGCCGCGATCCTGCGCACCGCGCGCAAGCTGATGGACGGCGAGGTGTTTGGAGACTGACATGAGCGAGACGCAAGAAACCGATGCCGATTGGCTGGATTTCCATCCTTCCCCCAAGAAGCCCGACTTCGTGCTGCCCGAGGGGGCGGTGGATGCACATTGCCACGTGTTTGGCCCGCGCGACGAATTCCCTTTCGCGCCGGAGCGCAAATACACGCCCTGCGATGCGGGCAAGGAAAAGCTCTTTGCGCTGCGCGATCATCTCGGGTTCTCGCGCAACGTGATCGTGCAGGCCACCTGCCACGGGCGCGACAACACCGCGACGATGGATGCCTGCCGGGCGGCGGGCGACCTTGCGCGCGGGATCGCCAGCGTGCGCCACGACATCACCCGCGAAGAGCTTGCCGAGATGGACGCGGCGGGCATTCGCGGTGTGCGCTTCAACTTCGTGAAACGGCTGGTGGACGCCACGCCGCGGGCGCATTTCACCGAGGTGGCCGAGCGCATCCAGGAGTTTGGCTGGTCGATCGTGGTCTATTTCGAGGCCGCCGACCTCGAAGAGCTGGTGCCCTTTCTCGAAAGCTTGCCGGGGATCATCGTGGTCGATCACATGGGCCGGCCCGACGTGGCCAAGGGCGTGGACCACCCCGACTTTCAGCGCTTCGTCGATCTCATGGCGCGCAATGAGAATATCTGGTCGAAGGTGACCTGCCCGGAGCGCCTGAGCCTGGAGGGCCCGCCCGCCTACGACGACGTCGTGCCCTTCGCCCGCCGGATCGTCGAGCTGTTTCCCGACCGGGTGCTCTGGGGCACCGACTGGCCGCACCCCAACATGAAGTCGCATATGCCGGACGACGGCAACCTGGTCGACGTCATCCCGAAGATCGCGCGAACCCCCGAGGAGCAGCGGAAACTGCTCGTGGACAACCCGATGCGTCTGTATTGGGCCAGATAGGAGAGGAGGAGACGATGGCGGATCAGCCAGCGTTCGACTACCATATCGACATTCCCGGAACGACCATCTTTGACGGCAAAATGGCCATGAAAGGCTATGCGCTGAACAAGATGTGCTACTCGTTCAACAAGGCCGAGAACCGCGCGGCGTTCCAAGCCGGCGAAGAGGCCTACATGGACAAGTTTGGCCTGAACGACGAGCAGAAACAGGCGATCCGCGACCGCAATGTGCTCGGGTTGATCGCCGCGGGTGGCAACATCTACTACCTCGCCAAGTTCGCCGGCATCTTCGGCCTCTCGGTGCAGGACGTGGGCGGGTTGCAGACCGGCAAGACCACCGAGGAATTCAAAGACTACCTGAAATCGCAGGCCTGAGGAGGAGAGATCATGGCAAAAATTCTTGGCGGCATCACCACCTCGCATATTCCCGCGGTGGGTAACGCGATCCAGAACCAACTGCAGGACGATCCGTATTGGAAGCCGTTTTTCGACGGCTACCCGAAGGTTCACAAATGGATCCAGGACAACGAGCCGGACTACGTGATCAACATCTACAACGACCACGGGCTGGGCTTTTTCCTCGACCGGATGCCCACGTTTGCGATCGGCGCGGCGCATGAGTACCGCAACGAGGACGAGGGCTGGGGCCTGCCCAAGCTCGACCCGTTCCCCGGCGCGCCGGAACTGAGCTGGCACATCATCGAGAGCATGGTGGCCGACGAGTTCGATATCACCTCGTGCCAGGAGCTGCCGGTGGATCACGGCTTCGTGGTGCCGATGCAGCTGTTCTGGCCGGGCGCGCCGCATCACCCCGACATGCCGCGCACGGTGCCGATCAGCGCCAACACGGTGCAGCACCCGATCCCGACGCTGAAGCGGGCGCTGGCGTTTGGCCGGTCGCTGCGCAAGGCGCTGTTGAGCTTCCCCGAGGATGCGAAGATCGTGGTGCTGGGCACCGGCGGGCTCAGCCACCAGCTTGACGGCCAGCGTGCGGGCTTCATCAACAAGGAGTTCGACCAGTATTGCCTCGACAACATCGTGCACAATCCCGATGAGCTGACCAAGATCACGCGGATGGAACTGGTGGAGAAGGCGGGCGCGCAGGGCACCGAGTTTCTGATGTGGATGATGATGCGCGGGGCGCTGGGCGACGACGTAACCGAGATCACCCGGAACTACCATATCCCGATTTCGAACACCGCCGCCGGAACGCTGCTGCTGGAGTGCGCGGCCTGAGGCGAGGCCGGGGGGCTCTGCCCCCCGGACCCCCCGAGGTGTTTGCGCCAAGAAGAAACAGGGGCCGCGGGTTATCATGCGGCCTCCATTTTTTGCGAAAGGCGCGGGGCGGGAGGCCGGAGGCGCGGGAAGAGAACGCGCAGGCAGAAATCGGGTGAGGCGCGACCGCTCCGAGGATGCCCGTCGAACCACCCGCGCCCGTGGCGACAGCTTCGCCCGGCGAGTGCGCAAACCTGAGCGCACATCCAGAACTCGTTTTTCGGAATCTACGTTCGCTATTTTACCTCCGAGAACCCGTCGCGCAGCGACCATCTAAACTCGTGGTATTTGCCGTCGGCGAAGGCGGACGCATCGAAGCTCAGAAGTGCACAACCATTCTTCCGTGTACCATCCATGTTGTACAGGGCGCACACGATCTTCCCCGTCAGGCCAAGAGCGCCCGTTCCTCGCGTGACATTGTACAGTCTTTCCGCTGTTTCGGCGTTCATTTCCACATCGACGATCGAGCCTGAATCTCGCCATCCGAAGCGGTTGCTGCCACCGACAGGGGTGCCGAAATTCGCGGAATAATTGTCACATGAAAGGTAGCCTTTGCCCTGGTGTTGATCGATGAACACAAGGGGTATGTCCCGTGGGGATCCCAGCGAATAAGTGGCCCAACTGCCGTTCGCGTCTCCGTAGATGGTCGTTATCCCACTGCCCATGCAAAAGGTCTGCGTGTTAGTTTCGAAATTGTATCTGGCGGCTACCAGAAGGACGTTGTCAATCGAGACGAGGACAGCAGGTTTCTGTTGGTTCCAGACGGTCACAGTGGTACGGTTCTCGCCATATTTTGCCAGGCTGGCCAGGGCTGCCTCTTTTAATTCGTTGGCTGTTCTCTGTGCCTCGAATGGGCTTGCATCGCTGTTAGAATGGATGACTTTGACGAAATTCTCCACTTGCGATCGCGGGTTGTTTACCGTGACACTCAACAAGGCGATCGTGTCTGGAAGCGGTAACTTGTCCAATTCATATGGATCAGCGGTTCCGATTTGCGTTGTGGCAAGGAATATTCCGATTGCTATTGCCAGAGTTCTCGACATTGGCCTTCCTCCTCAAAAAAACCTAGCACACGGCCACTGACGAAACTGTGCACTGGACAATCCCAGATGTCGAATCTCAACCTCGCCGGCATCACGCGCCTGTGAGTTTGCCGCGAGTTCATTCGATCACAATCATTGATGTCGACGACTGTGACTGGCCATTGAATGTGGGCTCAGGTTACTCTCCGCTGCTCCTTTTCTCAAGGTGTTTGCGAAACGCGCGGGGCGACAGGCTCGTGGCGCGGCGGAAGACGCGGGAGAAATGGCCCGGGTCGTCGTAGCCGAGAGTGTAGGCGACCTGGGCTATGGATAGGTTCGAATAGACCAAGTTTCGGCGCGCCTCGCGGATGATCCTGTCTTGGATAATGGCCGAGGCGGGTTGGCCTGTGGCGGCCCGCATCACGCGGGAGAGGTGCGTGGCGGTAACCGCGAGGCGCGCGCCATAGGCGGCGACCGGCAGGTGCTCGGTGAAATGCGCCTCGACGAGGGCCTCGAAGCGGCGTTGCAGGGACGTCTCGGAGCGTGTGTCGGTGGGGGCCTCTTCGGCGATCGCCCGCGCGACGAGTCCGGCGAGCAGGGCGGTGCGCGCGCGCAGCTCGTGGGCGCGGGCGAAGGCGCGGGCCTCGAACGCGGCGAAGATCGCCTGGATCGTCGCGACGATCTCCTCGGTTCCGTCAACCACGCAAGGACGCGCGAGCAGGGGGCGCAGGCCTTCGCCTTCGGCCAGCCCTTCGTCAAGGACCTCGGCCGGGATCGTCACCACCCAGCCCTCGGTGCCGGGGGTGAAGCTGTAGGCATGGACACAGCCGGTGGGCACGTTGGCGAGGCTGGCGTTGGTGAGCCTGTGGGTCTCGCCATCGAAGGTGCCGCGCCCGCCGCCGCGCGCGATCATCAGCACCTGGTGCAGCCGGGCGTGGCGATGCGGCGTGAACTCCCAGTCGTGTTTGAGCGAGCGGGCCGCGATGGTCTCGCAGTGGACCACGTCGGGCAGGTCGGCGCTTTCGCCGAACAGGTTGTAGCTTTCGATGCGCTCCATGTTCGATCCATACAAGTTTTGGCGGGGTCGATCCATTCAAATCCGCGCAAGGTCCGGCGATGATCGGCGTGACGGACAGGGAGGATACCATGACCAACACGATCCGGACCAAGGTGGGCATCATCGGTGGCGGGCCGTCGGGCCTGCTGCTGAGCCAGTTGCTCGACCTCAAGGGCATCGACAACGTGGTGCTGGAGAAGCACACGCGCGACTACGTGCTCAGCCGCATCCGCGCCGGGGTGCTCGAGCATGGCTTTGCCGAGCTGATGCGCGAGGCGCAGTGCGGCGACCGGATGGACGCCGAGGGCGAGATCCACGAAGGCTTCGAGATCAACGATCACGGCACGATGCACCGGGTTGATCTCGCCGGGCATACCGGTGGCAATTCGGTGGTGGTCTATGGCCAGACCGAGCTGACCCGCGATCTCTACGACGTACGTGAGAAAATGGGCGGCAAGGTGATCCACGAGGCGCTCGACGTGGCGATCCATGGCGCCAACACCGACAGCCCGGCGCTCACCTACCGCCAGGGCGACGAGACGTTTCGGGTGGAGTGCGATTTCATCATCGGTGCAGACGGCTTTCACGGCGTGAGCCGCAAGTCGATCCCGCGCGACGTGCTGAATGAATTTGAGAAAATCTATCCGTTCGGCTGGCTCGGCGTACTCAGCCGCACCAAGCCGGTGAACCCGGAGCTGATCTACTCGAAGACCGACCGGGGCTTTGCGCTTTGCTCGCTGCGCAGCCAGACGCTCTCGCGCTACTACATCCAGGTGCCGCTGACGGAGTCGGTCGAGGACTGGTCGGACGACGATTTCTGGGCCGAGCTCAGGGCGCGCCTGCCCGACGACGTGGCGGCGCGGCTCGAAACCGGCCCCTCGATCGAGAAGTCGATCGCGCCGCTGCGCTCTTTCGTGGCCGAGCCGATGCGCTGGGGGAATTTGTTCCTGGCCGGCGACGCCGCGCATATCGTGCCACCCACCGGCGCGCGCGGGCTCAATTCGGCGGCGTCGGATATCTACTACCTCTACCATGGCATGGTCGATCACTACCTGAATGGCGACGGCGCCGGGCTCGAGGCCTATTCCGCCAAGGCGCTGGCGCGGGTGTGGAAGGCGCAGCGGTTTTCCTGGTGGATGACGACGATGTTGCACCACTTCCCCGACCAGTCCGACTATGATCGAAAATTGCAGGAGATCGAGCTGGCCTACCTGCTCAGTTCCGAGGCGGCGATGACATCTCTTGCGGAGAACTACGTTGGCCTGCCATTCTGAGCCACCGCGTGGGGTTGACCTAGGTCAAGGCCCCGCGCGACCGCCAACGCCACAGTATCGGCGAGAAACCCAGGAGCGCGCCCATGTACACAAACATCCTTGTCCCCGTGGCCTTCGAGACCGGCCGTGACACGATGAAATCGATCCAGATCGCCGAGTCCATCGCCGGGCCCGGCGCGACGATCACGGCGCTGCACGTGATCGAGGAAATTCCCTCCTACGTGGCGCAATACCTGCCCGAGGGGCAGATCGACGCCAATCTGCACGAGGTTGAAGAGGCGCTCACCCAGAAGCTTGCCACGCATGGCAATATCAAGGTGAAGGTGATCGAGGGCCACGCCGGCCATTCGATCGTCGATTACGCCGCCGAGACCAAGGTGGACTGCATCGTCATCGCATCGCACCGGCCGGGGCTGCAAGATCTGTTCCTCGGCTCGACGGCGGCGCGGGTGGTGCGCCACGCGCCCTGCTCGGTGCACGTGGTGCGCTGAGCTTCGCTGGATTCCAGGCTTGGAAGGCGCGCCCGTTGTGGTGCGCCTTTTTCGTTTCCATATCGAAGGGAGCACAGGAGGAATGACGATGAAATGTCCGCAGGACGGCAGCGAGATGGATCATGTGAGCCGCCATGGTGTCGAGATCGACCATTGCCCGGTTTGCGGCGGGGTCTGGCTTGATCGCGGCGAGCTCGATCACCTGATCGAAGCGGTGCGCCCGGCGGTGGCGCTCGACAATCCCGACCCCGATCCGGTGCCGCCCCCGCCGCCGCCCGGTGATGAGGCGGAACCCGAGGGCCACCGCGGCCACCGCTACGCGGCGCCTGAACCCAAGCCCAAGCGGGCCAAACGGTTTGAGGATCGCGGCCGAATGGGCGAGCCGGAGCCCGGCAAGGGGCGGCGCTTTGGCGGGACGCATTCGCGCAAGAGTCGGGTGAAGAGCATCCTCGAAGAGATCTTCGACTTCGACTGAGGTTTTGCGCTTTGCGTGCGCGGTGGTAGGCTTTGCCAACCAACAGGGAGATGTGCCGATGCCCACGATCAAGAAAGACCCGAACATCCAGACCGTGATCACCACCTTCGAGGTCACGCCCGGCACTTGCGACGATCTGCTCGAAGAGCTGCGCCTGGCCTGCAACGACTATATCTCGCAGCAGCCCGGATTCATCGGCGCGGCGATGCATGTGAACGATGCCCAGACCCGGATCGCCAACTACACCCAGTGGGAGAGCCGCGAGGCGTTTCAGAAGGTGCTGCGCGCCGACGAGATGCGCGCCTATCACCGCAAGTTCAACGACCTGTGCAAGACTTTTGAGCCGGTGATGTATGACGTGGTGACCACCTCGGACTGAGGCCCAGCTACGGCGGCGCGGGGGCTGGGGTATCGGCCCAATCGCCGTAGCCACAGGGTGCGGCGGCCGCCATCGCCGCCGGGCGCAGCACCTCCATCTTCGCCTCCAATGCGGCGAGCCGCTCGGTGAGCGCGGTGCGGTCGATTGCCACCGGAATCGTCAGCTTTTGGCGGCCATTCGCAAGGCAGGTGCCGCGCTGCCCGCCCACCCGGCAGGGCACGGCCTCGGGCACCCTGATCTCCTGATCGTGCAGCGCATATCCACGGGCCAGGTCGGCGCGGATTGTCTGCGCTCCGCGCCAGGCCCCGCGATAGGCGATCGTGGCGTCGGCGAAGCACTGCGCCTCGGGCGAGAGCGGGGCACAGGCGCTTGCAAACAGCGCCAGGGCCAGGGCAACGAACCCCGGCAGGAGGCGTGGCAGGATCATGCCCCGAGTCTAGGCGCATCTTGGTTTCGAGACGGTTAACGCCGCCGGGGGTTGCGGCATTTTGGCATGCTGACGACCCGCCCATAAAACATATATTGAAAATACAACTTTGATTTCGGAGTAACCTCCATGCATGACGGACCCCATCGCCGGGGCGGCGGCCACGGCCATCACCACCACGACCACAGCCCGGACATGGCCCAGCGCCACAAGCGCGACCAGGCGGTGTTTCACGAGCTTCTGCGCCGCCACGATGCGATCCGCCGCGAGGTGGAGAACACCGACACCGGCATCCGCGCGTTGACCGAATCGGACGATCCCGAGCTTGCCGGGCTGATCCGTGGCCACGTGCACGAGATGCACCGCCGACTGGTGGAAGGCTTTTCGCTGCGCCACTGGGATCCGGCCTTTGCCGAGATCTTCGCGCAGAAAGACAAGGTGCGCATGACGGTGACCGAGACCGACAAGGGCGTGGTGATCGAGGAAACCTCGCACGATCCCAATGTCGTGAAGCTGATCCAGGCGCATGGCGTCGTGGTGAGCAATTTTGTCAAATCCGGCGGCAAGGCGGCCGGCCAGCCCGGCGCGCTGCCGGACGATTACGTGCGGGTGGCGTCGTAGGTCCTCCCTGGCCTGTTTTCACCCGCGCGTCGCTTGTCCCGCCCTAACCGGACGGGGCGGGACAAGCACCCACATTCATGGCACTCTCTGCGCAAACGGGACTGGCCCGAACGGGAGAGATTCACATGACCGACCTGCCCATCATCGGCGCGCAACTCACGGTGCTCGACCTGCCCAAGCACCGCGACTGGCTGATCGAGAAGAACCGCGACCTGGAGCTGCCCGAGTTCTGCATGGCCGACATCCTGGCCGCCCCCGATCCGTTCATCGACATGGCGAAGAAGGCGCTCGACGGCTGGTCGGGGCGGCTTGGCATCCACGGGCCGTTCTCGGGCTTCGAGCTGAGCACCCGCGACAAGGAGGTGCGCGCGGTGGTGCAGAAGCGGATCGGCCAGGCGCTGGACGCGGCCGAGAAGCTGGGGGCCACGCAGATGGTGCTGCACTCGCCCTACGATCCCTGGGATGCGCACAACCTCGACAATGGCCCGCGTGACCGGGGCAAGCGGATTGCCGCGATCCTCGAGACGCTGGCGCCGGGGCTGAAACGGGCCGAGGATCAGGGCGTCGAGATCGTGCTGGAAAACATCAGGGACGTCGACCCGGCGCACCGGGCGGCGGTGGTCGAGGCGGCGGGAAGTGCCGCGCTGAAGCTCTCGGTGGATGTGGGCCATGCCTATTGGGCCCATGTGAGCGCGGGCGCGCCACCGGTGGACCGGTATATCTCGTTTGCCGGCGAGGCGCTGGGGCACGTGCATTTGCAGGACGCGGACGGCTATGCCGACCGGCACTGGTGCCTCGGCGAGGGGACGATTCCCTTCGCGCCGATCTTCGCGGCGTTGGGGGCTTTGAAGTCAAACCCCCGGCTGATCGTCGAGATCAACGAGTTTGGCCGCGTGCAGGAAGCCGTGGCGCATCTGGCGGCGTTGGGTCTGGGGCAGTAGACCTGAGGGCTCATAGAGGCCTTGCGGGGGTGCGCCAACGCGCCGGGCTTGCTAAGCTGCGTGGACTGCCAGCGTTTTGACAGGAGAACTACATGCGGTTTCTGACGATCCTTCTGGCCGGCCTCGCCGGCCCGGCCCTTGCGGCCGACCCGGTCAACATCCGGCCCGATCTGCCCTCGGTCACGATACAAACGCCCGCGGGCCCGGCCGAGATTTCGCGCAACCAGGACCCGGCCAACAAGCTGGAGGGCGATTGGGCCCTCACCTCGCGCGCCTGCCCGCCGTTCTGCATCCAGCCGATGCTGCCGGCCGAAGGCGTGCGCACAATTGGCGAGCTGGAACTGCTGGATCTGCTGGCCGACCCGGAGGTGGTGGTGTTCGACAGCCGCACCCGGCCGTGGTTCGAGGGGGGCTCGATCCCCGGCGCGCTGAGCATGCCCTATACCGAGATGCCGGACCGCCTCGATGAACTCGGCTGCGAGGTCGACTTTGACGGCTGGATCTGCGGCGAGGACGTGCCCGAGATCGCGCTGTTCTGCAACGGGCCGTGGTGCGGACAATCGCCCACCGCGATCCGGCGGATCATCGAGGCGGGGTATCCGGCCGAGAAGATCTCGTACTACCGGGGCGGCATGCAGGTGTGGCGGATGTTGGGGCTGAGCGTGACCGGGGAATAAAGGTTACGCGGGTCACCAACTCGGGCGCTACGCTTGCCATCCTAGCCCACCGGATCGCGCAGCGATCCGGTTCGCGCCCGCCCTCGGTGCCGGGCGCGATCCTTTGAGTGGGGCGGAGTGGTTGGAATCAGCGTTTGGCCGACGCTTGCTATGTTTTTTGATCTGCGTGGGTCCAAAAACCATCATAAATGTCACGCTTGAGCTTCGCCAAGTCGGGGTGAACGGGGATCAAGTAGGACGGCTTCTGACCCGCATCTTTTATTGATGCACCTATCAACCACACCTCATCGGAGTCCACAAAGATCAGGCGGTCATGAAGGCCTTTGTATTCTCGTACTTCTATGTCTGAGCTGTATTGAGCTATGTGCTTTCTCACTGCTGGGAGGAGTGAATCCAAGTATCTATTGGTCAATATTTCCACGCGAACTTGTTTTGCAGCATCAGCGGCAACTGAATAGAAACCCTCGGCAGCGAAGTAGGGATCCACAATTCTTATTGAGCGTGTGGCTCTCGACGCTAGTTGGACAATAGCTTTGTGAAAATCGGAATAGGATCCAGTGTCGAAAACCAAACCAATTTGGGTATCACCGGACAGCTCAAGTTCCAATTCCAGCCTTTCCTTGGCTAACGCCACGAGGTCGTTCAGCTCTTCAAGAGATCCTCCATTCTGTGATGAGGCCGCTGACTTCGCCAATATCAAGTCGGCGAAATAGGTGCTGCCGAAGCGCTCAAGGAGCGCGACTGCCTTTGGGATGCAGGTCCTATCATTCGGCAAATCTGCCAGTTTCATCAGGATGATTTGTTTCTCTTGCTGATCCATTTTCCGCTACCGCCCCCGTTTCCCCCGTCCACCCCGCTGCCCCGGCTTCCCCGCCGTCGACCGCCCCTTCACCCGCGTCTCGCTCGCCGCCTCCACCGCCGCCTGCCGGGCCAGCGGATCATCCGCCACCGCCAGCTCGACCGCTTCCAGCCGGTGGACTTCATCCCTCAGCCGCGCCGCCTCCTCGAACTCCAGGTTCTCCGCCGCCTTGCGCATATCCGCCCTGAGCGCGTCCAGATGGGCGGCCAAATTGCCGCCCACCATCGCCTTGTCGACCTTGGCGGTCACGCGGGCCATGTCGGTGTCGCCCTCGTAGAGCCCCGACAGCACGTCCTCGACGTTTTTCTTCACCGTCTCGGGCGTGATGCCGTGTTCCACGTTGTACGCCATCTGGCGGGCGCGGCGTCGGTCGGTCTCGGCCAGCGCGCGCTCCATGCTGCCGGTAATCCGGTCGGCATACATGATCACCTTGCCCTCGGCGTTGCGCGCGGCGCGCCCGATCGTCTGGATCAGCGAGGTTTCTGAGCGCAGGAAGCCCTCCTTGTCGGCATCCAGAATGGCCACCAGCCCGCATTCGGGGATGTCGAGCCCCTCGCGCAGCAGGTTGATGCCGATCAGCACGTCGAAGGCCCCCAGCCGCAGATCGCGCAGGATCTCGATGCGCTCGAGCGTGTCGATGTCGGAATGCATGTAACGCACGCGGATGCCCTGTTCGTGCATGTATTCGGTAAGGTCTTCGGCCATCCGCTTGGTCAGCGTCGTCACCAGTGTGCGGTAGCCGCCGGCGGCCTGGCGGCGCACCTCGTCGAGCAGGTCGTCCACCTGCATCTCCACCGGGCGGATCTCCACCTGCGGATCGAGCAGGCCGGTCGGGCGGATCACCTGCTCGGTAAACACGCCGCCGGTGCGCTCCAGCTCCCAGTTGCCGGGGGTGGCCGAGACAAACACCGATTGCGGCCGCATCGCGTCCCATTCTTCGAACTTCAGCGGGCGGTTATCCATGCACGACGGCAGGCGGAAGCCGTGTTCGGCCAGGGTCATCTTGCGCCGGAAGTCGCCCTTATACATGCCGCCGATCTGCGGCACGGTCACGTGGCTCTCGTCGGCAAACACCAGTGCGGTGTCTGGGATATACTCAAACAGCGTGGGCGGCGGCTCGCCGGGGGCGCGCCCGGTGAGGTAGCGCGAATAGTTTTCGATGCCGTTGCAATGGCCCGTCGCTTCGAGCATTTCGAGGTCGAACCTTGTGCGCTGTTCGATCCGCTGCGCCTCCAGCAGTTTGCCCTCGCGTTCGAACTCGGCGAGGCGCAGCGCCAGCTCGGCCTTGATCCCCTGGATCGCCTGTTTCAGCGTCGGCGTGGGTGTCACGTAGTGCGAATTGGCGTAGATGCGCACCTTGTCGAGGCTGTCGGTCTTGGCGCCGGTGAGGGTGTCGAACTCGGTGATCGCCTCCAGCTCTTCGCCAAAGAAGGAAAAGCGCCAGCCCCGGTCGTCGAGGTGGCTGGGCCAGACTTCGAGGCTGTCGCCGCGCACCCGGAAGGTGCCGCGCGAGAACGCGTTGTCGTTGCGTTTATACTGCTGGGCGATCAGGTCGCGCATCACCTCGCGCTGGTTATATTCGGTGCCCACCTCCAGATCCTGGCGCATGGCGGTATAGGTTTCGGGGCTGCCGATGCCGTAGATGCAGGAGACCGAGGCGACGATGATCACGTCGTCGCGCTCCAGCAGCGCGCGGGTGGCGGAGTGGCGCATCCGGTCGATCTGCTCGTTGATCTGGCTTTCCTTCTCGATGAAGGTATCGGTGCGCGCCACGTAGGCCTCGGGCTGGTAATAATCGTAGAAGCTGACGAAATACTCGACGCTGTTCTCCGGAAAGAAATTCTTGAACTCGCCGTAGAGCTGGGCCGCGAGCGTTTTGTTCGGCGCGAGGATGATCGCCGGGCGCTGGGTCTGCTCGATCACCTTGGCCATGGTGAAGGTCTTGCCGGTGCCGGTGGCGCCGAGCAGCACCTGGTCGCGCTCGCCCGCCGTCACGCCGGCGGTCAGCTCGGCAATCGCGGTCGGCTGGTCGCCGGCGGGCTCGAACCCGGCATGCAGCACGAAGCGCTTGCCGCCCTCGAGCTTGGGGCGCGGGGCGGGGATCGGCTGGGTCAGCGGCGCGTCTTGCATGGCGAGTCTCCTGTTCGCCCTATGTTCGCCGGGTTGCCGGAGGGGCGCAAGAGGGGGCGACTGTGGCGCGAATGGCGCGGGAGCGGGCCGCGGCCCCCGCGATTGTTGACAGATTCGAACCAATGGCGGAGTCTACGGCAAACAAGAGCGGCATCGAAAAGGTGTCGAGCAGGCAGATGACAGAAAAATCCGGGGCTCCCGGCCCCGAGAGGGTGCGTCCGACCGAGGCGCATCTGCTCGCGTTGGGAAAGCTTTCCTACCTTGCCGGGTTCTGCCCGCTGCACCGCCGCTTTCCCGGCCATGCGCTCTCGGCGCTGTTCTTCCCGGCGATCAACAACAACGCGGTGCGCTTTTTCGAAGACGACAACGGCGCGACGGCGGCAGCACTGATCTGGGCGCGGTTGAGTGATGAGGTGTCGGAGCGGATGCTGTTTGGCAAGGTGCCGCCCAGTTCCCAGGAATGGGCAGCGGGCGACAACCTGTGGTTCATCGACCTGATCGCGCCGTTCGGCCATGGCGCCCAGGTGGCGCGCCACATCGCACGCCATCCGCCCGAGGGCCCGTTTTTCTTTGCCCGGCTGGGGCCGGGGGGGCAGGTGCGCAAAGTGGTCGAGGGCGATGCCACGCGCGGCCGGCGCGGGCTGGTGCAGGCGTTCCGGTTCGCCAGCGAGGCCGCCTGATGGGCTTTCCCGTTGCCGATACCGGCTCGGTCACCGAAGATACCGGCGTGGTCGGTGGCTTCATCACCGCCACAGGTGACGTCAACTACCTGCTTGGCGACGATACCGGCGACTGGACGGCGGGCACGATTGCCGGCAGCTACGGCGCGCTGGCGATCGACGCCGACGGGGTCTGGACCTACACCGCAGACAACAGCAATCCCTCGATCCAGGCGCTCAACAGCGGCGAGACGCTGACCGAGGTGTTCAACGTCACCTCGACCAACGGCGCGACGACCGTGACCATCACCATCAACGGCGTCGATGAACCGCCCTGTTTCACGCGCGGCACCCTGATCGAAACGCCGCATGGCCCCCGCCCGGTGGAGAGCCTGCGCGCGGGCGACGCGGTGCTGACCGCCGACAACGGTGTGCAGCAGATCCGCTGGGTCGGCAGCCGGCGGCTGGCGCTCGGTGGCAACGTGGACGACGAAAAGCTGCGCCCGGTGCGGCTGCGCGCCGGCAGCATCGCGCCGGGGGTGCCGGACCGCGATCTGCTGGTCTCGCCGATGCACCGGGTTCTGGTGGGCGGGGCGCAAAGCCAGCTTCTGTTCGGGCGCGACGAGGTGTTGGCGCCGGCAAAACACCTGGTGAACGGGCAGAGTATTTTCACCGAGGCTCTGGCGGAGGTGGAGTATTTCCACATCCTGTTCGACAGCCACCAGATCCTGGTGAGCCTGAACCTGAAATCCGAGAGCTTCTATCCCGGCGGGGTCGGGCTTGCCGGGTTCGAGGACGAGACCCGCGAAGAGGTGCTGGCGCTGTTTCCCGAGCTGCGCAGCCTCGCCGGCGGCTACGGCCCGACCGCGCGCGACGTGCTCAAGCGCCACGAGGCGCAGCTTCTGCGCGCGGTGCTGACCCCGCCGCCGCTGCTCACCGAAGCGTTGATGCGGCGGGTGGCGTGAGCCGCCAGGCCTCCCCGAAAATAGCGAATGGCGGCGCGGCGCTCTGGCGGGCAGACTAAGGGGCGTGATGCACCCCGCCTGAAAGTGGCCGGGGCGGTCTGGCGCGGCAAACTCCTGAAATCGTTAACAAAGGGTTACCACCCTAGGTAGCATTGAATGTTATTTTTTACCCCTAAAAGTGTATTTTCTTGTTGCACCTCTCGTCGGGTGCGGTCTAGGGTCTGAGGGCAAGCAGCAGACCAGGCTGCCGGTCCCGACGAACACCCACCCCACCCCTCGCTCCCTCGTCGGTGACCGGCAGCCAACACAAAGCAGGACTTTCCTCCCACCCCGTTTTTGCCTTGCGAAAGCGGGGTTCTTTTCGGATAAACCGGACAGGACGAAGGAGTGAGCCATGCGCGCCCGTATCTACCAGCCCGCCCGTAACGCGATGACTTCCGGCCAAGGCCGGACCAAGAGCTGGGTGCTCGAATTTGCCCCCGAGGGCGGCAAGGAGATCGACCCGCTGATGGGCTGGACCGGCTCGGCCGACACCCAGGCCCAGGTGCGGATCCGGTTCTCGACCAAGCAGGCCGCGCTGGACTACGCCGCCGAGCGCGGCATCGAGGCCACCGTGACCGAGCCGCACAAGCGCAAGCCCAACATCCGCGCCGGTGGCTACGGCGAGAACTTCGCGCCGGGCCGGCGCGCGACCTGGACACACTAAGCCTTCAGCGAGCTTGGATGATCGCGGCGCGCCTTCGGGTGCGCCGTTTCTGTTTGTGCCCCTGCGCGATGGCGCGCGGCGTGAGTATTTTTACCGAGAAAAAGGATCAGCCGCCGAGAAAGGTGCGCGCCGTGGCCTCGAAGTCGCGCGGGCGCTCGGCGTGCAGCCAATGGCCGGTGCCGGGCAGCTTGGCCTGTTTGGCGTTGGGAAAGCGCGCCTTGATCGGAGCGCGGTGCTCGGGGCGGATGTAGTCCGAGAGCGCCCCGGCGAGAAACAGGGTAGGGCCGTCGAAACGGGCTTCAAACTCGGGAAAGCCGAGGATGGTATCAAGCTGGTCGTCGAGCGCATCGAGGTTCAGCCGCCAGCGCTTCTGCTTCACGTCGAGCGATTGCAGCAGAAAGGCGCGGATCGCCGGGCTGTCGATCGCGGTGGCGAGGGCGCGGTCGGCGTCGCCCCTGGTTTCGATCGAGGACAGGTCGAGGGCGTTCATCGCCGCGATCAGCCCGTGGTGGTTGGCGCCGTGGGTGTAAGCCACCGGGGCGATGTCGGCCACCAGCAGGCGGCGCACCAGGGACGGGCGTGTGAGCGCCAGCACCATCGCTGCCTTGCCGCCCATCGAGTGGCCGATCACGTCGGCCGCGCCGCCGAGCGCCGCGATCACCTCGGCCAGGTCGCCGGCCATTTCCGGGTAGGATTGGCTGGACGCGCGGAAGCTCTCGCCGTGGTTGCGCAGGTCGACGGTGACAATGCGGCGGGTCTTGGCGAGGTTTTTTGCGATCACGCCCCAGTTGCGCCCCGAGCCGAACAGGCCGTGGACGATCAGGATCGGGGGATGGGCCGTTTCGGCACCGAAGTGTTGCATCGTGAGCATGCGGCCAACATAAGGGCGGGGCGTTGAGCCGCAAGGTGGCATGGCGTAGGGTTTTTCGAGGGGGGGGATCGGGTATGGATCTCGACGCGCGGGCCGAGCGGCTGGCAAAACTGATCGAGGAGCGGCTGAACGTGCGCGGCCAGGGCCTCGCCGCCAAGCTTGGCCGGGGCGGGCGCAAGCTGCCGCGCGCGGTACGCGAGGCCGGCGAACAGCTCCTGCTGGCGCAACGCATGGCGCAAAACCCGAAGCTCGCGCGCCAGATCGACCATGCCCGGATCGCGGCGGCCTGCGACGTGGCCGAGCGGATGCTGGGCCGGATCGACCCGTTCGAGCGGCGCAAGACGGTGGTGATCAACTGGCTCGCCGGCAACGCCTTCAACATCCTGGTGGTGCTGGCGCTGGTGCTGGTGCTGATCGCCTGGCGCGGGCTGTTATAGCGCCGCGTCGATCGCCGCCCAGAGCGGCTCGACCGGCTCGGTGCCCACCGCCAGCCGCACAAAGCCATCCGCCACGTCATCGCCCCAGCGCGCGCGCCGCTCGGCGCTGCTGTGCACGCCGCCAAACGAGGTGGCGGGCTCGATCAGCGGGCAGGCGGCGATGAACGCCTCCGCGGCGTCGCGGCTTGCGAGCGTCATCCCGATCAGAAAGCCGGGGCGGCGCATCTGCGCCTTGGCAAGGCTGTGGCCGGGATCGCCCGCGAGGCCGGGGTAGCGCAACGCCTGCACCTTCGGGTGCGCGGCAAGCCGGTCCGCGATGATCTCTGCGGTATCGCACATCCGCTCGAAGCGCAGCGAGAGCGTTTCCAGCGAACGGTGCAGAAGCCAGGCCTCGAACGGGCCGGGGATCGACCCGGATACATTGCGCCAGTCGCGCATCCGCGCCATCAGCGCCGCGTCGCGGCTTGCGACATGGCCCATCAGCAGGTCGGAATGCCCGCCTGGCGCCTTGGTGTCGGAGGCCACCAGTATGTCGGCGCCAAGGTCGAGCGGGCGTTGGCCGAACGGGGTCATGGTGGTGTTGTCGACGATGGTGACCGCGCCGGCCGCGCGCGCGGCGGCGGTGACAGCGCGGATGTCGACCAGGTCGAGGCCGGGGTTTGACGGGCTTTCGATCAGCACCGCGGCGAAGCCCGCGAAGCCGCCTTCGGCGAACCGGGTATTGGGCCGGGTTTCCACCGTCACGCCGAGCGGGGCGAGGAACAGATCGGCGAATTTGCGGCTCACATAATAACCGTCGGCGGGCAGCAGCAGGCGGTCGCCGGCTTTCAGCACCGCCATCAACGCCGCGCTGACCGCCGCCATGCCGGAAGGAAACAGCAGCGCCGGCGCGTCTTCGAGGAACCCAAGCGCGGCCTCGACCACATCCCAGGTCGGGTTGTCGGTGCGGCCATAGACCGCGAGCCCCGGCTCTGGTTCGCCGGGCAGGTGATACATCGAGGCGGAGGTGATCTGCGGCGCAACGGGGTCGCCCTTGCGGGCGGCGGCCGCGCGCAGGTGCAAAAGGCGGGCCGGGTCGGGGGCATGCAGGGGATCGGTCATGTCTCAGTCCTCAATCGTGCCAGAACCGGTGGGTGAACAGCACGAAGACCGAGAGCACTTCGAGCCGCCCCACCAGCATGGCGATGGCGAGCAGCCACTTGGCGGTGTCGTTCAGCGAGGCGAAATTGCCGGCCGGGCCGATCGTGTCGCCAAGGCCGGGGCCGACGTTGGCCAGCGCCGTGGCCGCGCCCGAGACGGCGGTGACGGTGTCGAGCCCGGTGAGCGAAAGCGCCACCGACAAGAGCCCGAGCGAGACCACGAACATCACGAAGAACGCCATCACCGACGACAGAATGTCTTCGCCCACCGGCCGGCCGGCATAGCGCGGCGTGAACACGCCGTGGGGGGTGTGGATCGCGCGCACCCGCGCTCGCACCGAGGCGAACAGCAGCTGGTAGCGGAAGATCTTGACCGAACAGGCGGTCGAGCCGGCGCAGCCGCCGACCAGGCCGAGAAAGAAGAACGTGACCACCGGGAAGGTGCCCCAGAGCTGGTAGTCGACGGAGGCGTAACCGGTGCCCGAGATGATCGAGGTGACGTTGAAGATCCCCTCGCGGAAGCCGTGCTCGAAATGGTCGCCATTAAACACCAGGCGGAAGAAGGTCATCGCCAGCGTGACCGTCAGGACCACCGTGAGATAGCCGCGCACCTGGGGGTCCAAGAACAAAGGGCGCGCGGTGCCCTGAACGATCTGGATGTAGCGCACGAACGGCAGCGAACCCAGCAGCATGAATACCGAGGCGACGTATTCCGGCGCGCCCTGGTAGGTACCGAAGCTCGCGTCGTGGGTCGAAAACCCGCCGGTGGAGATGGTGGTGAAGGCGTGGTTGATCGCGTCGAACGGGGTCATCCCCACGGCGATATAGGCGAGGATATTCAACAGCGTGAGGCCGAGATAGATCGCGCTGATCCGGCCGGCGATCTGCACCGCGCGCGGCAGCACCTTGCCCATCGTGTCGAACGCCTCGGAGCGAAACACCTGCATGCCGCCGACGCGCAGCTCGGGCAGGAACACCATGGCGACGACGATGATGCCGACGCCGCCGAACCATTGCAGCATCGAGCGCCACAGCAGCAGCCCCTCGGGCAGATCGTCGAGCCCGGAGAACACGGTGGAGCCGGTGGTGGTCATCCCCGACATCGCTTCGAAGAAGGCATCGACCGGGCGCGCGCCGATCTCGCCGAGCACGAAGGGCAGCGCGCCGAACAGCGGCAGGGCGATCCAGATCAGCGTGGTGAGCAGGAAGGTCTGCTGGATCGTCAGCCCGTGGCCCACCGAGTTTGCCGTAGCCAGCGCCAGCGAGCCGCCGACCACCAGTGAGATCACCGCCGACGACAGGAACACCGCCCAGTCCGGGCTGCCATAGTACAGGTCGACCGCCATCGGCAGGAACATCGTCGCGCCGAGCACGGCCACCACGAGGCCGATCACGTAGACAATGGGGCGCGGGTCGATCATGGCGGCAGGGTTGGCCGGGGCCGCGCGCGGTGTCAAGCAGGCCGGATCTGCGCGATCACAAAATGGGCCCGAGGCGGCACGGCAAAAATCGCCCGAATTTCACGGGCTGCTGCGTCGATTGCCCCGGTTTTGCGAAAAACCGCAGATGATGTTGCCAGAGTGTTATCCGAATTTGACGGTGTTGGTGGGGGCCAAAGGCGCGAAACACGGTGCGACACCACATCCTCATTTTCACCAAGGAGGAAGCAGGGTCGTCGACGATCGAAGCCGTTTTGCGGCTGCCGGTGTTCGTCGCGTCCGTCTGCCTGATCGCCGGTGCCTCCTTCCTGTTCTTCGGACAGAACAAGGCCTGCCGGATTATCCGGGATGCGAACCGCACCCTGTCGGTGGGCCACCTTGCCGACACCGATGAGGTGGAAGCAGACGCACTCGACAAGATCGGCGCCTCTAGTGTCGTGTGCGAGATCGATCTGGGCAGATCACCACCCTGGTGCGTATCCCAGGCTCGGACCTGGTGGCCACCGGCCTGTTTACCGCCTCTTTCGATCTCAACCGAGGGCTTCGTGCCCGACGGCGTGGTCGACGTGCAATCGAACAACCCTACGGCAGCGGTTCCTGCGGGCGTTTCGATGTGGTGGGGTGTCTGGCGCCGGCGCTATTTCCAGCAGCTCACCAGCACGGTGATATCGGCCGCCAGCGCCGAGAGGTCGTAGGGCGTGAGCGCGCCCTGGATCTCGGTCGCGGCCACCGGTACGCCGTTGGCCGCGAGGAACTGCGCCAGCGCCTCGGACTTGGCGGCGAAGCCCACGTCGCCGGGCAGGAGCCGGCCGTCACCCGAGGGCGAGGCGAGCAGCATGCCCACGACAGCGCCACCCTGGTCGAGCACCGGGCCGCCGGTATCGCCGTCCTGGGCGCGGATGGCGAGCCGCGAGATGTTGGCCTCCCCGGCGAGCCCCTTCACGTCGGCCAGCGTGCCGAAGGTGAGCGTCGGTGACGACAGCCGCCCGCCGTAGGAATAGCCCGCGACGGCAAGCTCGGATTGCAGCCGCGGCTCGAAGCTCAGAAGCTCGCCCACCGCCATCGGCGCGAGCGGCTGGGTGGGCGTGAGCAGCGCGATGCCAAGGCCGTCGTCGGTGGCGGTCACGGTGGCGTCGTAGCTTTCGTCGAGGGTGATGCGCGAGCAGCCGGTGACGGCTTCGATGGTGGTCACCACCGCGCCCTGCGGCGAGACGAAGAAGCCCGAGCGGGCCTTCTCGGCGCGGCGGATTTCAAGCCCCGAGACGAGGTCGATCGACTGCGTGGCGCTGTCGAGCCCGGCGCTGTCGTCGAGCGCCTGCGCGCCGGTCGAGGCAAAGCCCTGGCGCATCGCGTCGAGCACCAGCGCGCGGCGGCGGTCGACCGCGTAACCGGTCTCGCCGGTTTCGAGGTTGGTGGTCTTCGCCCCCTGCGGCCAGATCAGCATGAAGCCCTTCACCGCGCCGTCGACAAGCGTGGCATAGGTGTGGGTGAGGATCTGATCGTTCGCGCCCTCGATCGTGAAGTCGCCATCGCGCCGGCTGCGCGGGCCTTCGGTGGGCACGACCGTGAGCGTTTGCAGGATATCGTAGAGCCCATACAGCGTGGCCTTGTCGCCGCGCTGGCTGATCAGCACCACGCGCACGCCCTCATCGCCCTCGTAATGGGCAAACGGGGCCTCGTAGCGGGTGAATTTCACCATCGCGCGCGGCAGGGTGATCGAGATCCCGGCCTGCGCGTCGGTGACGGGGGCAAGACCCATCGAGGCCAGCATGTCGGTATAGCCCGTCAGCAGCTCGGTGCGCTGACGGGTGGTGAGCACGCCGGTTTCCTCGTAGCCGCGATTGGCCTGCCAGGCTGCCATCGCGCCCCGCGTGCCGGGGCCGAAATCGCCGTCGATCAGCGAATTGTAGAAGCCTTCCCATTTCAGGGCGACCTGGAGATCCTTGCGCTGGTCGCCGTCAAGCGTGCGCTCGGAGGCGAGCGCCTCCTGGCGGGTTTCTTCAAGCACCACCGGTTCGGGCACCGGTTCCGGTTCGGGCGCGGCTTCGGCAACCGGCTCTGCCACCGGCTCCGGCGTGGCCACGACCACCGGTGCGGCCTCGACCACGGGGGCCTCGACCACGGGGGCCGCCACCGGCGCATTGGCGAGCGCATTGGCGCCGACCGGCCAGAATTGCTGGGCGTAGGTGGCGCCCTCGGAGATGTATGCGTCGCCCGGGATCGTGCCCTGGCCGCGCAGCTCAATCAGCCGTTGAGTGGCGCCCGCCTCGGTGTAGGGGCCGAGCGCGACGGTATACCAACCGCTGGTGCCGAGTCGGAAGCCGTTCACATCCGCGAGCGCCCGGGCATAGCCGCGCGCCGCGTCCTCGGCATCGCGCAACGTGGGGTTGGCTTCGAGCTGCACCCAGTAGGTTTGTTGCGCCTGGGCGATCCCGGCGGTGAAAAGGCTAAAAAAAATCACGATCGCCGAAAAAGCGCGTCTCATATCCTCTGGTCCCCTGAGGCTTGGTCAATTGGTCCGCGCCAGTAACACCGAGCGGGGCAGCAAGGTCAAGAGAACGCCCCGCCCTGATTGACCCTTTCGCGCGCCATGCCTATTGAGAGCGGGACTTTTCCGCGAGGAGCGCGCCATGGCCGGGACCACACCGACTGCCCCCAAGTCTTTCCAGGAAATCATCCTGCGGCTGCAGGCCTATTGGGCCGCGCAGGGCTGCGCGATCCTGCAGCCCTACGACATGGAAGTGGGCGCGGGCACGTTTCACCCCGCCACGACGCTGCGCGCGCTGGGCAGCCAGCCCTGGGCCGCGGCCTACGTGCAGCCTTCGCGCCGCCCCACCGACGGGCGCTATGGCGAAAACCCGAACCGGCTCCAGCACTACTACCAGTACCAGGTGCTGATCAAACCAAGCCCGCCCGACCTGCAGGATCTCTACCTCGGCTCGCTCGCGGCGATCGGCATCGACATGGAGCTGCATGACATCCGCTTTGTCGAGGACGACTGGGAAAGCCCCACCCTCGGCGCCTGGGGGCTGGGCTGGGAAGTCTGGTGCGACGGCATGGAAGTGAGCCAGTTCACCTATTTCCAGCAGGTCGGCGGGCACGATTGCAGGCCGGTGGCGGGCGAGCTGACCTATGGGCTCGAGCGCCTGGCGATGTATGTGCTCGGCATCGACCACGTGATGAACATGCCGTTCAATGACCCCGCCGCGCCGATCCCGCTGAACTATGGCGACATCTTCCGCCAGACCGAGATGGAATACAGCCGCCACAACTTCGACGCCGCCTCGACCGAGATGCTGCTGCGCCACTTCGAAGACGCCGAAACCGAGTGCCAGTCGATTCTCGACCAGCCGGCGCAGGACCCGAAGACCGGCAAACAGATCATCATGGCCCACCCGGCCTATGACCAGTGCATCAAGGCCAGCCACATCTTCAACCTGCTCGACGCGCGCGGGGTGATCTCGGTGACCGAGCGCCAGGCCTATATCGGCCGGGTGCGCAGCCTCGCCAAGATGTGCGCCGACGCCTTCGTGAAGACCGAAGCGGGCGGAGCGGGGGCAGAGGCGTGAACGGAAAAATCGTCGGGAGTTTTGTCGTGATTACCGCCCTCATCGCCGGCGTGGCGATCTACTGGTTGCAGCTTTACGCCTTCTACGAAGAGGTCGCCGCCGACGCCGCCAACATCACGATGGTCAACATCGCCACCGGCCAGCCCGAGCCGGTGCTGGTGGACGGGTTCGAGGGGATCGACGGCACTTCGTCGCCGATCCGCTACCGCGCCTGTTTCACCCTGCCGCTGCGCACCGGCACGCTGACCGAGACCTACGAGCCCTATGCCACCCCCACGCCGCTGACCGCGCCGGGCTGGTTCGACTGTTTCGATGCGGTGAAGATCGGCACGGCGCTGGAGCGCGGCGAGGCGTTTGCCTTCCTGTCGCAGCACGAAATCCACGACGGGGTCGACCGGGTGATCGCCGTCTTCCCCGATGGCCGGGCCTTCGCCTGGCATCAGCTCAACGATAAATATCAGGACTGAGCCCATGGCCGACCTCCTTATCGAACTGTTCTCGGAAGAAATTCCCGCGCGGATGCAGGCGCGCGCCGGGGAAGACCTGAAAAAGCTCGTCACCGACGGGCTGGTCGAGGCGGGGCTCACCTACTCGGGCGCCGCCGCCTTCAGCACGCCGCGCCGCCTTGCGCTCACCATTGAAGGCCTGCCGGCGATGAGCCCCGACACGCGCGAAGAGCGCAAGGGGCCGCGCACCGACGCGCCGGCGAAGGCGCTCGAAGGGTTCCTGCGCGCGACCGGGCTGAACGAAGACCAGCTCGAGGCGCGCGATGCGGGCAAGGGCCAGGTCTGGTTCGCGGTGATCGCGCACAAGGGCCGCCCCGCCGCCGGAATCGTGGCCGAGGTGCTGGAGCGCGCGGTGCGCACTTTCCCCTGGGCGAAGTCGATGCGTTGGGGCGCGGGCACGTTGCGCTGGGTGCGGCCGCTGCATTCGATCCTGTGCATCCTCACCGATGAGCATGGCGCCGAAGTGGTGCCGCTGGAGATCGACGGGCTGAAGGCCGGCGACACCACGCGCGGCCACCGCTTCATGGCGCCGGGCGAGATCAAGGTGTCGGGCTTCGAGGATTACGCCGCCAAACTGAAGGCCGCGAAGGTGATGCTCGACCCGGCCGAGCGCGCCGAGGTGATCCGCCACGACGCCGCGCAGAAGGCTTTCGCGCTCGGCTTCGAGCTGGTCGAAGACGCCGGGCTGCTCGCCGAGGTGGCGGGGCTGGTGGAATGGCCGGTGGTGCTGCTCGGCGATATCGCCGACGAGTTCATCGCGCTGCCGCCGGAGGTGCTGCAAACCTCGATGAAGGAGCACCAGAAGTTCTTCTCGGTGCGCAATCCGCAGACCGGCCGGATCGAGAAATTCGTCACCGTCGCCAACCGCGACACCGCCGATCACGGCGCGACGATCCTCGCCGGCAACCAGAAAGTGCTCGCCGCGCGGCTGGCGGACGCCAAGTTCTTCTGGGAGAATGACCTGCGCACGGTGAAGCGCGCGGGGCTCGACAGCATGTCGGACAGCCTCGAAAACGTCACCTTCCACCGCGAGCTGGGCAGCCAGGCGGCGCGGATCGAGCGGATCGCCCGGCTTGCCGCCAAGATCGCGCCGAAAGTGGGTGCGGAGCCGAAAGAGGCCAAGCTGGCGGCGCGCGTCGCCAAGGCCGACCTCGCCTCGGAGATGGTGTTCGAATTCCCCGAATTGCAGGGGATCATGGGGCGCTACTACGCCAAGGCCGCCGGGCTGTCGGACGCCGTGGCCGAGGCCTGCCAGATGCATTACGCGCCGCTCGGGCCCTCGGACGAGGTGCCGACCGGCCCGGTTTCGATCGCCGTGGCGCTGGCCGACAAGCTCGATACGCTCACCGGCTTCTGGGTGATCGACGAAAAGCCCACCGGGAGCAAAGACCCCTACGCGCTGCGCCGCGCCGCGCTCGGGATCATCCGCATCATCCTTGCCAACGGGCTGCGGCTGAGGCTCGACCGCTTCACCGACGGCCAGATCGTCGAGCATGAAATTGTGCGCGCGCGCGCCGGCGAGGTGGACGAGGACGAGATCGAGGCGCTGGAGGCGACGTTGGACGAGATCGCCGACCACGGCGTGTTCGGCGCGGCGCTGGAGGCGGTGCGCGACGCGTTCCGCAAGAAAGACAGGGCGCCGGCGGTGGCCGAGGGCACCTACCTCGCGCGGATCGGCAAGACCGTGCCGGACCTCTCCGACGACCTGCTCGCCTTCTTCCACGATCGCCTCAAGGTGCACCTCAAGGGCGAGGGCCTGCGCCACGACGTGATCGACGCCTGCCTCAACATGCCCGCCAACGATGACCTCATGCTGTTGGTGGCGCGCGCACGGGCGCTGCAGGCGGTGCTCGACACCGACGATGGGGCGAACCTGATCCAGGGCTTCAAGCGCGCCAACAATATCCTGATCCAGGCGGAAGCGGCCGATGGCGTGGAATACAGTTACGGGCCGGACGCGAAGTTTGCCGAGGACGAGACCGAGAAAGCGCTGTTTGCCGCGTTGGATGTGGCCGAGGCGCGGATCGGCCCGGCGATGATCTCGGAGGATTTCGAAGCGGCGATGGGTGCGATGGCCAGCTTGCGCGGTCCGATCGACGGCTTCTTCGATACGGTGCAGGTGAATACCGATAACCAGATCCTGCGGCGCAACCGGCTGAACCTCCTCGCGCGGATCCGCGATATCTGCCTGCGGGTGGCGGACCTGACCCGGATCGAGGGCTAGGGCGGCAGCGCGTTTGACTATCTTGCCTCCGGCGGAGGTATTTGCGCCAAGGTAAAGACCGGGCCGGGGTTTCGACCCACGCTGGTCTTGTCAGATGCCGTTTGCACGCTATCTTGCGAGGCAGGAGGATGCTGCAGTGCAGAAAATCTCAGGCCTGTCCGAGATCACCGGCTTTGCCGAGATCACCCCCACCGCGCCGATCGCGGCGGCGCGCCATGGTGGGCGGGCCAAATGCCTGCAACGGCTGATCCGGCTTGACATGCCGGTGCCGCCGACGGTGGTGTTGGATTTCGGTGCGGTGCATGGGCTGTCGACCGGCGACATGCCCGATCTCGACGCGATGCTGGCCTATTTCGGCCCCGAACCGCTGTTGTCGGTGCGGCCCTCGTCGGAAGATCCCGACTGGGGCGGGCCGGGGGCGATCCTCAACATCGGTATGAACGAAGCGCTGCACGCCAAGCTTGTCCTCAGCCACGGCGAGGCGGCGGCGAACGCGCTGTATCTGCGCTTCATCCAGGCGTACGCGGTGCATGTGGCGCGCGCCGACCCCGACGAGTTCGAACCCGCCGGGCTGCCCACCGCCGAGGCGCTCGCCCGCGCGCTGGCGGCCTACGAAGCCGAGACCGACGAGCCGTTTCCCCAGGATGTGCGCGAGCAGCTTGGCGAGGTGCTGCGCTCGATGGCGCGCGCCTGGGAGGGCACTACCGCACGGCTGCTGCGCGAGGCAAAGGGCGCGCCGGCCGATGCCGGCCTTGGCCTCGTGGTGCAGAAGATGGCGCTGGGCGTGGGCAAGGGTATTTCCGGCTCGGGGGTGATCCAGTTTGTCGACGCCGCCACCGGCACGCCCGAGATCCGGGGCCGCTACATGTGCCAGGCGCAAGGCCGCGACGCGCTCACCGCCAAGGATGGCAACGGCGATATTCTCTATCTCAAAGACGACCCGCGCGGGCGCTCGATCGAGGGCGTGCTGCCGCAGGTCTGGGACGATCTGATGCGCTATGGCGAGCTCTCCCGCAAGCGGCTGCGCGAGGAGATGCAGATCGAGTTCACCGTCGAGAACGAGCGGCTCTACATCCTCGACGCCGTGCGCGTGCCGCGCAGCCCGCGCGCCAACCTGCGCATCGCCGTGGCGCTGGCGAAAGACGGGATCATCTCGCAGGACGAAGCGGTGCTGCGGGTGCCGCCCGGGTCGCTCTCGGAGCTTTTGCACAGCCAGGTTGACCGCGCCGGCGCGCGCGACGTGATCGGCGCGGGCATCGCCGCCTCGCCGGGGGCCGCCACCGGCCGGATCGTGTTCACCGCGCGCGCGGCGCAGGCGATGGCGGCCCAGGACGAGGCCTGCGTGCTGGTGCGGCGCGAGACCACGCCCGAGGATATTCGCGGCATGCACGTGGCCAAGGCGGTGCTGACGGTGCGCGGCGGCGTGACCAGTCACGCGGCGGTGATCGCGCGCGGGCTCGGGGTGCCCTGCGTCGTCGGCGCGTCCGACTTCGCGCTCGATCTGAAAGCGGGCACGCTCACCGCCCCCGGCGGGCGGGTGCTGCGCGAGGGCGAGGTGATCACGCTCGACGGCAGCCACGGCCAGGTGATCGCCGGCGCCGCGCCGATGCTGGCCCCGGCGCTGGGCGAGAGCTTTCGCACCCTGCTGGCCTGGGCCGACGCGGCGCGCGATATCGGCGTGCGCGCCAATGCCGACACCCCGGAAGACGCCCGCAAGGCGCAGATGTTCGAGGCCGAGGGGATCGGGCTGTGCCGCACCGAGCACATGTTTTTCGCCGAAGACCGCCTGTTGGCGATGCGCGAGATGATCTTTGCCGATGACGCCGAGGACCGGCGCTCGATCCTTGAGCGGATCGGGCCGATGCTCAGGCGCGATTTCGTCGAGCTGTTTGGCATCATGGGCGGGCGGCCGGTGACGATCCGGCTGTTCGATCTGCCGCTGCACGAGTTTCTGCCGCAGGGGCGCGAGGGCCTGCGCGAGCTGGCCGAGGCGCTCGATCTGCCGCTGTCGGACGTGACCCGCCGCGCCGAGGCGCTTGCCGAGTTCAACCCGATGCTGGGCATGCGCGGCGTGCGGCTCGGCCTCACTGTGCCGGAAATCTACGACACCCAGGCCCGGGCGATCTTCGAGGCGGTGGTCGAGGTGGCGCGCTCGGGCGCAGCGGTGGTGCCCGAGATCATGATCCCGCTGGTCTCGGCCCGGCGCGAGGTGGAGATCGTCAAAGCCCGGGTCGATGCCGTTGCCGCTGCCGTGCGCATCGAGCAGGGGGTCGATTTCACCTACCGGCTCGGCGTTATGGTGGAGACCCCGCGCGCGGCGCTGCGCGCTGGCGAGATCGCGCCGCATTCGGCCTTTCTCAGCTTCGGCACCAACGACCTCACGCAGATGACCTATGGGCTGTCGCGCGACGACGCGGGGCGCTTCATGGGGCAATACGTGAGCCAGGGCGTTTACGGCGAAGACCCGTTTCACGTGCTCGACGCCGAGGGCGTGGGCGAGCTGCTGACGATCGGCGTCGAGCGCGCCCGTGCGGCCAATCCCGGCCTCACGCTGTCGGTCTGCGGCGAGCACGGCGGCAACCCTGAGAGTATCGCGTTTTGCCGCGCGGCCGGGTTCGACTACGTCTCGTGTTCGCCGTATCGGGTGCCGGTGGCGCGGCTGGCGGCGGCACATCTCGCCATCGCCGAACGGGGCGCCGAGCGGCCGCCGCGGATGTACTGACGCCGCGCCGTTAGCGCCAACGTTCCCACGATATCTACTGGCGCCCTACCATATGTAGTGGTGACGCGCGTCATACATGCTACAACTATCTGAAATATAGACATTTTTATCCGTTTCGTCTAAAACGCTCGCCACAAAACAGGGGCGCAAAGCCCCGGCTCCCGTGGAAGGGGAACGGATGATACGGCTTTTTCTGCCCGCGGTCGCGGGCCTTGCTCTCTGTGCGAGTGCCGCTTTCGGCGACGCCAGCGGCTCGCCCGAGGGTCTGATCTCGAAGCTGCTCGGGGCCGAGCGCGCGGCGCGCGCCGGGCTCGGCGAGGGGCGGATCGCCCGGCTTGCCTCGGTCGCGCCGGCGCCGGTCGACCGGATCCACTCCGAAGCCTGGATCGCGGCCCAACCGGCGGCGCAGGGCGGCGCGCAATGGCAATGCCTCAGCGAGGCGCTCTATTTCGAGGCGCGCGGCGAGAGCGCCGAGGGGCTGTTTGCCGTCGCCGAGGTGATCCTGAACCGGGTCGACAGCGCGCGCTATCCGGGCAGCGTCTGCGACGTGGTGAACCAGGGCACCGGCAAGCGCTATGCCTGCCAGTTTACCTTCACCTGCGATGGCCAGCCGGAAGAGGTGCGCAACCCGCAGGCTTGGCAGCGCGTCGGCAAGGTGTCGCGCGCCATGCTCGACGGCGCGCCGCGCACGCTGACCGACGGCGCGCTGTTCTATCACACCCATGCCGTCGCCCCGAGCTGGTCGCGCACGATGGACCGGACCGCCTCGATCGGGGTGCATCTCTTCTTCCGCTGACAGCGCCGCCGCGACACGGTGTCGGGCTGGCATTTCGCCGGCCGTTGACGCATTCTCTGCGCCAGAGGGAGACGTCCAATGAGTTCCGACACCCGCCTCGCTTTCGAGCATCCGATCGCCCGTGCCGAAGCCTCGGGCCAGCCGAGCCGTCCGCCCGACCGGATTTCGCTGCGCGATCACGTGCTGGAAGCCGATATCGGCGCGTTCCAGTCCGAGCGCGGCAAGCGACAGCGGCTGAATTTCAACATCGTGGTCGAGGTCACCCCGCCCAGTGGGCCGGTCGAGGACGATGTCGACAAGATCCTGTCCTATGACACGATCACCGAGGCGATCGCGCATGAGCTGGCCGAAGAGCGGCTGAACCTGCTCGAAACGCTGGCCGAGCGAATCGCCGACCGGGTGCTGCATGCGCCCCAGGCCTTGCGTGTGTTCGTGCGGATCGAGAAGCTCGACCGCGGGCCGGGGGCGCTGGGGGTGGAGATCGCGCGCACGCGCGGGCAGGTGCCCACGGCGACGGACGAGACGGACGAGGTGCCGCATCCGCGGGTGGTGCACCTGTCGAACGCGGGCGTCGCCGATCCCGGGCTGGGCGCGCTGCTCGATGCGCTGGAGGCCGACGCGCGGCCGGTGATCCTTTGCGTTGGGGCGGGCGATACGCCGGCACCGCAAACCGGCCACGCGATGACCCAGCGGCGCGTCGATCTGCTGGCGATCGAGCAAAACGCCTGGGTGCTCGCGGCGCGCGACCGGCGCTGCGTGGTGGTGGCCACCCGCACCGAGCTCGACTGGGCGATGAAGCATGGCCAGATCAGCGTCTGGGCGCCGTCGAAGATCGTGCTCGACGCGGTGGATGGCCCCTCGGCCTCGCCCCGCGCCGCCGCCGCGCTGAGTGCCTGGTTTGCCGGGGTGATGCACGCGACCGAGCTGATCGCGGTGGGCGAACCGGCGCCGGACGCCCCTATGCCCACGCGCAGCCTCGCCGTGGGAGAGAGGCCGTGAGCTTTCGCTATAGCCCGATCCCGCGCCTCGGGCCGCCGTCCGGGGGGCATGGCGGCAGCCTGCTGCTCGCCGGGAGCCGCGTCGCCTGGTTCAACGCGGTGGAGCGGCGCGCCGAGGACGGCGCGGCGAAAACAATCTCGCCCGCCGGACTGAATGGTGAAGGCCGCGCCCGGCTGAGCGCCCCCCGGCCCGATCTTTGCGGCCTCAGCCTCGACCGGCCCCGGGTGATGGGCATTCTCAATGTCACCCCCGACAGCTTCTCCGATGGCGGCGATTTTGCCCGGGTCGAGGCGGCGCTGGCGCGCGCGCGGGCGATGGCGGCGGAGGGGGTCGATATCATCGACATCGGTGGCGAGAGCACCCGCCCGGGCGCCGAAGAGGTGTCGGTGGCCGACGAGATTGCCCGCACCGCGCCGGTGATCCGCGCGATCCGCGATGCCGGGCTGACCACGCCGATCAGCATCGACACCCGCAAGGCCGCCGTGGCCGAGGCGGCGCTGGACGCGGGGGCGGATCTCGTCAACGACGTGGCCGCCTTCGCCTTCGACCCCGAGCTTGCCGCCCTGGTGGCCAGCCGCGACGTGCCGGTGGTGCTGATGCACGCCAAGGGTCTGCCCGCGGACATGCAGGAAAACCCCGCCTATGGTGACGTGGTGGCCGAGGTGCTGGCCTTTCTGGAGGAGCGGATCGCCTTCGCCACAGGGCAGGGTGTGGCGCGTGAGCGGATAATCACCGATCCCGGTATCGGCTTTGGCAAGACGCAGGCCCACAACCTGGCGCTCCTGAAAAATCTCACGTCTTTTCATGATCTTGGCCTTCCTGTCCTGCTTGGCGCGTCGCGCAAGCGGTTCATCGGCGCGCTCGGCGGCGGCGAACAAGCGAAGGATCGGCTGGGCGGATCGCTCGCGGTCGCGCTGCACGGCGCGGCGCAGGGGGTGCATATTTTGCGCGTGCATGATACAGCCCAGACGATCCAGGCGCTGGCGCTGTTTGCTGCGCTGAACGGGGTGGGGACGCACGAGGGGTAAGCGCATGACGCGGACGATCTTTGGCACCGATGGGGTGCGGGGGCTGGCCAATACCGCCCCGATGACGGCGGAAATCGCGCTGCGCCTCGGCATGGCGGCGGGGCGCTACTTCCGTGGCGACGAGCGCAACAACCACCGCGTGGTGATCGGCAAGGACACCCGACTCTCGGGCTACATGCTGGAAAACGCGCTGACGGCGGGGCTCACCTCGACCGGCATGAACGTGCTGCTGCTCGGCCCGGTACCGACCCCCGCCGTGGGCCGGCTCACCCACTCGATGAGGGCCGATTTCGGCATCATGATCTCGGCCTCGCACAACCCGTTCCATGACAACGGCATCAAGTTTTTCGGCCCGGACGGGTTCAAGCTGTCCGACGACGACGAGGCCGCGATCGAGGCGATGCTCGACGGCGAGATCGAGCTGGCCCAGCCCGGCAACATCGGCCGTGCCAAACGCGTCGACGAGGGCCGCCAGCGCTACGTCGAATTCGTCAAGACCACCTTCCCGGTGGGCAAGCGGCTCGACGGGTTGAAGGTGGTGATCGACTGCGCCAACGGCGCCGCCTACAAGGCCGCCCCCGAGGCGCTGTGGGAGCTGGGCGCCGAGGTGGTGGCGATGGGCGTCGAACCCAACGGTGTGAATATCAACGACGGCGTCGGCTCGACTGCGCCTGAGGCGGCCGCCCGGCGGGTGGTCGAAGAGGGCGCCGACCTCGGCATCTGCCTCGACGGCGATGCCGACCGGGTGATGATCATCGACGAGAAAGGCCGGGTGGCCGACGGCGACCAGATCATGGCGCTGTTCGCCTCGCACTGGGCCGAGGACGGGCGGCTCAACAGGGATACGCTGGTGGCGACGGTGATGTCGAACCTCGGGCTCGAACGCTTCCTCAATGGCCGGGGCCTGAGCCTGCTGCGCACGCCGGTGGGCGACCGTTACGTGGTCGAGGCGATGCGCGCCGGGGGCTACAACCTTGGTGGCGAGCAGTCCGGCCACATCGTGATGACCGACTACGCCACCACCGGTGACGGCCTCATGGCGGGCCTGCATTTCCTCGCCGAGATGGTGACCACGGGCCGGCCCGCGTCGGAGTTGACGAACGTGTTCGAGACGATCCCGCAAATGTTGAAAAACGTGCGCTTCGTGAACGGAAACCAGCCGCTCGAGGACAGTGACGTTCGAAAAGTGATCGAGGCGAGCGAGATCCAGCTGGAAGGCAAAGGCCGTCTGCTGATCCGCAAATCGGGCACCGAACCGCTGATCCGGGTGATGGCGGAATGCGAGGACGAGGGGCTGATGCAGGACGTGGTCGACCGGATCGTCGCAGAGGTCACTCGCGTCGCGGGGTGAGCGGGGCGGGGCGGCACGAACGGAGTTCGCCGGGGTCTTCGCCCGGCCGCGTCGTTTTCGCCTCTTCAAGCGTCGGCTGGTTCTTCCCGGTTTGGCCTGCATCGGGCAGGATGGCGGCGCAACCTCGTGAGGAGTCGCCGGATGATAACCCATGTCAAAGCTCTCGTCGTCGGCGGCGGTGCCGTCGGCGCCTCGATCGCCTATCACCTCGCCCGCGCGGGCTGGGCCGACGTGATGCTGCTGGAGCGCGACGAGCTGACCTCGGGCTCGACCTGGCACGCGGCGGGGCTGCTGCCGCTGTTCAACATGGGCTATGCCACCAGCCACATCCACGACTACTCGGTGAAATACTACAAGACGCTTGAGGAAGAGACCGGGCTGAATGCCGGCTTCTCGGTGGTCGGCAACCTGCGCATGGCGCAATCTCAAGCGCGGATGGACGAATACCAGCTCTACGCCACCACGGCCGAAAGCGTGGGCATCCCGCACGAGTTTCTCACCCCCGACGAGATCAAGGCGCGCTGGCCGCTGGTGCGCACCGAAGACCTGATCGGCGCGCTCTACCACCCCACCGATGGCTACATCAACCCGGCCGACGTGACGATGGCGATGGCCAAGGGCGCGCGTCAGCGCGGCGTGGTGATCGAACGCAAGTGGCAGGTCGACGGCTACCGCTGGACCGGCTCCGAGTGGATCGTGACGGCGACGAAGATGGGCGAGAAGGGGGGCAACCTCGTGCCCACCGACGAGCAGGTGGAGATCCACGCCGAGCACGTGGTGACCGCCACCGGCAACCACGCCCAGCGCACCGCCGGGCTGCTGGGGCTCAAGATTCCGGCGATCCCGGTCGAACACCAGTTCATCGTGACGGAGCCCGATCCGGCGCTGGTGGAATACCGAAAAACCCACGGCGAACACCCCGTCCTGCGCGATGCCGACGCCAAATGGTATGTGCGCGAAGAGCGGGGGGGATGGATTCTCGGCCCCTATGAGCGTGGCGCGCCCGCGCGCTTCGCCTATGGCGTGCCCGACAGCTTCCGCGCCGACCTTTTCCCGCTCGATCTCGACCGGATCGAGGAAGAATACATGTCCATGATCCACCGCATCCCCTCGTCGGAGACGGTGGGGCTGAAGGACGATTTCAACGGCCCGATCTGCTATACCCCCGATGGCAACCCGCTGGTCGGCCCGGCGCCGGGATTGCGCAACATGTGGCTCGCCGAGGGGTTCAGCTTCGGCATCACGGCGGCTGGCGGCACCGGCTACTACCTCGCGCAGATGATGGTCGAGGGCGAGGCCGAGATCGACATGGCATCGCTGGACCCCAAGCGCTACGGCAGCTGGATGACCACCGAATATGCCTGCCGCAAGAACGAGGAATGCTACGACCACGTCTACGTGCTGCACCACCCCGACGAAGAGCGCCCGGCCTGCCGGCCCCTGCGCACCGCGCCGGCCTACGGACGCCAGAAGGCGCTCGGCGCGCAGTTCGGCCAGGTGAACGGCTGGGAGCGGCCAAACTACTACGGCCCCCTCGACGCCCCCGACAGCTTCGATCACGACGCGCGCTCGTTCCGGCGCGGCGGGTGGTGGCAATATGCCAAGGCAGAGGCCGAGGCGATCCGCGAGAGCGCGGGGATCATCGACGCGACGGCCTTCGCCAAGCACGTGGTCAAAGGCCCCGGTGCCGCCGCCTTCCTCGACTGGTTCACCACCAACAAGCTGCCGCGCGTGGGGCGGATCAACCTCACCTACGCGCTGACCGACGCGGGCACCACCCGCACCGAATACACCATCCTGCGCGAGGCCGAGGATCGCTTCGTGCTGATCTCGGCCGGGGCCTGGCACGCCTATGACCGCGACCACCTGCTGAAAGCGGTCGAGGACACCGAGGCGCGGTTCGGCCGGATCGAGGTGGAGGACTGGACCACCCGGATCGGCGTCTTCGCAATCGCCGGGCCGAACGCGCGCGCCATACTCGCCGAGGTGATCAAGGACGCAGAGCCGGAAACGGCCCTGTCCAACAAGCGCTTCCCCTGGCTTTCGGCGCAGAAGATCGAGCTTGGCATGTGCCCGCTGACGGCGGTGCGAGTCGCCTATACGGGCGAGCTCGGCTGGGAGCTGCATCACCCGATCGAGATGGGCAACTACCTCTGGGATCTGCTCCTGAAGGCGGGCGAAAAACACGGGCTGAAGCCGGTGGGCGCGCGGGCGCAGAACTGGCTGCGCCAGGAAAAGAGCTACCGCGCCTTCGGCACCGAACTCGGCCGCGACGCCACCCCGCTGGAAGCCGGGCTCGACCGGTTCGTCGACCTCGACAAGGACTTTCACGGCAAGGCGGCAATGCTGGACAAAGGCATCCGCTCGAAATGCGTGACCCTGCTGATCGACGGCCCGGACGACGCCGACCCCTGGGGCCGCGAGGCGCTATTTCATGAGGGAGGGAAGGTCGGCCGCCTCACCTCGGGTGGCTACTCGGTGGTCTTTGGCCGGTCCATCGCCATGGGCTACGTCCACCCGGACGCCGCCACGCCGGGCCAGACGCTCAAGGTGCGGATGCAGGGCAGGCTGTGGGACGTCGAGGTGGTCGAAGACAGCCCCTACGACCCGGCCAATGCGCGCCTCCGCCTGGACGGGTAGTCAGCACCCGGAAACCGGCCTTTTTCTTGGCGCAAATACCTCCGGGGGTTTGGGGGTGGAACCCCCATCCGGCCGGCCTGCAGGCGCTTCTCGCGCCCGCCGATCCGCGCTAGGCTGGCGCGCACAAGGGAGGCGCGCATGGCCAAGTATATCATCACCGGAAGCTGCCTCTGCGGCGCAGTGCGCTTCGAGATCACCCGGCCCGACCACATGACCAGCTGCAATTGCTCGGCCTGCCGGCGCTACGCCGCGCTCTGGGCCTATGCGCCCCCCGCAACCGCGCGGATCGATGCCGCGCCCGGCGCGACCATCGCCTACAGCCGGGGGGATCACAGCCTCGCCTTCCACTCCTGCGCCAGCTGCGGGGTGACAACCCACTGGGCGAGCCTGAGCGACGACAAGGTGGCGGTGAACCTGCGCCTGGCGGACGACCCGGCGGTGGTCACGGGCATCCCGGTGCGCCACTTCGACGGCGCCGAGAGCTGGACCTTTCTCGATTGAACCTGATCCGGCGGGCGGGCAGGCTGCGTAACACGCCAGACAGCGCAGGGAGTGCGGCAGGGTGAAACGGCAAAGACAGCTGGCGGGGGCCGGCCGGGCGGTGCGCACGCGGCTGGGTCTGTTGTGGCTTCTGGTCGGGCTGATCGCTCTGGTCGCCGCCACCGGTGTGGCAAAGCTCCGATTCGACGACGAACTCGTGCGCTTCTTCAACTCCGACATCGCCGCCTTCGAGGATTACGTGGCGCTCGGCCGCGCTTTCGAGGGCGACGGCAACGACGTGATCGCGCTGATCGAGGCGGCCGACCTTGCCGCGCCGGAGGCGGTCACGGCGCTGTCGGACTTCCTGCTCGACGCGCAGTTCATCCCCGGCATCCGCGCCGCGATCTCGCCCTTCGCGCTGCGCCTCGACGACGACCCGCTGTTCGCTTTTCCGCCCGCGCCGCAGGCCGAGCTGGCCGCCCGGCTCGGTCGCGCCCGCGCCGAGATTCCGCTGCTCGCCCGGCTCATGGCCGCCGACCGCGGCGCGATGCTGATCCTGTTCCCGATCTCCGAAAGCGACGAGGGCGCGCAGGCGGGGCGTCACAGCATTCTTGCCGCGCTCACCGCGCTCGCCGCGCGGGCCGAGGGGCAGGCGGACGTGACCATCCGGCTCTCGGGCTACCCGGTGCTGCGCGACGAAGTCTCGCGCGCACTCATGCGTGATATCGTCATGCTGATCGGCCTTGGCGTGGCGCTCGGCCTTACCGTGGCGATGATCACGCTGCGCAGCGTGCGGCTCGGCCTGCTCACCCTGCCGGGGCCCGCGCTTGCCGTGGCGCTCGGGGTGGGGCTGCACGGCCACCTCGGCGTGAGCATAAACACCATCACCATCACCCTGCCGGTGCTGATCCTCGTGCTCGCCACCTCCGACGCGATCCATATCAGCTTCGAACGCGGCCGCCAGGCCGCGCGCGAGAGCGCGCATGCCACCCAGCGCGCGATCCGGCGGGTCGCCGTCGCCTGCATCTTCGCCGCCGTCACCACCGCCGTGGCCTTCGCCGCGCTCGCCACCTCGCGCTCGGAGATTATCGCCGAGATGGGGCGGATGGGCGCGCTGGTTACGCTCACTTCCGTGGCCACGGTGCTGCTCACGCAAATGGTGGTGCTGACCACGGCGGGCCGCGCCGCCTGGTTCAACCGGCTGTTCGAGCGGCTGCATGAGCGCCCGCCCACCGGCCTTGGGGTTGGGCGGCTGCCGCATCTTGCGCTGGCCCGGCCCCGGCTCGTGGCCTGGGGCGCTCTCGCGCTTCTGGCGGGCTCGGCGCTGGCCTATTCCCAGGCGGGTCCGCGCTACTCACTGCTCGATTCGCTGCGTGCGGGCAGCCCGGTGCTCAGCGTGTTCGAGGCGATCGAGGCAAAGGTCGCCCCGGTGAGCCAGATCCAGGTGGTGGTGAACAGCACCGACGAAAGCGTGGTGCGCCAGGTCGGCGAGGTGGTGACGGGTGTCATGGGCGCGGCCCCGGTGCATTCGCTGGCCGACGTCGAGGGCGGCGCGGCCCGGCTTGCCCAGGCGCTGCCCGAGGTGCTGAGCGGGCGGCTCGTGTCGCAGGACGGCACGCAGGCGCTGGTGTCGGTGCCCTTTCCATACGTGAACGGGCAGCAGACCATCGCGCTCGCCGAACGGATCGAGGCGGCGCTGGCAACCGCGCCGGGGCTCGCGCCGGAAGCGGTCGGGCCGGTCACCGGGCTGCCGGTGATGTCGGCCCGGGTGGCGGGGGTGATCCTCGGCGAGATCAACCGAAGCCTGCTGGTTGCGCTCGCGGGCGTGGCGCTGCTGATCCTCGCCTGGCTGCGCAACCTGCGCGTGGCGCTGATCGCTCTCATTCCCAACATGCTCCCCGTTACCTTGATCGGCGGCTGGCTGATGCTCACGGGAAGCGGTATCGCCTTTTCCAACGGCCTCGCGCTCACCGTCGCGTTCGGCCTCGCAGTGGACGATACGCTGCATGTGCTCAACCGCCTGCGGCTCGCGGGCGGGGTCGACCGGATCACCCGCGCGGGGCTGGAGACCGCCTTTGACGAGATCGCGCCCGCGCTGGTGACCACCTCGGTGGTGCTGTTCCTCGGCATGAGCGGCACGCTGCTGGCCGAGAACAAGGGCGTGGCCGAGTTCGGCGCCATCGCCATGAGCGTGTTCGTGCTGGCGCTGGTCGCCGACCTCCTGGTGCTGCCTGCCGCGCTTGCGAGCTTCGGGCCGGGGTCTTACCTGAAGCGGCGGAGGACACCATGACCCGACTTGCCACCATCCTGACCGCGCTGCTGCCGCTCGCCAGCCCTGCCACGGCAACCGAGCTGTTTGCAGCCGCCGGGGACTGGGCCGGCGAAGGGCGCATCGCCATCGGCCCGGCCGCGCCGCTGGAACGCGGGCGTTGCCGCATCGAGATCGCGCCCGACCCCGCCGGGCAGGACGTGAGCATTACTGGACGCTGCGCCGTGGCGGCGGGCTTGTCCGACATCTCGCTCAGGCTCCTGCGCGGGCAGGGCGGCAGGGTGAACGCCGGAATCTGGTCGGCGGCAACCGGGCAGATTGTGCAGTTCGCCGGGACCGAGACCGCCGAGTCCATCACCCTCGCCGCGACCGCGCCGGTGCTGCTGGACGGGGTGGGGTATGAGGCGCGCGTCGAGCTGGTGGCGCCGGAGGCCGACGGCTTCACCCTGCGCCAGTTGCTGCGCGGCGAGGGCGAGACGGCCTGGCGGCTGGTGGTCGACATGGCGTACCGCCCGGCGGGGCGGTAGAAAGCCGGAATGCCCGGCGCGCGCGATGGGGGGCGCTGCCCCCCAAACCCCCCGAGGTATTTTTCCAAGAAAAAGTAACGGGGCATTAAGGGCGCCGCGCTAACCTGTCTGCGCGGTACAGGCTGAGGAGCCGATGACCGCCCAAGGAAAAGTCGCCGCCGCGCCGGTGTTACGCCCGGCGCGGCGGCGCATCCTTTTTCTTGGTCGAAATACCTCGGGGGGAGCGTTCATTTTGTCAGCAAAATGAGCGCGGGGGGCAGCGCCCCCAACCAACAGATCAAGCGCGCCGCAGGCGCACAGTTGGATCGGATCAAACCTCCTCCACGCTCAGAACGCCGGGCAGTGATTTCAGCGCGCCCTTGATCTGCGGTGTGAGCGGGAAGGTGGCGCCGAGGTCGATCTCGGTCTCGCCCGGCAGGGTCGGGTCGATCAGGCAGAGCGCGACGCTGCCGGGGCGCGCGCCTTTCGCCATATCGCCGGCGCGCCCGAGCAGGGCGGCCACGTGGCTCACCGCCTCGGGGCGTTCGAGGAACAGCTTGAGCGCCATGCCGCCGGCGTCCGCCGCGATGGTATCGACCGGCGCGACCGAGCGCGCCAGCAGTTTGAGCTGTTCGGATTCCATGTTGGCCTCGACCGTCACCACCACGTTGGCGCCGACCTCGAGGTGGTCGCGCGCGGCCTCCAACGTGTCGGAGAACATCGTCACCTCGTAGATCCCGGTCGGGTCTGACAGGCCGACGAAGGCGAAGCGGTTGCCGCGCGCCGATTTGCGCTCCTGCTTCGACGATACCGCCCCGGCCATCTTGGCAACATGCGGCCCACGCTCGGCCTTCTGCATCACCTCCTGCAACGTCATCACGCCCTTGCGCTTCAGCGCTGGCAGGTAGTCGTCGAGCGGGTGGCCGGAGAGGTAGAAGCCGATCGCCGTGTGCTCTTCGGCGAGGCGTTCATTCGGCAACCAGTCGCCCACCGGCGACAGGCGCGGCTCGGGCAGATCGTCGCCCGCCTCGCCAAACAGGCTGACCTGCGCCGAGGCGCGCTGCTCGTGGATCGCGGCGGAATAGCCCACCAGCGCATCGAGGCTGTCGAACACCCGGGCGCGGTTGGGGTCGAGCCCATCGAAAGCGCCGGCGCGCGCCAGCATTTCGAGCGGGCGCTTGCCGACACGCTTGAGATCCACCCGGCGGGCGAGGTCGAACAGCGTGGCGAAGGGCTTGGCGTCGCGCGCCTCGACGATCAGCTTCATCGCCTCGACGCCGACGTTTTTGAGCGCGCCGAGCGCGTAGTGGATCTTGCCGTCTTTCACCGTGAAAGTGGCGCCCGAGCGGTTCACGCACGGTGGCACGATCTCGATATCGAGCCGCCGGCGCACCTCTTCGGCATAGATGCCGAGCTTGTCGGTGAGGTGGATATCGCAGTTCATCACCCCGGCCATGAACTCGACCGGGTGGTTGGCCTTGAGCCAGGCGGTCTGGTAGCTCACCACCGCGTAGGCCGCCGCGTGCGACTTGTTGAAGCCGTAGTTGGCGAATTTCTCCAGAAGGTCGAACACCTCCGAGGCCTTCCGGGCATCTACCCCGTTCTCGGCCGCGCCGGCCTCGAACTTCGGCCGCTCGGCGTCCATCGCCTCCTTGATCTTCTTGCCCATGGCGCGGCGCAGCAAATCGGCGCCGCCGAGCGAATATCCCGCCATCACCTGGGCGATCTGCATCACCTGCTCCTGGTAGACGATGATGCCTTGCGTCTCTTCGAGGATGTCGTCGATCAGCGGATGCACCGAGGCGCGCTCTTTCGCGCCGTTCTTCACGTCGCAATAGGTGGGGATGTTTTCCATCGGGCCGGGGCGGTAGAGCGCCACCAGCGCCACGATATCCTCGATGCAGGTGGGCTTCATGCGCCTGAGCGCGTCCATCATGCCCGAGCTTTCCACCTGGAACACCGCCACCGTTTTCGCGCTGGCGTAGAGCTCGTAGGTGCGCGCGTCGTCGAGCGGGATGGCGTTGATCTGGTTCGTCGCCCCCTCGGCGGGCTCGTAGAGCTGCGCCCCGTCCGGGCCGATGTGCAGATCGCGCCCCTGGCCGTGGATCTGGTCGATCGCGTTCTGGATCACGGTGAGCGTTTTCAGACCGAGGAAGTCGAATTTCACCAGCCCCGCCTGCTCGACCCATTTCATGTTGAACTGGGTGGCGGGCATGTCCGAGCGCGGGTCCTGGTAGAGCGGCACCAGCTCATCGAGCGGGCGGTCGCCGATCACCACGCCCGCGGCATGGGTCGAGGCGTTGCGCAACAGCCCCTCGATCTGCTGGGCGTATTTCAGCAGCCGGTCGACCACTTCCTCGGCGCGGGCCTCTTCGCGCAGTCGCGGCTCGTCCTTCAGCGCCTTCTCGATCGAGACCGGCTTGACCCCCTCCACCGGGATCATCTTCGACAGCCGGTCGACCTGCATGTAGGGCATCTGCAGCACCCGGCCCACGTCGCGCACCGCCGCTTTCGACAGCAGCGCGCCGAAGGTGATGATCTGCGCCACCTTCTCGCGGCCGTATTTTTCCTGCACGTATTGAATCACCTCCTCGCGGCGATCCATGCAGAAGTCGATGTCGAAGTCGGGCATGCTGACCCGCTCGGGGTTCAGGAAGCGTTCGAACAGCAGAGAGTAGCGCAAGGGATCAAGGTCGGTGATGGTGAGCGAATAGGCCACCAGGCTGCCCGCGCCCGAACCCCGGCCGGGGCCGACCGGGATGGTGTGGTCCTTGGCCCATTTGATGAAGTCGGCGACGATCAGGAAGTAGCCGGGAAAGCCCATCTGCTCGATGATCCCAAGCTCGAAGGTGAGCCGCGCGTCGTAGTCTTCGCGCGGGGCCGCGGGCTCGATCACGGCCAGGCGGCGCTCCAGCCCGGCCCAGGCCTGGCGGCGCAGCTCCTCCACTTCGTCATCGGCGAACTTCGGCAGGATCGGGTCGCGTTTTTGCGACATCACCGCGCAGCGGCGCGCGATTTCCACCGTGTTGTCAATCGCTTCCGGCAGATCCGCGAACAGCGTGATCATCTCCTGGGGCGATTTGAAATAGTGCTGCGGCGTGAGGTGGCGGCGCGGCTCCTGCTGGTCGACGTAAGCGCCCTCGCTGATGCAGATCAGCGCGTCATGGGCTTCGTAGAGGGAGGATTTGGGGAAGTAGACATCGTTGGTGGCCACCAGCGGCAGGCCCATCGCATAGGCGATCTCGACAAAGCCGCGCTCGGTGAGGCGTTCGGGCTCGGTGAGCTGGCCGCCCTCGCCGGGGTGGCGCTGCAACTCGACGTAGAGCCGGCCCGGATAGCTGCGCGCGAGCCGCTGCATCAACGCGTCCGCCTGCGCGCGGTGACCCAGCTGCAAAAGCTGTCCGACCGGCCCGCCGGCGCCGCCAGAGAGGCAGATCAGCCCCTCGCCATGGGCGTCGAGTTCATCGAGGGTGACCAGCGGCACCCCGTTGTGCTTGTCGACATAGAGGCAGGAATTGAGCTTGAGCAGGTTCGCGTAGCCTGCCTCGGTCTGGGCCAGCAGCACCACCGGGGCAGGGGGCCTGGCCTTTTCGCCCGGCGCGGGGCTGTCCCAGCCCACCGAAACCTGGCAGCCGATGATCGGCTGCACCCCGGCCGCGCTGGCGGTCAGGGAAAACTCCAGCGCGCAGAACATGTTGTTGGTATCGGTCACGGCGACGGCGGGCATGCCCATCGCCTCGCACATCCCCGGCAGTTTTTTCACCGGCACGGCCCCTTCGAGCAGCGAATACTCGGTGTGGGTGCGCAGGTGGATGAATCGGGGCTGGGCTGACATGGGCGCGAGTATAGGCCCGGCGGCGGCGGCGCCAAGCGCTCAAAGCGGTGCGCGGCGTAAAGTTTGGCTTGACCGCCAGGCGGGGCGAGGCAGATACTTAGCAACATGGCTAACCAAGTGGATCAACTCTTTTCCGCCCTCGCCGACCCGACCCGCCGCGCGGTGCTCGAACAGCTCGCCGAGGGCGCACGGACGGTGGGCCAGCTCGCCCGCCCGCATGACATGGCGCTGCCCTCGTTCCTGCGCCATATCGAGGTGCTGGCGGCGGCCGGGCTGGTGGTGACACGCAAGCAGGGGCGCGCCCGGATCGTGGCGCTGAAGCCCGGCGCGCTGCTCGAGGTCGAAGACTGGCTCGACAGCCAGAAGCGGCTCTGGGAGGGGCGGCTCACCCGGCTCGAAGTGCTCGCCCGGCGCGTCGAGGCGCAGGAGGGGGCGATCCCCGAGAGCTGGAAAACCGATTGATTTCAACCCTCCAGATGGAGCGCGCGTGATAGATTATTTTGCCTTCGACCCCGCAACCGATCTTGAATTCTCGCGCGTGATCGCCGCCCGGCCCGAGACGGTCTGGCGCTGCCTGACCGAGGCGGCGCTGCTGCAAGAGTGGTTCTGTCCCAAACCGTGGCAGGCACATGACGTGGTGATCGAACCGCGCCCCGGCGGGCGGATGTTCACGCCGATGCGGGGCCCCGACGGCGAGGCGGTGCCAGGTGCCGATGGCTGTATCCTCGTGGCCGAACCCGGCCGGGCGCTGGCCTTCACCGATGCGATGGGGCCGGGCTTTCACCCGAAGGCGGAGGGGTTCATGACCGGGGTCTACCTGCTTGCGCCCAGCGAAGCCGGCACGCGGCTGACCGCGCGCGCCCTTCACGCCAGCGCCGCGGACCGCGACACTCATGCCGGGATGGGGTTTCACCAAGGCTGGGGCACCGCCGTCGACCAGCTCGCGGCGCTCGCCGAGGGGCTGTGACGAACGCAGTCGTGACGGCGCGATCCGGCGGCGCGGCGCGCGCTTGCTCAGCCCTTGCGGCCGAGCAGTTTGCCGGGCCAGCCGGTCATCGTCGCGGTGATCTTGCCGAGCAGCTGCTTCGAGACCCGTTTTTCGATGTCGGAATAGCTGGCCTCGCCTTCGAGCAGGTCGAAGAACGCCTGGCGCATGGTCTGGCTGCTGGCCAGCTTTTCGCGGAACAGCCCGCTGAGCTTTGACGAAAAGGCGTATTGGCGCAGCTTGTTGGCCTTGTCGAGCTCGCCCTGGATGTATTTGACCCGGCCGTGGTAGCCGGTGAGCGCCCCGGCCGGCTTACCCGCCGCCAGCGCTTCGCCCGCCGCCTCGGCCGCCGCCGCGCCGCTTTCCATCGCGTAGGCCAGCCCCTCGCCGGTGAGCGGATCGACGAAGCCCGCCGCATCGCCCACGAGCAGCACATTGCCGCGCCCCGGCACCTTCTTGTAGTCGCCGAACGGCAGGTGCGCGCCCTTGATCTTCACATCCTCCGCCTCGACCCCCTGCAGCTTCAGGTACCGCGCCATGCGCGCCTTGATGTCCTGGTCGATCCCCTTGATCGCGCCGAGGCCGATGGTGCGGGTGTCTTTCTTGGGGAAGTTCCAGCCGTAGCCCCATTGGACGATGCGGAAGTCGATCGACATCACGTCGTCTTCCTCACAGCCGCCGGGCACTTCCGCCTCGAACGCGAAGCCGATCTTGGAATCGTCGAACGCCTTGCCGAACAGGTGCTTGGCCACCGGGCTGGCGGCGCCGTCGGCCCCCACCAGCACGCCGTAGCGCAGCGTCTCGCCGCTGCTGAGCGTCAGGCTGTTGGCCGCATCGTCGATCTGTTCGACCCGCGTGCCCTGGTAATCCTCGGCGCCCGCCGCGATCGCCTCGTTCAGCAGCCGGTGGTCGAAATCTATCCGGTAGGTATAGGTGAGATCGTAGGGCGCGCGGAACTGCGCGAGGTGCTGGCCATCCCATTTGAACGCCACCTTGCGCGAATAGAGAAAGTGCTCGCGGTCGGGCTCGAGGCCGAACACCGCCTTCAGCGCCTTGTGGCCCCGCCCCGAGAGCAGCGCGCCGCAAAGCTTGTGGCGCGGGAACACGGCCTTGTCGATCACCGCCACCGAGAGCCCGAGCGCGCGGGCGCGCCGCGCCGCCGATGAGCCAGCCGGACCGCCGCCGATCACCACCACGTCATAGGATTTCACATTGTCCGTCATCGCGCACCTCGCTCAGTTGCGGGCGGTTCTACGCGAAACGTCCGCATAGGAAAAGGCAACATCGCGCTCGGCCAGCCAGTTGGCGAATGCCGCCACCTTGTCGTCGAGCGAGCAGGTGGGGGGCAGGCTGTCGAGATGCGCCTGGTAGTCCAGCCGAAGCTGGAGCTGTTGGTCCGCGCTCAGATCTTTCCACGCCGTCATGTCGCACCCCAGTTGCCCCGGCCAAGATGGGGTTGAATCGCCCGCGCCTCAAGCGCACATATGCGCCAACTCGAATATTGAAGGATCTGAACCATGGCCGCTGCGATGAAACTCACCTGCCTCGACTGCGGCGCGGTCAACCGCGTGCCCGAGGACAAGCTGGGCGCCGGGCCGAAATGCGGCACCTGCGGCACCAAGCTGAACGACGGCAAGGTGCGCGAGATGGATGCGGGTGTGCTCGCCAAGGCGTCGAAGTCCGACAACGTGCCGCTGCTGGTCGATTTCTGGGCGCCCTGGTGCGGCCCGTGCCGGATGATGGCGCCCGAGTTCCTGAAAGCGGCGCAGGCGCTGGGGCCCAACGCGCGGCTGGCCAAGATCAACACCGAGGATTACCCGAAGGTCAGCCAGAAGAATAACATCCGCGGTATCCCGACGATGATCCTCTACCAGAACGGCCGCGAAGTGGCGCGCCAGTCGGGCGCCGTGCCGGCCAGCGCGATCGAGCAGTTCGTGCGATCCAAGTCGAAAATGCCGGGCTGAGACCGGGCGCGCGGGGTGGCACTTTTCGCCCCGCTTTGTGCTTGACAGGGCGGCCGGGAAAGGCCAGATAGCACCGCGTTGGGGCCGTAGCTCAGTTGGGAGAGCGCGTCGTTCGCAATGACGAGGTCAGGGGTTCGATTCCCCTCGGCTCCACCAACACACTCCCCTGTCATTCCGAATTGTTCGAACAATTTCGTTTGGCCACCATTCCTTTCCAACATTTTCCCAACGTGCGGTTCTGCAATGCTCGGCGTCGCCGCCAGCACAGGGCCACAAGCACGACATCTGATCGCGACTCCCGGTTGCGTTGGACCCAATCCCCACCAGGCAGCGCCCCGCCGTTTGATACGCTCCCCCGAGAGTCTGACCTGCGGCAGGCAGATGGCCCGCGCGGGTTTGAGGGGGGGTCTTGGCTGACGAAATCGCTTGCGGCGTGCACACCGAACCGCGGCCATCGCCCAGGACGCGTGTGTCTTTCGAAACGCCGGGCGCAGCGCATTGACGGCGCGCCGGCGGCCCGATCCATGCGCAAAAGCCCGGGCGAGGGTTTGTCTTCCACCCTTTCAGGCGGCGCGGCCCGGTGCGACCGGCCCGATCCCTGGTCCCCGCGACGGTCTGGCGATCACCCGCGCGCGCTCGATCGAGTGGGGAAAGAGTGTTGACAACATCGTCATAATGACGAATTCGTCACCTGAAAACGGCCGACGAGGTTTCCATGATTCGATCTTCCCTTTTTGCGATTCTCGTTGTCTCGAGCCTGCCCGATGCCGTGGGCGCGCAGACCGCCTTTCCGGTCGAGATCGTCACGGTGCATGCCGCGCCGCGGGTGCTCGAGAACCGACTGGTGGGCCGGATCGAGGCCGCCAATTCCTATCCCGGTGCCTTCCGCGCCGGTGGCCGGATCGTCGAGATCGCGGTCGAGACCGGCGACCGTGTCGCCGGGGGCACAGTGATGGCGCGGATCGATGACACCCAACCGCAGGCGGCGCTTGCAGGAGCGCGGGCCGGGCTCGATGCGACGCAGGCGGCGCTGCGCCAGGCCGAACAGGCCCGCGACCGCGCCCGCAGCCTGCTCCAGCGCGGCGTAGGCACACAGTCGCAGCTCGACACCGCCGACGAAGCCTGGCTCGCCGCGCGGGCCAGCCGCGACCAGGCGGCGGCCCGGCTTTCCAGCGCCGAGCAGGCGCTCGAAGACACCGTAATCCGCGCCCGCGAAGACCTCGTGGTGCTCGACCGGTTCGCCAATCCCGGCGAGATTATCGGTGCCGGCGGCGAGGTGTTGTCGCTCGCCACCGAGGACCGGCTCGAGGCATTGTTCCTGTCGCCCGACATGGTCGGGCTGGGGGACATGCGCAGTGAGCCGGCCGAACTGCGCCCCGACGGGCAGGCCCCGATTGTCACCCGGATTACCGAGATCTCTCCGGTGCTGACCGCCACCGGCACCGTCGAGGTCCGCGCCGAGATCCCCGCCGACGTGGCGCGCAGCCTCACCATCGGCGACACCCTCGAGGGCGAGATCCGGAGCCAGACCGCGCCGGTGTTCACCGTGCCGTGGACCGCGCTCACCGCCACCTCCGCCGGCCCGGCGGTCTGGACGGTGAACCCCACCACCATGGCCGTGCACCTCACCCTGATCAGCATCGACGGCTACGAGGATTTTTCCGTCGACATCGCCGCCGGCCTTGACGACGGCGCGCTGGTGGTCGGCGCCGGATCGCAGGCGCTCTACGAGGGCATGATCGTCGCCCCGGCGGGAGGGACCGAATGAACCCCATGATCTTCGCTTTGGCGCTTGCCGTCCTGCCGCCCGCCGCCCTGGCCCAGAGCGAGGCGCTGGCCGGCCCGGCCGCGCCGCGCCCCGTCATCTCCGAGATCGTCACCGCCGATCCGGTCCGCGCCCGCAGCTTTCCCGGCGTGATCGAGGGTGAAAACCCGGCGATGCTGGGCTTTCTCACCGCCGGACGGCTGGCCACGGTCGCGGTCGAGACCGGCGACCGGGTCGCGCGTGGCGACGTGCTGGCAACGCTCGATCAGGTCACGCTGGAACAGGACCTCGCCGCCGCCCGCGCGGCGTTTGAGGCGGCAGAAGCAAAGGCCACGCTCGCGGTTCAACAATACGAGCGGGTGGCGACGCTCAACGAACGCGGCGTTGCCAGCGCCGCGGTGCTCGACGATACCGCCGCCGGCCGTGACGCCGCCGTGGCCCAGGCCGCGAGCGCGCGCGCCAGCCTCACCCGCGCGCAGGACGCCGCCCGCTACGGCACCCTCACCGCCGCGCGCGACGCGATCGTGTTGCAGGTGCTGGCGAAGGTGGGCACCACCGTCTCCAGCGGCATACCGGTGGTGGAACTTGCCGATCCGGTGGGCCGTGACGCGGTGATCGACGTGCCCGACGCCTTTGCCGCGCTGTTGCCGCCCGGCGCCCCCTTCAGTCTCAGCCGCCATGGCCAGGACAGCCCGCCGGTGAAGGCGGTGCTCTCGGTGGTCGAGCCGGTGTGACACACCAGCCTCGGCACCCGCCGGCTGCGCCTGACCATTGACGAGCCACCGGAGGATTTCCGGGTCGGCTCGCTGGTCGCGGCCAGCTACGCTGCCGAGACCGCGCCGCTGATCACCGTGCCGCGCGTCGCCATCCTCGAGACCGAGGCCGGCCCCGGTGTGTGGCGGGTCTCGGGCGCCCGGCGGGAGGTGCATTTCGCGCCCGTTGCCCTCGGCGCCGGGATCGGCGACCGGGTCGTCGTGACCAGCGGCATCGCGGCGGACGATGAGATCGTCACCCGCGGTGTGCATACCCTGATCGAAGGCCAGAACGTGGGAGACCGGCTGGAATGAAGAGCTTTAACCTCTCCGAGTGGGCGCTGAACCATCGCTCCTTCACCTGGTTTCTGATGATCGTCTCGTTGTTCGCGGGCGCCATGAGCTATGCCTCGATGGGCCGCGAGGAGGATCCGACCTTCTCGATCCCCACCATGGTCGTGGCCGCGGCAATGCCCGGTGCCACCGCCGAGGAGACGCTGACCCAGGTGACCGACCGGATCGAGCGCAAGCTGCAGGAGCTTGACGGGATCGACGTCACCCGCTCGGTCACCTATCCCGGCCAGGCGGTAGTCTACGTCGACATGGGCGACGACGTGAAGATCGACGATCTCGACGCCACCTGGCTCCGGGTGCGCAACATGATGTCGGACATCCGCGGTGAGTTTCCGCAGGAGTTCCAGGGCTTCTCGTTCAACGACGACTACGGCGACGTGTTCGGCAACATTTATGCCTTTACCGCCGATGGCTATTCCCCGGACGAGGTGAAGACCTATGTCGAGCGGATCCGCGACCAGGTGCAAAAACTCGACGCCGCAGGCAAGGTCGAGCTCATGGGCACAAGGGATCGGGTTGTTCATATCGAGTTCTCGGCCACGCGCCTTTCCGCCCTCGGGCTCGATGCCCAGGCCGTGCTCGGTGCGCTCTCGGCGCAGAACCAGATCGTGCCCTCGGGCTCGATCCAGACCTCGGCCGAGCGCATCCTGATCCGCGTGAGCGGCCAGTTCGACGATGTCGCCGCGCTGGCCGACGCGCCGCTCAGGATCGGCGGCGTGTTCTTCACGCTGGCCGACGTGGCCAATGTCACCGCGGGCTATGCCGACCCGCCGAGCAGCCTCCTGCGCTTCGACGGAGAACCGGCGGTCGGGCTCAAAGTGGGGATGCGCGACGGCGAGAACATTCTCGATTTCGGCGCCGAGCTCGATACGCTGATGGCCGAACTCGAGGCCGAGCTGCCGATCGGCATCGCGGTGCACAAGGTCGCCGACCAGCCGCAGGTGGTCGAGGAAAGCGTCGGCCACTTCCTCAAGGCGCTGGCCGAAGCGGTGGTGATCGTGCTGCTGGTGAGCTTCGTCTCGCTGGGCATGCGGGCGGGTTTTGTCGTGTCGTTGGCGATCCCGCTGGTGCTGGCGCTCACCTTCGTGGTGCTCGACATGATGGGGATAACGCTGCAACGGATCTCGCTCGGAGCGCTGATCATCGCCCTCGGTCTGATGGTCGACGACGCGATGATCACGATCGAGACGATGATCTCGCGGCTGGAACTCGGCGAGGGCCGGTCCAAATCCGCCGCGCATGCCTGGACCTCGATCGCCTGGCCGATGCTCACGGGCACGCTGATCACCGCGGCGGGCTTCATCCCGATCGGGCTGAACGGTTCGGCGGCGGGCGAATACACCCGCTCGCTGTTCTACGTGATTACCATCTCGCTGTTGATCTCCTGGGTCGTCGCGGTGCTGTTCGCCCCGGTGCTGGGCGCCACCTTCCTGCCGAAGAACTGGAAGCACCACGACCCGGCGCCGGGGCCGCTGCGGCGGATGTTCCATCGCCTGCTGCGTCTTGCGATGCGCTTTCGCTACGCCACGATCATGCTCACTATTGCCGTCTTCGCCGTCTCCGTCGCCGGGCTTGGCAAGGTCGAGCAACAGTTCTTCCCCACCTCCGACCGGCCCGAAGTGGTGGTCGACGTGGCGCTCAGGCAGAACGTGAGCTTCTATGCCACCGATACCGAGATGGCCGCCTTCGACGACTGGCTGTCCGAACAGGCGGGCGTGGACTACTGGACCACGTATGTCGGCCAGGGCGCGCCGCGTTTCGTGCTGACCCTGCAAGGCCCGACCGCCGGACCGCACGTGGCGCAGGTGGTGATCATGACCACCGGGCAGCAGGCGCGCGACCAGCTGGTCGAGGCGATCAACACCTATTCCGAGGCGCGGACCGGGGTCGATTTCTTCGCCAAGTTCATCGAGCTCGGACCGCCCGTCGGCAAGCCCGTGCAATACCGCATCACCGGCCCCGATGCCGATATTCTGCGCGACAGCGGCCGCGAACTGGCCGCCGTGCTCGCCCGCGACGACCGGCTGCACGCGATCAGCCTCGACTGGAACGAGCCGGTGCGCGTGGTGCGCGTGGCGCTCGACCAGGCCCGGCTGCGCCAGCTCGGCCTCACCCAGTCCGACGTCGCCGGGGTGCTGTCGAGCCTGTTCGAGGGCAACCGGGTGACCCAGCTTCGTCAGGGCCGCGATCTGGTCGATGTGCTGATGCGTGGCGAGGCCGACGACCGCACCTCGCTGGCGGCGCTGCAGAACCTGCAGTTCGCCGGCGCCGGCGGCGTGCCAATCCCGCTGTCTTCCATCGCCACGCTGGAATGGACCACCGAGCAGCCGATCCTTTTCCAGCGCAACCGTGAACCCGAGATCACCGTGCGCGCGGCAATCCGCACCGACGACCAACCGGCCACCATCGTCAAGGCGCTGGAGGAAGATATCGCCGCGTTCCGGGCGGCGCTGCCGCGCGGTTTCGAGGTCGCTCTGGGCGGCACCGTGGCAGAAAGTGCCGACAGCCAGGCGCCGATCATCGCCGCCGTGCCGATCATGATCTTCATCATCCTGCTGCTCACGATGATGCAGGTGCAGAGTTTCCGCACCATGTTCGTGGTGATGGCGGTGGCGCCGCTCGGTTTGATCGGCGTGGTCGCCCTGTTGCTGGTCTCCGGCGCACCGCTCGGCTTCGTCGCCTTCCTCGGTGTGCTGGCGCTGATCGGCATCCTGATCCGCAACTCGATCATCCTGGCCCAGGCGATCGACGATCTGATCGCCGAGGGAAAGAGCCGGTGGGATGCGGTGTTCCTCGCCTCCGACCAGCGGGCGCGCCCCATCCTGCTGACCGCCGCCGCCGCCTCTCTGGCTCTGATCCCGATCTCGCGCCAGGTGTTCTGGGGGCCGATGGCCTACGCGATGATGGGCGGCATCATCGCCGGCACGCTGATCACGCTGATCTTTGCGCCCGCGCTCTATGTCGCCGTCTACCGCGTGCGGCCCGGCAAGGGCGACGAGACGTGACCGGGACGGTGCCCGCGCAGGACGACCACCGCACCCGGGTGGGGCGGGCACGGCGCGAAAAGACCCGCGCCCGGCTGATCGAGGCCGCCACCCTCGTCTTCGCCGAGTTGGGGCCGGAGGCGGCGCAGATCGACCACGTGATCCGCCAGGCCGGGATGTCGCGTGGGACGTTCTACAATTACTTCCGCTCCACCGACGAGCTGTTGCACGCGGCCAAGGATGCGCTGGCCGCGGAGATGGTGGCGCTTGTCAGCGCCGCTTCGGACCCCGCCGCGGCGCCGGCGAAGCGGCTCGCCGATGGCATCAAGACCTTCGTCGACCTGGTTCAGCGCCATCCGCTTCTGCTCGATTTCACCGGCCGGCTGGGGCTGCGCAACCTCGGCACCGGCTGGCTGGTGCCGACGCTCGCACAAGCCGACCTCACCATGGTGATCGCGGACGATGTGGCGGGGCACCTGACCCTGCGCATGGCCGGCGATATCCTCGAAGCCTCGACCCTTGCCCTGCTCCTGCGCCTGATGGCGGGCGAGACGGTCGATGTCGCGGGCTTCGTTTCGGCCATGCTCAGGATGCTCGGATATCCCGCCGCGGAAGCGATCCGCATCGCCGAGCGGCCCTTGATACCGCTCGTGGTGCCCCGCGACAGCCTCATCATCCGCAGCGAAACCGCGCGCCGCCGGGCTGCGCGCCCCCCCGTTTGAAGCACGCTGCGACAGGTGCCATGAGGTGCCCCGATCGCGTGTGCGGCGGCGCGCGGGCCCGCCGGGCTTGCCCCGTCAGTCGGCGGTCGATCCCTCTTCGTCGCGGCGCGCGTGCATGCGCGCCTTGACCATCCGGCCGACGAACAGCGGCAGCACGAAACCGACGATGGCGACCGACCAGAGCGCGATCGAGAGCGGGCTGTCGACCAGCGTGCCGTAGTCGCCGTTCGAGATCGTCACCGCGCGGCGCAGGTTGTTTTCCATCGTGTTGCCAAGCAGCGTGCCGAGGATCACCGGCACGAGCGGCACGTCGAGCTTGCGCAAGACCCAGCCCATCACACCGAAACCGATCATCACCAGGAGGTCGAAGGACGAGCCGGAGATGCCGTAGATGCCGACGAAGCTGACCATCGCCACCACCGGCATCAGGATGCGCGGCGGCACCATCAACAGCCGGGTGAACAGCCCGACCATCGGGATGTTCATCGCCAGCAGCATGAAGTTGGCGATGAACAACGCCGCGATCAGACCCCAGACCACATCGGCGTTATTGGTGAACAGGAGCGGGCCGGGGGTGATGTTGAGCGAGAGCAGCACCGCCAGCAGCACCGCCGTGGTGCCCGATCCGGGCACGCCGAGCGCCAGCATCGGCACCAGCGCGCCGCCGGCGGCGGCGTTGTTGCCGGCCTCGGGGGCGGCCACGCCGCGCGGATCGCCCTTGCCAAAGGTGCCGTCGCGGTCAGACAGGCGTTTCTCGACCGAATAGGAGATGAACGAGCCGAGCGAGGCGCCCGCGCCGGGCAGCACGCCGGCGACGAAGCCGAGCAGCGACGAGCGCAGCATCGTCGGCGTGGTCGCTTTCAGCATCGACCACGAGGGGGTGAGGCGCCCCACCTTCACGGTGCCGGGCCCGGCCGCCGCCGCGCCGTGGCGGTGTTCGAGAAAGATGAACACCTCCGACAGGGCGAACAATCCGACGATCGCCACGAGGAAGTCGAGCCCGTCATACAGGTGCACTTCGCCGAAGGTCAGGCGCGGCACGCCGGTCTGGGTATCCACGCCGATGACAGCAAGGCCGAGGCCGAGCATCGCGGCGAAGGCAGACTTGGCCTGGTTGGTGGACGACACGCCGCCAAGTGTGGCGAAGGCCAGCGCGAACAGCGCGAAATACTCCGCCGGGCCGAACAGCAGGGCGAATTTCACCAGTTGCGGGGCGAGCAGGATCAGCCCCCAGGTGGCGAGAAAGGCGCCGACGAAGCTGGCCACGCCCGAGAGCGAAAGCGCCTCGCCGGCCTGGCCCTTGATCGCCATCGGGTGGCCATCGAGGCAGGTCATCATCGCCGGTTCGTCGCCGGGAATATTCAGCAGGATCGACGAGATCCGCCCACCATACATCGCGCCGTAATAGACCGAGGTGAGCAGGATCATAGACGGTGTCGGGCCAAGGCCCATGGTGAAGGCGAGCGGGATCAGGATCGCCACGCCGTTCGAGGGGCCGAGCCCGGGCAGCGCGCCCATGACCGTGCCGAGGAAGGTGCCGAGCAGCGCCAGCCAGAGGTTTTGCAGCGTCAGCGCGGTGTGAAAGCCGTCGGCGAGAGAGGCGAGCGTGTCCATCGGGTTCTCCAGTCAGAAGCCGAACGGGCCGCGCGCGAGCGACAGGCCGAGAACGAGGTGAAAGATCACGTAGATGCCGAGCGCAGTGGCGATGCCCACCAGCACCGACTGCACCGGTGGCGTGCCGAGCCGCCAGGTCAGGTAGGTGGTGGCAAGCGCCGTGGCGATGATGAACCCCGCCACGTCGAGCAACTCGGCGTAGAGCACCATCACCACGACCGCGGCGAAAATTTCCACCAGCCGGCCCAGCCCGGGCCACTCCGGTTCGCTGTCGGGGCGCAGCGCGATCACCAGCGACGAGAGCCCGAGGATCGCCGCGACGCCAAGCGGGAAGGTTTTGGGGCCGACCGCGTCGGAGAGGAAGCTTTCCTCGATCCGCAGTGTCGCCAAGGCGTAAATGACCGCGAGGAAGACCCCGAAAGTCCCGAAAATCCGGTCGCTCATCTGCCTCTCCCCCGGTGGAATCGCGCGGCGGGGCCGGACCCCGCCGCGCAGGCCGTGCGGCCAGTCTACTTGATAATGCCGATCTCGCGCGAGATGGCTTCGATTTGCGCCACCGAGCCGGCGACGAACGCCTGGAACGCGTCGCCCTGCAGATCGAGCGGGGCCATGCCGTTGGCCGCCATCACCGCTTGCCACTCGTCCGAGGCGTAGAGCGTGGCGATCTTTTCGACCCAGGCGTTGTAGGCCTCGTCCGACATCCCGCCGGGCGCGTAAAAGCCGCGCCAGTTGGCGCCGATCGCGTCCACGCCCTGCTCGCGCGCGGTCGGGAAGGCGGCGAATTCACCCGGCAGGCGCTCGGGCGCCAGCACCGCGATCACGCGGATATCGCCCGAATCGACAAAGCCCTTGGCTTCCGAGATGTCGCCGGTGAAGGCCTGCACCGAGCCCGCGAGCAGCTGGGTGACCGCCTCGCCGCCGCCGTCGAAGGCGATGTATTTCACCGCGCGCACGTCGTCGATGCCATAGGCGTTGGCGGCGATCAGCACCTTGAGGTGATCCCAGCCGCCCACCGCCGAGCCACCGGCGATCGACACACTGGTCGGGTCGGCCTTGATCTCGTCGAGCAGTTCGGGAAGGGTCTGCACCGCGCTGTCGGCAGCCACGGCGATCACGCCGTAATCGGCGCCGACGGTGGCGACCCAGCGCACCTGGTCCATGGTGTTGCCGGGGTAGGCGCCCTGCGCCAGCCGGGTGGCGGTGGCCGACGAGGCGGCGACGATCAGGTCGTTGTTGTCATTGCGCTTGTTGATCACCTCGGCATAGGCCACGCCGCCGCCGCCACCGGCGAGGTTGACCACCTGCATGGTCTTGTCGATCAGGCCCAGATCCTGCAACGACTTGCCGACCTGGCGGCAGGTGAAATCCCAGCCGCCGCCGGGGTTTGCCGGCGCGATGCACTCGGGATTTTCCTGGGCGATGGCGCCGCCGGCGGCGAGCGTCAGGCCCGCGACGGCCACAGCCGCGCGAATGAGTTTGAAAGCCATGTGTGTTCCTCCACTGATGCCTCCGGGCGGCTCTCCCCCGCCGGAGCTGTGCCCGTTATACGGCTTGAACCTGTCACCAACCTGTCACAGGCTGCGTACCGCCGGGGAGGCCGGGGAGGAGCGATGCGGGTTTTGCTGGTGGAAGACGCCGAAGATCTGGCCGAGGCGACACAGGGGCGCCTCGCGCAGAGCGGCATGGCCTGCGATCTGGCGATGAGCCTGGGCGCGGCGCGCGCCTGCCTCGACGTGCAGGGCTACGACGCCGTGGTACTCGACATCAACCTGCCCGATGGCTCCGGCACCGAGCTGCTGCGCGAGATGCGCCGCGCCGGGCAGACCATGCCGGTGCTGATGCTCACGGCGCAATTCTCGGTCGACGACAAGCTCTCGGCCTTCAATCTGGGCGCCGACGACTACCTCGTGAAACCGTTCGATCACCGCGAGCTGGAAGCGCGGCTGCATGCGATGCACCGGCGCGACCAGGCCGACAAGACCGCCGAGTTGGTGCTGGGCGATCTGAGCTACAATGCCACCGCCGGGGTCGCCGCCGTCGCCGGCCGCCCGCTCGACCTGACCCGGCGCGAGTTTGCCCTGCTCGGGCTGCTGGTGAAAAGCCGGGGCCAGGTGCTGTCTAAGGAGCGGCTTCTGGAGGGGCTCTATTCGTTCGACGACGCGGTCGTCGGGGTGAACGCGATCGAGCTTTACGTGGCGCGGCTGCGCAAGCGGCTCGCCGGCAGCGCGGTCGAGATCCGCACCCTGCGCGGCCTTGGCTACCGGCTCGACGCGCATGGCTGAGCTGGTCCGCGCCGCGCCCACCCTGTCGCTTACCGCGCGGATGGTGGTCGGCCTCGCCGGGCTGCTCGCGGTGGGCAGCGTGGTGCTGTCGTTCGCCGCGTTCTCCTATGGCCGGGCCGCCGCGCGCGAGGCGTTCGACCGGTTGCTGGTCGGCGCCGCCAACGATATCGCCGCCTCGGTGTCGGTGATCGACGGCGCGCTGGTGGCCGATCTGCCGGAGTCGGCGTTCGAGCTCCTGGGCCTCGCCGCCGACGACCGGATCGCCTACCAGGTGCGCGGGCCCGAGGGCGGCGTGATCACCGGCTATGACGATCTGCCCGCCCCGCCGCGCGGCGCGCCCGATACCGCGCTCTACGATGCCGCCTTCACCGGCGAGCCCGCGCGCTTCATCCGGGTAACGCGCCGCTTTGCCGAGCGCCAGGTCTCGGGCAATGTCGAGGTGCTGGTGGGCCAGACCCTGCGCGCGCGCACCGAGCTGGCCTATGGCATCACCCGCAACGCGCTGGGTGGCCTCGCCGTGGGTGGGCTGGCAATGCTGGCCTTCGCCGTCTTCGTGGTGCGCCGGGCGCTGCGCCCGCTCGACCAGCTCGCTGCCCGCCTCGCCGCGCGCGACCCGCAGGACCTGACCCCGATCGACGCTGCCGTGCCGCGCGAAGTGTTTGGCATGGTGCAGGCGATGAACGGGTTCATGGGGCGGCTGAACCGCCAGTTCGGCACGATGAAGGGGCTGATCTCCGACACCGCCCACCAGCTGCGCACGCCGGTCGCGGCGTTGCGCGCGCAGGCCGACCTCGCCGCCAGCGAAAACGACCCGGCCCGGCGCGACCAGCTCGTCGCCCGTTTTCACAAGGGCACCGTGCGCCTCAGCGGGTTGCTCGACCAGATGCTCAGCCGGGCGCTGGTGATCCACCGCGGCGGCGCGGCACGGCGCGCGCCGGTCGATCTGCGCGACATTGCGCTCGACATTTTCGAAGCCGGCGATCACCGCCTCGTCGCCCCCGGCACCGAAGTGCGGCTCGATATCGGCGAGGCCCCGGTGATGGTGCTGGCCGATGCGCTCTCGCTGAGCGAAGCCGCCAAGAACCTGCTTGGCAACGCGCTCAGCCATGGCCGCGCGCCGGTCACGGTGGGCGCCGGGCGCGAGGGTGATACGGCGCGGCTCTGGGTGCGCGATGCCGGCCCCGGCCCGACGGCAAAGATGCGCGCACGGCTGGGCGAGCGCTTCGCGCGCAGCGCCGCCGCCTCGGGCACCGGCTCCGGGCTTGGCCTGTCGATCGCCCAGGCGGTGGCCGAGGCCTATGGCGGGCGGCTCGAGATGGAGCACGAAGCGGACGGCTTTCGCGTGTCCATCGTCCTTACCCCGGAGGGCGGCGCATGATCCGGCTTGTGCTTCTGCTCGCTGCCCTCGCCCTGCCCGCCAAAGCGCAGGAAGCCGTGCAGCACTTCGGCCCGGCCCAGGCCGAGCGCGAGATCACCCTGCGCACCACCACCGATATTGCGATCTTCGCTCCCACCGTCGAAGCCTTTCTCGCAACCCGCCCCGGCCTCGGGCTGGTCTATGAGCAATGGGGGTCGAACGATCTCTACGCGCTCACCGCCGCCGATTGCGCGGCTGGCGCGCCGGGGGCGGATATCGTGATCAGCTCGGGGGTGCATCAGATCGTCAAGCTGGTGAACGACAATTGCGCCGCCAGCTGGATCTCGCCGGACACCCAGGCACTGCCGCAGGCGCTGCGCTGGCGCGACCAGGTCTGGGGCGTGTCGCGCGAGCCGGCGGTGATGGTCTACAACCGCGCTTTGGTGCCCGCGCGCGAGGTGCCGCGCACCCGGTTTGATCTGCTCGATCTGTTGCGCCCCGAGGGCTCGCGCTACGCCGGGCGGGTGGCGACCTACGATATCGAGGTCTCGGGGCTGGGCTTTCTGTTCGCCTACATGGACAGCCAGGAGGCCAGCACGTTCGGCGCGCTGATGGAGGCCTTCGCGCGGTCCGGTGCGGTGGCGACCTGCTGTTCCGCCGAGATCATCGGCGGGGTGGCGCGCGGCGACTACCTGATCGCCTACAACGTGCTGGGCTCCTATGCCGCCGAGGCGGCGGGTGAAAACCCCACCCTCGGTATCGTCGCCCCGCTCGACTACACGCTGGTGCTGTCGCGCGCCGCGATCCTGCCGGGCCAGCGCCCCGGCCCGGAGGCGGGCGCGCTGCTCGACTACATCCTGTCGCCGGCCGGCCAGGGCACGATGGCGGCCGCACATCTGACCGCCGCGTCGATGTCGGCGATGCTGGATGAGGGCGACAAGGACGACGATGGCTGGCAGCGGCTGATCCCGCTCGCCCCGTCGCTGCTGGTGGCGATGGACCGGATGAAGGCCGCCCGGTTCATGGTGCGGTGGCAACAGGCCTTCTCGCGCTGACCTGGCGGCATCCAAACACATGGCGCGACGAAGCCCGCAAATCAGCTCGCGCGCAGGCCTTGGGCCGGGTGGGGGCTCGACACGCCCATGGCCTGCCCATACCGTAGGGCATCAATCGCCCGCTTTCGGAGCGTGCGCGACCTGGCCGGACCGCGATCCGCCTTCAACCCGGAAACACCATGGTTCTCGCCCTCGACACGGAATGGCTCTGGGATAGCTGGTATGTCCATGACGGCGCGCGCTGGCATGGGTTCTTCCTGAAGGCCGACAAGGCGCTCGGCGATCCCGATCTGCGCCACACCCACGTGACCCATGGCCACGCCGTCTCGGACGATCTCACCCACTGGACACATCTCGGCACCTGCTTTGGCCCGGCGCAAGGGCCGGCCTGGGACGATTTCACCACCTGGACCGGGTCGGTGGTGCGGGGGGACGACGCGCTGTGGCATCTGTTCTACACCGGCACGCGGCGCGACGAGGCGGGGCTGGTGCAACGGATCGGCCACGCCACCTCGCGCGATCTGCACCGGTGGGATCGGGTGGGCGACGGGTTTTGCCTCGATCTCACTGGCCAAAACGCGGACGCCTATGAGACTGAACACCAGCCCGGCCACTGGCATGACCGCGCGATGCGCGATCCCTGGGTGATGCGCGACCCAGACGGCGACGGCTGGCTGATGTACTTCACCGCCCGCGTTCCGGGCGTGGCCGAGGCGAATGCCGGCGGCGCGATCGGCTTCGCCACCTCGCCTGATCTGAACACATGGGAGCTTCACCCGCCGGTCTTCGCGGGTGGCTATGGCCAGCTCGAAGTGCCGCAGGTCTTTTTCGCGCGGGGCCGCTGGTATTGCCTGTTTTGCACGGAGGGGCGGCATCTTTCGGCGGCAGAGGTGGCGGCGATCCCCGGTGGGCCGGCCACCGGCTCGCACTACCTCACCGCCGACAACCCGCGCGGACCGTGGACCATCGCGCCCGGTCCGTTCCTCGACGCCGCCGACCCGGCCCACCGCTATGCCGCGCGCATCCTGGCGACGGGGGACGGGCTGAAGCTCCTCGGCTTCGCGCGGCGCGCCCAAGACGGCGGCTTCGGCGGCTGGATCACCGAACCGGTGGCTGTGCGGGTCGACGCGGACGGGCGCTTGCGGCTCGGTTAGGGCAGGCGCGGGAAGGCGTCGAGCGCCTCGGGGTTGTCGAGCGCGCCGAGGTTCTTCACCGCGCGGCCATGCACCACGTCTTTCACCGCCAGCTCCGAAATCTTGCCCGACTTGGTGCGCGGCACGTCCGCCACTTCGAGGATTTCGGCTGGCACGTGGCGCGGCGAGCTGCCGGCGCGGATCGCCGACTTGAGGCGCTGGATCAACTCATCGGTCAGCGCCTGCCCCGCGGCCATCGCCACGAACAGCACCACCCGCTGGTCGCCCTCCACCTCGTGGCCGATCACCACGCTCTCGCGCACCTCGGCGAATTTCTCCACCTCGGCGTAGATTTCCGCCGTGCCGATCCGCACCCCGCCGGGGTTCAGCGTCGCGTCGGATCGACCGTGGATCAGGAAGCCGCCGTGGGCGGTGCGCTCGGCGTAATCGCCCTGGCACCAGGCGCCGTCGAACAGCTCGAAATAGGCCTTGCGGTAGCGCGCGCCGTCATCGTCGCCCCAAAACCCGAGCGGCATCGAGGGAAAGGCGGTGGTGCAGACCAGCTCGCCCTTGTCGCCGGGCACGGCGGGGGTGTCGGGCGCCGACCAGACGTCGACCGTCATGCCGAACCCCGCGCCTTGGATCTCGCCCGAGAACACCGGCGCGGTCGGATCGCCGCCGACGAAACACGAGACGATATCGGTGCCGCCGGAGATCGAGGCGAGATGCAGATCCGCTTTCACCGCGTCGTAGATGAACGCGAACCCGTGGTTGAGCAGCGGCGAGCCGGTCGAAAACACCGTGCGCAGCGCGGGCAGGGTGCGGGTATCGGCCGGGCGCAAGCCGGATTTGCGCAAGGAGTCGATGTATTTCGCCGAGGTGCCGAACTGGGTGAAGCGTTCCTCGGCGGCGTAGTCCCACAGCACCTGCGGGCCGGGGGCGAAGGGCGAGCCATCGTAGAGCATCAGCGTCGCGCCACGCGCGAGGCCCGAGACCAGCCAGTTCCACATCATCCAGCCCAGCGTGGTGAAGTAGAACAGCCGATCCCCCGGCTTCACGTCGCCATGCAAGCTCAGTTCCTTGAGGTGTTGCAGCAGCACGCCGCCGCAGCGGTGCACGATGCATTTCGGCGCGCCGGTGGTGCCGGAGGAGAACAGGATGTAAAGCGGATGGTCGAACGGCACGCGGGTGAAGATGAGCGGCGCGGGGGCGTGGGGGGCGGTGAAGGCCTGCCAGCTCACCGCGTCCGGCAGGTTCGCCGCCACCGCGTCGGCAGTGCCGAGATAGTCGATCACCACGACCCGCTCGACTGTGGGCAGCCCCGCGCGCACCTCTGCCAGCTTGTCCGCGATCTCGATTTTCTTGCCGTTGTACCAGTAGCCGTCGGTGGTAAAGAACAGCTTCGGCTCGATTTGGGCGAAGCGGTCGAGCACCGCGCGGGTGCCGAAATCGGGCGAGGCCGATGACCACGTGGCCCCGAGCGAGACCACGGCCAGCATCGCCGCCACGCTTTCCGGCCGGTTCGGCAGGAGCCCTGCCACGCGGTCGCCCACACCGATGCCCGCCGCCTTCAGCGCCTGTTGCAGGCGCGAGACCTGCGCCGTGAGCTCGCCCCAGCTCCACGTCTCGGACGCCTTGTCTTCGCCGCGAAAGATCAGCGCCGGAGAATCTGCCGCCCCCGGCGCGAGGCCGAGCAGGTTCTCGGCGAAGTTGAGCCGTGCGCCGGGAAAGAAGCGTTCGCCCAGCAGGCCCTCGCCGGCGATCCAGGGCGCCGGGCCCTTGTCGCCGATCACGCCGAAGAAATCCCAGATCGCCGACCAGAAGGCGGCCCGGTTGGTCACCGACCAATCGCGCAGCGCCGCCCCATCGGCCAGCACCACCCCGTCATGATCGGCGAGAAAGGCGTTGAACCGGATGATCTCGCTTTGGCGGATACGGGTGTCGGACGGGGTCCAGATTGGCGTGGTCATGTCAGTGTCCTCTGCCTCGGTCATTGCCCAGCTTTTGCAGCATCGCGCGCCGGGGGCAAGTCAAACGCCCGCTATGCGGCTTGCGCGAGCGGGGGGAAGGGCGTGGCGCGCCAGCGTCACCGGCCACCGGATCCTTCAGGATCTGGCTCTGAAATCCCCGGCTGGCCCGGCGCCGCGCACCACGTCATTTGGCGCTTTTCGGCGCCCCCCCGCCCTCGATCCGGGGCCTTTCGCGGCGGCCGACCCCGCCAAAGATGTGCGAATAGTGCAAGCCGCGAGTCTCCAACCAACCCGATTCGTTGGCAAAACAAGAAAAAAATGATTTCCGCTTTACAGGACTCCGCGAATATAACTACCATATTTCGTAGGGACATGGCGCGTCAGACGCCAAACCCAGTAAAGGCACCAAGCTCTAGTGTATCTCGCTCCGCTAGGGTGTTCGAGCAGAAGGGGACAGCCATGGCGGCGACCGAGCATTATCTCGAAAGCGAAGACCTGCATCCAATCGACATCGTCGAGACCCTGGCGGAGCACCACGCCTGGGATTTCGACCGCGTCGCCGACGACCAGATCGCGATGGCGGTCGAGGGCCAATGGCGCACCTATTCGATCACGCTGGCCTGGAGCCCGTTCGACGAAACGCTCCGGCTGATCTGCACCTTCGAAATGGAGCCGCCCGAAGACAAGCTGCCCCGGCTCTACGAGGCGCTCAACCGCACCAACGACATGTGCTGGCACGGCGCCTTCACCTACTGGCACGAGCAGCGCCTGATGGTCTACCGCTACGGGCTGGTGCTCGCCGGTGGGCAATATGCCGGCCCCGAGCAGATCGACCGGCTGATCAGCTCGGCGGTGTCGAACTCCGAACGGTTCTACCCGGCCTTCCAGCTCGTGAGCTGGGGCGATCAGCCTGTTGAAGACGCGATGCAGGTGGCAATTGCCGAGGCCTACGGGCGAGCCTGAGTTTCCCAAGCGACGCCGCGCGATAAGCGGCACGTCAATCTCCCCCTGGCCCTCCCGTTTTCGGGGGGGCCTTTTTCTGTGGTTTTCTCCGCGCGGCCGGGCCGCTAGGGTGGCGCAAAACAGGGGGATCCCATGACCACGGACGATCTGGAAGCGCGCGGCCTGGTGCTGCTGGGGTGCGGCAAGATGGGCTCGGCGATGCTCGCGGGCTGGCTCGGGCAGGGGCTCGCGCCGGGCGCGGTCTGGGTGCTCGACCCGCAGCCGTCGGACTGGCTGAAAGCCACCGGCGTGCATCTGAACGCGGTCCTGCCCGCAGCGCCCGCGATCGTGCTGATCGCGGTGAAGCCGCAGATGATGGGCGCGGCGCTGCCCACGCTGGCGCGGCTCGGCGGCGGCGAAACGCTGTTCATCTCGGTCGCGGCGGGCACGCCGATCGCGGCCTATGAGGCGGTTCTGGGCGTGGCCACGCCGATCGTGCGCGCGATGCCCAACACGCCGGCCGCCGTGGGGCGGGGGATCACGGCGATGATCGGCAACGCCCATGCCACGCCAGCGCATCTCGATATGGCCGAGGAGCTGCTGAAAGCGGTGGGGCAGGTGGTGCGCCTCGACGACGAAGCCCAGATGGACGCGGTCACCGCCGTGTCCGGCTCGGGCCCGGCCTACGTGTTTCACTTGATCGAGACGCTGGCGGCGGCGGGCGAGGCCGAGGGACTGTCGGGTGACCTCGCCATGGCGCTCGCCAAGGCCACGGTGGCCGGGGCCGGCGCGCTGGCCGAAGCCGCCGACGAGAGCCCGGCGCAGCTCCGGGTGAACGTCACTTCGCCCGGCGGCACCACCCAGGCCGCGCTCGGCGTGCTGATGAACGAGGCCGACGGCTTCCCGGCACTCCTGCGCCGCGCGGTGAAAGCCGCCGCCGACCGCAGCCGGGAGCTTGGCAAATGAGCGAAGCGATCAGTTTCGACGACTTCCTGAAGGTCGATATCCGCAAGGGCACGGTGGTCGATGCCCAGCCCTTCCCCGAGGCGCGCAAACCGGCGATCAAGCTCTGGGTCGATTACGGGCCGGAGATCGGGGTGAAAAAATCTTCGGCCCAGATTACCGTGCACTACGCGCCCGAGGAGCTGATCGGAAAAGAGGTGCTCGCGGTGGTCAACTTTCCGCCGCGCCAGATCGGCAAGTTCATGTCTGAGGCGCTGGTGCTGGGCCTGCCCGACGAGGCCGGCGAGGTGGTGCTGATCGCCCCCGACAAGGCGGTGCCCAACGGCGGGCGGATGTTCTGATGAAAAAAATTCTCGTCACCCGACCGCTGCCGGAGCCCGTCATTGCCGCGCTATCGACGGCCAACAAGGTGGCGGTGCGTGCCGAGACCGGGCCGATGAGCGACGCCGAAATGGTCGCCGCCCTGGGCCGGTTCGATGCAGTCCTGCCCACCATCGGCGACCGGTTCACGGCCGAGATCTTCGCTGCCGCGGGCGAGATCCGCACGCGGCTCATGGCCAATTTCGGCGTTGGCTACAACCATATCGACGTCGAAGCCGCGCGCGCCCATGGCGTTGGCGTGACCAACACGCCGGGGGTGCTCACCGACGCGACAGCCGACCTCGCGCTCACCCTGATCCTCGCCACGGCGCGCCGGGCCGGCGAGGGCGAGCGGCTCGTGCGGGCCGGCGGTTGGACCGGCTGGCACCCGACCCAGCTGCTTGGCACCCATGTCACCGGTAAGACGGTCGGCATTGTCGGCATGGGGCGGATCGGCGAAGCCATCGCCCGGCGCTGCCACCATGGCTTTGGCATGGAGGTGGTGTTCTACAACCGCTCGCCGAAAACGCCCGCTCTGCCCGCACGCCAGATCGACACGCTCGACGCGCTGGCCCAGGCCGCCGATATCGTCGTCGCCGCCGTGCCGGGCGGGGCCGAGACGCATCACCTGCTGGGCAAAGCATTCTTCGCGGCGATGAAGCCCAGCGGGCTGTTCATAAACATCGCGCGCGGCGACGTGGTTGACGAGGCGGCGCTGATCGCCGCGCTTGGGGCGGGCGAGATCGCTGGTGCTGGGCTTGACGTTTATGAGAGGGAACCGGAGGTGCCGGACGCGCTCAAGGCGATGGAGAACGTCACCCTCCTGCCACATCTCGGCTCGGCCACGCTCGAGACGCGCACGGCGATGGGCATGCTGGCGGCTGAGAACATCCTCGCCTTCTTCGCGGGCCAAGAGCTGCTCACCCCGGTCTGACGCCCGCGCGCCGCTGTCATCTTGCCGGACATATCCCGTGGAGCATGGGGGGCCAGACCCCAAACGGCGTTCACCGTTCACCGTTCGCCGCTACTGTCGCCCACCGCCTCGCGCCAATGCCGCCGGCACAGGCTCACGTAGGTCTCGTTGCCGCCGATCTGCACCTGGTCCCCGGCGGTGAGCACCTTGCCGTCCTGATCCATCCGCACCACCATCGTGGCTTTGCGGCCGCAATGGCAGATCGTGCGCGCCTCGCGCATTTCGTCGGCCAGCGCCAGCAGCGTGGCGGAGCCGGGAAACAGGTGACCCTGGAAATCGACCCTGAGCCCGTAGGCCATCACCGGCACGCCCAGGTCGTCGACCGCGCGGGCGAGCTGCCAGACCTGCTCGGGCTCAAGAAACTGCGCCTCGTCGATGAACACGCAGGCCACCGGGCCCTGCGCCAGCCGGGCCTCGATCTTCGCGAACATATCCTCGCCTGCCTCGAAGGTGTCGGCGTCGGCGTCGATGCCGATGCGGCTGCCGATCCGCCCCTTGCCCGCCCGGCTGTCGAACTTGGCTGTAATCAGGAAGGTGTCCATGCCACGTTCGCGGTAATTGTAGGACGCCTGCAACAGCAGCGTCGACTTGCCCGCGTTCATGGTCGAGTAGTGAAAGTAAAGCTTGGCCATACCCTCGGGTTAGCGCCCCGTCGCGCCCGGATCAAGCCCGGCCGGACCGCAGATACGGCGAGCGGGGGAGCGGCGTGGGCCGGAACAACCTGAGGCCCTTTGGGCGTTGCCGCCCTGGGGATGGAACAGACCTCGTGCACCTTTTAAACACCACACACCGCTGTCGGTCCCGAAGGCCCAACCCTGCCACCGCAAAGGCGGCAGCCCCCCACCCGACCCGACGCTGGGGGCGCCGGGCACTGGTGACGCGACCGCGCGAAACGATCGCCTGTATTAGGCCATTCACATGCGAATAAAATAATGGGAAAAGGGATGAGGATTTCCCCGCAATCGGTTGCAGGGGAAGACGGGGTGGTTCAGCGTAATTGGGAGCTGGTATGGCGGGCGTAGGCGACTATCTGAAAAAGCACACCGAGGCCCTGGTGAAGGATGTCGGGATCGAGGCGGCCTGCGAACTGGCGGGCAAATCGAAAGCGACACTTGGGCGATACTACTCGGATTCGGCGGAGCATGCAGACCGGTTCATGCCGATCGACACCGTGGCCAAGCTCGAGGCCGCGTCGCGCTATCCGCATGTGACCTCGGCGCTGGCGGAGGTCTCCGGCCACACGCTGAGCTCCGATGGCGACGGGCGCAACGCGCCCGCGGGCGGGGTGAATTCCGATGTGATCGCGCTCAGCCAGCGGTTCGCCATGTTGATGGGGGAATACCAGCAGTCGATCGAGGACGGGATCATCACCGTGAACGAGGCCAAGCGGCTCCTGCGCGAGACGCTGGCGTTGCAACAGGTGCTGGTGGACATGAAGCTGCACCTCGAGGACGAGGCGATCTAGCCGCCTACGGCTAGCCGCCACAGGATCACCCCCCAGCCCACGCCGCCGGCGATGGCGGCCAGCGCCACGGCGGCGGAGGCCGCGTCCTTGGCCTGTCGCGCAAGCGGGCTGTGTTCGGGCGAAACGAGATCGACGGCGCGCTCGACGGCGGTGTTGATCAGCTCCATCGCCAGCACCAGCACGCCAAGCGGCAGAATCACCGCGCGTTCGCCAAAGCTGAGCGGCAGCGCGACCGCGGCGAGCGAGGAGAGCGCGACGATCGTCGTCCAGAACTTCAGCGACGGTTCGTGCGCCCAGGCGTCGCGCCAGCCGGCCCAGGACCAGACGCAGCGGTTGACGAAGCGCCGCCACTCGCGCCGGATTGCCCCGCTCATGCCGCGTCTGCGCGATGGGCAAGGTAATAGTCCACCGCGTCGGCCACCCGGCGAAACCGGTCGCCGCCGAGATGCGTGCCGCCGAACCAGCGCGTGACAACTACCACTTCGCCCGTAAGCCCCGCGCCTTCGAGCTTCTGCAGGATCACCGCCCCCGCGCCGCCCTCGCCGTCGTCGCCCTTGGCGGGCCCGTCAGGCAGGATCGCGGCCCAGGAATGATGCGTCGCGCGCGCGAATTTCTTGCGCCGGGTCAGGGCTTTCAGAAACGCCTTCACGTCGTCTCGGCTGGCCGCCGGGCCGCCCGAGACGGCATAGCGCGAGCCGCGATCGGTGATGATGTTTTCAAAGACCCGCATGGCCCCTCCCGGCCCCAGTATGGCCGCAGGGCGAGGGCCGGGCAATCAGTAGCTGGCGCGCAGGTGTTCGAGCAGCTTCTTGTTCATGCACAGCTGCGGCGCTTCGTCGGCGCCGGCGCTGTGCTCTTCGAGCCAGAGTTCGCAGCCGTCCGGATCGGGGCATTCCGTGCATCGGGTTACGGCGCGCGCGAGTTGCGTCCGGCTCAGCCGCGTCAGATCGACCTCGAGATTGAGATCGAGCCCGAGTACGTCGGCCATCCGGCCGAGCAGGTGTTCGTGATATGCGCGATGCGCTTCGTCTTTCATGCCGACCTCCGACGTTCAAAAAACAGCAGGCCGCAGGCAACATTCCTTGATCCAGATCAACACCGCGCCCGGCGGCAGGTTCCCGCCGGGTCTGTATCGCGCTACACTGCGCCCATGTTTACCATCGAACATGAATTCGACTCGACCGTGATCACGCTGGTCGACGAAGGCCGCCCGCACCTGCTGGAAGACGTCATCATCAATGCTTTCGACGATTGCGTGACGCTGGAGCAGTATGAGCCGACCACCGACCAGGTGATGCGGGTGACGCTCTCGATGAGCCAGCTCAGCGACCTTGCGGCGGCGCTCGACCTGCCCGAAGGGGTCTATAAATTGGTGCGCGATCCCGACGCGCAATAGCGCGCCCGGCGCGGTCAGTACCAGAACAGCGGCCAGCGCCGGCCAGCGCCGATGTTGTTGACCACCAGCGCCACGGCGACGAGCAGCGCCGCGCCCGCGCCCACCGGGAACAGCGGGTAGAGCCAGCCGAGATCGTGCACCTGTGCCGAGCCCGCCACCGCGATCAGCGCCGAGGCGCCGCCGGGCGGGTGCAGGCTGCGGCTCATCTGCATCGCGAAAATGGCCAGCCCCACGGCGAGCGCGGCGGCAAGCCAGCCGGGACCGAACAGTTGAAACGCCGCCACGCCGATCACCGCCGAGAGCAGGTGGCCGACGATCACGTTCCACGGCTGGGCCAGCGGACTGCCGGGCGCGCCGAACACCAGCACCGCCGTCGCCCCGAACGCGCCGATCACGAGGGCGAGGTCGGTATCGTTCAGCACGAATTGATCGACCAGACCAATCGCGGCAATGCCGAGAAAGCCGCCGACAAGGCCGGCCAGCGCGGTTGCGAGCGGCGGGCGGGGCGAATGCTGGTGGCGTGTAGCGCGGGGCTTGGACATACGCCACCGATACCACGGAGACGGCGGCGGGTCTTGACCGAAGTCAATCGCCCGGGCCGTCGTTCCGCTGTCTCACCGGAAATATCCCGCAGGGTCGCGGGGAATGTCAGATCGCCATGCAGATGTATTTCATCTCGAGGAAATCCTCGATGCCATGGCGCGAGCCCTCACGCCCCAGCCCCGACTGCTTCACGCCGCCGAACGGCGCGACCTCGGTCGAGATGATCCCGGTGTTGACGCCAACGATGCCGTATTCCAGCGCCTCGGCCACCTTGTAGACCCGGCTGAGATTGGTGGCGTAGAAATAGCTCGCGAGGCCGAAGATCGTGTCGTTGGCCTGGGCGATCACGTCGTCCTCGTCCTTGAACCTGAACAGCGGCGCGAGGGGGCCGAAGGTTTCTTCCTCGGCAAATTCCATCTCGCGGGTCGCGCCGGTGACGATGGTCGGCTTGAAGAACAGCCCGCCTTTCTCATGCGCGCTACCGCCGGTGAGCACGTTGCCCCCCTTGGCCAGCGCGTCGGCGATGTGTTCCTCGACCTTGCGCACCGCGTCCTCGCTCACCAGCGGACCCAGCGCCACGCCCTCGTCGAGCCCGTCGCCGACTTCGAGATTGTCGACCGCCTTCGCAAGCTTCTCGGCGAAGGCGTCGTAGATGCCCTCCTGCACGTAGATCCGGTTGGCGCAGACGCAGGTCTGGCCATTGTTGCGGAATTTCGAGGCGATCGCGCCCTCGACGGCGGCGTCGAGATCGGCATCGTCAAACACGATAAACGGCGCGTTGCCGCCCAGTTCCATCGAACATTTCTTCACCTGGTCCGCGGCCTGACGCAGCAGGATGCGGCCCACGAAGGTGGAGCCTGTGAAGGTGATCTTGCGCACCGCGTGGTTTTCCGAGAATTCCTTGCCGATGTCGGAGCTCCTCGACGAGGTGACCACGTTGAACAGCCCCTTGGGCAGCCCGGCGCGCTCGGCCAGCACCGCCAGCGCCAGCGCCGAAAGCGGGGTTTCGCCCGCGGGCTTGGCCACCACGCCGCAGCCGGCGGCCAGCGCCGGCCCGACCTTGCGGGTGATCATCGCGTTGGGAAAATTCCACGGGGTGATCGAGGCAACCACGCCAATCGGCTGCTTGATCACCTGCAGGCGCATGTTGGGCAGGTGCGGCGGGATCGTCTCGCCGTAGATTCGCTTGCCCTCCTCGGCAAACCACTCGATGAAACTGGCGCCATAGGCGATCTCGCCCATCGCCTCCTTGAGCGGCTTGCCCATCTCGGCGGTAAGGATCAGCGCGAGATCGCCCTGGTTTTCCATCATCAGGTTGAACCATGCGCGCAGGATATTGGCGCGCTCTTTCGCGGTGAGCTTCTGCCAGCCCTTCATCGCCGCGTCGGCGGCGGCAATCGCGCGGGCGGTCTCGGCGCGGCCCAGATCGGGCACCGCGGCCAGCACGTCGCCGCGCGCCGGGTTGGTCACGGCGAAGGTCGCGCCATCATCGGCGTCGATCCAGGCGCCGGCGACATAGGCCTTGGTGGCCAGAAGCGAAGGGTCTTTGAGAAGGGATGCAAGATCGGTTGCGTCGCGCGGCATTTTGGTCTCCGATTGTGGTTCGGGGGACAGCCTCCGGGGGGAGTCCGCCCATGGATTACGATTTGGCATATGCTAACGCCGATTTCATCCCGAATGCCACGGCTTATCCGCCGCGATGGGCACGGGAAGCGGCCGAATTTCGCACGCTGCGCAAGGATCATGCGCAGCTGGGGATCGCCTACGGCGAGGGGCCGCGCGAAGCGTTCGACCTGTTCCTGCCCGACGGCGAGCCATTGGGCCTCGTGGTGTTCGTGCATGGCGGCTACTGGCTGCGGTTCGGGCGCGAAGACTGGTCGGCCTTCGCCGCCGGGCCGGTGGCACGCGGATGGGCGGTGGCGATGCCGTCCTACCCGCTCGCGCCCGAGGCCCGGATCCGCGATATCACCCGCGCCGTGGCGCGCGGCGTGGCGGCAGCGGCGCGCGAGGTTGACGGGCCGATCGTGCTCGCCGGCCATTCCGCCGGTGGCCACCTGGTGGCGCGGATGAACTGCACCGACGCGCTGCTGGCACAGGCTGCCGTGCGCCGGGTGCGCCGGATCGTGGCGATCTCGCCGGTGGCCGACCTGCGCCCGCTCACCCGCACCCGCATGAACGCCGATCTGCGCCTCGATGCCGCCGAGGCCCAGGCCGAAAGCCCGGTGCTCGGCACCCCGCGCCACGAGATCGAAACGCTGGTCTGGGTCGGCGCCGAGGAGCGCCCGGCATTTCTCGACCAGGCCCGCTGGCTGGTCGAGGCCTGGGACGAGGCGCGCCTGCATGTCGCCCCCGGCCGGCATCATTTCGATGTGCTCGACCCGCTCAAGCAGCATGACAGCGCCATGGTCGCGGCCCTGCTCGCCGATTGATTGACAGCGGGGGGCAGGGAGCGCACATGAAAGCGACCAGACCGGAGACCCACATGCGCCAGATCGCCCCACTCCTTGCCCTCACCCTTGCGCTCGCCCCGTTCGCCGCGCGGGCCGAGAACGGCATGTGCGAATACCGCCATCCGGCCCATCCGAACTGGGATTTCTTCGCTTCCTGCGCCTATTCCGATAGCACCGAGGGCACGGCGAATTTGCGCGAGGTGTCGGTGTCGAACGGCTCGCGCTTTTCCACCCGCGAAGACGGCGGGCGCCATACCGTGAACGGGCTGGCGGCGACGATGCTGGAGCGCGACGGCGCGCAATGCTGGCGCACCGTGGCCGAGGACGAGCTGATCTGCATCTACCCGGCCGACACGATCACCCCCGCCGATCCGCCCCCCGCGCCAGCGGCGCGCGACGATGCGGCGATCGCGCCGGCGGTCGAGGGCGTCTCGTTCGGCGGCGGCGAGGCGGGCTATTGCCTGCTCGCCGAGGCTGGGGCGCTGGTCGAACAGGGCCGTTGCTCCAAGCGCGAGAACTGCCTCGAAATCGAGGCCGGCGCGGGGCTGAGTTGCCTGGTCAGCTATAATTGGAAAAGCGGGCGCAGTACTGAGATGGCAAGTGCCGCGGACTGGGTCACGCTTGACGGCGCGCCGGTGATCAAGGGCGATCCGGGCTGCGTGACCGACACCGGCACCGGGCTCATTTTCTGCTATGCCACCACGGCGATGACGCCCGAGACCCACCCGGTGCTCGCACAGCCGGCGGACCCGGTGGATGAGGCCCCGGCCAGTCCCGAACCCGCCGCCGCTCCCGAGGGAGAGAGCGGCACGGTGGCGCCGGCCGGGGCGGAGTGATCAGCCGCCGAACTCTTCCAGCGCCTTGAAGTCGATCGCCTCGAGCAGGGGCACCATCACCTCCGGCGTGGCGCCCTTGGCCTGGACCAGGATGCGGTTGTCGATCAGCCCGGTCAGCTCGCCGTCGTTGTCGATGAATTTCTCGCGCCCGACCCGGTGCAGCTTCATCCCCAGCATCGCCGCGTTGCCCAGCATGCCGCCAAACATCGTCACCATCGGGCTGTCGGCGATCAGGGTCACGGTGATCGTGTCGGTGCCATTGGTGTAATCGGCTTCAGCCCCGGTGCCGCCACCGATCATCGCCAGCCCCGCGGTCACCTCGCTTTGGGCGATTTCGCGGGTCCAGCCGGCGGGCGGCTCGGGCAGGAAGCTGGCGAGCTCCTGCGTCGTCATCTCCTGCAAAAGCTGCTTGGCGTAGTCGAGCTCTTCGATCGCGTAGTCGATATCGCCGTCTTCATAGGCCTGCAGCGCCGACGAGAGCGTGTCGCTCACTTCGTCGGCTAGGGTCGGGTTGGCGATGGCAACGAGGACCAGAGCATAGAACGTGGCGCGAAACATCGTGTCTCTCCAAATGGCTATAAGGTGAGACCCTAACCGCGCCGAATCCGCCCGGCCTTGATCGGCGTCAATCCGTGCCGAAACGCTGGCCCCATGTCGGCAGCGGATCGTCCGGCGCCGGGCGGGCGGCATGCACGCCCCGCGCGATGGCGCGCGCCAGGCAGGTGGCGGCGGCGTGGCCGAGCAGCAGCGGGTCGAGGTCGGGGTTTGCAAGCGGCTTCGCCCCGGTCGCGGCGGCAAAGACCAGATCGCCATCGAATGGCGTGTGGCTGGGGTGGATCGCGCGCGCCATGCCGTCATGCGTGGCCACCGCCAGCCGCGTTGCCTGCGCCTGCGTGAGCGCCGCATCGGTGGCGACGATGGCGATCGTGGTGGCGCTGAGCTGGGTGAGCTTGGTCACCGGCACCACGCCCGGATCGAACCCCGTGACCGGCCCCCGCCCACCGAACTCGGCCGCGAACTCCCAGGGCGCGGCCCAGAACTGGCCCCGCGGCCCGGTGACGCTGCCCACGGCATTGACCACCACCAGTGCGCCCACGGTATGGCCGCTGTCCAGCACCAGCGAGGCCGAGCCGAGCCCGCCCTTCAGATCGGCGGTGGTCGCCCCGGTGCCCGCGCCGACGGTGCCAAGTGCAAACTCTGCCCCCGCCGCCGCCAAAGCCTCGCGGCCCAGCCGCTTGTAGGGGCTCTCGGCCCATGTCTTGTCGCCACCGTTCAACAGATCAAAGACGATGGCGCCGGGCACGATTGGCACCTTCTGCCCGCCCACGTCAAAGCCGCGCCCCGCGGCGCGCAGCGCATCGGCCACGCCGCTTGCCGCATCCAGCCCGAAGGCCGAGCCGCCGGCGAGCACCAGCGCGTCCACCTCCTGCACGGTCTTGTCGGGGGCGAGCAGGTCGGTCTCGCGCGTGCCCGGCGCGCCGCCCATCACGTGCACGGCGGCGACGAAGGGCGTATCGCCCACCAGCACCGTGGCCCCGGTCTTGACCGCGGCGTCGGCGGCATTGCCCACGCGAAGCCCGGCAACGTCGGTAATCAGGTTCAACGCTCCCGGCTTCATCGCATGCCCTTTCATCTTGGCAAAAATACTCCCCGGGGGTTTGGGGGGCGGCGCCCCCCATCGCCCTCAGATGCAGCGCCCGCCATCCACTTCCAGCGCCACGCCAGTGATCATGCTGGCCTCGTCAGAGCATAGGAAAGCGGCGGCGTTGCCCATGTCTTCCGGCGTCGAGAACCGTCCGAGCGGGATGGTGGCGAGAAACTTCGCGCGGGTCTGAGGCGTGTCGGTTCCCATGAAGCTCTGCAACAGTGGCGTCTCTCCCGCCACCGGCAGGATCGCGTTCACCCGCACGCCGGCGGGGGCCAGCTCCACCGCCATCGACTTCGTTGCCGTCAGCATCCAACCCTTCGAGGCGTTGTACCAGCTCAGGCCCCCGCGCGGCGAAATCGCCGCCGTCGACGAGACATTGAGGATCGCGCCCGAGCCCGCCGCCTTCATCAAGGGCACGATTTCGCGCGCGGTCAGATAGACCGACTTCGCGTTCACCGCCAGCACCCGGTCGAACTCGTCTTCCTCGATCGTCTCCATCGGTGCGGGCAGGTGGGTAATGCCGGCGTTGTTGACGAGGATGTCGATCCGCCCGAGCGCCTCCAGCGCCGCGCGCGCCATCGTGCGCACCGAGGCCGATTGTGACACGTCCACGGGCATCTCGATCCCGCCGATCTCGCGCGCCACCGCGCGCGCCGTGTCCTCGTTCAGATCGACGACGCAGACGCGCGCGCCCTCGGCGGCGAACTTGCGCGCGATCCCGGCGCCGAAGCCCGAGCCCGCGCCGGTGACGATGGCGGTCTTGCCGTCCAGTCTCATCATGTCCCTCCGTTTGGCCTCAGCCTGCATCCACTCACGGCCCGGGGCAAGCCCAGACCACCTGTTCCAGCCCGGCAAAGCGGCGGAACCGGTCAAGCTCGGCCTCGATCCGGCCCGCGCGGGCTTTCGACGGCCGTAGCCCCGGCTCGGGCCAGTAGCCGGCGACCCGAAGCGCGCCCGCGTCGCGGTCGGCCTTGAGCTCGATCCGGCCGATGAAGCCCAGCCCCTCCAGCAGTGGGTAGACGTAGTAGCCATAGAGGCGCTGGGCCTTCGGCACGAACATCTCGTTGCGGTAGGAAAAGGCGAACAGGCGCTCGATCCGGTCGCGGTCGCGCACGGCAGGGTCGAACGGGTTGATCAGCCGGACCCTCTGGCCGGGGTCGGGCGCGGCGGCGCGGCGCGCTTCGATGTCGGGCGCGGCCAGGGCCTTGTAGCGGCCACCATCGGCGGTTTCGATTTCGACCGGGATCAGCCCGGCCCCGGCGGTCCAGTGCTTCACCTCCGCCGGTGTGGTTGCGGCCCAGAACTTGTAGAGCTCGGAGGGGGTTGCGAAGCCGAGCGCGTCGATGGCGCGGGCATGGAGCGCGTCGATCTGCGCGGCCTCGGGTTTGCCGTGGTCGATCCCGCCCGCGAAGACCCGGGTGCCGAGATCGTAGAATTTCACGAAGCGCTCGCGGTGCGCGGTGGCCAGCGTGCCCGCATACCACATCTGGTCGAGCGCCTTCTTGTGCGGCGGGCGCGCCCACATCTCCTTCGGCCCGTCGTGCTTGGTATCAAACGCGTGGGTCGAAAGCGGGCCCTCGGCTTCGATGCGATCGTGGATCGCGCGGATGTCGTCCTGTGCGAGGCCGGAGTGATACCACGACGAGCGCGCGGTGCGCTCCCCGAGCACCTGAAAGCGGCGGGTCCAGTAGGGCAGCACCTCGGCGGGGATCAGCGAGGCGTCATGGGTGAAATGCTCAAACAACGCGCGCGATTTGAGCAGCCGCCAGACCTGCTCTTCGCGGTAGGAGGGCAGGCGGGTCCAGAGAATATGGTCCTGCGCGCGGGCGACATTGCGGATCGTATCGATCTGCAGAAAGCCCAGGCGCCGGATGATCTCCAGTGGATCGCGCACCGACGTGCCGATCAGGGTCTGGGCGAGCCAGAGCCGGCGGGCGTCGTGGTTGGAGATCCTGAGCATCGGAGTGTCCTGGCGGCGGGGGAGGGACCGGGGCGCTGCCCCGGACCCCGGGATATTTTTGGCAAGATGAAAAGGCTAGTCGTGCTTGGCGGCGACCGTCTTGAGCGACGAAAAGCCGTAGAGCGCCTCAAACCCCTTTTCGCGGCCATGGCCGGACAGGCCCACGCCGCCGAAGGGCAGTTCCACCCCGCCACCGGCGCCGTAATTGTTGATGAAGACCTGGCCGGCCTTGAGCCGCTTGGCCATGCGCATCTGGCGCGCACCGTTCTCGGTCCAGACCGAGGCGACGAGGCCGAAGCCGGTGCCGTTGGCGATCGCCACCGCTTCGTCTTCGGTGTCGAACGGGATCGCCACCTGCACGGGGCCGAAGATTTCCTCCATCGCCAGCGGGTGGTCGGGGGGCACGTCGGCAAACAGCGTGGCGGGCACGTAATGGCCGCCTGCGGGCACGTCGCCGAGCACCGTGCCCTGGCCTGCAAGGCGCAGGTCGCCGCCTTTTGCCAGGAAGCTTTCGACGATCTCTTTCTGGCGCGCAGAGATCAGCGGGCCGAGATTGGCGTCGCGCATCGCTTCGGCCGACATCATTCCATTGTAGCTGTCGGCCATGCGGGCGACGAGCTGGTCGTAGACGCCGCGCTGGATCAGCACGCGCGAGCTGGCCGAGCAGGTCTGGCCGGCGTTCTGGATGCAGGCGCCGACCAGGAAGGGCATGGCGGCGTCGAGGTCGGCGTCGTCGAACACCACCTGCGGGGATTTGCCGCCCAGCTCCAGCGTCACCGGCACAACGTTGTCGGCCGCCGCCTTCTGCACCAGCTTGCCCACCGGCACCGAGCCGGTGAAGGAGATGTGGTTGATGCCGGGATGGCACGACAGCGCCGCGCCGGCTTCTTCGCCCAGCCCCGGCACCACGTTCAGCGCGCCCTTTGGCAGGCCCGCTTCCTCGGCCAGCGCGGCGAAGGCCAGCGCCGTCAGGCAGGCTTCCTCGGCCGGTTTCAGCACCGCCGCGTTGCCCATCGCGAGCGCCGCACCCACGGAGCGGCCGATGATCTGCATCGGGTAGTTCCACGGGATGATATGCCCGGTCACCCCATGCGGCTCGCGCAGGGTATAGACGGTGTAGCCGGCGAGATAGGGGATGGTCTCGCCCATCACCTTGTCGGTGGCGCCGGCGTAGAATTCCATGTAACGCGCCAGCGCGAGCGCGTCATTGCGCGCCTGGGTGAGCGGCTTGCCCACGTCATGGGCCTCGATCAGCGCGAGGTCTTCAACGCGGGCCTGCACGAATTGGCCGATCCGGGCGAGGATGCGGCCACGCTCCAGTGCGGTCATCCGGCCCCACGCGCCGTCCATCGCGCCTTGGGCGGCGGTGACCGCCGCGTCGATATCCTCTGCCGTACCGCGCGCGATCGTGCCGAGGCTTGTCCCGGTCGAGGGGTTTTCGAGCGGCAATTGCCCGCCCTTCGCCGGGGGCACCCATTGGCCGTCGATGAAGCACTTGGTGGGATCGTACCAGAGGGTTTGCTCAAGCATGGGAGCCTCCTTGCCAGTCGGCGGGAATGGTGGGCGTCGCGGCGATCAGCGCGCTTGTGTAGGGGTGCGTGGGCGCGGCGAAAACCTGCGCCGTCGCGCCCGCCTCGACGATCTCGCCCGCGCGCATCACCAGCACCCGGTCGGTAACGGCCTGCACCACGGAAAGGTCGTGGCTGATGAACAGGTAGCTCAGCCCGTGCGCCGCGCGCAAGCCGGCGAGCAGGTCGAGGATCTGCGCGCGGATCGACACGTCGAGCGCCGAGACGGCTTCGTCGAGCACGATCAGATCGGGATTGGTGATCAGGGCGCGGGCGATGGCGATGCGCTGGCGCTGGCCGCCGGAAAACTCGTGAATGTAGCGTTCCATCGCGCCCGCCTCGATGCCGACATCGTCGAGCGCGCGCGCCACCCGCTCGCGCAGGTCGGCGGGGCGCTGGTCCATCAGTTGAAACGGTTCCGCCACCAGCCGGTCAACCCGCCAGCGCGGGTTGAAACTGCCGTAGGGGTCCTGGAACACCACCTGCATACGGCGGCGTATGGAGGGATCGAGGTGGGGGCCCGCGTGGATCTCCTGCCCGTCCAGCCGGATGCTGCCCGATTGCAGCGCATCAAGGCCAAGGATGGCGCGGGTGAGGGTGGATTTGCCGCAGCCGCTCTCGCCCACCAGCCCGAGGCTTTCGCCGCGATGGAGGGTGAAGCTCACGCCGTTGACCGCGCGGAACGTGCCGGCGCGGCCAAGCAGGCCCTGGCGCGCGGTCGGGTAGTCGCGCACCGCGTTTTCGACGGTGAGCAGGGGGGTGCTCTCGACCCTGCCCGCGCGCTCGGGTCGGTGGCGCGAGGCGGCGAAGAGCTTGGCCGTATAGGGATGCGCCATGGTGCGAAACAGCGCTTCCGTCGGCCCCTGTTCGACGATCCGCCCGGCCTGCATCACCGCCACATGGTCGGCCATGCCGGCCACGACGGCGAGGTCGTGGGTGATCAGCAGAAGGCTCATGCCTTCCTCCGCCACGAGGTCTTTCAGCAGGTCGAGGATCTGCGCCTGGGTGGTCACATCGAGCGCCGTGGTCGGCTCGTCGGCGATCAGCAGTTCGGGGTTCAAGGCGACGGCCATGGCGATGCAGACCCGCTGGCGCTGGCCGCCCGAGAGCTCGTGCGGATAGCGGCTGAGCGGGAAGCGGTCTGCGGGCAGGCCCACACGGGTGAGCCGGGCGCGGGCGATCTCCATCGCCTCGCGCTTTGAGGCGCGCCCGTGGACCACCAGCGTCTCGGCCACCTGATCGCCGATGGTCTTCACCGGGTTCAGCGCCGTCATCGGCTCCTGGAAGATCATCCCCACCCGGTTGCCCCGCAGGGCGCACATCTCGCGCTCCGACTTCGCCAGCACGTCGCCTTCGTCCAGCCAGGCGTGGCCCGTGGCTGTGCTGCCCTGCGGCAGCAGCCCCATCATCGCCAGCGCGGTCATCGACTTGCCCGAGCCGCTCTCGCCCACCAGCCCGGTGACCTTGCCGGGGGCGATATCGAGCGACACGTCGCGCAGGATCGCCTGCCCATGGATGTCGAGCGAAAGGCCATCGAGCCGGATCATCCGCGCGCCCTCCGCACTCTCGGGTCAAGCAGGTCGCGCAAGCCGTCGCCCATCAGGTTCAGCCCCAGCACCATGGCGACGATGGCGAGGCCGGGCAGGATCGCCAGCGCCGGGTGGGTGTAGATCATCGTCTGCGCTTCGGCGAGCATGCGGCCCCAGGAGGGCAGCGGCGGCTGGGCGCCGAGGCCGACGTAGCTCAGCCCCGCCTCGGCGAGGATGCCGAGCGAAAACTGGATCGTGCCCTGGACGATCAGCAGGTTGGTGATGTTGGGCAGGATGTGTTCGAGGCTGATGCGCAGCCGGCCCTTGCCCGCCACCCGCGCGGCGAGGATGTAGTCGAGCGTCCAGAGGCTGAGCGCGCCGCCCCTCGTGACGCGGGCGAAAACGGGGATGTTGAAGATACCGATGGCGAGAATCGCGTTCACCGCCGAGGGGCCGAACACCGCGGTAATCAGGATCGCGATCACCAGCGAGGGGAAGGCGAAGATCAGGTCGTTGCCGCGCATCACCACCTCGTCGGTGAGGCTGCCCCGGGTGGCGGCGGCGAGCAGGCCGAGCGGCACGCCAAGGGCCATGCCGATGCCCACCGCCACCAGCGCTACGGCGATCGAGGTGCGCGCGCCGACCATCAGCATGCTGAGCATGTCACGGCCGAAATGGTCGGTGCCGAGCGGGTAGGTGGCGGAGGCGGGCTTGAGCTTGTCGGCGATGGTGAGCTGGGTCACGTCATGCGGTGTCCAGACAAAGCTGAGCAGCGCTCCGGCGAGGAAGATGGCGGTGAGCGCGAGGCCGATCCAGAGCTGGGCGTTGAGCTTCATGCGCGCCGCCTCAGGCGCGGGTCGACGGCGGCATAGGCCAGATCGACGAGGAAAGTGACGAGGATCACGGCGAAGACGAGCAGCATCACCAGGCTTTCCACCACGATCAGGTCGCGCTGGGTGATGCCCTGGAAAATCAGCCGCCCGAGGCCGGGAAGGTAGAACACGTTTTCAATGATGATCGCGCCGGCGAGCAGGAAGGAGAATTGCAGCCCGATGATGGTGAGCACCGGGATCAGGGCGTTGCGCAAGCCGTGGCGCGTGGTGGCCTGGCGGCGACTGAGGCCCTTGGCGCGGGCGGTGCGGATGTAATCCTGCCCGAGGGTCTCGATCAGCGCCGAGCGCATCACCCGGGCGAGGATCGAGGCTTGCGGCAGGGCGAGAGCGATGGCGGGCAGGGTGAGGGCTTTGAGGGCCGCGAAAAAACCGCCGTCCCAGCCGGGAAAGCCGCCGGCGGAGAACCAGCGCAGGTTCACCGCGAAGACCAGCACCAGCAGCATGGCAAACCAGAAATTCGGCACCGCGATGCCAAGCTGGGTCGCGCCCATGATGCCGTAGTCGGTCACGCTGCCGCGCCGCGCCGCCGCGATCAGGCCGACCGGGAAGGCGATCGCGGTGGACAGGATCAGCGCGTAGAGCGCCAAGGGGAGCGAGACCCAGAGCCGCTGTGCCACGAGGTCGGCCACCGGCACCTTGTAAGTGTAGGAAGTGCCGAAATCGCCCGTCAGCATGCCCCCGGCCCAGGAGAGATAGCGCGTGAGCAAAGAGCCGTTGAGCCCGAGCTGATCGCGCAGCGCGTCCACCGCTTTGGGGGTGGCATTGAGCCCGAGCATGTAGCTCGCGGGATCGCCCGGGATCACCTCGATCACCGCGAAAATGACCACCGAGGCCACCACGAGGCTGAGCGCGAGCGAGAGCGCACGGGAAAAAGCGAAGCGCAGCATGGGGCGAGGTTAGGGCGGCGGCGCGACGGGGGGAAGAGGGGAATGCGGGTCGCTCAAACAACGCGGGGCCAACCGCCATCGGCCCCGCCTGAAGGCCTCTTTTCTTGGTTCAGATACTCCGGGGGTTTGCGGGCGTAGCCCAACCGTTGTTTGCGGACCGAACGTGTTTCGCTTGATCCGGACGCGGCCGTCTTGCGTTGACGGAGCAACGCCGCCGCTTTTGGTGGCACCCCTGCGGGGTGACGGGGCAGCGCCCCCATCCAGACATCCTGCGCGCCGAAAGCGCACCGCCGATAGGAAAAAGGCGCCGGATTTCCCCGACGCCCCGATCTCATGTGCCCCGGATCACTCCGCCCAGCGCACGCCGGTGAGGTCATTCGCCTGGGTCGGCGCGTTCTCCCACAGCCCTTCGATCCTGGCATTCGCCACGCCGGTCTTGGCGAGCTGGAACAGGTAGCCGTTGACGTAGTCCTCGGCGATGATCGTCTCGGCCACGTGGTTGAGCGCGCGCCGGGCGGCCGGATCGGCGGTCACACCCAGCTCGGCGATCACCGTGCGGAAGCTCGGGTTGTCATACTGGAAGTAGTAGTCCGGCCGGGCGTAGATGTTGATATCGGCGGGCTCGGTGTGGCTGACGATGGTCAGGTCGAAATCCTTGCCCTTGAACACCTGCTCAAGCCATTGCGCCCATTCGAGGTTGGTGATCTCGGTCTCGATCCCCACCTCGCGCAGCTGCGCGGCAATGATCTCGCCTCCGCGCCGCGCATAGGTCGGCGGTGGCAGCATCAGGCGCAGCGGGCCCACGGCGCCGGCATCGGCCAGCAGCGCCTTCGATTTCTCCGGGTCGTAGTCCGACAGCCCGGTGAGATCCAGATAATCCGGGTTATGCGGCGCGAAATGGGTGCCGATCGGCGTGCCGAAGCCGAACATCGCGCCGTCGATGATGTCTTGCCGGTTGATCGCGTGAGCAATCGCCTCGCGCACCCGGATATCGTCGAGCGGCGACTGCTTGTTGTTCATCGCCAGGATCGTCTCGCCCTCGGTCGAGCCGACGATCACCTTGAAGCGCGGGTCGGACTCGAAATGGCTCAGCGTCTCGGGCGCGGGGAAGTTCGGGAAGGCATCGACATCGCCCGCCATCATCGCCGCGAAGGCGGCGTTGGGGTCGGAGATGAACTTGAACGTGGCCGAGGCCAGCGCCGGGGCGTCGCCCCAGTACGCCGCGTTGCGCGAGATCGTCACGTGGTCGCCCTGCACCCAGTCGGTGAAGGTGAACGGACCGGTACCCACGGGCGCGGTGGCGGCGGTGTCGATGCTTTCGGGCGCGACGATCACGGCATCGCCCCAGGCAAGGTTGAAGGGCAGGTTGCCGTTCGGCTCGGCGAGCGTGATCTTCACCGTGAGCGGGTCCACCGCCTCGACGCTCTCGATCCCGGTAAACAGCGCTTTCTGGGCGTTGGTCGAGTCCTCCGCGCGGGCGCGGTCGAGGGTGAACACCACGTCTTCGGCGGTCATGTCGGTGCCATCGTGGAACTTGACGCCGTCGGCCAGGTGGAAGGTGTAGACGGTGCCGTCCTCGCTCACATCCCAGCGCGTTGCCAGCGCCGGCAGCACCGCGCCGTCGGGGCCGAAACGGGTGAGGCCTTCGAAGATATTGGCATAGACCACCTCGTCGATCGCGGCGGCGGCCCCACCGGTCGGGTCGAGGTTGGGGGGCTCGAGCACCATGCCGAGGGTGAGGGTGTCCTGCTGGGCCTGGGCCATGCCGGCGGTGAGGGCGAGCACGGCGGCGGCGAGGGAGAGGTGTTTCATGCGTGGTCCTTCCTGTGGGCCCATTTCAGGGCTGTGGCCCATTGAAACGCGGGGTGGGGGCAGGGCGCAAGGCATTTCGCCTGACGGCGCGCCTGCGGCGGGCCGGCCGGGGGGCACCGCCCCCCGGACCCCCCGAGGTATTTGGACCAAGAAAAAGATGCGCCGAGCAGTGGCCCCCGTGCAACAGGGCGGCTGGACTACGTGCCCCGCCAGCTCTTCCACCAGCGCGAGACCCGGCCGCGCTTTTCGTCGGCGTAGGCATCGACCTTTTCCCAGGCGTCGCGGGTGTCTTCCAGCGCCGGGTCAATCGTGCGTTCGCGAAACTGCAACCACATCGCGCGGATGAACAGGCCGGCGGCGATCAGGGCGGCGAAGAAGAAAATGTTGAACCACGGAATGATCCTCGCATCGGGGCTGTCCACCGGCTTGATCGCGACCGCGTTGGGGAAGGCGGAAAACAGCTCCAGCCGCCAGCCGTAATGGGTCATCACCGCCCATTTCGGGTTTTCCGGCGTCGAGCGCAGATCGTCGGCCTCGGTTTGCAGGCTCGCCGTGTCGAACTTGAAATAGGGCGGCCAGGACCAGCCGGTATCCTCGTTGCGGTAGACCATCACCCCTTCGGCGTCGCGGCGGATGAAGCCCAGGAGGAAGGATTTCTTGCGCACGGTCTGGATGAACTGAACGTCGCGATTGACCAGCGTCCCGGCCTGGTCGTCGGGCTTGGCCCAGAAGATGCGTGTCCAGTCGTTGAGATCCTGGCGCTCCTGGTAGGTGTTCACCACGCGCACGATATCGTGCTGGGGCAGGGAGTAGTGCAGGATCACCGCGAAGAACAGGGCGATGATGGCAAGGAGTGAGTTCTTGATAAGGCGCATTGGGTCCTCAGGTCACATTGGTGAGGATAAGGATGACCGCGACCACCGCGGTCGGGATCACGTAGACGAGCAGGATGAGCTTGCGGCGGATGCCGCGGTTATACTCAACCATACCTTCTTCGATATAGGTATCGCGGTCGGGGCTGTCATCGTCGCCGGGATGATCTTCTGCCCAGCGCTTCTCGAGGTTCTCCCGGCGCACCGACCGCGAATAGACCGAGACCGCCAGGTAGAGGACGCTGAGGGCGAGAAAGCCGAAGACGAACAGACGGACAAAGGCGAGCATGTTATCTCCTTACGGCGCCCCAAGGGCCTACGAGATCAAGGATATCATCTTTCGCGCCCCAGGGGCCAGCCTGTGGCTGCGCTGTGCGCCCGCCGAACAGCGCCTCGCGCGCGCCGGCCTTGTTGGCGGCGTAATCCGAGGCGAGGAAGTCGGCCACGTAGGCTTTCTTGGCCTCCGGCCAGGTGCGGTAGGCGGCGTAGAAGGCGGACTTGTGGGTGATGAAGAGCTGGCGGATGTCGAGCGGCGCGAGCTCCGACAGGAGCTGGTTGACGAGATCGCGGTCGGGGTGATCGGGGCGCGCGCGCAGGGTGTAGAAATAGGCCGGTGAATCCGAGGCGATACGCGGCCAGGTACCGCCGTTCAGCGCCCAGCGCACCAGCGCGTTCAGCTTCAGGAATACCTCGGGCAGGTCTTTGCCCATGCGCTGCGCCAGCCGGTGCAGGCTGCGCGGCTCAAACCCCTCGACCGGCAAGCCGGCCGTGGTGGCGGCGTCGACAAGGATGAAATCCATCTTCTGGCGCAGGATCGAAGCGCCATCCACACCACGCGCCTTGATCACCGGCTCGACCAGATTGTTGACCTCGAGGAAGGTGGCGATGCCGTTGCGCATGGACAGATCGAACGCCTCGATCGGCATCGGCCCCACCTCGGCGCGGGGCTTCACGGTGATCGCCGCCGGCGTGGCCTCATCGCGAAACACGTAGATGCCGCCGAAATGCGCGGTCCAGAAATTGCCCTGCTCGTAGGTGGCCTTGGCGAGGTCGAGCGGGTTGCGGGTGACATCGCCGGTGCGCTTGGCCAGCTCGATCATTTCGGCGATCAGAACATCGTCATACCAGGCGTTCGGCTCGGACTGGAACCGGTCGATCTTGCGCGCCAGCGTGCGGGCATTGGCGACGTGGCTCTGCGTGGTGTCGGCGACCACGGTGATCTTGCGGATATCGAACAGCCGCGCCGGGGTGGTGACCTCGAACACCGAATTGTCGAGCTCGCCGGCGACGGCGTCCTGCGCGGTAAGGGCAAACAGCTCGGCCTCGTTATCGGTGATGAACCGCTCGAGGATGCCGCGCGAGGTGGAGAACTGCGCGTTCAGCAGCGGTGCGGTTTTCTGATCGGTGGTGAGGATGATGAACTGCCGGTTCACCCCGTTCGGGTTGAGGTAGAGGTGATCGCCCAGCTCCTCGCCGATCTCGTAGGAATAGCCCGAGATGTCGATGTGGAAATCGGTGAGCGCGGTGCGCTTGCCCGCGAGGCGCTCGAGCGCGCGGTTGTAACGCTCGACAAGGGCGGGGCTGTCGATGCGGATCAGGTTGCCGAACATCAGGCCGCGTTGGATGAGGCGTTTCATGTCAGGTTCTCCGTAGAAACCACGTGAAGCCCGCGACCGCCCAGACATGTCTCGACGCCGGATCAACCCAAGGTGCGAGCCGCAAGCCCGGACCGCGCCCGACCCTCCCCCCGGGCGGAGGCGGCCTTTCGCGCGGAATTGAAACGGCGGGTCCGGTGCTCATTTGTCGGTTCCCCGCACCTTCTTCACCGTCAAGAAAAACGCCCCCACATAGGCCGCGATCGGCAGGAAGCTCGCGGCGAAAGCGACCACCATCACCTTGCCGTCGAGGGCCGCGGCCGTGTCGATTCCGGCGAGGCCGTAGGCCCAGTCGAGCGCCACGGCGAGGCGCGAGGCGCCGAGCAGCACGACCGATGTGATGACGATGGCCAGCAGGATCGGGACGAACCCGAGCTCACCGTGTGCACGGCCGATGCTGCGCGCCACGAGCGCCGCGGCGAAACCCGTGGCCAGCATCGCTATCCCCGTCACGCCCAGAAAAATCGCCCAGTCCATCCTAGCCCCTCCGTGCCATGTCTTCGCCGCGCCGCCGCTCCACACCCTGCGCGCGCACCAGCCACGCCAGCGCCAGCAACGGCGCCCAGGCCAGTGCCGACAGGCCGCCCGCCCGCAGCACCGCGCCGAGCCGCGGCGTGTTTCCAGCCCCGGTGTGCAGCGCGGCAAACAGCCCCAGCGCACCGGCAAAGGTGAGCCCCGCCGCGAGAACCATGCCCGCCGCCAGCCGCCCCTGCGAGCGCGTCGCGCGCGGCACCGTCACCAGCGGCAACAGGAGCGCCAGCAGTACCAGCCCCACCAGTGGCAGGAAGGTGTTCGCCAGGCCTATGTCGGCGAAATTCATCATACGTTTTTACGGTCGAGAAACCGCCGCTTCGCCTCCTCGGTGATGCCGAATTCGCGCACCATGGCCTTGATCGCCGCCTCGTCCGACTTGTCGGCATAGCGAAACTCGGAATCGGCGTAGCGGTTGATCTCCTGCACCACCATCTCCACCGTGATCGGCTGGCGCAGCTCTTCGATCATCGCCTTCTTGGTGTCGTAGTCCTTGAACAGGAACAGCTCCGGTTCCTCCATCCAGTCGTCCGGCAGCTCAAAGTCCATCGCCCGCACCTTTACGGCGTCGGTGATGTTCTTGATCGCGCGCCCGGTGAAGCGGGGATCGGCCTCCTGGATGCCCTTGAGGTAGGTGCCGAGCTTGGCAATCGTGTCGAGCGTGCCGATCTCGCGCGAGACCCGCTCAAACACCCGCTCCAACCCCACTTCGACGGGGCGCGAATGGCGCTCGAAGCTCTCGGCCACGGCGCGCTTGATCTCCTGTGCGGCGTAAAGCGCGTGATCGCCCAGCGGGATCGCGTGGTTCTTGCCCATCAGCAGCGCGAGAATGTCGATGTAATCCTCGCGCGTGCGCGGCCCGTCGACGAGAAACCGCGCCCCGGCCCGCTGGCGCAGCGCGTCGTCGACGTTCTCGGGGTAGTTGGAAAACATCCCGAAGGTGCAATTGCCGCGCACCACGGTATTGGCCCCGGCGAAGCTCTCCATCAGCACGGCGGTAATCTCAAGCTGCCCCGCGCTCGATTGGCGGTCGCCGCGCTTGCCGGCGAGCTGGTCGATATCGTCGATCGTGCCGAAGCCGATCACGTTGGGGTCGATGATGGTGTTGATGAAGGCCTTGGCGTTCTGCGCGCTCTTGCCCTGGTAGCTGTCGATACTCTCCGTGCTCAGGTTCTGGAAGCGGTACGGGTAGCCCGCCACGTCGCAATAGCCAGAGATCAGCCCCGCCATCATCTGGATCAGCGTGGTCTTTCCGGTACCCGGCATGCCATCGCCCATGAAGGTGAAGATGAAGCCGCCCAGCTCGGCGAAGGGGTTCAGCTTGCGCTCGAAATCGTAGGCCATGAGCATTTTTGCGAGCTTCATCGCCTGGTATTTTGCAATATGGTTGCCCACCACCTCGTTCGGCTTCTTGAACGTCATGGTCAGCTTGGTGCCGCGCGCCTTGCGGCTGGGGGTGAAGCCGGAAATCACGAAATCGTCCGCCTCGACGCGGTAGTTTGCGGAGGTGAAGGCCCCGAGCCGGGGCGCGGTCTGGGCGCGCAAGCCGACCTTCTCCATCAGCTGCTCGGCGAAGGCCATGACGGTGGCGACAAGCCGCGGCTCGTCCTCGGCGAAGGCGGCGATCTCCTGGTCGAGCTCCCAGAGCGCGCCATGCAGCGCCAGCCCGGCGTTGTCGGTCAACACTTCCTCGACGTTGCCCACCTCCACGCTCACCTCGCTCGCATGCGGCGCGAGCAGAAAGGCGGCGGCATTGGCGAAGACCGACAGCGCCACCAGGCTTTCGCCCGCCAAGAGCTCGGAGAATTCAATCGACCGGTCCTTCGCCAGCGCGGCTTCGAGGTTCTGCTTTTTCAGCGCCTTCAGCCCGGTCTGCTCGGCATAGCTCTCGGCCATGGCAAGCGCGATCGCCAAGGCCCGGCGCAGGCTGTGCAGCACCGTGGCCTGCACCGGCGACAGGATCGGGTCGCCCCCGTCCGTCGCCTCGATCCGCTCGATCAGGCGCACGCCCTCGGGGCGCGCCGTCGAGCGCGTCACCAGCCCCGGCGTGGTCGAGCGAAACGTCCGCGTGCGCACAATCCCGGGCGAGCGTTCGACCGGGGCCGCCGCCACCTTGGGTTTGGCGATCCGCGGCGTGTGGTCGAAACCGTCGAGCATCCCCGCGGCCGCCTCGTAATGCGCCCGGATCTCGTCTTCGCGAAGCTCCATCTGGTCGGCCGGCACTGACATCGCTTTCCTCTTTTTCCTGGCAAAAATACCTCGGGGGGTCCGGGGGGCTGGCCCCCCGGCCTCACCGGTAAGACAACACGCGCCCCCCCGGGCTCACCACGAATTTCCGCACCTCTTTGAACCCCGCCGGGTTCATCTCCGCGAGCACCTGGAACGGGCGCTGCGGCAGGATGATCGCGCGCTCCATCCGCGTGCGGCCCGTGTCGGCCGCGCCCGAGAATGGATCGAGCGCAAACACCTCGCGCTCGACGCTGCCGAACCAGCCCGATTTCTCCATCTCCACCCGCTCGCTTTCCAGCTCCTCCACCGTCCAGGCCAATGCCCAGTCTTCGCCCGCCGGTGCCTTGGCCTCGTCCAGCACCCGCGCCAGCGGCCCGGTCTGCTTGGTGAACGCATTCGAATACATCGGCCCGAGGTGAAAGCGCCTGAGCCGCTTGGGATGCAGGTCGTCGAAATCCTTGTCGAACCCGGTGGCGATCGTCACCAGCTTCAGCCCGGCCACCGATTGCGCCATCAGATGGGCCTGCACCTCGGGCCAGCGCTTCTGGTCCTTCGGCAGGGCGTCGCGCCCGGTATCCTCGACGTCCATCAGGTAGATCGTGGGAATGTTCACGCTGCTGTCGTAGACCGCCCAGTGCACCAGATAACGCCGCCGCGCCTCGCGCCCGTCGCCATCGTTGCCGAGCCAGACCGCGTCCGGGTCCATCTGCGGCCAGAACAGCGTGCCGCGCGCCAGCTCCTCGTAATAGAGCCGCTGGCTCATCGCGTATTGCAGCTTGGTGGGCACGGCGAGCCGGCCGACGATCTCGCTCACCATCTGGTGCTTGAGCTCGTCCGGGCCGGGCAGGTTCTTGAGGTGCTTGCCCGCCTGCGCCGCGTCACTGGCCATCTGCATCAGTTCCGCGTGGACCGGAAAGCCGCTTTCCTCGCGGTCGAAGGTGAGCTTGCCGGGGCCGGGGCCCTCGGTGCGCCCGGCCATGTGATACTTGTTAGCGAGCGCGCGGAAGGTGAAGCCGAGGCTCACGATGTAGCGCGCCAGCACCTCGACCTCTTGGCGGGTCAGCGCGCCCTCCGCCTCGAATTGCGCCGCCACCCGCGCCAGGTGCCCCGTAATCGCCTCGAACTTGGCGAAGTAGCGGCGCGTCACGCCGGTGTCTTCGATGTCGACGTGGTCGCGGGTGAGAGCGGAGGTCTCAGTCATTCTTGCGCCGTTTCTCCTTGAGCCACAGCCAGCCCCCTGCCAGGGCAATCGCGAGCAGCGCGCCCGCGGTCACCACACCGGCCAAGCTGGTAAACCCGGCCCGCAGGCCGACCAGGCTGGCGGGGGCAAAACTCATCGCCGCGAGTGCGACAAGCGCGATCAGGATGAGGGCGGCAGCGAAGGATTTCATTCCCCGTAGAGGTTCTTGTCGTGTTTCTCGACGATGGCGGCAAAGCGGCGGGCAAAGCGCTCATCGGCCTTGGCCTTGGCCTCCAGCACGTCGCGGGCAAATACCATGTGCTCTTCATGCGCCTCCATCATGTCGGCCATTTTCTGGTTGGTCGCGGTGCCGATCGCGGCCATCGCGGCCTGCGCTTCCTTGTCGGTCTCCACGCCGATCTCGTTGATCCGGTGCGCCACGTCCTGCTGCTGCGCGGTTTTCAGCGATTTCGACAGCGCATCATAGAGCACCACGCGCTGCTTGGTGTCGGTTTGCAGCTTGTTGATCAGCACCATCTGCGTCGCCGCCTGGTTTTGCAGGGAGTCGACCCAGGTCTTGCCCTTTTCGATGTAGCGCTCGAGCGTCTGGCTGCGGGCGAGCTTCACCTGCTCCTCCTGCACCAGCGCATTGTAGCGTGCGTTGAGGTCGGCCAGCTCGGTTTCCAGCTTGGTGCGCGCCGCCGCGTCCTGCTCCACCGAGATCTTGTTCTCCAGCTCGATGATCGCCGGGTCCATGCCGGTGATCTCGGCGCGCACGCCTTCCAGCTCGCCCACCGTCATCTCGCGGTCATCCAGCGTTTCGGCAAGGTTGGTCCCGACCCGCGATTTCTGGTCGTTCAGCATGTCGAGCTGGCCCTGCAGCAGCATCACGATCACGTCGGATTTCGAGATCAGATCCTGCAGCTTGTCGTCGATCGAAGCGGTGCGCATCCGCTCCTGGCGCAGGCTTTCGGACTTGTGTTTTGAGAACACACCGACGAAGCTTTCCCAGCCCGTCTTCGAGCGCATCTCGTTGAAATCTTTGGAGAACGCGGCGGTGACGTCATCAAGCCCCATGATCAGCTCGGCGATATTGGCGTTCATCACCTGGGTATGGGTGTTCACGTCGTCGAGCGTGGCGTTTTCGATGTCGATGGTAATATCGTCGCCCGACTTGAGCTTGGTGCGGGCGGTTTCGATCCTCGTGGTGAGCTCGGCGATCTTCGCCTGCGCCTCGGCCACCTGTTGCTGGCTCTCTTTCACCTGCGCGTCAAGATTTGCGGCCATCGTCATCCTCTCAAAGTAAACGGGCGTAACATTGATGATTTGGGCAAGCCTAGCGCGATTTCAACGGCAAGGGGAGGCGCAATTCGGTCCTTTGCGGCGAATTTGCCGGCCGCCCCGTTGTCTGGAGTGCGAAACCGGCCTAGCGTTCGCGGATGGTCGACCTTACCGAAAAAATCCTTGCCGAAGTCGCCGCACGGCGCGACACGCTGGTGGCGCTTACCCAGGATCTCGTGCGCATCCCCACCCTGAACCCGCCGGGGGAGCGCTACCGAGAGCTCGTGGAGTGGCTCGGCCAGCGGATGGAGGCGCAGGGCTGGCAGGTCGAGCTGATCCGCGCGACCGGGGCAATCGGCGACAGCGACAGCCATCCGCGCTGGAACCTCGTGGCGCGCTTTGCGGGCACGCGCCCCGGCGAGGTGGTGCATTTCAACGGCCATCACGACGTGGTCGAGGTCGGTAATGGCTGGACCCACGATCCCTTCGCCGCCGAGATCGAAGACGGCCGCATCTACGGGCGCGGCACCTGCGACATGAAAGGCGGCCTCGCCACGGCGATTATTGCCGCCGAAGCCTTCATCGCCGCCAACCCCGATTTCGCCGGCGCGATCGAGGTGAGCGCCACCGCGGATGAGGAAAGCGGCGGCTACGGCGGTGTCGCCTACCTCGCCGAGCAGGGCTATTTCAACCCCGAGCGCGTACAGCACGTGATCATCCCCGAGCCGCTCAACAAGGACCGCATCTGCCTTGGCCATCGCGGTGTTTGGTGGGCCGAAATCGAAACCAAGGGCCGGATTGCCCACGGCTCGATGCCGTTCCTCGGCGATAGCGCGATCCGCCACATGGGCGCGGTGCTCGAAGAGATGGAGCGCACGCTCTACCCGCTCCTGGCCCAGAAACGCACCGACATGCCGGTGGTGCCGGAAGGGGCGAAGCAATCGACCCTCAACATCAACTCGATCCACGGCGGCGAGCCGGAACCTGCGCCGGGGTTCACCGGTTTTCCCGCGCCCTGCGTCGCCGACCGCGCCCGGATCGTGATCGACCGGCGCTTCCTGATCGAGGAAGACATCCGCGACGTGAAAGACGAGGTGAAGAGCCTGATGGAGCGGGTGAAAGCGGAGCGCCCCGGCTTCGAGTATGAGATCCGCGACATGCACGAGGTGGTGCCGTCGATGACCGACGAAGACGCGCCCGTGGTGCGCTCCACCGCCGCCGCGATCGAGAAGGTGCTGGGCCAGCGGCCGGCCTACGTGGTCTCGCCCGGCACCTATGACCAGAAGCACATCGACCGGATCGGGCGGCTGCACAATTGCATCGCCTACGGACCGGGAATTCTCGACCTTGCGCACCAGCCCGACGAGTGGATCGGCATCGACGACATGGTCGATTCTGCGGGGGTCATGGCGCTGGTACTGGCGGAGTTGCTCGGGCGGTGAGCGGGGCGGGGGGCCAGCCCCCCGCACCCCCCGGGATATTTCCGGCAAGATGAAAGGGAAACCTGGAACCTCTTTCATCTTGCTTCAAATATCCCCGCCGGAGGCAAGAAAGTCTCATTCGACGGGGGACGTTAACGCACCATTAGGGGTAATGCGCCACGATGGTGCCACGGTACAGGCGGGGACGCCGATGACCGTGCAAGGTGAAAGCCGCCCCGCCCCGGAAAACGGGCGGGGTTTTTCCTTGTCGGGCACCAATCCTATTCGCCCCAGGGGATCCAGGTGGTTTTCACCTCGGTGGCGTGGTGCAGGAAGGCGCGGCCCTCACCTTCGGCTCCGAACCAGTCGCGGCTGCTGGCGTTGTTGACCCAGGTGCGCTTGAGGTTGCCCGCGCTCTCAAACTCCACCAGCGCCGAGAGATCGGCGCCGGACTGCGCCCAGACCGCATCGACGTCGAGGTGGCCGGCGAGCGCGGTGGCAAAGTCGCTGTGCAGCCCGGTCAGGATGTTGACCACCCCGGCGGGCAGGTCGGAGGTTTCCAGAACCTGGGTGAAATCGGTCGCCGCCAGCGGGTAGGGCTGCGAGGCGGCGAGCACCACGCGGTTGCCCATTGCAATCGCCGGGGCCATCAGCGAGACGAGCCCGAGCAGCGGCACGTCGTCGGGGCAGAAGGCGCCGATCACGCCGACCGGCTCATGCGTTGCCAGCGCCGCGCCGCGCATCGGCACGGGTTTGATCGCACCGTCATACTTGTCGGCCCAGGCGGCCCAGGTGAACAGCCGGTCGATGGATTTTTCCACCTCCGCCGCACCCGTCCGCTTGCCGGTCATCTCGTTGATCCGGTGAGCGAATTCGTCTGCGCGGGTGGAGAGGTTTTCGCCGATGTAGAACAGGATCTGGGCACGCAGATGCGCCGTGGCCTTCGCCCATCCGGCGGCGTTGCGCGCGGCTTCGACGGCGTTGCGCACGTCCTTGCGGTTGGCCAGCCCGGCGTGGCCGAGGAGCTTGCCCTTCGGCGACCAGATCGCGCGCGAATAGCCGCCGTCGGGGCGCGCCTGTTTGCCGCCAATGTAGAACTTGGCAGTCCGGTCGAGCGCATCCACCGTCGCGTCTTTCGGCGCGGGCACGGCGGTGATCGGCGTGAGCGGCTTGGTCTTTGCCTTGGGCTTGGTGTAGGCCAGCAGCCCTTCCCAGCCCCCCTCGCGCCCATAGCCCGACTCGCGCACGCCACCGAAGCCCGCCGCCGCGTCAAACGCGTTGGTGGTGTTGATCCAGACCACGCCAGCCGCCAGCTTCGGGGCGATGTCGAGGGCGAGGTTGATATTCTCGCTCCACACCGTCGCCGCCAGTCCGTATCGGGTGTTGTTGGCAAGCTCTACAGCCTCGGTCGGGGTGCGGAAGGTCATCGACACCAGAACCGGGCCGAAGATCTCTTCCTGCATCAGGAACGAGGCCGGCGCGAGGCCGGTGATCAGAGTGGGCGGGTAGTAGCAGCCCTGGTTCGGCAGGAGGCAGGCGGGCTGGTAGACCTCGCCTTCCTTGCCGCCTTGTTCGACCATCGACGCGACGCGCTCAAGCTGCACCCGGTCGGCCAGCGCGCCCACGTCGATCGACTTGTCGAGCGGGTCGCCGATGCGCAGCTTGTCCATCCGCGCTTTCAGCTTGGCGTGGAAGCGCTCGGCGATGCTCTCCTGCACCAGCAGGCGCGAGCCGGCGCAGCAGACCTGGCCCTGGTTGAACCAGATCGCATCGACCAGCCCCTCGACCGCCGAGTCGATATCGGCGTCGTCGAAGACGATGTAGGGCGATTTGCCGCCGAGCTCGAGGGTGAGCGATTTGCCGGTGCCGGCGGTGGCTTTGCGGATGATCCGCCCCACCTCGGTGGAGCCGGTGAAGGCGATCTTGTCGATATCTTCGTGTGCGGTCATCGCCGCGCCGGTGCGCCCGTCACCGGTGACGATGTTGACCACGCCTTTCGGCACCCCCGCTTCGATGCAGATCTCGGCAAACAGCAGCGCGGTGAGCGAGGTGTATTCGGCCGGTTTGAGCACCACGGTATTGCCCATGGCGATGGCCGGGGCGACCTTCCAGGCGAGCATCAGAGCCGGGAAGTTCCACGGGACGATCTGGCCCGCGACGCCGAGGGCTTCGCGGTCGGGCAGCTCGGCGTCCATGAGTTGCGCCATGCCGGCGTGGTAGTAGAAATGGCGCGCCACCAGCGGAATGTCGATATCGCGGCTCTCGCGGATCGGCTTGCCGTTGTCGAGCGTTTCGAGAACGGCGAAAAGGCGGGCGTGTTTCTGCACCAGCCGGGCGATGGCGTAGAGGATGCGGGCGCGGGCGTGGCCCGAGAGCCCGGCCCATTTGGCCTGCGCCTTGCGGGCGGCGCGCACGGCGGCCTCGACATCGTCGGCGTGGCCTTGGGTGATCTGCGCCAGCTCCTCGCCGGTGGCGGGGTTCCTGGTGGCGAAGGTCTCGCCCGGGGCGGTCCAGGCGCCGTCGATGAACAGCCCGAAGCGGCGCCCGTGCGCCTCCAGCCAGCTTTGCGCTTCGCTGTCGCTCTCGGGCGCTTTGCCGTAGTCCATGGTTGCGAAAATGTCCTTGATAGTCATGGCGTTACCCCATGGCATGGCGGTGGCCGGCGGAATAGTGGCCGGTGACGTGGTGTTCAAGCTGGCGCTCGATATCGAGCAGCAGCGACGAGGCGCCGAAGCGGAACAGGTGCGGATCGAGCCAGGCGTCGCCCAGCTCTTCCTTGACGAGGGCAAGATAGACCAGCGCGTCTTTTGCCTTCGAGATCCCGCCGGCGGGCTTGTAGCCGATCCGGTAGCCGGTGCGCTCGTAATAGTCGCGGATCGCGCGCATCATCACGAGGCTGACGGGCAGGGTGGCGTTCACGCTTTCCTTGCCGGTCGAGGTCTTGATGAAATCGGCCCCGGCCATCATGCACACCAGCGAGGCGCGCGCGACGTTGCGCAAAGACCCGAGCTCGCCGGTGGCGAGGATCGTCTTCAGATGCGCCTCGCCGCAGGCGGCGCGGAACTCGACGACTTCGTCGTAGAGCGCCTGCCAATTGCCGGTGAGCACGTGGCGGCGGCTGATCACGATGTCGATCTCGCGCGCCCCGGCGGCCACGCTCTCGCGGATTTCCTCGACCCGAAGCCGGTAGGGTGACAGCCCCGCTGGAAAGCCGGTGGAGACAGCGGCGACGGGCAGGCCGGTGCCCTCCAGCGCCGCGACGGCGGTGGGGATCATCTCGTGGTAGACGCAGACCGCGCCGGTGGTGATCGGCCCCATGCCCATCGCGTCAAGCAGGTCCTGGCGCACCGGGCTGGCCGCCTTGGCGCAGAGCCGGCGCACCCGGCCGGGCGTATCATCGCCCGAGAGCGTGGTGAGGTCGATCACGCTGATCGCCTTCAGCAGCCAGGCCGCCTGGTGCTCTTTCTTGACCGAACGGCGCGCGCCGATGCTGGCGGCGCGCCGCTCGATCGCGGAGGTGTTGGCCTGGGCGCTCATCACCCAGTCCATGTCGAGCGGCATGCCGGGATTGCGCGCCTCGATCGCCTGCGGCAGGCCGGCCGTGCCGGTGGCGCTGTCCGCCTTTCGCTCGCTGATGCGTTGCATGGGTCCTCCCAAGATCAGGGTCTGATCTGAAAGTCGCATGAGCCAGCGCGATTGGCAAGATTTACCGAACGGTCAAATGATTCGCCATGACGCCGCGTTACATGGCAGGGCGCCCAAGGATTGGGCGAAAGTAAGAAATTGAAATCACGTATGTTTTATTGGGTGTTGGAGGGTGCACATTTCCGTTGGGGAAGGAGTTGAGTAAAATGCGCGGCTGTGGATAGATTGACCCATCCGCGTGCGCTGCCGGAGCGTGAGTCTCTCGCCCCGGCAATAGCCATATTCTGCGCCCGTGTGACCCGAAAAAACAGAGAGGAGTCACGACACATGAACGTATCCATGAAATCGGTCCTGTTCGCCACGGCGCTCGCCTTTGCGTCGCCCGCCCTGGCCGCGGGCACCGCGCCCAACGGCGCGCCGCTGGCTGATGACCAGACCTTCACCTACCGCGTGCTCGACGAGCACAGCTCGGTCGACCCGCAGATCGTCGAAGACGTGTCGGGCTCGGAGATCGTGCGAGACCTGTTCGAAGGCCTTTACAACCAGGACGCCGACGGCAACCTCGTGCCGGGCGTGGCCCTCTCGCACACCGTCTCGGACGACAAGCTCACCTACACTTTCACCCTGCGCCCCGAAGCCAAGTGGTCGGACGGCACCCCGGTGACGGCTGGTGATTTCGTTTATGGCTGGCAGCGCCTGGCCGATCCCGAAACCGCCTCGCCGTACCAGTGGTTCGTCGAAGTCATGGGCCTGGCCAATGCCGGCCCGGTGATGGCCGGTGAAGCGCCGCTCGAAGACCTCGGCGTGAAGGCGATCGACGATCACACGCTGGAAGTGACGCTGGCGAGCCCGCTGCCCTACTTCCCGCTGACCACCACCCATTCCTCGACCTTCCCGTCGCCGAAATGGGTGATCGACGAGTTTGGCGCCGACTGGACCAAGCCCGAAAACATCGTCTCGAACGGCGCTTATGTGCTTACCGAGCATGTGCCGCAGGAACGTTCGGTGCGCGCGCGCAACGAAATGTACTGGGACAACGAGAACACCATCATCGACACCGTCGAAGCGCTGGTGATCAACGACGAGAACGTGGCGCTGACCCGCTACCTCGCCGGTGAACTTGACCGCACCGAAGTGCCGGCCGGTCAATACCCGTCGATGAAAGAAGAGTACCCGGATCAGGCGCTGAGCTTCCCGCGCCTGTGCAACTACTACTTCAACTTCAACCTGTCGGACATGGGCCCCGAGGCCACCAGCGACGTGCGTGTGCGCCAGGCGCTGTCCTACGCTGTCGACCGCGACATCATCGTCGACAAGGTGCTGCAGGGTGGCCAGTCGCCAGCCTACACCTTCACCCCGGCGGCGACCGCGAACTTCGACGTGCCGACGGTAGACTACGCGACCTGGACCCAGGAAGAGCGCAACGCCAAAGCCGTCGAGCTTCTGGCGGAAGCCGGCTACGGCGCCGACAATCCGCTTGAGCTGACCTACCTCTACAACACCGACGAGGCCCACAAGAAGATCGCCGTTGCGGTCGCGCAGATGTGGAAGCAGACCCTCGGCGTCAACGTTTCGCTGGAAAACCAGGAATGGAAGACCTTCCTCGAAACCCGTGGCAACCATGACTTCCAGGTTGCCCGTGGTGCCTGGTGTGGGGACTACAACGAGGCCTCGACCTTCCTCGACCTCGTCCAGACCTCGTCGGGCTACAACGACGCGGCCTACTCCAACGCCGAAGTCGACCAACTCCTGGCCGACGCCAAAACCTCGGAAAACCCGCAGCCCAACTACACCCGCGTGGAAGAGATCCTGGCCGACGAGATGCCGGTTATCCCGATCTACCACTACGCCGGTGTGTACATGATGAGCCCGGGCATCTCGGCCTCCTGGCCGGTGCAGAACGTGGAGCAGAACTGGTACTCGAAAGACCTCTACAAGGTCGCCGAGTAACATCGCTCTGAAAATCCGGGGCGTCGCGGGGATATCCTCGCGGCGCCCGACCTGTCTCCGGGGATCCATTCATGCTCAGCTTCATCATCCGCCGGATGGCCGTGGCCATCCCGACGCTGCTCGTGTTGATCATTGCGTCGTTCTACCTGATGCAATTCGCGCCCGGCGGGCCGTTCACCTCCGAACGCCCCCTGCCGCCGCAGGTGCTGGCCAACATCGAGGCCAAGTACGGGCTCGACCAGCCGACCTGGAAGCAGCTGGTGAGCTATGTGGGCGGCATCGTCACCGAGTTCGATTTCGGCCCATCCTACAAGTATAAAGACCGCACGGTGAATGACATCATCGCGCAGGGCTTCCCGGTCACGCTGACCTACGGCACGATCTCCTTCATCGTCGCCATTCTCTTCGGCGGAGCGTTGGGCATCGCAGCCGCCATCCGCCAGAACTCCTGGCTCGACTATTTCGCGGTGGGCGTCACCATCGGCGCGCAGGTGCTGCCGAATTTCGTGATGGCGCCGATCCTGATCCTGATCTTCACGCTCTGGCTGGGCATCCTGCCCGGGGGCGGCTGGAACGGCGGCCAGTGGAACCACATGATCATGCCGATCATCGCGCTGTCGACGTCCTACATGGCGAGCGTCGCGCGCCTCACCCGTTCGTCGATGCTCGAGGTGCTGCGCTCGAACTTCATCCGCACCGCGCGCGCCAAAGGCTTGCCCGACCGGGTGATCATCTGGCGCCACGCGCTGAAGCCCTCGATCCTGCCGGTTGTCTCTTATCTCGGGCCGGCCTTCGTCGGCATGGTCACCGGCTCGTTCATCATCGACTCGATCTTCTCCACCGGGGGGATCGGCTATTTCTACGTCAACGCCGCCTTCAACCGCGACTACGCGGTGATGATGGGCCTTACCATCCTGCTCGGTTCGATGACGATTATGTTCAACATGGTGGTCGATATCCTCTACGCGTGGATCGACCCCAAGATCCGTCTGTGAGGGCAGTGACATGACCAATACCGGACTGGGTTCGCTCAACCCGCGCCAACCGAAAACAGCGGCCTTGGCTGAACGCATGGCCGAGGTGAAGGGACGGTCGCCCTGGGCCGACGCCCGCAACCGCTTCGTGCGCAACAAGGCTGCGATGGTCTCGGTGGTGGTGCTCCTGCTGGTGGCGCTGTTCGCCTTCTTCGGCAGTTCTCTCAGCCCCTGGGACAACGAGACAATCGACTGGGACGTGCTCGGCAAGGTCAAGGAGCTTGGCGCGCCCTCGCTTGAAAACGGTCACTACTTCGGCTTCGACGATTCCGGGCGCGACCTCTACAATCGCGTCGTTCAGGGCACCCAGATCAGCCTCATGGTCGGCGTCGTCGGCGCGATGATCGCGGTGATCGTCGGTACGATCTACGGCGCGGTTGCGGGCTTCGTCGGTGGGCGGATCGACGGCGCGATGATGCGCTTCGTCGATATCGCCATGTCGATCCCCTACATGTTCGTGCTGATCCTGCTGCTCGTCGTGTTCGGCCGCTCGATCTCGATGCTCTTCGTCGGCATCGGCCTCACCGCCTGGCTCGACATGAGCCGGATCGTGCGCGGCCAGACGCTGTCGATCAAGAACAAGGAGTTCATCGAGGCGGCGGTGGCCACCGGCGTGCCGACCTTCACCATCATCCGGCGCCACATCGTGCCGAACCTGTTGGGCGTCGTGGTGGTCTACGCCACGCTCCTTGTGCCGCAGATGATCCTCACCGAGAGCTTCATCAGTTTCCTCGGGCTCGGCGTGCAGGAGCCGCTGACCTCCTGGGGCGCGCTGATTTCGCAGGGCACCAGCACGATGAACTACGGCACGCTCTGGCAGCTGTTCTTCCCCCTGGCGTTTTTCGTGATCTCGATCTTCGCCTTCTTCTTCATCGGCGACGGGCTGCGTGACGCGCTCGACCCGAAAGACCGCTAGGAGGACGCCCGATGACCCTTCTCGAAGTCCGCGACCTCACGGTCAAGTTCGACACCCCCGACGGCACGGTGACGGCGGTCGACAATATCTCGTTCGATCTGCGCCGGGGCGAGACCCTCGGCGTGGTGGGCGAAAGCGGGTCGGGCAAGAGCCAGATGGTGTTCGGCATCACCGGGTTGCTCGCCTCGAACGGCCGGGTCACCGGCTCGGCCAAGCTCGAAGGGCAGGAGATCCTGAACCTGCCGGACGCGAAGATGAACCGGATCCGGATGGAAAAGATCGCGATGATCTTCCAGGATCCGATGACCTCGCTCAACCCCTACCTGCGGGTCTCCGACCAGATGGCGGAGGTGCTGGTGCATCACCGCGGCCTGTCGAAGAAATCCGCGATCGCCGAGAGCGCGCGGATGCTCGACGCGGTGCGCATCCCCGAGGCGAAAGCCCGCGTGACGATGTATCCGCACGAATTTTCCGGCGGCATGCGCCAGCGGGTGATGATCGCGATGAGCCTGCTGTGCCAGCCCGATATCCTGATCGCCGACGAGCCGAGCACGGCGCTCGACGTGACCGTGCAGGCGCAGATCATGAAGCTGCTCGCGGAGTTGCAGCAGCAGTTCGGCATGGCGATCGTGCTGATCACGCATGATCTCGGGGTGGTCGCCGGCAGCTGCGTCGAGACGCTGGTGATGTATGGCGGGCAGGTGATGGAACACGGCACCACCGAGGGGCTTTTCGCGCGCCCCACCCATCCCTACACGATGGGTCTGCTCAAGGCCGTGCCGCGGCTCGACAAGGAAACCGAGAAGCTCGAGACCATCCCCGGCAACCCGCCCAACATGATGGACATGCCGGCCGGCTGCCCGTTCGTGCCGCGCTGCGATTTCGCCGATGAGCACTGCTGGAGCGACCGGCCGGCGCTGACGCTGGCCGACGGGTTCGAGACGCGCACCCGCGCCTGCCATCGCACGCTGGAGGAACTGGCATGAGCGACGAGACGATCCTCAGGGTCGACAACCTCAAGGTCTGGTTCGACGTGAGAAAACAGGGCGCGATGCCTTGGGTGAAACCGCGCAAGCTGAAGGCCGTCGACGGCGTGAGCTTCGAGCTGAAGGCGGGCGAGACGCTGGGGATCGTCGGCGAGAGCGGCTGCGGCAAGTCCACGCTGGCGCGCGCGGTGATGCAGATGGTGCCGGTGGAAAACGGCAGCGTGGTCTGGCTCGGCGACGAGCTGGTCGGGCTCGACACCCGCCACATGCGCAGCCACCGCAAGGAAATGCAGATGATCTTCCAGGATCCTCTGGCCTCGCTCAACCCGCGCATGACGATCGGCCAGATCGTTGCCGAACCGCTGCGGACGCATTTTCCGGCCCTCTCGGGCGAGGAGATGAAGACGAAGGTGCAGGACGTGCTCGACACCGTCGGCATCCTGCCAAACCTCGTCAACCGCTACCCGCACGAGTTTTCTGGCGGCCAGTGCCAGCGGATCGGCATCGCCCGGGCGCTGGTGGTGGACCCGCAGCTGATCATCTGCGACGAGCCGGTGTCGGCGCTCGACGTGTCGATCCAGGCGCAGGTGATCAACCTGCTGATGGAGCTGCAGAAAGAGACCGGCGTGGCGCTGATCTTCATCGCCCACGATCTCAGCGTGGTGAAGCATATCTCCGACCGGGTGATGGTGCTTTACCTCGGCAACGTGATGGAAATCGCGCCCTCGGCCGCGCTCTACGCCAACCCGCAGCACCCCTATACCGAGGCGCTGATCTCGGCGGTGCCGATCCCCGATCCGGTGCTGGAGAAAGCCAAAGAGATCATGCTGCTCGACCAGGATATGCCGTCGCCGCTCGATCCGCCCTCAGGCTGCGTGTTCCGCACCCGCTGCCCGATCGCCGAGCCGCGCTGTGCCGAGCTCAAACCGGTGCTCGCCGACAAGGGCGACGGCCACCAGGTGGCCTGCCACCTGCGCTGAGCAAATGCGCCGGCCCGCCGGCGCTGCGCTTCGCCCGGGCGGGCGTCAGTCCAGCGTCTGGCGGTAGCGCATCAGCGAGATCACCACGATCACCACGCCGATGATCACGATCGCGCGCAGGTCGCCGGCGATGTCGGCCATCCCGCCCTCCTTCAGCATCACCTTGCGCACGATCCGCAGGTAGTGCGTGGCCGGGATCGTCTGGCCCAGCGCCTGCGCCCAGCCGGGCATGCCGGCGAAGGGAAACATGAAGCCCGAGAGCAGGATCGTCGGCAGGATCGTCATGAAGCTCGCCTGCATCGCCTGCATCTGGGTGTGCACCAGGGTCGAGATCAGGAAGCCGAGCGCCAGGTTGACCACGATGTAGATGTTGAAGCCGACGAAAAAGGCCCAGCCGGAGCCGAGGAAGGGCACGTCGAACAGGATCTCGGCGGCGACGAGAAACACGCCGGTCTGGATGTAGCCGACGAAGACATAGGGCAGGATCTTGCCCAGCATCACTTCCAGCGGCCGCACCGGCGTGGCGATCAAGGTCTCCATCGTGCCGCGCTCGGTTTCGCGCACGATCGCCACGGCGGTGATCAGCACCATCGTCATCGCCAGGATCACCGCGAGCAGACCGGGTACGGTGTTGACGGCGCTCTGCTGCTCGGGGTTGAACTGGCGGTGCACCACCACCGAAAACGGCGCGGGCTTGCCCGCGACACCGGCGAGGGGCCCCTGGAGCGTCTGTTTCACCGCCGTTTCGACGATCCCCGACAGCGCCCCCATCGCCGTACCCACCGCGACCGGGTCGGACGCGTCGGCCGAGATCAGAAGCTCCGGCGACAGGCCACGGATGATGTTGCGCTCGAAGTCGGGCGGGATCACCACCACGAAATTGGCGGTGCCGTCGCGCAGCGCCTGGTCGCCCTCTTCGGCGCCGAACACATAGCCCTGAAAGTCGAAGTAGTCGGAGGTTTCCATCCCGGACAGAACCGCGCGCGCAATCGGGCTCTCGTCGGCCACCTCGACCAGCGTCGGCAGGTTGTGCGGATCGGTGTTGATGGCGAAGCCGAACAGCAGGAGCTGCATCACCGGGATGCCGACCATCATCCCGAAGGTGAGCCGGTCGCGGCGCATCTGGATGAATTCCTTGGCCAGGACCGCGCCGAACCGCGCAAGGGAAAACAGGTTCATGCCCCAGCCCTCCCGCTCAGGCCGAAATTGTCGTCGGAGGTGGTCATCAGGTAGATGAACGCCTCTTCCAGCTCGGCCTCTCTCTTGACCCAGTGATGCGTACCGTTCTTCACTTTCCACTCTGCGATGACTGCGTCGAGCGCCGCCGCGTCGATGGATGAGACGTGGAGCACGGCGCCGAAACGCGCCACCTGATCGACGCGCGGGTCGGCGCGCAGCGAGTCCTCAAGTTCGATCAGGTCGGGCCCGTCGACGCGCCAGGTGGTGAGGCCGACGCGTTTGGGGATGTCGCGCGCCGGGCCGTCGATCAGCTTTTTGCCGTAGGCGATGTAGGCGATGTAGTCGCACTGCACCGCCTCGTCCATGTAATGGGTCGAGACCAGCACGGTGACGCCCTGCTTGGAGAGCCGGCGGATCTCGTCCCAGAAATCGCGCCGCGCCTTCGGGTCGACGCCGGCGGTTGGCTCGTCGAGCAGCAGGAGCGCGGGTTTGTGTTGCATGCAGGCGGCGAGCGCGAGGCGCTGCTTCCAGCCGCCCGAGAGGGTTCCGGCAAGCTGGTCGCCCCGGCCTTCGAGCCCGAGATCGCGCAGGGTCTCGTCGACCACCTGTTTGCGGTTTTTCATCCGGTACATCCGGGCCATGAAATCGAGGTTTTCGCGGATTGTGAGATCGCCATAGAGCGAGAACTTCTGGGTCATGTAGCCGACGTTTTCCTTGATCGCGCGCGCGTCGGTACGGATGTCGTGGCCCAGCGTCATCCCCTCGCCGCCATCGGGGGTGAGCAGCCCGCACATCAGGCGGATCGTCGTGGTCTTGCCCGAACCATTGGGGCCGAGAAAGCCGTAGATCGCCCCCTTGGGCACGTCCATGTCGACGGCGTCGACCACCGTTTTGTCGCCGAACACCTTGGTCAGACCCTTGACCGAAATGGCGAAGGCCTCGCTCATTCGATCCGCTCCAGCGTGACCGGCTGGCCGGGCAGCAGGCCGGTACCGGGGGCAAGCTTCGCCTCGGCGCGAAACACCAGCCGCGAGCGTTCGTCGCGCGAGTAGATGATCGGCGGGGTGTATTGCGGGTCCGAGGCCATGCGGGTGATCGTGGCGGTGATGCCGGGGCCGCAGCCGTCGCAGGTGAGCGCGAGCGCCTCGCCGACGGCAAAGCCCGGGCGCTGGGCCTCGGGCAGGTAGAACAGCACCTTGAGCTGGTCGGGCGGCAGGATCGAGATCACCGGCGTGCCGGCGGCGGCCACTTCGCCGGCGTCGAAAAAGACCTTCTCGATCGTGCCCCGCGCCGGGGCAGTCACGCGCAGATCGTTGAGCTGGGCGGCGGCCAGATCGGCCTCGGCGCGCGCGGCGGCCAGCGTGGCCTCGGCGGCGATCACCTGCTCGCCGCGCGCCGGCAACTCGGCCACCTCGAGCTGGGCCTCGAGCTGGGCGACATGGGCATTGGCCTGCTCCAGCCCGGTGCGCTCGGCATCGACCCTGGCTTGTGTGACGATCGCGCGCTCAAACAGGTTTTCGGTGCGCGCAAGGGTGGATTTGGCGAGGTCGCGGGCGGCGCGGGCTTCGGCGAGCGTGGCGCGGATCACCTCGATCTCGGCCTCGCGCGAGCCGGTCTCGAGGTTACGCAGGTTGGCCTGGGCCTGGGAGATGCGGGCATTGGCGGCGCGCAGGCTCGCGCGCTGCTTGGTGGCATCCATGTCGAACAGGAACTGCCCGGCGACGATCGGATCGCCCTCGCTCACGGTGAGGTTCTGCAACCGCCCGGTGACCGAGGGCGCGACATAGACGAATTCCGCCTCGACATAGCCGTTGTAGACCGGCGTGGGATCGTCGCCGTAGCCCGGCAGGAGCGCGGCGAGGAGGGCGGTGAACCAAGCGGTGACGGTTTCAATCATGGTAGGGCTCCGGGGCCGGGAACAGGCCGTTGATGAGAATATCGAGGTGGTTGTCGACCAACCGGTCGAGGGCGAGGCCGCCTGCGGGCCGGATGCCGAAAACCTCGGCAAGCAGCAGGTGCACGACGATCGGTCCGATCAGGGTGCGGATCGTCAGCTCCGGGTCGACCGGCCGCATCTGGCCGCGCGCAATCGCCTGCTCGATCACCCGGGTTGCCGCCGGGAAGACGGTGTCGAACACCGCGCGGCGATACATCTCGGCGATCTCCGGGGCCACGGCGGCCTCGCGGATCACGATCTTCGGCACGGCAAACACTTTTGGGTCGCTGAGCGCGCCGGCGACGACGGAGAGGATTGCGCGCAGGGTCTGGCGCATGTCGCCGGTGGCAAGCTCTGCGGCAGCTAGTGCCTGGGCCGCGACCGGGGTGACGGCGCGGCGCACCAGCCCTTCGAGGATCGCCTGTTTCGACGGGAAATAGAGATAGACCGCGCCCTTCGAGACCCCGGCGCGCCGGGCGATCTCGGCCACGGAGGTATGCGCGTAGCCCTTGTCGACGAACAGCGCGAGTGCCGCGTCGAGCAGCTCGTCGGGCCGGTGCTCGGCACGGCGGCGGAATTTGGGTTCGGCTGAGTCGATCGCGGTCATGGATAGAAACTAACTGACCGGTCAGTTAGTTGCAAGAGAGATCACGCGGTCGCGCGCTCCCGGCAGGGGGGCTTTGGCCAGCCGGTCGCGGCCCGGTCGCGGCGCGCGACGTTAGCCTTGCATCAATCCCGGCGCGCGGTCCGCTTCACGCGTGTTAACCCAGCCGGCGCAGCCTGACACCGGAGCCATTCGGACCGGGAGAATCTTATGCTGCGCTACCTCTACGCCAACGACCTTCACCGCTTTCCCCGCCTTGCGCGGTCGATGTTCACCGACCGCGCGGCGCAGTTTTCCAGGCGGCTTGGATGGGATGTCACCGTCGATGACGCCGGTGAGGAGCGCGACCAATACGACGCGCTAAACCCGCTCTACGTGATCTGGGAGCGGCCCGACGGGCTGCACGGCGGCTCGATGCGCTTCCTGCCGACCACCGGGCGGACCATGGTCAACGAACACTTCGCCTTTCTCAACGACGGCCACCCGATCGAAAGCCCGCTGATCTGGGAATGCACCCGGTTCTGCCTTTCGCCCGGCGCCGACCGGCGCGCTGCGCCGGCGCTCGCGCTGGGCGCGGGCGAGGTGATGGCCGCGTTCCGGCTCAGGCATTTCGTCGGCGTGTTCGACACGCGGATGGAGCGGATCTATGGCCGGATGGGGTTGAGGCCCGAGGTGCTTGGCCGCCAGGGCGCGGGGCGCGATGCGATCGGCGTCGGGCTGTGGGAGATGGACGCGGCGGCCTTCGCACCGACGCTGGCGCGGGTCGGGATCAGCCGGGCGATATCGACGGGTTGGCTGCGCTACGGGTTGGCGCAGGGAGGCGGACCGGCGCCGGCCCTGGCCGCGGCGGGCTGAGGCGCCCTGCGGCTGCGGCGGGGGGCGGGGGCCCCGCGCCCCCGAGGTATTTTTGGACCAAAGAAGAGGGGGCGGGTTTTCCCCGCCATTGCGGCAGGCTAGGGTCGCGCGCATGACCCTTCCCGCGCTCACCTTCTCCGAAGACCAGGCCGAGGCCCACGACCGCGTGGCCGAGCTGCTGCGCGGCGCGGGCGTGGATATCGACGCAGGCAGCACGCTTCCGGCAGGCAAGGGCGATGCGCAGGTCATGGCCGTCGTCGGCAAGGCCGGCTCGGGCAAAACGCTGCTGCTCGCCGAGCTCACCAAGGCGCTGGCCGAGGCCGGGGTCGACCTCGTCTCGGGCGACTGGGAGGGCAAGCGGCGCAAGGAGCGGCGCACCCTCGCGATCCTCGCGCCGACCAACAAGGCGGCCTCGGTGCTGCGCGCGCGTGGCGTGCCGGCGACGACGATCCACCGCATCCTTTACACCCCGGTCTACGCCCCCGAATTCGAGGCGTTGGCGGAATGGCTGGCCGGGCAGGGCGAGAAACCCGAGGTGGAGGGGATGACCGAGCTGGCGCTGGACCGCGCCTACGCCTTCTACCAATCGCACAAGTCGATCCCTGGCGCGCTGGCGGCGGCGGGCTTGCGCGGCTCGGATTTCATCGCCGGCTGGAAGCGGCGCGACGACCCGCTCGACATCGGTTTCGTCGACGAAAGCTCGATGCTCGACGAAAAGCAGCTCGACGACCTGAAGGAAATCTTTCCCACGCTCGTTTTGTTCGGCGACCCGGCGCAGCTCGCCCCGGTGGGCCAGTCCGGCGAGATGGTGTTCGACCGCCTGCCCGAGCCGCGCACCTGCGTGCTCCACCGCATCCACCGGCAGGAGACCGACAACCCGATCCTTGACCTAGCCCATGCGCTGGGCGACCCGGAGCTGACCTTCGAGGCCTTCGAGCGGATGATCGAAGACGCCGCGCGCCGCGACGACCGGGTGGTGGTGGCGCCCCGGGTGAACGCCGATCTGATGGCGCGCTCGCCGGTGCTGGTCTGGCGCAACGTCACGCGGATCCGGCTGATCTCGGCGTTCCGCGCCGCGCACGGCGCCCCGGAGCACGAATTGCTGCCCGGCGAGCCGCTGATCTGCGACGGGATCGAGCTGCCGCTGAAGCACCGCAAGCGGCGGATCGAGCTGGAGGCCAAGGGGCTGATCAAGGGCGCGCAGGTGGTCTATCTCGGGCCTGGGCGCCGCGCCGGCTTTTCGCGCCTGCACGTGGTCGGGGCGGAAGACCCGCGCCTGTCCGTGGCCTCGATCGTGAAGATCGAAAAGCCCGGCGAGGAAGAGCCGTTCATCCCCTTCGCCGCCACCATGGGCGCGGCTTTTCTGCACGGCGCGGCGGTGACGATCCACAAGGCGCAGGGCAGCCAGTGGCCCGAGGTGCAGCTGTTTGCCCCCGATCTCTACGCGGCGGCGCGCGCCGGGCGCATCGAGGCCGGCATCGCGCTGTGGAAACGGCTGGCCTACGTGGCGATCACCCGCGCCGAGACGCGGCTTCACTGGGTCACGCGCTATGCACTCGCCCGGCCGCTGGAGGTGCTCGGCACGTCGGACCTTGTTGTGCCGGTGGCGCCTTTGGCTCTGGAGGGGGAAATGGATGGCGAATAGCATTCTGATCACCGGCGCGAGTGCCGGGATTGGCCGGGCGGTGGCGGGGCGGTTCCTGGCCGAGGGCTGGTGGGTCGGCCTCGTCGCGCGCCGGGCCGCGTTGCTCGAAGAGGTGGCGGCGGGGCAGGCGCGCGCTGTGGTGCTGCCGGCGGATGTGACCGACGCCGGGGCCGTGGACCGGGCGTTTACCGATTTCGGGGCCAAGGCGGGCCGGCTCGACGTTCTGTTCAACAACGCCGGGATCTTCACCCCCGCCGCGTCGATCGACGAGATCCCGCTCGAGGATTGGCGCCGCGCGCTGGCGGTGAACCTCGACGCGATGTTTCTCTGCGCGCGTGCCGCGTTCGGCCAGATGCGCAGGCAGGCCCCGCAGGGCGGCCGGATCATCAACAACGGGTCGATCTCGGCCCATTCTCCGCGCGCGGGCTCGGCGGCTTACACCACCACCAAGCACGCGATCACCGGCCTCACCAAGACGCTCGCGCTCGACGGGCGGCCGTTCGACATCGCCTGTGGGCAGATTGACATCGGCAACGCCCGCACCGAGCTGTTGCAGGGGATCATCGACCGCGCGGTGGACGCCGGCGAGACGCCACCGCCGACCATGTCTGTGAAAGAAGTGGTCGACGCGGTCTGGATGATGGCGAACCTGCCGGTGGAGGCCAACGTGCCCTTCATGACGCTGATGGCGACGAAGATGCCCTATATCGGGCGGGGCTAGGGGACGGATCGCGGTCCGGGTTCGGCCAGGCGCGCCGGACCGGGCGGGTTGGGCGGTTTTCATTCCCAATCTTTCTCACTTCTACTCCCCTAGGATTCTAGCGGAGTAGGGGTGGATTGTTGGGATAAATGCATGTAAATACAACGTGTTACGGGTCAGGCGCCGTCAACCTCCCGGTAATCCGTGACGCAAAGGTTGACGCCACAGCGGCAAGACAGGGCCAAAGCGTCGGCGCGCAAGCCCTGTTGGTCCTCGTATGTTTCAGCGGGTCCGCAGAGGCGCTACACTGCCCGCAGCCCCGGTTCCCCGTCCACGAACCGCCCGACCACCGCCGCCGCGTGCCCGGCCTCGCGCAGCGCCGCCAGCAGCGCTTCCGCCTCGCTCTGCGCCACCGCCGCGAGCAAGCCGCCCGCCGTTTGCGGGTCATGCAGCAATGCGCCGCGCGCGCCCTGTGCCCCGTCCACCGGCGCGGCGGCCCGGTTGGCTTCCCAGATCGACGAGCGGTGGCCCGCCTCGGCCAGCATCAGCGCGCCGTCATAGAGCGGCACCGCGCCTTGGTCGATCTCGCCCGCCACGCCGGACGCCTTGCAGATCGCCAGCATGTGCCCGGCGAGGCCGAAGCCCGTCACGTCGGTCATCGCGTGGGTATGGGGGGCGAGCAGCGCCGCCGCGTCGCCCTGCGGCGTTGCCATCGCGCGCAGCATCGCCGCCACGTGGCGCCCGTCGGCCTTGCCCAGCATCTCGGCGGCAAGGATCGTGCCGGTGCCGATCGGGCGGGTGAGCACGGCCAGATCGCCTGCCTTCGCGCCCGCGTTGGTGATCGCCTCGCCCTCCACCAGCCCGGTGATGGTGAAGCCCAGCGTCATCTCCGCGCCCATCGTCGAATGGCCGCCGACGATCTCGGCCCCGGCGGCGGTGAACACTTCGCTTGCGGCGCGCATCACCTCTTCCATCGAGCGCGCCTGCAGCGGCTGGGCCATGCGCGGCAGGATCACGCTGGCGAGCGCGGCCTGCGGTCTGGCCCCCATCGCCCAGACATCGCCGAGCGCATGCACGGCCGTAATCCGCGCGAGCAGGTAGGGGTCATCGGTGAAGGCGCGCAGATGGTCGGTGGTGAGCACCTGCCGCATCCCGCCGATCTCCAGCACCGCCGCGTCGTCGCCCGGGCCGGTGAGCACGTCGGCCCGGCCCGGGCTGGGCATCCCCGCCAGCGCCGCCGACAGCGTGCCTGGCCCCACTTTCGCGCCGCAGCCGGCGCAGAGCGGCTTGTGTTCGCCGGCAAGTTCGGCGTCCACGCCGTCCGTCACGCGGCGGGGCAGGGGGTCGGGCTTCATCTCCGGCAACGCCTGGAACATCGCCATGAACTTCGTGTCGATCCGGTTTTTCCAGCGCCACAGCGCCGGGCCCGATACCGTGCGCCCCCATTTTTCGGCCAGCGCCGATTTCTCGCCGAGCGAAACCAGCTTCAGGTAGTCCTTCTGGGGATGGTAGGCCTTGGTCTTTCCCCCCGTGAGCACGGCGGCGAGGTTGTGCAGCAGCACCGGCGCTTCGCGCACCGCGTAGACGCCCGCCTTGGGCCGGGGCGCGTGGGTGAGGTGGGCGCAATCGCCCGCCGCGAACAGATCCCAGTGCCCCTCGACGCGCAAATGGCTGTCGACCCGCAGGTAGCCTTCCTCGGTGAGCGGCAGGGGGCTGTGCGACAGCCAGCCATGGGCGAAGGCCCCGGCGGTGCCGAGCGTGAAGCGCGATCGGATCATCTCGCCATCGGCCAGCTCCACGCCGTCTTCATGGATGCGCACCACTTTGGCGTCGGTGTGGATTGTCACGCCATGGGCCGCCATTGCCGCGCGCAGGCGCAGGGTGGTCTCGGGGTTCTTGCCGGCGATCTCCGGCCCGGCCTCGATGATCGCCACCCGCGCCGCGCCGCCCACCGCCTGGCGCAGCGCATGGGCCGAGGCGAGCGCCAGCTCCACCCCCGCCACGCCCGCGCCGATCACCGCCACTTCGGGCGCGACATCGCCCGCCTTTGCCGCAACGAGGAACGCCCGCCAGCGGCTGGTGTAGAGATCGAGCGGCTTGGCCCCCAGCGCGTGCGCGCCAAAGCCGGGGATGTCCGGCATCTCGGTGTGAATGCCGACGTTGACCGACGCGACGTCATAGCCGATCTCGCCATGGCCCTCGACCGTCACGGTCCTGGCCACCGGGTCGATCGCCGTGGCCGCGCCCAGCACCAGCCGGGCACCGGCGAAACGGGCGAGCTTCACAAGGTCGATATCGAGCGCCTCGCGCGGGTAATGCCCGGCGATGTGACCCGGCAGCATGCCCGAATAGGGGGCGGTGGGCGCCGGGTTGATCAGCGTCACGCGGGTGCCTTCCAGCGGCTTCATCCCCCACATCCGCGCCACCAGCGCGTGGGTATGGCCACCGCCGATCAGCACCAGGTCGCGGGTCAGGGGCAGGGGCATCTTCATCATCGCAGGCAGGCCTTCTCACCGGGTCTTGCGCGACATACCCCGTGTACTGGCCCGCGCCAAGGCGACAGGGCGCCGCTGACCTCGCGCAATGGTGATTCAATTTGTTCAATTCATATTGAACGGTGCGCCGAGATGGTCTATGCCCCGCCACCATGACCACGCCGCGCGACCAGTTTATCGAACAGATGGGCCTGATGACCCAGGCCGAAGGCATGCCCCGCATTGCCGGGCAGATCCTCGGCTACCTGATCATCGAGGGTGAACCGCGCACGCTCACGCAGATGACCGAGGCGCTGAAAATCTCCAAGGGCTCGGCCAGCACCAATGCGCGGCTGCTGGAACACAAAGGCACGGTGCGCCGGGTTTCGGCGCTGGGCCAGCGCCAGGATGCCTACGAGGCCGTGGATGAGCCTGGGCTCAGCACGCTCGCCGGCATGGCCGAGCGGTTCCGCGCCAACGCGGCGGCGATGGAGGCAATCGGCGCGAGCTTTTCCGACCAGGAGGCGGGCGCACGAAAACGTGTCGAGAGAGTGGCTGAATTCCACCGGGAAAGCGCCGTATTCCTCGACGAATGGATGACGCGGATGAGCGCGCATTGCGCCGCCGACGACACAAAGAAAGAAGAGTGACCATGAGCAAGACCGAGGCGAAGCCCGACTGGGCGATGAGCAAGCGTGAACGCGAATCGGCGGCCCGCGAAGCCGCCGGGCAACCGCCGAAGCAGCGCCGCCGCTGGATCTTCTGGCTGATCGTGCTGCTGGCGCTCGCCGGCGGGGCCGTGTGGTTCGTCCAATCGGGCCAGCTCGCCAAGCTGCAGGCCGACCGCGCGACAGCCGAGGCCGAGGCCGCGGCCCAGGCCGAGGCGCGGGCAGTACGCGCCGCGACGATGCAGCTCGCGCCGTTCGAAGTGGTCACGCTGGCCCCGGACACGCTGATGGAAACGCTGAAGATCACCGGCTCGCTCGCGCCGGCGCGCCAGGTGCACCTGTCGTCCGAAGTGTCGGCCAAGGTCGTCTCGGTCGCCGTGCGTGAAGGCGACGCGGTGACGAAGGGCGACGTGCTGGTGGAATTCGACGCCGCCGCGCTCGACATCCAGCTCACCCAGGCCCGCGCCAATGCCGAGGCGACCCGGGTGCAGCTCGATCAGGCCCGCACCGATTTTGAGCGCACCAAGGATCTTGTCGATCGCGGCCTGTCGGCCTCCAATACGCTCACCCGCGCCCGCTCCACCCTTGACCAGCTCACCGCCACGCTCGCGGCGCAGGAGGCGATGGTGGCCAGTGCGCAGCGCTCGCGCGACAACGCCACGGTGGCCGCGCCGTTCGATGGCGTGGTCTCGGCCCGCTCGATCGACCCCGGCCAGTTCGTTGCCACCGGCAGCCCGCTGCTGAGCGTGGTCGATCTCACCTCGCTCGAGGTCGAGGCCAACGCGCCGGTGGCCTATGCCCCCGATCTTGCCCCCGGGCTGGTCGTGGATATCACCGTCGAGGGCTTCGGCGACCGGGTGTTCAAGGGCACGGTGGCGCGGCTCAGCCCGGTCGCGCTCGAAGGTAGCCGGATGCTGCCGGTGTTCGTGTCGCTCGACAACCGCACCGGCGAGCTGCGCGGCGGCATGTTTGCCGCCGGGCGCATCGTGCTGGACGCGCGCGCCGAGGGGCTCGGCATTCCCGCCGGGGCGCTCAGGCGGGACGCCGAGGGCGCGCATGTGATCGTCGTGGTCGACGGCACCGTCGAGCGGCGCGCCGTCGAGATCGCCCGCAACTGGGATGGTGGCGCGGTGCTCGAAGTGGCCTCGGGCCTCGCCCCCGGCGACGTGGTGGTGACCGAACCGCTGCCCCAGCTGCGCCCCGGCGACGCCGTCGAACTGGTGGGGCTTGGCCAATGATCCTCACCCGCATCTCCGTTTCGCAGCCCGTTTTTGCCACCATGGTGATGATCGCCATGGTGGTGATCGGCGCCTTTTCCTACATGCGCCTGCCGATCGAGCGGCTGCCGGATGTCGACTTTCCGGTCGTCGCCGTGGTCACCTCCTACCCCGGCGCATCGCCCGAGGCGGTGGAAAGCGATATCGTCAAACCGATCGAAGACGTGATCTCGACGCTTGCGGGCATCGACACGGTGCAGAGCACGGCGCGCACCGGCTCGGCGCTGGTTCTGGTGATCTTCGACCTTGAGGTGAACTCGTCGCAGGCCGCCCAAGACGTGCGCGACAAGGTCGCCCAGATTCAAGCGCTGCTGCCCGACAACGCCGACGACCCCCAGATCCTGCGCTTCGACCCGTCGGAGCTGCCGGTGATGTCGGTCGGCATCAGCTCCGGCCGCCTCGACGTTGCGGCGCTGACCAAGATCACCGAGGACGTGATCGCCAAGCGGCTGGCCAATATCAAGGGCGTCGGGCGCGCCTCCGTCGTGGGCGGGCGTCCGCGCCAGGTGCAGGTCGATGTCGACCCCGACCGGCTGACCGCGCTGGCGGTGGGCGTGGCGGAAGTCACCGGCGCGCTCTCGGCCGAAAACCGCGATCTGCCCGCCGGCGCGATCACCGATGAGCGCGAGAGCACCTCGGTGCAGGTCGAAGGCAAGATCGAGAGCATCCGCGCCTTCCAGGACGTGATCGTGACCCGCCGGGGCGGCCAGCCGATCCGGCTCGGCGATATCGCCCTGGTCGAGGAGCGGGTGGCCGAACGCAGCTCGGTGGCGATGCTCGACGGCACCGACGCGCTGGCGATCGACGTGGTCAAGACCCAGGGCGCCAACACCGTGGAGGTGGCCGAGGAGATCAAGGCCGTCGTGGCGGAGATGAACGACGACGAGGCGCTGGCCGACATCCAGATCGAGATCCTGCGCGACAACGCCAAGCCGGTGGTCGACAGCTTCCACGCGGTGCAGAACATGATCGTCGAGGGCGCCGCGCTGGCGACCTTCATCGTCTTCCTGTTCCTCAACTCGTGGCGCTCGACGGTGATCACTGGCCTCACCCTGCCGATCTCGATCATCGGCACGATGTCGGCGATCTACTTCCTCGGCTTCACCCTCAACATGATGACGCTGATGGCGCTGTCGCTCGCGGTGGGTATCCTGATCGACGACGCCATCGTGGTGCGCGAAAACATCATGCGGCATCTGCACATGGGCAAGTCGCACCGCCAGGCGGCGCTCGAAGGCACCAACGAGATCGGCCTCGCGGTGCTCGCCACCACGTTCTCGATCGTCGCGGTGTTTCTGCCCGTGGCGTTCATGGAGGGCATCCTCGGGCGGTTCTTCCTGCAGTTCGGCGTGACCGTCTCGGTCGCCGTGCTGATCTCTCTGTTCGTCTCGTTCACGCTTGACCCGATGTTGTCGTCGGTCTGGTATGACCCCTCGGTCGACCCGAAGGTGAAGCGCGGCGTCATCGGCCGGGCCGTTGAGCGGTTCGACGGCTTTTTCGTCTGGCTCGGCGATCTCTATACCGGGCTGTTGAAAAAGGCGCTCAGGTTCCGCAAGGTTACGCTGTTCATCGCTTTCCTCGCCTTCGCGGGCGGCCTCGGCATCTTCGCCAAGGTTGGCGGCGAGTTTGTGCCGCCGGCCGATACCGGTGAGTTCCAGGTCGACATGTCGGCGCCGGTGGGCACATCGCTCGAACGCACCGCCGAGAAGATCACCCAGGTCGACGCGCTGCTGCGCGGCCACTTCCCCGAAGTGCTCGGCACCTACGCGACGATCAACTCGGGCACCACCAGCGGCGACAACAACGCCACGATCATCGTGCGCCTGGTGCCGTCGGGCGAGCGCCAGCGCACCCCCGACCAGCTCACCGGGCCGGCGCGCGAGGTGCTGAAATCCATCCCCGGCGTCAGCTTCATCGTCGGCTCGTCGAACGGCATGGGCCCGGCGACCCAGCCGGTCGAGGTGGTCGTCCATGGCCCCGACCTCGATGTGCTGGCCCGTCTCGCCGGCGAGCTGAAGGCGAAGTTCCTCGAGATCGACGGGCTGGCCGACGTGTCGACCACGCTCGACGATCCCCAGCCCACGCTCGGGATCCGCATCAACCGCGATACCGCCTCCGATCTCGGCGTCTCGCTGTCGTCGGTCGGCGATACGCTGAAGCCGATGCTGGGCGGCCAGACCGTTTCGGAATGGACCTCGCCGCAGGGCGACAGCATCGACGTGGTGGTGCGCCTGCCCCAGGCGGCGCGCAACGACGCGACGACGCTCGGCGCCCTGCCGATCGCTCAGGCCGGCGGTGGCACAGTCCGGCTCGATCAGGTGGCCGAGGTGGTGGCCTCGCAAGGCCCGGGCGAGATCAATCGGCTCGACCGCGACCGCGCGGTGAAGGTCACGGCAAGCCTCGACGGGGTGGCGCTCGGCTCGGTCAGCGCCCAGGTGCAGGCGGCGAAGGACGCGCTGGATCTGCCGCTCGGCTATCGCGTCGCCACCGGCGGGGAAGGCCAGGACATGGCGGATTCGTTGAAGGCCGCCGGGGCCGCGCTGGCGCTCGCGGTCATCTTCATCTACCTCGTGCTGGCCTCGCAGTTCGGCTCGTTCCTGCAACCCTTCGCGATCATGTCATCGCTGCCGCTGGCGCTGATCGGCGTGGCGCTGGGCCTGCTCGCCTTCGGCTCGACGCTGAATATCTTCTCGATCATCGGCTTCATCATGCTGATGGGCCTGGTCACCAAGAACGCGATCCTGCTGGTCGATAACGCCAACCAGCACCGGCATGCCGGCGACAACCTGTTCAACGCGCTGGTGACCGCCGGGCGCACCCGGTTCCGGCCGATCGTGATGACGACGCTGGCGATGATCTTCGGCATGTTGCCGCTGGCGCTGAACCTGCACGGCGGCTCGGGGCAGAACGCCTCGATGGCGCATGCCGTGATCGGCGGGTTGATCTCGTCGTCGCTGCTCACGCTGGTGGTGGTGCCGGTGCTGCTGACCTACACCGAAGCTTTCGGTGCCAGGGTGGGGCGGTTCTTCCCGGGGCCGCCCGACCATGGCCACGGCGAGGAACCGGCGGAGTAGCGTTCGGCGGGGCTACGGCCTCGCCGGCACGCCCAGCAGCGCCGAGATCGCTTCGAGGATCACGCCGTTGGTGTTGACGTCGCCGTAGTTCAGCGTTGGCGTGTCGGTGGCGGTGTAGACGCCCGAGACAAAGCCCGAGACCATTTGGCCATGGGCGCGCGCATAGTCCACCAGCCGGTCGCTGTAGGCATGCGGATGGGCGGCGGCCCAGAGAAACGGCGCCTTGGCGGTGACCATCCGGGCCGCGGCGCGGAACGCGTCGGTGGGCGTTTCGCCGCCGGGGGTCAGGCTGATCACATCCCAGCGCGACGGCCCCTCGCGGTCGATCCGAAGCCCCTGGTAGGTGAACCAGGGCGGGCGGTCCATCGGCCCTTCCGAGGGCGCGACGAGCTTGCCCGTTGCGCGCCACTCGGTGAGCTGGGCGGCCATCAGCATGTCGCGCAGCACCAGGCCCGGCGCGTCGAAGCCGAATTCGAGCGCCTCCTGCAGCAGTGGCTCGGCGCCGAATGTGCCGATATCGGCGATCTCGTCCAGCAGGTGCATCCAGGCGTCGGCCTCGGTCTGCCCGAGATCGTAGACATCGTATTTCGACACCGACTCGAAGCCCCAGAGCGCCAGGGCGCGCTTGATGTAGCTGGTGCAATGGGCGTCAGGCCCGGGCCGGAGCTGACCACGGCTGATCGAATGCGGCACACCGTCGATCACCACCGCGGCCAGATCCCACCCGGCCACCAGGTCGCGCACCGAGGTATCATCTTCGGGGCTGAACCGGTCGAGCGCCTTGAGCGCCGAGAGCAACCGCCCGGTGTCGCAGATGTTGAAGTCGGGCGAGCCGCGCCAGGGGGCGTCGGCATAGAAGATCGCGCGCGGCAGGCGGGGGCCCCCGAGCGTTGCGGCCTCGAGCGTGGCGAGGAGTTTCGGGCGCCAGGCATCGAAGGCGGCGCTGCTGATCAGCCCGAGCCGGTATGCCGCGATCCAACCGAAGATCGCCGAGCCGGAATCCCATTGGGTCAGCAACTCGTGGCGCGTGACCGGGCGGCCATCGGCGGCGAAGGATACGGTGGTTGCCGGCAGGCCGGTCTCGTCATGAGTCACGGCCTCGAAATAGGCCCAGGCGCGGCGGGCGTCGGCCATCAGCGCGGCGCGCGTGGCCGTGGTGAGCGGCGCGGCCGGGCGCGCGGCGATCTCGGGCGCCATCGCGCGGGTGCTGCGCATCGTCTCGAACACCGGATCGGCGGCCCCGACCAGCCGCGTGAACTCGGCCAGATCGACGATCCGCGTGCCCGCCAGTTCCGCCAGCCGGCGCAGCGCCGCCAGCACTGCGTTGCGCTGCACCGGCAGGGCCAATGCGGTGGTGTCGATCGTCAGCACCGCGTCTTCGCACAGGTGCAATCGGGCGGGAAGGGCGTCGATCTCTTCGGCGCGCGACGCCGCGATCACCGGACCGAGGTGCAAGAGCCCGTTGCCGTCGATGCCGCGAAATCCGGCGGGCCCGGCCCCGGTGGCCGACTCGATCCCGGCGGCCGCGAGTACCGGCGCGGCGTTTGGGTCGGCCGGCTCGACCGTGGCGCAGGTCCATCCCCGCGCCGCCGCCGGCACGCCCCGCGCCAGCGCCGCCGCGTCGAGGCGCAAGCAGTCGCCAGGCGCCAGCGCGGCCGGATCGTCGCGTGCGACCGAAAAGGCGATCGCGGCGGCGGTCAGCGCTTCGGCCAGCCCGGTGAGGCCCGGCGCATCGCCACCGTTGCCCGGTGGCGGATCGAGCCTGAGGCCGATCAGCCGTTCGAAGCCATGGGCATGACGCGCGCCGATCTCACCCGGTGCGAGCGGCACCAGGTGGCCACGGTCGATTCGCTTTGCGACCTCCTTGGCGAGGGCGTCGGCCAGCGCCAGGACGCCCTCGGGCGGGCCGGACAGATCGACAAACAGCGTCGCGTGTGTCTGCTTGGGATCGCCTGCCGCCTCCGCGAGGTAGTCCATCGCGGCGGCCTCGTTGCCGGCCCGCGCCACGTGCCCGCCGCGCGATGCGACCACCCGCGACGGATGGCTCTCGATCCAGGCCGGGCCGCTTTCGTCGGGCACCAGGTAGGCGCAGCGCAGCCCCGCCGCGCTCAGCCCCGACAGCGCCATCGCCTTGACCGGATCGGGGGCCGCCACGATCCGCGGGGCGGCGTCGTCGGTGAGGTCGGCGGCCAGCCGCGTGCGCGCCGCCGTTAGCTTGCGCGCCTGAAAATAGCGTTTTATTGTAATGGCTTCGGCGTTCCAGAGCACCGGCTCTGGCGGGTCTGAGCCGGGCAATGTGCGCGGCCCTTCACCGGTGACACGGGCGAGCCCGATCGGGATATTCTTGCCGGTGAATGCCGCGACGGCCCGGGCCGTGAGCGCGGCATCGGCGCGGGTCTCGCCGGCGCCTGCGCCGTCCCGGTCAAGCAGCAGCACGACCAGCGTGGCCGCAACCAGGCCCTGTGCCGAAAGCGCGTCCGGACGGGCCAGAGAAACAGCCGCGGCGCTGCCTGCGAAAGCCTGTAGCACCGCGCGCCGTTGGAATTGTGATCGTCGCACCTGGTGCTCCTCACTTGCCACAGGGGCCTGTAATCACCATATTATTAAAGGATCGGGGCAGGGAAGCGCTTTCGTTTGGGTGGATTCGAAGAAAGCGCATAGAAGGGGACGAAGGTGCTACGCAGACTCAGGCCGCTTAAGGGGCATCCCCCCAAAGCGGTGGATGTCGCTGTCAGAGGCCGTGAGGCAATCCACCGCGCGCAAATTTTCGATGACCCCCGCAATCGGCGTCGGCGGCGCGCGCTTGCCATCGCCGCGGCAGTCGCCTCGGGCCTGTCTGCTTGGTTCGTGCTCTTCGCATTAAACCTCTACCTCGTCGACAAATTGCCTGGCGCGGCCATGGCGGGGGGAGACACTCAGGTTGGCGCCGAAGTATCGGATGTGTTGGAGGACGACGTTACCGCGAACCGCGCCCCGACAATGGCCGATGTCTGCGTGTCGAGTCCCTATCCCCCGCTCCATCCCTCCGACGGCTCGCTGCGCGGCGGGCTGCCGGCCGATGCCTGCGTGTCGAGCCCCTATCCGCCGCTCGGCCCCTCCGACCGTGCCCTCGATGTGATCCGGCTGCCGACCGACCGGGTCTGGGCCTATTTGCCCTACGTGCCGGAAAACGCCTATGCCTCGCTGGCGGTCGGACATCGCCATATCGACGTGCTGCTGGCCGAATGGTTCCGTATCGCGGCGCCGGGCGGCGGGCTCGAGATGCTCGACCGCCAGACCGAAGAGCAGGGCTATGCCGCCGAAATCATCGCCCGCAACCGTGGGCGGATGCGGATCGCGCCGGTCGCGACCGTCAGCCCCGGCGCGCTGGTGACCGACGAGACCGGCCCGGCGCAGCGCGCCCGGCTGGCGCGCGAGATCGCCGATGCGGCCGGACGCGAAGGGGCGACAGGCTTCTGCCTGATGCCGGTGGGGATCGAGGACGGAGAATCCCCCGCGCTTGCCGACCTGCTGGCCCGGCTCGACGTAACGCTCAATGCCCGCGGCCTGACGAGCTGTCTGATCACCGCGCCCGGCGACGGGTTGATCGGCGATCCGGCATTCGTCAACCTTGTCGACCGGGTGATCCTCAAGGCATTCGCAGAACCCTGGATCGGCGACCCGCCGGGGCCGTTGGCGTCGCGGGCCTGGTTTACCGCGGAGGTGGAAAAGGCGATCGCGATGGTCGGACGCGGACGGCTGGTGGTGATGCTGGGCAGCTTCGCCACCGATTGGTCGAGCGGCGCTGTGGCGCCCGAGACTATCCCGATCGCCGAGGCGCTCACCCGCGTCGGCCAGAACGGCGGCACGCTCGACTTTCCGTCGGCGGCGAGCAATCTGCGGCTGCGCTACGACGATGCGGCGGGCCGGACGCACGAGACCTGGGCGCTCGACGCGGCGAGCCTCTACAACCAGATGACGGCGCTGTCCGATCTTGAGATCCGCCATGTCGGCCTCTGGTCGCTCGGCTACGAGGATCCTTCGGTCTGGCCGCTCTTTGCCGCCCGCAACATCACCCCCGAGCTGGCCGCGCTCTATATCGGCCGGGTCGATCTGTCGACCTTCGTCAGCTATCAGGGCAAGGGGCCGTTTCACCAACTCATGCGGCGCGCCCATCCGGGCCAGCGCTTCGTGCAGTTCGGGGCTGACGGGCGGACGATTGCCGCCGAAGGCTTCTCGCCGCCGGCAAACCCGGCGACCATCCGCCGGTTCGGCAATGTGCCGCCGGAGATGGTGGCGATCACCTTTGACGACGGGCCGGACGCGAAATACACCGCCGAAGTGCTCGACGTGCTGAAAAACCGCGCGGCGACGGCGACCTTCTTCGTGGTCGGCGCGAATGTGATGGTTACGCCCGACCTGGTACGCCGGATGCGCGACGAGGGGCACGAGATCGGCTCGCACACCTTCCTGCATCCGTCGCTCGACAAGGTGCCGGATATGCGCACCAAGCTCGAATTGAACGCCGTGCAACGCCTGCTCGGCGCGGTCACCGGCCGTGGCACGGTGCTGTTCCGCACCCCCTACGGGCGCGGTGAAGGGCCGATCACCGGCGCCACCGCCGCGCCGATGGCGCTGATCGAAGAGGGCGGCTACGTGATCGTCGGCTCCGACGTGGTGCCGCCCGACTGGCTCGGGACCGGCGCCAAGGGGCTGGTCGACCACGCGATGAACTGGCTCGCCACCGAGGGCGGCAACGTGATTGTGCTGCACGATGGCGGCGGCGACCGGTCGGCGACGGTCGAGGCGCTGGGGCCGCTGATCGACCGGCTGCGCGCCGACGGCTACCGGATCGTGTCGCTGGCCGAGATGCTGGGGGTGTCGCGCGATGCGGTGATGCCGCCGTCCTCGGGGCCGCGGATGCTGCTCGACCGGGCGTCGTTCGGACTGATCGGTGCGATGGACAACGGGCTGCGGATCGTGTTCTGGGTGATCATCCTGGCCGGGGTGTTCCGCTCCTTAGCTCTGCTCGTGCTGGCCCACCTGCGCCGTCCGCATAAGGCCAGCCCGCGCGAGACCGCGCCGGTGCCGCCGGTGACGGTGCTGATCCCGGCCTTCAACGAAGAGGCGACGATCCAGCGCTGCATCACCTCGGTGTTCGGGTCCGACTACCCCGACCTGCGCGCCATCGTGATCGACGACGGCTCGACCGACCATACCTTCGAAACCGTGGCCGAAATGGCCCTGCACGAGCCGCGCCTGCGGCTGATCCACGAGGCCAATGCCGGCAAGTGGGCGGCGCTCGATACCGCCTACCGCGCGCTCGAGACCGAGATCGTGGTGGCGATCGACGCCGATGGCCTGATCGCGCCCGATGCGATCAGCCATTTGGTGCGCCATTTCGAAGACCCGCAGGTGGGCGCGGTGGCCGGCAAGGTGCAGGTGGGCAACCGGCACGGCCTGCTCACCCGGCTGCAGGCGTTGGAATACCTCACCGCGCAGAACGTCGACCGGCGCGCCGCCGAGTTCATGAACGCGATGCTGGTGGTGCCGGGCGCGATTGGCGCCTGGCGGGTCGAAGCGGTGCGCGCGGCGGGGCTGTATTCGTCGCAGACCGTGACCGAAGACGCCGATCTGACCATATCGGTGACCCGGGCCGGCTACCGCGTGGTGTACGAGCCGGCGGCCTTCGCCGTGACCGAGGCGCCCGAGACGGTCGGTGCGTTCCTGCGCCAGCGCCTGCGCTGGACCTTCGGGATGCTGCAGACCGCGTTCAAGCATCTGCGGGGTACGATGCGGGAACGCAAGGCGATCGGGCTGGTGATGCTGCCCGACCTGCTTCTGGTCGGCTTCGGCCTTGCCGCGCTCGCGCCGCTGGCCGACCTGGTTCTGCTCACCACGCTGATCGACTTCGGCATCGACAAAATTCTGGGCCGGCCGCAACCCGTGGTCGACACGCGGGCCTGGATGATCCTTGGATATGCCGCGCTGCCGCTGCTCGACATCGGCATCATCCTCGCCGCGCTGCGCTTCGACCGCAGCGAGAGCCTGTGGCTGGTGCTGCTGTTCCCGGTGCAGCGGTTCTTCTACCGGCAATTGCTCTACTTCACCGCCTGGCGCGCGATGATCCGCGCGGTTCTGGGCAAGCTCGCAAGCTGGGGCAAGCTCGCGCGCACCGGCACCGCCCGCTTGCCGGGGCAAGAGGCGGGGGTGGCGGTGGCGCCCGCGATGATGCAGGAGCAGATCGCGGAATAGCGCATGAAAAACGCCGGGGCAGCGATGCCCCGGCGTTTATGCGTCGATCAGGTCTGGCCTGTTGGGGTCAGCTCCGGCAGGTGCTTTCGACCACCTCGCCCGGGGTCACCGGATAGCCCGGCGCCGGGTTCATCACGATGGTGTGGAACCGGGTGATCGAGTTGGCGCAGGCGGTGGCGGCGCGGGCGTTCGACTTGGCGCCGCCGATGTAGAGATCGAGCCAGGGCTGGCCGTTCTTGCCGCGCGCGCAGCCGGTCGTTTGCGGCTGCGGGCCGTCGCCGCAGACATCCTCGACGATGGCGTATTTCTGCAGGCTGGCGATGTAGAACCGGGTGCCGGCCGGGTAATCGAGCGTCTGGCGCCCGCCTTCGAGGCTGTGGCCCACGGCGATGGTGATCGGGTCGCTGTAGGTGCCCTTGCCGCCGGCGCGCCGGTGCACCACCGGCTTGGAGATCGCGGTCGAGCCCGGCGGGGTGTTGTCCCAGTAGCTGTAGCCGGTGACGTAAGCGGTGAACTGCTGTTCGCCCTTGGTCGAGACCACGGTGTCGGCCCCGGCGGTGCCGGCCAGTGTCATCGTGGTGAAGACCACACCAATAGCGACCGCGCTCGCGCGTTTCATGAATTGCATGTACCTGCCTCCTGGTTGTGAACGTGCAAAATCCACACCGGTCCCCCGAAAGGGCCGGTAATTGACGCATTACTTAACTCGAATATGTGAACAAAGCACTGCCGATTCTCGAGCCCTGCAGAAATCGGCGATCTCCCGCGCATCGGCCCTGTTCCTCACGACGCGTCGCAGGTTTCGGCGACTTCGCCGGGGCGCACCGGGTAGTCGGGCGCCGGGTGCACCACGATCGACTGCACCGCCGTAATCTTCATCGCGCAGGCGTTGGCGCTGCGCGACGACGTATTCTCGCCGCCGATGTAGAGATCAAGGTGCGGCCGGCCCGCACGGCCCGCGGCGCAGGCGCCGCAGAGGTCTTCGACCACGGCGTATTTCTCCAGATCCTCGAGGTAGATCCGCGTGCCCGGCGCGTAGTGCCAGCCGGCCTGGCCGCGCCCGACCGCGATCGTGATCGGGTCTTGATAGGTGCCGGTGCCGCCGGCCTCGTCATGGATCACCGGGCGGGCGATGGCGGCCGACCCCGGCGGGGTGTTGTCCCAGAAGGTGTAGCCGGTAATCCAGGCGTCGAGCCGTTGCTCGCTTTTCGACGAAATCACCGTGTTGGCCAGTGCGCCCTGCGCGCCAAAGGTGCCGGCCGTGCCGAGCGCGAGCAAAAGCGTGGCCCCCAGGGTGCGGAGCACCCCGTGCGAAAGAAAGGTCATTTCTGCCTCCGAATTTTCGGTTGCGCCGCAGTCTGCGGGCGCGTCCGGGGCTACTTATTCCGATGCCGTGGAGAATCCATAAGCCGGGGCGCGGGGGCCTGTTTTGGGCGAAAGCTCGCCGAGGTCTGGCGGATCTTGGCTCGGAATAACCGACCGCTGGGTCGAGAAAAGTCTTGATCGGGGCCGTTATCCGTGGCGGAGTAGGGCATGCGCGCCTCTCCGGGTGGCGATTCCCCCACATCGCGGCAGAAAATAAGTGTTGCAGATAATTGTTATGCCACATAACTATATGCGCAGTTGCTTGTGTCATTCTGTCGCAGAATGCCCGCGGGGGGAGGAAAGTCCGGCGGGCGCGCGGGGCGCCGGGAGACCGGCGCGAAAAAGAATGCCAATTCGCTTGGTCAACAGGGAGGACAATCAATGACCAGACGCACCACACTTCTCGGACTTGCCGCCGGGGTGGCGATGTCGGCGCTGGCCGCCGGGGGCGCTTTCGCCCAGGAAGTCACGCTGAAGCTGCACCAGTTTCTGCCCGCGCAGGCCAATGTGCCGGCGCAGGTTCTCGATGTCTGGGCCGACAACATCGAGAAAGACTCGGATGGCCGCATCAAGGTCGACCGCTACGCCGCGATGGCGCTGGGCGGCACCCCGCCCGAGCTGATGGACCAGGCGATCGACGGTATCGCCGACGTGGTCTGGACCGTGGTCGGCTACACGCCGGGCCGCTACCGCACCACCGAAACCTTCGAGCTGCCGTTCATGGTGGCCGATGCCACCAACGCCTCCTGCGCGCTGTGGAAGATGTTTGACGAGCACATGAAGGACGGCGAATTTTCCGACCTGCACATCGTCGGCACCTGGGTGCACGGCCCGGGCGTGTTCCACGCCAACAAGCCGATCACGGAGCCGGGCGACTTGCAGGGCATGAAGGTCCGTGGCGGCTCGGTGATGGTCAACAAGCTGCTCGAACGCGTTGGCGCGACCCCCGTGGGTATGCCGGTTCCGGCCGTGTCGGAGGCGCTCTCCAAGGGCGTGATCGACGGCACCACGATCCCGTGGGAAGTGACCGCCTCGCTCAAGGTGCCGGAGCTGGTGACCAACCACACCGAGTTCGAAGGCCCGGCGCTCTACACGATGACCTTCGTGCTGGCGATGAACAAAGGTGTCTACGACGGGCTCTCGGATGAGAACAAGGCGGTGATCGACGCCAACTCCGGCCTCGCGTTCTCGGTCTTCGCCGGGCGCACCATGGCTGCGGCCGATGGCCCGGCACGCCAGTTGGCGGTTGACCTCGGCAACAACATCATCACCATCTCGCAAGAGGGTGCGGCGGCGTGGAATGAGATCGTAAACCCGATCTACGCCGAGTGGACCGCCGAGATGGACGGTATGGGCAAAGACGGCCAGGGCCTGATCGACGAAGCCCGCACGCTGATGGACCAGTGCGGCGCGGACATCACCACGATCGACACTTACGGCGCGCACTGAGCCGACACACAACGCGCGCGGTGGGGCCCAGCCTCGCCGCGCGTCTTTCCAATCCGGACACCGCGCCACGCGCGCGGGCCGGGCAGGGGCTTCAGGGGCCGGATATGCACCGTTTCTTTCTCGGATTGTCGAAGTTGATGGCGATTGTCGGCGGCTTCGTGCTCAGCATGCTCGTCGCGGTGGTCGTGCTGTCGATCATCGGCCGCGAGGTCAATTCATTCCTGCATGGCGATTTCGCCCAGGGCAGCTTCAAGGGGCTGGCCGACTGGCTGCTTGCCGCCCGTCTGCCGGGGCTCTGGGGGCCGATCAAGCTCGGGCCGGTAAACGGCGACTACGAACTGGTCGAGGCCGGGATCGCGTTTTCGATCTTCGCCTTCCTGCCGCTGGCGCAGATCACCGGGGGGCACGCCACCGTTGACGTGTTCACCTCGTTCCTGCCGGCGCGCACCAACCGGGTGCTGACGGCGATCACCGAAATCCTGTTTGCCATCGTTCTGGTGATCATCGCGCTGCAGTTGTGGGAGGGCACTCTCAACAAATACAGCCGCCACCAGACCACCTTCCTGCTGCAATTCCCGCTCTGGTGGGCCTATGCCGCGAGCCTGGTCGGCGCCGTCACCGCGGCGGTCGTCTCGGTCTACGTGGCGCTGTTGCGGGTTGTCGAAACCGTCACCGGGCGAACCCTCGCGCCCGCCGGCGAAGGAGCGGAACATTGAGCAATATCGAGATCGGCCTGTGGTCTTTCCCCGTCCTGATGCTGGCCATATTCCTGCGGGTGCCGATTGGCCTCGCCATGTTTCTCGCCGGTTTTCTCGGCCTCGGCATCATCAATGAAGGCTTCACCGTCGCGTTGGCCAAGCTGAAGACCGAAACCTACACCACCTTTTCGAGCTATTCGCTCTCGATCGTGCCGCTGTTCCTGTTGATGGGCCATTTCGCCACGATTGGCGGCATGAGCCAGGCGCTGTTCAAGGCCGCCGAGGGCTGGCTCGGGCATCGGCGCGGCGGCGTCGCGATGGCCGCGATCGGCGCCTGCGCGGGCTTTGGCGCGATCTGCGGCTCGTCGCTGGCCACCGCCGCCACGATGGGGCGCACGGCGCTGCCGGAGCTGCGCAAATACGGCTACTCGGGCGGGTTCTCGACCGCGACGCTCGCCGCCGGCGGCACCCTCGGCATTCTCATTCCGCCCTCGGTGGTGCTGGTGATCTACGCCATCCTCGCCGAGCAGAATATCGCCAAGCTGTTCCTCGCCGCGATCATTCCCGGCCTGCTGGCGGCGCTGGGCTATGTGCTCACGATCTCGGTCTACGTGCGCCTCAACCCCGACAGTGCCGGGGTGAAAGAGGCGATCCCCTATTCCGAACGGTTCCGCGCGCTGATCGACGTCTGGCCGGTGCTGCTGGTGTTCGGCCTCGTCGTTGGCGGCATCTACGGCGGCATCTTCACCCCCACCGAAGGCGCGGCCGTGGGCGCGCTCGGCACCGGGCTGATCGCATTCGCCAACAAGGGGCTGAACTTCAAGGAGCTGCTGGGCAGCTTCACCGCGACCGCGCGCTCGACCGCGATGATCTTTTTCATCGTGCTGGGCGCGGCCTTCTACAACGGCTTTCTCGCCGTCACCCAGGTGCCGCAGACGATGGCGGGCTGGGTGGTCGAGCAGGGCTTTTCGCCGATGATGGTGCTGATCATCATCCTGCTGTTCTACCTCGTGCTCGGCTGCCTGATGGACAGCCTGTCGATGATCCTGCTCACCATCCCGATCTTCTACCCGATCATCTCGGTGCTCGATTTCGGGCTGGTCGACTTCACCGCGATGCAGCTCTCCGAGGCGCGCGACATCCTCGCCATGGGCGTGCCCGACGGGCTTGCGCCAGACATGCTGGCCAGTATCAAGGCGTCGCTGGCCGATGGCCTCCAGCTCACCCAGGAGCAGGCCCGCGCGCTGGGCGTGAAGATCTCCGAGGGCCGCGCCGCGATGATCGGCGTCGAGCGCACCGCGATCTGGTTCGGCATCCTCGTGCTGATCGTCGTCGAGGTCGGCCTGATCACGCCGCCGGTGGGGATGATCCTGTTCATCATCAACGCGATGGACCGCACCACGCCGATCGTCGAGACCTACAAGGGCGTGCTCTACTTCATCACCTCCGACGTGATCCGGGTGGCGCTGCTGGTGCTGTTCCCCTCGATCACGCTGTTCCTGCTCAGCTAGACAACCGCTCCCGCCCGCCTCGCGCGGCGCGGGGGCAGACCGCCATAAAGATATGAAGTATAACTATTGTAGTTTAGAACGATCTGGCGAGATCGGCGCAACGAAAGGGACCGAACCCCATGGCTGACGATATCCTCCGGGTCGAGATCGCCGACGACGGCATTGCCACGCTGGTGATGAACCGCCCCGGCAAACGCAACGCGATGAACGATGAGTTGCTCGGCGCCATCGACGGCTTTTTCTCCAACGTGCCTGCGGGCGTGAAAGCAGTCGTGCTGACCGGCACTGAAGGGCATTTTTGCTCCGGGCTCGACCTTGCCGAGCACACCCAGCGCAACGCCGAAGACACGATGCGCCATTCGCGCGGCTGGCACGGGGTGATGGACAAGATCCAGTTCGGCGGGCTGCCGGTGGTCTCGGCGATGTTTGGCGCCGTCATCGGCGGCGGGCTGGAGCTGGCCACCGCGACCCATGTGCGCATCGCCGAACCCTCGACGATTTTCCAGCTGCCCGAGGGCAAGCGCGGCATCTTCGTCGGCGGTGGCGCGAGCGTGCGGGTGGGCAAGATCCTCGGCGCCGACCGGCTGATCGAGATGATGCTGACGGGGCGCAAGTATGGCGCCGACGAGGGGCTGGCGCTGGGCCTCACCCATTACGCGGTGGGCGCCGGCGAGGCGCTGGCGATGGCGCAGGACCTCGCGCGCAAGATCGCCGCGAATGCGCCGTTGTCGAATTACATCATGATCCAGGCGATTGCCCGGATCGAGGACATGTCGAAGGCCGACGGGCTGTTTACCGAGAGCCTCTGCGCCGCGATCACCCAGACCAGCACCGACGCGATCGAGGGGTTGCAGGCGTTTTTGCAAAAACGCGACCCGAGCTTCCGGTGAGATGATGGCCGAGGATCGCACACCCCCTTCCACGTCCACGACCACGGCGCAGCCCGAGCGCATCTCGGACGCCACCCTGCGCGGGCTGGTGGGCTATTCGATGAAGCGCGCCTTCATGGTGATCCGCGCCGATCTGGCCCGCACGCTCGAGCCGTTCGAGCTCAGGATGATGACCTTCACCGCGCTCACCCTCGTGGCCGACAATCCCGGCCTCAGCCAATCGCAGCTCGCCCAGGCGATGGCTGTAGAGCGGCCGAACCTGGTGGTGATCGTCGACGAGCTCGAGACGCGCGGGCTGATCACCCGCGATCGCGTGCCGACCGACCGGCGCACCTATGCGCTCAACATCACGCCCGAGGGCAGCACGCTGCTCGCGCGCGCGACCGAGGCTGTCCATGCCCATGAAAACGCGATCATGGGCGGGCTGTCCGGCGACGAGGAGGCGGCGTTGATCGCCACGCTCAAACGGATCGAAATCTCCGCCAGGGGGAGAGGCTGATGGACCAGAAATTCCGCCCGCATAGCGCCATCCTTGAAGCCCGCCCCGACGGCACGCTGATCTACCGCTCCGGCTACGAGATGGGGCCGGTGGCGCGCACGACGGGCGACTGGCTACACCGCTGGGCCGAGGAGGCCCCGCTGCGCACCTTCCTCGCCGAGCGCTACGGCGCGGGCTGGCGCGAGGTGAGCTACGCCCAGGCGCTGGAGCAGGTGCGCGCCATTGGCGCGGCGCTGGTGGCGCGCGGGTTCACCGAGGCCACGCCGATCCTCGTGATGTCGGGCAACGGCGTCGACCACGCGCTGCTCGCGCTGGCCGGGCAATACGTCGGCGTGCCGGTGGTGCCGGTGGCCGAGCAATATGCGCTGATCCACGGCGCCCACGGCCGTTTGCGCCATGCCATCGAGCTGGTGAAACCGGTGATGGCATACGTGGTCGACGCCGACCAATACGCCGAAGCGCTGAAGCTCGATGCGCTCGACGGGATCGAACTGGTCGCCTCGCGGCCCGGCAAATCCACCGCCGTCACCCCCTTCGCCGAGCTTGTGAAGGGCGACGAGACGGTGGACGTGGACGCCGCCCACGCGCGCGTCGGCCCCGACACGGTGGTGAAGATCCTGCTCACCTCCGGCTCCACCTCCGCGCCCAAGGGCGTGCCCACCACCCATCGCATGATGTGCGCCAACCAGGCCCAGCTTGCCGACGCGCTGCCCTTCCTGCGCGATAAGCCCCCGGTGCTGGTGGACTGGCTGCCGTGGAACCACGTGTTTGGCGGCTCGCACAACTTCAATATCGTGCTCGCCAATGGCGGCACGCTCTACATCGACGACGGCAAGCCGGTGCCGGCGCTGATCGACCGCACGATCGAAAACCTGTCGATGGTCTCGCCCACGGTAAGCTTCAACGTGCCGGTGGGCTTCGCCCAGGTGCTGGAGGCGCTGAAAAAGGACGAAGCCCTGCGCCAGAGCTACTTCAAAGAGCTCGACATGATCTTCTATGCCGGCGCCTCGCTGCCGCAGGATGTCTGGGCCGGGTTCGAAGAGATGGCGTTGACCGTGCGCGGGGCGAAACCGTTGATGAACTCGTCCTGGGGCCTCACCGAAACCGCGCCCGCGACGATTATCCAGCACCAGCCCACCGACCGCTCCGGCATCGTCGGCGTGCCGATGACCGGCACCGAGATCAAGCTGATCCCCGGCGCGGACGATGCCGCGCGCTTTGAAGTGCGCATGAAGGGGGCGAACCTGTTCACCGGCTATCTCGGCGCGCCGGAGAAAACGGCCGAGGCGTTCGACGACGAAGGCTATTTCATCACCGGCGACGCGATGCGTTTCGTGGTGCCGGGCGAGCCGGATATGGGGCTGAAATTCGATGGCCGGATCAGCGAGGATTTCAAGCTGCTCACCGGCACATGGGTGCGCGCAGGGCAGCTGCGGCTCGACATGCTGGCGCAGATCGGCCCGCTCGCGGCGGATATCGTGGTGACCGGGGCCGACCGCAAGGAAATCGGAATCCTGATATTTCCAAGTCGCTCCGAGCTGGAAAAGGAGGGGTTTAAGCCGGAAAACGACAAGGGCGCGCTCACCTGCCGGCTGCTCAAGGGCGAGATCCAGCGCCGGCTGGCCGAGCGCGCGCGCGAGGTCTCGGGCTCGTCCACCCATATCGGCCGCGCCCTGGTGCTGGCCGAGCCGCCCGACATCGGCGCGGGTGAAATCACTGCCAAGGGCAACCTCAACGCGCGCAAGATCCTCGACCGGCGCAAGGCGCTGCTCGACCGGCTCTATGACGACGCCGATCTGGCCACCATCACCATCTGACGCTCGCCCACCCGGCGGGCGGCCTCGATAAAAACGGAGACCCCCATGGTCGACATCACCAAAGTCCGCGCGATCGACATTCACACCCATGCCGAGGAACCCTGCGGCTGCCACACCGACGACGGCTATGACGATCTGCAATCGACCATGGCGAGCTACTTCGGCGCGCCGTGGAGCCACCCGCCCACGGTGCAGGACACCGCCGCGCATTACCGCGAACAGAACATCGCCGCCGTGATCTTCCCGGTCGATTCCGAGCGCGAGACGGGCTACCGGCGCTACAAGAACGAGGAAGTTGCCGAGCTGGCAGCGGCGAATGACGACGTGCTGATCCCGTTCGCCTCGATCGACCCGTGGAAGGGCAAGATGGGCGTGCGCGAGGCGCGCCGGCTGGTGCGCGATTTCGGCATCAAAGGGTTCAAGTTCCACCCCACGATGCAGGGCTTCTACCCCAACGACCGGATGGCCTACGCGCTTTACGAAGCGATCGAGGACGAGGGAGGGATTGCGCTGTTTCATACCGGCCAGACCGGTGTGGGCTCGGGCATGCCCGGCGGCAACGGCATGCGGCTGAAATACTCCAACCCGATGTACATGGATGACGTGGCGGTGGACTTCCCCTATCTCAGGATCATCCTCGCCCACCCGTCTTTCCCGTGGCAGGAAGAGGCGCTGAGTGTGGCCCAGCACAAGCCCAACGTCTACATCGACCTGTCGGGCTGGAGCCCGAAATACTTTCCGCCGATCCTCGTCAAATACGCCAACTCGATCCTGAAAAAGAAGGTGCTGTTCGGCTCCGATTGGCCGATGATCGCGCCGGAAAAATGGCTCGCTGCCTTTGAGCAGATCGAGATCAAGGACGAGGTCCGCCCCGACATTCTGAAGAACAACGCCGCGAGGCTGTTGGGGCTGATGGAATGATCCCCTTCGCCGCGCCGCTCGACGACATCCTGTTTTCGCTCAACCACGTCGCCGGCGCGTCGCGCCTGCCGGGCTACGACGGCGGGTTGACGGCCGAGATCGCCGCCCATTTTGCCGCCTTTGCCGAGGGCGAGATCGCCCCCGCCAACGCGCCCGGCGACGGTGAGGGCGCGCGGCTGCTGGACGGTCGGGTGACCCTGCCCGAGGGCTACAAGCGGGCCTTCGCGGGCTTCGTGGCGCAGGGCTGGCCGGGGCTGACCGCACCGGAAGCCTATGGCGGGCAGGGGCTCGATGGCGTGATCGGCGCCGTGGTGTCCGAGATCGAAACCGGTGCCTCCCAGGCCTTCAACATGCTGGTGAACCTCACCCCCGGCGCGATCCGCACGCTGATGGAGTTCGCCAACGACGAGCAGAAAACGTGCTTCATCCCCGCGCTGGCCGAGGGCCGCTGGCTTGGCACGATGTGCCTGACCGAGCCCGGTGCGGGGTCGGACCTTTCCCGGGTGCGCACCCGCGCTGAACGCGTGGGCGACGGGTGGCAGATCACCGGCGAAAAGATCTTCATCTCCGGCGGTGATCAGGACCTGTCGGAGGGCATCTTTCACCTCGTGCTCGCCCGTACCGGGGCGGCCGAGGCGGGCGTGAAGGGGCTTTCGCTGTTCGCCTGCCTGTCGCACCTGCCCGACGGACACCGCAACGCCGTGCGCGTCACCCGGATCGAGGAAAAGATGGGGCTGCACGCCCAGCCCACCTGCCAGCTTGCCTTCGACGGGGCCGAGGCGGAGCTGATCGGCGCGGAGGGTGCGGGGCTGGCCGAGATGTTCACGATGATGAACCACGCCCGGATCGATGTGGCGCTGCAGGGCGTGGCAAATGCGGCCCGCGCCGGCCAGATCGCCCGCGCCTACGCCGCCGAGCGGGTGCAGGGCCGGGGGCCGGATGGCCCGGTGACGATTGACCGCCACGGCGACGTGGCCCGGATGCTCGACGAGATCGACGCCGCCGCGCTCGGCGGGCGGGCGATGACCCAGCTTGCGCTGGTGACGCTGGAGGCGGGCGACGATCCCTGGCTGGTGGAATTCCTAACCCCGGTGGTGAAAGCCCATTGCACCGAGGTGGGAATTCGCGCCGCCGAGACCGCGATGCAGGTGTTGGGCGGCTACGGCTACCTCGAGGAATACGGGCTCAGCCAGCTCTATCGCGACGCGCGGATCGCTCCGATCTACGAGGGCGCCAATGGCATCCACGCGATGGCGCTCGCCACCCGGCTGATCCGGCTCGAAAACGGCGCGGCCTTTGACGCCTTCGCCCGCTTCGTCGCGGCCGAGGCGCAGACCCCCGGCCTCGCGCGCGCTTTCGCCGCGTGGCAGGCCGCCCGCGCCCATCTTGAGGCCGGGGCGGACCCCGGGCCGATCGCCACGCCCTTCCTGCGCCTCACCGCGCGGGTGCTGGAGCAGGCAATGTGGGCGCGCATCGCCGCCGCCGCCGCGCAGCACCCCGCGCCCGCCCGCCTCATCCGCGTCGCGGCGCTGGTGGCCCGCCAGTCCGCCCGCGCCGAGGCCGACCTGGCCGAAATTGTCGGCGCCTGATCCAGCGCCGGCCCGTTGATCCGCAGATGGCGTGCCCCTAATCTCGCGCCAAAAGCAACCAAGGAGCGCCCATGCCCGTCACCTTCCGCCGCGATGGCCCTACGGCCTTCGTCAGCCTCGATTTTCCGCCGGTCAACGCCATTGGCCGCGACACCCGGCAGGGCTTGCTCGACGCGCTCGACCGGATCGAGGCCGAGGCGGGGTTGGAGCGAGTGATCCTTTCGGGCGCGGGCCGGGCCTTTGCCGCCGGCGCCGATGCGCGCGAGTTCGACGGACCGGCGCTGGCGCCGCACCTGCCTGACGTGATCGCCCGGATCGAGGCCTGCGCGGTGCCCTGGGTCGCCGCCATTCAGGGCCCGGCGCTGGGCGGTGGCTGCGAGCTGGCGCTGGCCTGCCGGTGTCGGATCGCTGCGCCCGATGCCCGGATCGGCCTGCCCGAAGTCACCCTCGGCGTGGTGCCGGGGGCGGGCGGCACCCAGCGCCTGCCGCGCCTTGTCGGCCTTGCGCGCGCGCTCGACCTGATCGTCACCGGCCGGCCCGTTTCGGGCGCCCGCGCGCAGGAGATCGGCCTGGTCGACACGCTGGCCGACGATCCGGTGGCGGCCGCGGTCGTGGTGCCGGTGGCCACGCTTGGCTCGCGGGTGGCGCTTTCGGCCCTGCCGGGGCCGGACGCCGACCCGGACGCGGTCGCCGCGGCGCGGGCACAGGCGGCGACAAAAATGCGCGGCCAGTCCGCCCCGCTGCGCGCCATCGACCTCGTTGCCCTCTCGGCCACGACCCCCTTTGCTGCGGCCCAGGCCGAGGAGCGCGCGGCGTTTCTGGCGCTGCGCCAAAGTGCGCAGGCGAAGGCCCTGCGCCACATCTTTTTTGCCGAGCGCGGGGCCAAGACCCCCGATTGGCTGCGCGCTACGACGCCTGACGAGATCCACCGCGCGGTGGTGGTGGGCGGTGGCACGATGGGGGCAGGGATCGCCTATGCGCTTGTGAACGCGGGCATTTCCGTCACCATACTTGAAACCGACGCGGCCGGCGTGGCGCGCGCCGAGGCAAACGTGGAGGCGATCGTCGCCGCCGCACTCAAACGCGGCTTGATCGACGCGGCCGGGGCGACGGCCCGGCGCGCGGCTTTGTCTGTCAGTGACGACTATGCCCGTGCCGCCGACGCCGATATTGCCATCGAGGCGGCGTTCGAGAGCATGGAGGTAAAGCACGCGGTGCTGACCCGGCTCGAAGCGGCGATGGCCCCGGGGACGGTGCTGGCCACCAACACCTCCTATCTTGACGTGAACGAGATGGCGGCGGTGCTGGCGGATCCGTCGCGCCTGGTCGGGCTGCATTTCTTCGCCCCCGCCCATATCATGAAACTGCTCGAAATCGTGCGCGGCGCGGCCACGTCGGAGCGGGCGCTGGCGACGGGTTTTGCGCTGGCGAAACGGCTCGCCAAGCTGCCTGTGCTGGCCGGGGTCTGCGACGGGTTCATCGGCAACCGCATCCTGGCGCGCTACCGCGAGGCTGCCGATACCCTGCTGATCGATGGCGCCAGCGTGGCCGGGATCGACGCGGCGATGGTGGATTTTGGCTACCCGATGGGCCCCTACGAAGCGCAGGACCTGTCGGGGCTGGATATCGCCTTCGCCAACCGCCGCCGCCAGGATGCGACGCGCGATCCGGCCCGGCGCTACGTCGATATTGCCGACCGGATGGTCGACGCGGGTCGGCTCGGGCGCAAGACCGGCGCGGGCTGGTATCACTACGCCGAGGGCGCGCGCGCGGTCGCCCCAGAGGTGGACGAGATCGTGCGCGTGGCGGCGCGGGCAGCCGGTGTGACCCGCCGCGCCTTCACGGCGGACGAGATCCGCGAGCGGCTGCTGCTGGCGATGATCAACGAAGCGGCGGCGATCCTGGACGAGGGCATCGCCCAGGCGGCAGGCGATATCGACGTGGTGACGGTGGCCGGCTACGGCTTTCCCCGCTGGCACGGCGGGCTCATGCACCACGCCGACACGTTGGGGCCGGCGCATATCCTGGAACGGCTGCGCGCCTTCGCGGCGGAAGACCCGGTGGCCTGGATGCCCGCAGACCGGATTCTGCGCCGGGCCGCGGACGGCATGGGTTTTGCCGGCGCCGGGCCGCGGGCGTGACGCTCAGGCCGCGCGTTTCGGGGCGGACCGGGCGGCCTGGCTCATGCGCAAGGCGGTGGACAGTGCCATGGTGAAGCTGCCGGGGGTGAGCCGATAGGTCATGAAGACGCCACGCCGGTGGCGGGTGACGATACCGCAGCGTTCCATTTCGCGCAGGTGGTGAACGGCGGACGAGGTGCTGAGCTGGCTGGCCTGGACCAGCGCGTCGAGGCTGTCGCCGGTTTCGGGCTGGCTGGTCAGCAGGCGAAAAAGCAGGACGCGGCGCGGATGGGCGAGGGCGCGAAGGCTGCGGGCAAGGGTTTCGTCGGTTAGCATCCCGGTTCTCCGTCGTGGATGATCATGATGTGTTCTCTTCCGAGTCGTAATGTGAACTGGTTTCGAAAAGGTTGACGTTTCCGATTTCGATTCTGGGAGAGTTGACAACGCCTTGATCTGGCAGCTGATTTTTCCGGAATACCGGAATACCGGAATACCGGAATACCGGAATTGTGGATTTCAACGGGGTCTTGGCCGCAGACGCCGGCGCCGGGCCAGTCTCGGCCCGACCTGCGCGGAAAACGGAAAAGCCGACGCGCCGCCCTAGCCGAGCAGCGCGTCGAGGTGCTTGATCACCGAACGGGCCAGCGCATGTGGCTCGTAGCCCCCTTCGAGCATCGAGACGATCCGGCCGCCGCCATGACGTTCGGCGATTGTCTTCAGCTCGGTGGTGAGCCAGCCGTAGTCCTCGTCGGTGAGCAGCAGCGACGACATGTCGTCGGCCATATGCGCATCGAACCCGGCCGAAATGAACAGCATCTGCGGCCTGAAACTGTCGAGATGCGGCAGCCAGTGTTCGCTGATCGCGGCACGGAACGCCGCGCTGTCGGTGCCGGCGGGCAGGGGCACGTCGACCAGGTTGTCGGTTTCCTTCTCATGCCCGGTGAACGGGTAGAACGGATGCTGGAACGACGAGCAGAACAGCACGCGTTTTTCATCTTTGAAGATGTCCTCGGTGCCGTTGCCGTGGTGTACGTCGAAATCCACCACCGCCACGCGCTCGAGCCCGTAGACCTCCATCGCATGCGCTGCCGCGACGGCGATGTTGTTGAACAGGCAAAACCCCATCGCCTGGCCGCGCACCGCGTGATGCCCCGGCGGGCGCACGGCGCAGAACACCTCGCGCATCTCGCCCTTCATCACCAGGTCGACGGCCAGCACCCCGGCGCCAGCGGCCCGCTCGGCGGCGCGCAAGGTGCCGGGGCTCATTACGGTGTCGCCGTCGATCTCCACCGGTGGGCCACCCTTGGCCGGGGCCATCGCGTAGACCCGGTCGAGGTAGTCGCCATCATGCACGCGCTCCAGATCGGCGCGCGCCACGATCGGCGCGTCGTAATGGCGCAGAATGTAATCCATCCCCGAGGCGATGAGCTGGTTGGTGATCGCCTCGAGCCGCTCGGGCGCATCGGGGTGCAGCGCGCCCGCGTCGTGGTCGTGGCATTCGTAGTGAGAAATCAGGCCGAGCACTCTGTCCTCCCGCTTCAGTCGGATCAGACTAGGGGTTGGGGCGCAGGGCCGCAAGCGGTTGATCGAGCGGCAGAACTGCCCGTCTGCCCCGGGCCGCGCAAGGGCCGCCCGGGGCGAACGCAGGGATCAGAGATAGCGCTCGACGAGCACCAGCTCGGGGTCGTCCGGGTCCATCCGCTGGGTGAAGCCGAGATCCGACATGAGCTTCAGCATCGGCCCGTTGTTCTTCAGCACCGTGCCTTCCATCACCGTCATGCCGTGATCGCGCGCGGCCGAGAACAGCGCCTTCATCAGCCGCGTGCCGATGCCCTGGTGCTGGATCTTGTCGCTCACCACGATGGCGAATTCGCAGGACTTGCCGTCGGGGTTGATCACGTACCGTGCCACGCCGGCCTGGTCTTCGCGCCCGCCCCGCATCGCCATCGCCACCAGCGCCATCTCGCGGCGGTAGTCGATCTGGGTGAACTGCACCAGCATCTCGGGCGACAGCTCGTTCATCGCCCCCATGAAGCGGAACATCTTGGCCTCGTCCGACAGCTCACGCACGAAGTTCTGTTCGCTCTCGGCATCCTCGGGCCGGATCGGCCGGATGATCAGCGGCGTGCCATCGGTGAGGTGCTCTTCCTTCACCAGGTGGCGCGGATAGGGATGGATCGCGACGTGGTCGTAGCGCCCGTCTTTCGCCGGCGGACGCGCCACCTTCACCCGCGCATCCACCGCCAGCACCCCGTCAGGGCCGGCGAACAGCGGGTTGATATCCAGCTCGACCACCTGCGGCAGCTCGCACACCAGGTCCGACACCCGCATCAGCACGTCGATCACCGCGTCGCGGTCGACGGCGGCGCGCTCGCGGAAGGCTTCGAGCAGGCGCGCCACCTTGGTACGGTTGATCAGCCGGTCGGCCAGCACCGTGTTGAGTGGTGGCAGGGCGACGGCTGAATCCTTCAGCACCTCGACCATCGTGCCGCCCGCGCCGAACAGGATCGACGGGCCGAACACCTTGTCACGGCTGGCGCCGATCACCAGTTCGCGTGCGCCCTTGAGCTGCGACATCGACTCGACTGTCACGCCCTTGATCCGCGCGTTGGGCCGGGCCGCGCGGGCCGAGGCGACGATATCGCGGAACGCCACCATCACCTCGGCGGCGTCGGTGATATTCACCCGCACGCCGCCCACGTCGGACTTGTGGGAAATGTCGGGCGAGTTGATCTTCATCGCCACCGGGAAGCCCACCGTCTCGGCCGCGACCAGCGCATCGGGCTCGGTCGCAGCCTCGATTGTCATGTTTACCGGGATGTGGAAGGCCCGCATCAGGGCTTTCGATTCGATGTCCGACAGCATGTCGCGGTCATCGGCCAGCACCGCGTCGACGATCATCCGCGCGCCCTCGAGATCGGGGTGATGCGTTTCCGACAGCGGCGAGGGGGTTTCCAGCGCCAGCTTGCGGTTGCGGTGGTGCTGGGCGAGGTAGGAAAACGCCGAGACCGCCGGTTCCGGCGTGGCGAAATCGGCGATCCCGTTGGACGACAGCACCTCGCGCGCCTCGCGCACCGAAAGCTCGCCCATGAAGCTGGCGAGGATCGGCTTGGTGCGTTTCTTCGGCAGCACCTCGACCACCGCCTTGGCGATCGCCGTCGCATCGGTCATCGCCTGCGGCGTGAGCAGCACCAGCAGCCCGTCGACATTCGGGTCGTCGTAGACCGCCTTCACCGCCGCGCCGTATTCCTTCGCGCCGGCATCGCCCAGCACATCGACCGGGTTGCCGTGGCTCCAGTATTTCGGCAGCACAGAGTCGAGCTTTTCGATCGTCTTGGGGCCGAGCGTGGCCAGGTCCACCCTGGTGTCGCCGGCGCGGTCGGCGGCCAGCACGCCGGCACCGCCCCCGTTGGTGACGATGCCCAGCCGGTTGCCGCTCGAGCGCTTGTTCGAGCCGAGGATCTCGGCCGCGGCGAACAGCTGGCCGAACGACAGCGCGCGCACCGCACCGGTCCGTTCCAACGCCGCGTCAAACACGTGGTCGCCGCCCATCAGCGCGCCGGTATGGGTCGAGGCGGCCTTCGAGCTGGCCTCGTGGCGGCCCGATTTCAGCACGATCACCGGCTTGAGGCGCGTGGTGGCGCGCATCGCCGACAGGAACGACGGCGCGTGCTTGATGCCCTCGACATAGAGCAGGATCGCATCCGTGTGCGGGTCGGTGGCGAGAAACTGCATCACGTCGCCGAAATCGATGTTGGTGGCGTTGCCGAGGCTCACCAGCGCCGAGAAGCCCAGGTGATGCGGCCCGGCCCAGTCGGAAATCGCCGAGTTCAGCGCACCCGACTGGCTGATCAGTGCGATCCGCCCCTTCGGCGTGCCAGCGCGCAGGAAGGTGGCGTTCATCTTGTGCCAGGGCCGCACCAGGCCCACGCAGTTCGGCCCCATGAAGCGCACGCCGGCGCGCTGGGCTGCGGCGATCAGCTCTTTTTCGTAGTCCGCGCCGTCGCCGCCGCCTTCACCGAACCCGGCCGACAGGATGATCGCGTTTTTAACCCCGGCCTCGCCGAGGTCTCGGATGATCCCGGGCACCGTGCGCGCCGGCGTGGCGATCACCGCCAGGTCGATATCTTCGCCCACCTCCAGCACACTGGGAAAACACTTGTATCCGCCGACCTGCTTGTGCTTGGGATTGATCGGATAAAGCTTGCCCTCGAACCCATCGGCCTTCAGGTTCAGGAACACCCGGCTCCCGACAGACTTGCCGTTTTCCGACGCGCCGTAGATGGCGATCGAACGGGGGTTCATCATTTTTGCAAGCGGGTTGGCGTCCATATTTCTCTGCTCCTTGTGACCGGGCATAGCTCTCCCGGCGGGCCTTTCGGTCCTCCCTGCGGGGAATAGGCCGGAAAGGTTTCAAACTTCTTTGACATCGGTCAACAAATTTTGCGCGTGTCGCGTTTTCTTTCGTGTTGGCGCCCTGACCGGGCGCGACCGCTGTGATAGACTCTCTGTGCGGGATACGCGAGGGCATCATGCACGAAAGACAAAATCCGGGGCTGACAAGCGCCGAGGCGAAGGCCAGGCTGGAGCGGTATGGGCCGAATGCGCTGGGCGAGGCGAAACGGGCATCGTGGCTGGCGATCCTCGCGCGCCAGTTCACCGGCCTCCTGGTGCTGATCCTGATCGCCGCCGCCGCGATTGCCGCGGCGCTGGGCGAGGTGATCGACGCAACGGCCATCGGCCTCGTGGTGGTGCTGAACGGCGTGCTCGGCTTCGTGCAGGAATGGCAGGCGGAGTCGGCGCTGGAGGCGCTGCGCTCGATGCTGGCGCAGCGGTGCCGGGTGCTGCGCGACGGCGCCGAGCGGATCGTCGATACCACCGAGATCGTGCCGGGCGACGTGGTGCTGTTGTCGGCGGGCGACAAGGTGCCGGCCGACCTCGCGCTGCTCTCCACCGTCGATCTGCGCCTCGACGAAAGCGCGCTGACCGGCGAGTCGATGCCGGTCTCAAAAGCGGCCGACGACCCCGAGGCGCGGGCGTTCATGGGCACGGCCGTGGTGGCGGGCCATGCCGAGGGCGAGGTGGTGGCGACCGGGCGGAAAACGGCGTTTGGCGAGATCGCCGAGCTGACCACCTCGGTGGGCGAGAAGACCACCCATCTGCAACTGGTCCTGGCGGGTCTGGCGCGCCAGATGGCCTTTGCCGCGATGGCGCTGGCGGCGCTGGTGGCGGTGGCGGGGCTCTATACCGGGCATGGCGTGCAGGAGATGTTCCTGATGGCGCTGTCGCTGGCGGTGGCGATCGTGCCCGAGGGGCTGCCGGCGGTGGTGACGATCACGCTGGCGCTGGGCGCGGCGGCGATGGTGAAAAAGCACGCGCTGGCCCGCCGCTTGCAGGCGGTCGAGACGCTGGGGGCGGCGAGCGTGATCTGCACCGACAAGACCGGTACGCTCACCGAGGACAAGATGACCGCGACCCGGATCTGGACCCCGGGCGGCGCCTATACCGTGACCGGCGGCGGCTACGATCCGGCCGGACATATCGCCAATGCCTCCGGCGAGCGGGTGCGCGTGGGCGACGACGCCGATCTGGCGCTGCTGCTCGAGAGCGCGCTCACCTGCAACCGCGCGCATCTGTCGCGCGACGGCGAGGGCTGGCAGATGATCGGCACGCCGACCGAGGGCGCGCTTGTCACGCTCGCCTTCAAGGGCTGGTGCCCATTGCCCGAGGGCGCGCCGGGCGTGGCGGAACTGCCGTTCAGCTCCGAGCGCAAGCGGATGAGCGTGTTGGCGGCGGGGGCTGGCGAATGGGTGCTGCACGTGAAGGGCGCGCCCGAGCGCATCCTGGAGCGCTGCACGCGCTACCGCCAGACCGGCGAGGACCACCCGCTGGACGCCGAGGCCCACACCCGCTTCACAGCGGCCTACGAGAGCGTCGCCGCCGAGGGCGTGCGGGTGATCGCCATCGCGCGCCGCGGTCAGCCGGACCCGACGCCGCCGGCGGACGAGGAGGCGCTGACCTTCCTCGGTTTCGTCGGCTTGATGGACCCGCCGCGCGCGGAGGTGAAAGATGCGATCCGGGGCGCGAAGGCGGCCGGCATCCGGGTGATCATGATCACCGGCGACGGTGCGGCGACGGCGCAGGCGGTGGCGGGCATGGTCGGGCTCGAGGTGGACCGCCTGCTCACCGGGCATGACGTCGAGGCGCTGTCGGACGCGGAACTCGACGCGGCGCTCGATGAAAAGGTGTTGTTTGCCCGCACCGCGCCGGCGCACAAGATGCGGCTGGTGCGCGCGCTTCAGGCCAAGGGCCAGATCGTGGCGATGACCGGCGACGGGGTGAACGACGCGCCCGCGCTCAAGCAATCCGATATCGGCGTGGCGATGGGCGTGCGCGGCACCGACGTGGCGCGCGACGCCGCCGACCTGGTGCTGCTCGACGACAATTTCGCCACCATCGTGCGCGCCATCCGCGAGGGGCGGCGGCAATTCGAGAACGTGCGCAAATTCGTGCGCTACCTGCTCAGCTCGAACGCTGGCGAGGTTGTGGCGCTGCTCGCCAATATCCTGATCGGCGGCCCGCTGATCTTTCTCGCCACCCAGATCCTGTGGATGAACCTGATCACCGACGGCATCACGGCGGTGGCGCTGGGGCTCGAAAAAGCCACGCCCGACACGATGAACCGCCCGCCCCGCGCCAAGGACGAGAGCGTGATCGGCAAGGCCGGATTCGGGATGATCCTCGCTTTCGGCAGCTACACCGGGGCGGCGAGCCTTTGGGTGTTCTACCATTTCCTCGCCATGGGCGACGTGGCCGTGGCGCGCACGGCGGCGTTTACGGCGATGGTGTTTTTCGAAAAGCTCTCGGTCTTCGCTTTTCGCTCGTTCCATCATTCCTGCACCGAGATCGGCTGGTTCTCGAACCGGCTGCTGATCGGCGCGTTGCTGGCGATGGTCGGTGCGCAGCTCGCCGCCGTCTACTGGACGCCGTTGCAGACGCTGCTGCACGCGGCGCCGCTCGGCTGGGAGCACTGGCAGCTGATCGCGCTGCTCGCCGCCCCGCTGGTGGTGGTGCCGGAACTGATCAAGATGCTGATGCCGAAGCGCAATGGCGGGTGAGGGCGGACCGGGGCTCTGCCCCGGACCCCGAGGTATTTTTCCAAGAAAAAGCGGATCGCCTCAGGCGTAGCGGGCTGGGTCGGTGGCGGCGAGCGTGGCGGCGTCGAGAGCGCTGTGGCGCCCGGCGAAGAGGTCGGCGAGCAACCGGCTCGCGGCGGGGGCGGAGAGAAAGCCGTAGCCGCCCTGCCCGGCGCTCCACAGGAAGGAGGGCTCGTGCGGGTCGCGGCCGATCACCAGATTTCCGTCGGGTGAAAAGGTGCGCAGGCCCGCCCAGTTGGCGATCATCTTCGTCACCGGCGTGGTGACATGCGCCTCCCAGCGCGCAATGCCTTCCGCCAGCACCATGTCGTCGGCCCAGGCGTCGTGCGGCGTGGTCGGCTCGGCATCGGCGGGCGAGATCAGCAGCGCGCCCGCGTCGGGCTTCATGTACCAGGTCTCACCGGCGCCGAAGGTCATCGGCCAGCGGCTCACGTCGTGGCCCTCGGGCGCGGCGATGCGGGCCATCGAGCGGCGCTTCGGGGTGAAGCCGATTGGCGCGATGCCGGCGAGACGGGCGATCTCGTCGGCCCAGGCGCCGGCGGCGTTGACCAGCACGCGGGCCTCATAGGTGGTTTCGCCCGCGGTTACGGCCCAGCCGGTACCGGTGCGCGCGATCGCGGTGACGGGCGCGCGGGTGATCACCCGCCCGTTGGCACGGATCATCCTGGCGTAGCCCTGGATCATCAGATCGGTATCGATGTCCCAGGCCGCCTCGTGCCAGCCGGCGGCGACGATCTTCGACGCATCAAGCACCGGCACCATGGCCTGCGCCTCGCTGGGCGAGATCGGCGTGAGGTCGATCTCGTCGATATCTTGCGCCAGCAGCGCTTCTTCGCCGGGACCGGCAAGGAACATGATCCCGCGCGCGCTGAGCAGGCCGGGGGTGGACATGAATTCGTCTTGCGAAGCGCGCGCCAGCGCCACGGTCGAGGCGCGCCCGTATTCGTGCTCGTAGAGCGCGGCCGAGCGCCCGGAGGCATGGTAGGCCAGCGCCGGCTCGGCCTCGAGCACGGTGACAGTGCCAAGGGCCGCGAGCCGCGCCCCCGCCGAGATGCCGGCGATTCCGCCGCCGATGATCAGAAAATCGTCCATGGGCGCGACACTGCCACGGGCCTTGGCGATGGGGAAGCCCTGGCGATGACACTTTCGCATCACCGCCGGGGGGCCGCGCCTTGGCCGGCGCGCGGGCTGGGTGCCGCGGCGCGGCCTTGCCCCGGCCTGAAGGATCAGCCGCCGTTGCGGCCGAAATCGGCGAGGGTGATGAAGCCATCCTGGTTGCGGTCGCGCATGGCGAACCAGCTCGTGGTGCCGTCGACGAATTCCGCGCGCGTTACCACGCCGTCGCCGTCAAGGTCCGACACGCCGCGCTCCATCGAGCGGGTGTAGCCGCCCATGCCGCCGCCGGCCTTGCCGCCCTGGGCCTCGGCCATCGTTTCCATGTCGTTGGCGCGGGCCTCGTCAAACAGGTCGTATTCCTCGTTTGACAGGGTGCCGTCTTCGTCGGCGTCGAAAGTGGTGAAAATGTCGACACGCCGTTCGGTGGCCTCATCGAGCGAGACTTTGGAATCGCCGTCGAAATCCCAGTTTTCGATGAAATGCTGGCCCGGCTTCATGGCTTCGGCGCCCGCCGGGGCGGCGAGGGCGAAAGCTGCGAGCGCGGCAAGGACAAGGGTGTGGGGATGGGTCATGATCTGTCTCCTGTTCGCGGTGTGGTCGTGTAGCGTATTTGCCTGGGGCAAAGAAAGGCCCCGCGTGGGGCGCGGGGCCTTGAGTGCCGCCGGGAAAAAGGGGGAGGGACCCGGCGGGACGTGATGTTTGGGCTATTGCGCGCGGCGGCCCTGGGCGAAATCGTCGATGGTCACCTCGCCGTCGCCGTTGCGGTCGAAGCGCGGCAGCCAGGTTTCACCCAGCTTCACGAATTCCTCGCGGCTGATCTCGCCGTCATTGTTGGCGTCGAGCGCGCCTTGCATCTGCGCTTCCATGTTCTGCGGCCCGGCGCCCGGCTGGCCACCGCCTTGCGGCGCCATCCCCTGCTGCGCCATGCCTTGCTGCGGACCCCAGCCCTGCGGCTGACCCCAACCTTGCTGCGGACCCCAGCCTTGCTGCGGACCCCAGCCTTGCTGCGGACCCCAGCCTTGCTGTTGCCCCCAAACCTGCGGCTGGCCCCAACCTTGTTGCGGACCCCAACCTTGTTGCGGACCATAGCCCCAGCCCTGCGGCTGTTGCATCATGCCGCCGGGTTGACCGCCCCAGCCGCCTTGCCGGCCCCGGCCCTGGCCGCGCCCGAAATTGCCCTGCTGCTGCTGGTTGCCCCAGCCGCGCTGGGCCTGGTCGGGCCGATCCTGGGCGTCCTGCATCGCATCGCGCATCGCATTGTGGTCGGCCAGTTCCTCGGCGGACAGCACGCCATCTTCATTGCTGTCGAAGCCGTCGAACAAATCGCCGCGCCGCTCCAGCACCTCCGCAACGGTCACCTTGCCGTCGCCGTCGTAGTCCCAGTTGGTCAAGAAGTTTGCGCCAGGGGTCCAGTCCTGGGCGGTGGCGGCCATTGGCAGGGCCAAGGCAAGGATCGTGGCGGAAAGAATGCTCGTGCGTTTCATGGATTGTCCTCCGGTTTATCCGTCGTTCTCGAAAGGTTAAACGGGGCCACCGCGGCGTTCCGGCGCGGGTGCGACATTCTGTCATGAAAAGGCCCCGCCGGCGGGGCGGGGCCTTTCGGTGTTTCAACGCTTCGGCGTGGGTCAGTTGGGGATATCGCCCTCGATGCCCTCGACGAAGAAGTCCATGCCGGCGAGCGTGCCGTCGTCGGCCACTTCGCCCTCGGCAAGCCAGCTCGAGCCGTCCTGCTTGTTGAGCGGGCCGGTGAACGGGTGATAGGTGCCCGCGCCGATCGCGTCGCGCAGCGCTTCGGCCTCGGCCTTCACCTCGGCGGGCACCGCCTCGGTGATCTCGCCGATCTTGACCATGCCCGGACCGATGCCGTCCCAGGTGTTCACGCTGGTCCAGGTGCCGTCGATCACTTTCTGGACTTCCTGGATGTAGTAGGGACCCCAGTTGTCGATGATCGACGAGATCCGGGGCATCGGCGCGTATTCGGCCATGTCGGAGGCCTGGCCGAAGGTGTAGACGTTGCCGGCTTCGGCGGCGGCGGCCTGCGGCGCGGTCGAGTCGGTGTGCTGCAGGATCACGTCGGCGCCCTGTTCGATCAGCGCCTTGGCGGCGTCGGCTTCCTTGGCCGGGTCGAACCAGGTGTAGGCCCAGATGATCTTGAACTGGACGTCGGGATTGACCTTCTTGGCGTGGATATAGGCCGAGTTGATGCCGCGGATCACTTCCGGGATCGGGAAAGACCCGATGTAGCCGACGATGTTCGACTTGGTCATGTGCCCGGCGATCGTGCCCTGCACGGCGCGGCCCTCGTAGAAGCGGGCCGAGTAGACCGAGAGGTTGTCGGCCATCTTGTAGCCGGTGGCGTGCTCGAACTTCACGTCCGGGAACTTCTCGGCCACCGCGAGGGTCGCGTCCATGTAGCCGAACGAGGTGGTGAACACGATATCGGCGCCCGACAGCACCATCTGGGTGATCGCGCGTTCGGCGTCGGCGCCTTCCGGCACGCTTTCCTGGAAGATCGTCTCGACCGCGTCGCCGAAATGCTCTTCCACGGCCAGCCGGCCCTGGTTGTGTTCATAGGTCCAGCCGCCGTCGCCGACCGGGCCGACATAGATGAAGCCGGCCTTCACCGGGTCTTGGGCCGTGGCGGCCCCGGCGAGGCCGAGGGCGAGCGCGGTGCTGGCCACGAGGGTTTTCAGAAGAGTCATATTCACTGGTCTCCGTCTTTGGTTTCGTCAGGTTTGGGTTGGGAATAGGTGCGCCGCTTGCGGATGTTGGTCTCCGCTTCCAGCAGCGCCGTGGTCACGATCGCCGCCGGCACCGCGATGATGCCGAGGCCGATAAACAGGACAATGGCGGTGAACAGCCGCCCGCCGGGGGTGATGGGCACCATGTCGCCGTAGCCCACCGTGGTGAAGCTTGCCAGCGCCCACCACAGGCTGGTGAGGATCGAGGTAAACACCTCCGGTTGCGCCTCGTGCTCGAACAGGTATATCCCCACCGCGCTCACGTAGAGCATCAGCGCCGAGATCACGCCGAACACGAACAGCTCGCCGCGCACCTGGCGCATCGCCTCCACCAGCCGGTCGAGCGATTGCGAGGCGCGAAACAGCTTGAACAGCCGCACCAATCTGAGCGCGCGCACCACCTGCCATTCGGGCGTGAGCAGGGCGATGGCGGGCAGGAAGGCGAGCAGGTCGACAATGCCCCAGAAGCTGACGGCGTAGCGCAGCGGATGTTTTGTGGCGAGAAGGCGCAAGGTGTATTCGGCGGCAAACACCCCGACCACGAACACCTCGAACCCGTAGAGCAGGCGGTGCAGCGTCGGCGGCACGGTCGGCTCGGTCTCCAGCGCGATGGCGATCGCCGAGAGTACGATCAGCGTGTGAATCGCATGGGCGACCAGCCCGCCATGGCGGTCGTGCGTGCCGTCGAGCAGCGCGATGATCTCGGCCTTGGTCACGTGTCCCCCGTTTCCAGTGCATTGCCCGGTTCAGCTCGAGGCGTGAAAGACCCGGCCGAGCGAGCCGGGCGCGCCATGGTTGCCGCGCACCGAGATTACGACCAGCACGAGGATGGTGACAAGGTAGGGCGACATCGACAGGTATTCGACCGGGATCGCCACCCCGGCTGCCTGAAGGTTGAGCTGCAACACGCTCACGCCGCCGAAAAGGTAGGCGCCGAGCAGCACGCGCCAGGGCCGCCACGAGGCGAACACGACGATGGCCAGCGCGATCCAGCCGGCGCCGGCGGTCATGCCTTCCACCCATTGCGGCACCCGCACGAGGCTGACGTAAGCGCCACCCAGTCCGGCGGTGGCGCCGCCAAACAGGATCGCGCCAAAGCGCACCCGCACCACCTTGTAGCCGAGCGCGTGGGCGGCGGCGTGGTTTTCGCCCACCGCGCGCAGGACCAGCCCGGCACGGGTGTATTTCAGCCCGGCCCAAACCGCCGCCACCAGCAGGATCGAAAGGTAGACCATTGGATCGTGGCGAAACAGGATCGGCCCGATCACCGGGATATCCGAGAGCACCGGCAGGTGCAGCTTGGCCAGCGACGGCGCCTTCATCCCCTCGTAGGGCTTGCCGATCAGCGACGACAGGCCGAGGCCGAACAGCGTGAGCGCAAGCCCGGTGGCCACTTGCGTGGATTTCAAAAACTGGGTGATGATCGCGAACAGCAGGCTGAGCCCGGCCCCGGCGAACGCCGCGGCGATGAAGCCGAGCACCGGGCTGTCGGCGTTCACGGCGGTGGCGAATCCCACCACTGCGCCGGTGATCATCATCCCCTCGACGCCGAGGTTCAGCACCCCGGCCTTTTCCACCACCATCTCGCCGATCGCGGCGAGCAGGATCGGCGTCGAGGCCACCATGAGGGACGCGATCAGCAGGATCGGGTTGATCTGGCCTAGGTCCATCACGCGGCCTCCCGTGCGCTGAGTCGGATGCGGTAGTGGGCGAATACGTCCATCGCCAGCAGGAAAAACAAGAGCATCCCCTGGAACAGCTGGATCGCCGCCGCCGGCATGCCCAGCATCAGCTGCGCCAGCTCACCGCCGATATAGGTGAGCGCCATCAGCAGCCCGGCCAGCAGGATGCCCACCGGGTTCAGCCGGCCGAGGAAGGCGACGATGATCGCGGTGAAGCCGTAGCCCGAGTTGAAGTCGATCGAGATCTGGCCCGCCGGGCCGGCCGCCTCGAACATCCCGGCCATGCCCGCGAGCGCCCCCGCCGTGCCGAGGCTGAACAGCACCAGCCGGGTCGGGCTCACGCCGGCAAAGCGCGCCGCGCGCGGCGCCTCGCCGGTGAGCCGGATTGCGAAGCCCATGCGGTGGCGGGTCATCAGCACATAGGCGAGAATGACCGCGATGAAGGCCGCGACCACGCCCCAATGCATGCCCGAGCCCTCGATCAGCTCGAGGTTCGCAGCCGCCGGAAAATCGCGCGCGAGGTTGCGGCTGCCCGGAAAGCCCATGCCGTCGGGGTTTTTCAGCAGGCCCGACGAGACCGAGGCGAGGATGTTTTCGGCGACGTAGACCAGCATCAGCGAGACGAGGATTTCATTGGTGCCGAAGCGGGTCTTGAGGATCGCCGGGATCATCGCCCAGGCCCAGCCGCCAAACGCCCCGGCCAGGACCATGAGCGGAAACAGCACCGCTCGCGGCAGGGTGACGTCCCAGATGAAGGTCTGCCCGAAGAGGGAGACGGGGGTCGGGCCGGACGGATAGAAGGCGAGCCCCACGCCCGCGCCGAATACAGCGCCGACGATGTATTGCCCCTCGGCGCCGATGTTCCAGATCCCGGCGCGAAAGCCGAGCGCGAGGCCGATGGCGATCAGGATCAGGGGGCCGGCCTTGACCAGCAGTTGCGGGCGTGAATAGGCGCCGAAGGTCTCGTCGAACAGCGGATCCCAGAAGATCGTGCGGATCGCCTCGGCGGGGTTTGCGCCGAGCGCCCAGAACATCACCCCGCCGGCCAGCATCGTGGCCAGCACCGCCAGCACCGGGGTGAGCGCGAGCAGGGCGCGCGAGGGGGCGGGGCGTTTTTCCAGCCTGAGTGTCATACCGCTGCCGCCTCCAGGTCATGCGCGCCGCCCATCATCAGGCCGATTTCTTCGATCGTCAGCCCGCGCGCCGGGCGGATCGGCGCGAGCCGGCCCTCGTTCAACGCCGAGAAATGGTCCGATACTTCCATCAGCTCGTCGAGGTCCTGGCTGATCACGATCACCCCCGCTCCCTTTTCGGCGAGGTCGAGGATGGCCTGGCGGATCGCCGCGGCGGCGGCGGCATCGACGCCCCAGGTGGGCTGGTTCACTACGAACACCTCCGGCCCCTGCAGGATTTCCCGCCCGATCACGAATTTCTGCAAGTTCCCGCCCGATAGAGCGCCGGCGGCGGTCTCGGGGCCGGGTGTGCGCACGTCGAACGCCTCGATCACCCGTTCGGCAAAGGACCGCGCCCTGGCCCAGTTGATAAAGCCGTTCCTGGTCAGCCCTTCGCGCGTATCGCCGGTCAGCAGCGCGTTTTCGGTCAGGCTCATTTCGGGCGCGGCGGCATGGCCCAGCCGCTCTTCGGGCGCGGCGAGCAGCCCCAGGGCGCGGCGTGCGTTGGGGCGCAGCCGCCCCAGATCCTGCCCCTTGAGCCAGATCATACCGGCCGGCGCGGGCCGTTCGCCCGACAGCGCGGCGAGCAGCTCGTCCTGCCCGTTGCCGGCCACCCCGCCGATCCCCAGCACCTCGCCGGCGCGCAGCCCGAAGGCGATATCGCGCAGCGCCGTGCCGAAATCCGACGGCGCTGGCAGGCTCAGCCCGGTCACCTCCAGCAGCACCGGACCCGCTTCGCCGCCCTCACGCTCGGGGGTGTGCAACTCGCTGCCCACCATCATCTCGGCCAGCGCCCGGGCGGTCTGCTCGCGCGGGTCGCAGGTGGCCACGACCTTGCCGAGCCGCAGCACCGTCGCGTCCTCGCACAGGCTGCGGATCTCTTCGAGCTTGTGTGAAATATAGAGGATCGCCGTGCCCTCGGCGGAAAGCTTGCGCAGGGTGTGAAACAGGATCTCCACCTCCTGCGGTGTGAGCACCGAGGTCGGCTCGTCCATGATCAACAGGCGCGGGTCCTGCAACAGGCAGCGGATGATCTCGATCCGCTGGCGCTCGCCGGCCGACAGCTCGCCGACGATCCGGGTCGGGTCGAGCGGCAGACCGTAGGCTTCGCTCACCTCGCGGATACGCCCCGACAGCTCGCGCGCCGGCGGCGGGTTGTCCATGCCCAGCGCGACGTTCTCGGCAACGTTCAGCGCCTCGAACAGCGAGAAATGCTGAAACACCATCGCCACCCCGGCGGCGCGCGCGGCGCGCGGATTGGCGGGTGCGAAGGGCACGCCGTTCAGCATCATGCGCCCCGCATCGGGCTTCACCAGCCCGTAGATCGTCTTCACCAGGGTCGATTTTCCGGCACCGTTCTCGCCAAGCAGCGCATGCACTTCGCCGTGTTGGATCTCGAAAGAGACGGAGTCATTGGCGACAACGCCCGGATAGGCCTTTGTCAGGCCCTCAAGCGTCAAGAGCGCGTCCGTCATCCCCGTTCTCCCTGTCCCCCGGCGCTGGGCCTGATGCCTCTTTTTTCGCCAACTCCATGAGTAGCCCGTAGGCAACGCCCACGGCAATGGCCGAGGGGTGTTTTCCAAGGGCTTTGTCGCCGATCGGGCATTGGATGCGTGCGACCTGCGCGGGTGCGTGGCCGATCTGCCCAAGCTTTGAGCGGAACCGGGCCCATTTCGTGGCCGATCCGATCAGCCCGAGGTGTGCGAATCCGTGGGTGAGCAGTGCGTCGCACACCCCCAGATCGAGTGCGTGAGAATAGGTCAACACCAGGTGGTGCGTTTCGCCGGGGGCGTCAGCCACGGCGGCGGTGATCTCGGGCGCGATCACTGGCGTGACGCCCTCGGGGATCACGTCGGGGAACCGGTCGCGCGCGGTGTCGACCCAAGTGAGCGCAAGGTCCGGCAGAGGCGCAAGGGTGGCCACAAGCGCGCGCCCGACATGGCCCGCGCCCCAGATCCACACCGCGGTGGGCGCAACGTTCACGGATTCGACGAACCAACCGTCGATGAGCTGTGCCACGGGCCGGATGCCGCTGGCGCGCGCCTCGGCCAGCAGGCGCTGCACGCTGAGCGGGGCGGTGCCACCGCCCTCCACCGGGCGGGCCTGCAGCCGGTCGAGCGCCGCGATCCGGTCCGCATCCCAGGCCTCGTAGAATAGCCCGACCGCGCCGCCGCAGCACTGGCCTAGGTCGGGGCCCAGCAGAGCGCGGCCGAAGTACCGGGCCTCGCCAGCCGCCAGCATCACGCGCGCGGTGTGGGCGGCGTCATACTCCAGCGCGCCGCCGCCAATCGTGCCCGATTGCCCCCCGTCCCAGACCAACATCGCCGCGCCCACCTCGCGCGGGGCCGAGCCCTGCACCTCGGCCACCACCACCCGCATGACCGGGCCATGGGCGGCGACGGTGCGGGCGAGGGCCGAGCGATCGAGGCTCACCCGCGCACCCGGCGCATGGCCATCAGCACCCGTTCGGGCGTGGCCGGCGCGTCGAGCCCCGGGTAGGCGTCGCCGCAGCTCGCCACGGCGTCGGACAGCGCCATCAGCGCCGAGATGCCCAGCATGAACGGCGGCTCCCCCACCGCTTTCGAGCGGTAGATCGTTGCCGCGGTGTTGGGTTGACCCCAGAGCGCCACGTTAAACACGTCGGGGCGGTCCGAGGCGGTGGGGATCTTGTAGGTCGAGGGCGCATGGGTGGCGAGCCGGCCCTTGGTGTCCCACACCAGCTCCTCGGTGGTGAGCCAGCCGACGCCCTGGATGTAGCCGCCCTCGATCTGGCCGGTGTCCAGCGCCGGGTTCAGGCTCTCGCCCACGTCGTGCAGGATGTCGGCGCGCAACAGCCGGTATTCGCCGGTGAGCCTGTCCACCGCCACCTCGGTGACGGCGGCGCCATGGGCGAAGTAATAGAACGGATGGCCGGTGCCGGTGCTACGATCCCAGGCCACGTCGGGGGTCTGGTAAAACCCGGTGGCCGACAGGCTCACGCGGCCCTCGTAGCAGGCCTGCGCGGCTTCGGCGAAAGACAGGCGCAGCGCCCCGACTTTCACTTTTCCGCCTTTGAACACCACCTGGCGGGCGCGCACCCCGTGCTTTTCCGACAGGAATCGCGCCATCCGGCCCCGGATCGTTTCACAGGCCGCCTGCACCGCCATGCCGTTCAGGTCTGAGCCCGAGCTGGCGGCGGTGGCCGAGGTGTTGGGCACCTTGGCGGTGTCGGTCGCGGTAATCTGCACCCGGCCGAGGCCGACGCCGAAGGCGCTTGCCGCCACCTGCGCCACCTTCTGAAACAGCCCCTGGCCCATCTCTGTGCCACCGTGGTTGAGGTGGATCGAGCCGTCCTGGTAGACATGCACCAGCGCGCCGGCCTGGTTCAGGTGGGTGAGCGTGAAGCTGATGCCGAACTTCACCGGGGTGAGCGCGATGCCGCGCTTGATCACGTCGTTCTCACCGTTCCATTTCGCAACGGCGTCGCGGCGGCTCTCGTAGTCCGAGGAATCCACCAGCACCTTGACCATGTCCGGCAGCACGAAGCCCTTCACCGGCTGGCCGTAATGCGTGTCCTGCACCTTGGTCTTGGTGTAGAAATTCTTGCGCCGCACGCTGAGCGGATCGAGCCCGAGCACATGCGCGACGTGGTCCATCACCCGCTCGATCCCCACCATGCCCTGCGGGCCCCCGAAGCCGCGAAAGGCGGTGGCGGAGGTGGTGTTGGTGCGCAGCCGATGGCTCTCGATCCGGATCGCGGGGATGAAATAGGCATTGTCGGCATGCAACATCGCCCGGTCGGCGACCGGTGCGGTGAGGTCGGCCGACCAGCCGGCGCGCACGTAATGGATGAAGTCCACCCCCAGCAGCCGCCCGCCCGCGTTCACCCCGGCCCGGTAGCGGATGCGAAAATCGTGGCGCTTGCCGGTGATCACCATGTCGTCGTCGCGGTCGTAGCGCATCTTGCAGGCGCGCCCGGTTTTGCTGGCGGCGATGGCGCAGGCCACGGCCAGCGCATTGCCCTGGCTCTCCTTGCCGCCAAATCCGCCGCCCATCCGCCGGGTTTCGACCCGGACCGCGTTCATGTGCAGCCCGAGCGCTTCGGCCACCTTGTGCTGAATCTCGGTCGGATGCTGGGTGGAGGACTGCACCAGCATCTCGCCCGCCTCGCCGGGCAGCGCCAGCGCCGCCTGGCTTTCGAGGTAGAAATGCTCCTGCCCGCCGATCTCGATCTCGCCCTCGATCACATGCGCCGCCTCGGCCAGCGCCGCCGCGATATCGCCGCGCGCCCAGGTGAGCGGGCCGCCCTCGAAGTAGCTCCCGGCCGCCAGCGCGTCGTCGATGGTGATGAGCGCCGGGCGCGGGTCGATCGCGATCTTGCCCAGCCGCGCCGCCGCCCGCGCCGCGCGATGGCTGGTGGCGATGACGAGGAAGATCGGCTGGCCGTGAAACTGCACTTCGCCGGTGGCGAGCAGGGGTTCGTCATGTGCGGCGGGGGAGACGTCGGTGGGCCGGTCGAGATCGGCCGCCGTCAGCACCATGACCACACCGGGCGCGGCGCGCACCGCCGACAGATCGGCCGAGGTGATCACGCCGCGCGCCTCGGGGCTGAGGCCGAAGGCCAGATGCAGCGTGCCGGCGGGGGTGGGGATATCGTCGATATAGCGGGCCTGGCCGGTGACGTGCAGGCGCGCGCTGTCGTGGGGCAGGGGGGAAGACACGCTCATGGCTGCACCTCCTGCACCGTCACGGCCGCGCCCTGATCCTCGTGCCAGTAGCGCAGCAGAAGGTTTGCCGCCGTCTCAAGACGGTAGTCGGCCGAAGCGCGCAGATCGCTCATCGGGGTGAAATCCTCGGGCATTTTCGCCGCCGCCGCCTCGACGGTGGCACGGCTCCAGGGCTGGCCGATGAGCGCCGCCTCGACCGCGGCCGCGCGCTTGGGTATGCCCGCCATGCCGCCGAACGCGATCCGCGCCGATTGCACGTTTCCATCCTCGACGGCGATATCGAACGCCCCCAGCACCGCAGAAATATCTTGATCGAACCTTTTCGAGATCTTGTAGACCTTCAGCCGGTCCGCCGCGCCGGGGGTGCGGGGGATCGTGATCGCCTCGACGAACTCGCCCGGCCCCCGGTCCTGCTTGCCGTAATCGAGGAAGAAATCCTCAAGCGCGATCTCGCGCTGGGTATCGCCCCGGCGCAGGATCAGCGTGGCGCCGAGGGCGATCAGGGCGGGGGGCGTGTCGCCGATCGGCGAGCCGTTGGCGATGTTGCCGCCGACGGTGGCCGCGCCGCGCACCTGGGCCGAGGCGAACCGCGCCAGCATCGCGGCGAACTGCGGGTGATGGTGCACCATCTCGCGGCGCAGCGCCTCGACACTGGCCGCCGCGCCGATGCGGATCATGTAAGGCGCGGTCTCGATCCGCGCCATCTCGGCGATCTGGGCGATGAACACCACCTCGCCCAGATCGTGCATATTCTTGTTGACCCAGAGGCCCACGTCAGTCGCCCCGGCGACGATCCGCGCATAAGGATGCGTCATCAGAAAATCGGCCAGCGCCTCGATACTCTCGGGCAGTTCCGGCTCGCGGTGGTCGCGCGGCGCCGGGCCGGTGGGCAGGTCGCGCAGCCATTTCGGCACCGGCTTCAGCCCCGCCACCTCGGCGGCGCGCGCGATCGCGGCGTAGCCGGTGCAGCGGCACAGGTTGCCGGCGAGCTGACGGTCGTGATCCGTCTCGCCGGCGATCTGCCCGGCGGCGAGGCTCACCACGATGCCCGGCGTGCAGAAGCCGCATTGGCTGCCATGGTGCTCCACCATCGCCTCCTGCACCGGGTGCAGGCTGCCATCCGGCGCGGCGAGCCCCTCGACGGTGGTGAGCGCCTTGCCGTTGAGCTGCGGCAGGAACAGCAGGCAGGCATTAAGCGCCCGGGTGCCGGCTTCATCGGTCACCATCACCGTGCAGGCGCCGCAATCGCCCTCGTTGCAGCCTTCCTTGGTGCCGGTCAGACCCCGCTCTTCGCGCAGCCAGTCGAGCGCCGTGGTGGTCGGATCGACCCCCCGCAGCGCGACGGTCTCTCCGTTGAGAAGAAACGCAATATCCATGACAATCCCGCCGCGATACCGGTTTTGCCCGATCCCCCTTCGATGCGGCGTAGAAAGAGGCGGTGTAGACGTCCGGCCAGCAAAGCGCAGAACGGCCCGCGAGGCAAGCCGTGGTGGCCGCTTTGGCGGCGTGGCCGGGAACGGGGCGCAGGAAAGCGCGGCCCGGCGCGTGCGGCGGCGCTCAGAGAAACGTCTTTTCGCGGATCCGCGCAACGGCGCGTTCGGCAAAGCTGTCCTTGGCCTCTTCCAGCAGGTTGCGCCCGAGGAACCAGTAGAAATATTTGTCGAACGGGAAATCCACCATCGCGTCAGGCCCGAAATCGAACGCGTCGCGCAGATCGCCGGGGTTCTTCGCCGTCAGCGTGGCGTGGCGGTAGTCGGACTTGCCGCAGGTCACCACGGTCTTTTTCTGCATCAGCGCCTCGAACCCGGCGGCCGAATTCTGGGTGATCACGACGCGGGATTTCTCGATCAGGTCATGCACCGAAGCTTCCGAGACGGTGACGTTCTGGTAATCCTGCGCCACCGCGATCAGGTCGCGCCGCGCGGCTTTGGACTGGGCCGGGTGGAGCTTGACGTAGACCAGCTTCGCGCGGTCGTATTCCGCTGCGGTGCGGATCATCTGCTCGTTGGTCAGGAAATGTTCGCGGTGGCGCAGCCCCTCGATCTCCTGGGTGAACACCACCGCCCCGGCGGGCTCCAGGTGGTCGGGCATGCGCTCGGCCTGCGGCGCTTTCGAGACGTTGTTGCGCAGCATCCAGCCAGTCACGCCGTTGAAGAAATACTCGGCATGCTGGCGGTGCACCCGTTCGGGGCAGAACTGGCCCAGCCGCAGCGACGAATTGGCGAAGACGCCGATCTCGTCGAGATACCAGAAGCCCTTGATGTAGCCCTGCTCTGCATGCAGCGTGTTGGGTCCGTAGCCGGGCATGTTGCCCATCACCACGTGGATATGGTCGGCTTGCGGATCGCGCAGCACCTCGGCCTGGCGCGAGCGGGCGCGCACCACGCGGGTCTCGATCCCCTGGTGCGCCATTTCGCCCACCAGCTTGGGCCAGAACCCGTCGGAGCCGTCGAGCACCGGGGCGATCCAGCCCACGTCGGCATGGATGATGACCATGCGCCGCTCACCGCGGTTAAGGCTCTTGGCCAGTGCCACCGAGGAAACCTCGTCGACCCCTAGTCGAAAACCTCGTCCGCCCGCACGCCCCAGAACGCCGACTTGACCATCCATCCCTTCACCCCTTCCACATGCACCCGACACCAGTCGATCGCGCAATTGTCGATCGAGACGATCACCCCCGCCTCAAGCCTCGCATTCACCGGCGCGCTTTGATCCGCCCGTGCGTAGAGCGCGGCCAGGTCGGCCTCGACCAGCCCGGTGCGCGCGCCCGAGAGCAACGTGTAGTGTACCCAACCGCCGACGCCGTCGCGGTCGCGCACCCGCCGCCAATGGCCAAATTCGCCGATGATCTCGAGCGGCATGCCACGGCGGGTAAAGACCCAGTCGATCCGGTGGGTCAGCGAGGGGCCCCGGCGCACGTTGCCTTCGCCGGTCTTGAGAGACACGAACCGGGGCAGGGGAAGGTTGGTGACGGGACCACGCTCAAGCGCAAGCCCTTCCCCGGCGGAGGCAAATGCAAACAGCCCTACCACCAGAAAAGACGCCAGCCGCAATGGTCCGGTTGCCTTCATGTACTGCCCATCCAACGCGTTGTTATTGTTATTGTGCGTCTTGTGACGCTTGTGCCTCATCGCGTTATTCGCCACCATGCCAGAGTGACAGGCGATGTGTAAAGCCACGGGAGGGGGCCGATGACATCAGAGCGGTTGAGTGTTGTCGTGACGCGACGGTTGCCGGCGGCGGTCGAGGCGCGGATGCGTGAATTGTTCGACGTGGAGCTGAACGAAAGCGACACCCGGATGAGCCGCGAGGCGCTGGGCGAGGCGATGGCCCGGGCCGACGTGCTGGTGCCCACCCTCACCGACAAGATCGACCAGGGGCTGCTGGCCCAGGCCGGCGAGCGGCTGAAGCTGATCGCCAACTACGGCGCCGGGGTCGACCATATCGACGTGGCCACGGCGCGTTCGCGCGGCATCCTCGTCTCGAACACCCCCGGCGTGCTGTCGGAAGATACTGCCGACATGGCGATGGCGCTGATCCTCGCCGTAACCCGCCGCATCCCCGAGGGGCTGGCGGTAATGCAGACCGGCGATTGGGAGGGCTGGTCGCCGATGGCGCTGCTCGGCGGGCGGATCAAGGGCCGCAAGCTTGGCATCCTCGGCATGGGCCGGGTCGGACAGGCGCTGGCCAAGCGCGCCCGCTGCTTCGGCATGGAGGTGCATTACCACAACCGCCGCCGCCTGCACCCCGATATCGAGGCCGAGCACGAGGCGACCTGGTGGGACAGCCTCGACCAGATGGTGAGCCGGGTGGATATCCTGTCGATCAACTGTCCGCACACGCCCTCGACCTTTCATCTGATGAACGCCCGGCGGCTCAAGCTGATGCACCCCGAGGCGGTGATCGTGAACACCTCGCGCGGCGAGGTGATCGACGAAAACGCGCTGACGCGGATGCTGCGCACGGGCGAGATCGCGGGAGCCGGGCTCGACGTGTTCGAGCACGGCTCCGAGGCCAACCCGCGCCTGCGCGCGCTGCCCAACGTGGTGCTCCTGCCGCACATGGGCTCGGCCACCCGCGAGGCGCGCACCGAGATGGGCGAGAAGGTGCTGATCAACATCCAGACCTTCGCCGACGGCCACCGCCCGCCCGACCTCGTGGTGCCGGGGATGCTCTAGGCCGGGCAATCACACGCCCAGATCCGATGATCGAGCCGGCGCGCCCGCGCCCGGCCGGATTGGGATTGCGTGCGGCGTGTTATATCGCTATTACTCCCCTTGAGTCGGTGTTATACCGATATAACGCATCCGGATTGTCCGCGCGGCACGGCCGATGCACAGCGGGAAGGTCACACGCAATGACACACGGAAAACTCAACATCGCGGGCGGGCTGCTGTTTCTCGCAGGCTTCATGGCCTATGGCTTTTTGCTGATCTACCTGCGCGATTTCGCGCCCGGCAAAGAGCAATGGGTGGCCGATTATGGCCTTGGCAAGCATTTCGAAGCGCGCCTCGCCCATGTGCATGGCAACCTCTTCGCGCTGCTCAACGTGCTGGTCGGATACCTGGTGTGGAAATTGCCGATCGGCGAGACCTCGGCGCGCGGGGTGTCGTGGCTGGCCTTTGGCGGCATGCTGATGCCGGTCGGCATCCTCGCCGAACTCCTGCTCGGTGCCCCGCCCATCTTTGTGCTGATCGGCGCGCTTTCCATTGTCGTGGCGATGGGCTGGCTCGGCATCGCTGTTCTGCGGATCAGGTCCGTCCCTGCCTGACTCCGCTCAGGCCGCGCGCCCCGGCTTGACACCCGGGGCGTGCGCGCCCAACCCTTGGGCTGGACCCCGGGGAATGATGATGCCGCACCTCGTTCAAATGCCACGCCTCGCGGCGCGTGCCGCGCTCGCCGCGCTGCTGCTGCTCGCCGCCTGCGCCCGCCCGCTCACGCCGAACGAGACGCTGGTGGCCAAGGAGCTGTTTGGCGATACGCTCGACACCGGGGCGGTGACGATCAAGGCCGGCATCGGCGTGCTGCCGCTGCCGCGCGAGCGCAAACCGGAGCCGGGGGCGCAACCGCGCACCGTGACCGCGCCGCCGGGCCTGTGCGAGCGCAAGCGGTCCACCCAGCGCTACTGGGACTGGCCCGCCGCCTTCGTGCTTCAGAACAGTGTCTATTTTTCCTACAAGTATTACGCCCCCGACGCGTTCCGGGGCTTCCCCGAAAGCGCGCCCTATCCCGCCTCGCTGCTGCTCGCCCACGAGCTGGTGCATGTCTGGCAATGGCAGAACCGCGCGCGCACCGCCTACACCACCGAAGGGGCGGCCGGCGAGACCGTCGCCAACGTCGACCCCTACTGGTTCGAGGCGGACCGCAACGCGGAATTCTTTGCCCTGGGATATGAGCAGCAGGGCGCGCTGGTGCAGGATTTCGTCTGCTACGCGCTGTTTGACCGCGACGATCCGAAGCTTGACGAATTGGCGGCGGTGCTGCGCCCGGTTCTGCCGGTCGACACTTTCCTCGCGGACCTGCGCTGAGTCTGCCTCGCGGGCCCCTCAGGGCGTGATACTCCGGGGGAAAGACGGGTCATGTCGCCGCGCCGGGGCGGCGGCGCTCAGCGCGCGACCAGCCGCTTCAGGGCCGGCCATTGGCTCAGCCCCATCCCCGCCAGCACCAGCGCGAGCGCGAGGACGAAGGTGGCGGGCACAGGCTCGGCCAGCACCAGCGCGCCGACGATCACCGAGACGATCGGCACGATGTAATTGACCAGGCTCATGAAGGTCGAGCCCGCCGAGCGGATGATCGTCACGCGCAGCAGCGTGGCCGTGGCGGTGGGCAGAAGGCCGAGGATCGCAAGGGCCGTGAGGGTGGGGGTGTCGGGCATCGCCGGCAGGCCCTCGACGATCAGCGCGGTGGGGATCACCAGGGCCGTGCCGAACACCAGCTGCACGGCGGCCAGGCCGATCGGGTCCACCGGCGGCAGGCGCTGCATCTGCACCGACGATAATGCGTAGCAGGCGGCGGCGGCAAGGCAGGCGAGGCGGCCGGCGGTCTCGCCCTCTGCGCCGGTCGCGGCGAAGGCGCCGGGGCCAATCAGCGCCGCGACCCCGGCGAAGCCGATCACGAAGCCCGCGATCTTGCGCGCGTTCAGCCGCTCGCCGGGCACGAGAAAATGCGCCAGCGGCAGCACCATGATCGCCACCGTGGCCATCGAGATGCCGGCGAACCCGGAGGTCACGCTCTTTTGCCCCCAGCTCAGCAGCATGAAGGGCACGGCGGTGGAGAAGGCGCCGATGAAGGCAAGCGTCGCCCAGACCGGCCAGCCGGGCGGGGCGTGAAACAGCTTCGCCCCGCGCGCCAGCCAGATCACCACGACCAAGGCGGCGGCGAAGCCGATCCGCGCCGCGGCGAGCCAGAACGGGGTGATGCCGCGCAGCGCGATCTCGATCACCATGAAGGTGGCGCCCCACATGAGGCCAAGGGTGAGCAGCATCGCCCAGGATTTGCCGGTGATCTGTGGTGCGGTCATGGTTCCACCTGCCACGCAAATGCCTGGCCCGCAACGAAAAAGGGCCCCCC